>Ga0209180_10001858_pt1 | contig 10570 bp, 13 predicted proteins | sample CZO8metaG_3_FD_188355 | JGI IMG/M metagenome (GOLD analysis project Ga0209180, IMG submission 188355) | Vadose zone soil microbial communities from the Eel River Critical Zone Observatory, Northern California, USA - CZOApr15con2H2.8 metaG... | ecosystem: Environmental > Terrestrial > Soil >...
AAGCATAACCCCTTACTTCCTGCGGTTCGCCATCTCCTCTTCCGTCGTACTGCTGGTCACCAACTCATATAACAATGCCTGTCCAGCTTTTGGGCGCAAAACACGGCCCAGGCGTTGAATATATTCGCGCTTTGTGCTATTGCCGCTGACTATGATCGCTACACGGCAATCGGGTACATCCACGCCCTCATTGAGGACGCGACCTGTAACCAGTTTAGTGTACTGCCCCGAGCGGAAGCGTTCAAGTATAGCGCGACGTTCCTCAGTTGGAGTCTTGTAGGTAATGCTCGGCAGGCAGAAACGGCGGCTGATCTCATCTACGACCTGGTTATACTCAGAGAAGAGAATGACCTGGTCAGCAGCATGAAGCCTTAGCAGGCGCTCTATCTCGACATATTTGGCGGGGGCGTTCATGGCAATATTGCGCGCCTCTCTCCAGGCGAGCATGGCTATACGTGCTTCGGGGTCGCGCGCGCTAAGAAAAATAATTTTCTGCTGAAATTCTTCCGGGGAATGGATCACGATATGCCGGCGCTGCAAGAACGAGCGATAGACGTGCCTCTGTTTCGCATATCGCGTCTCATCCTCGCTCGACAGAACAATATCGATACGTACCTCTTGATATTCTGCCAGATAACGTCCCTTGGTTAGTTCCGCGGGAGAACGTCGATAGACTTCCGGCCCGATCAGCCGTTCCAGGTCGAGATGTGCCATATCAGTGCGCTCGGGAGTCGCGCTCAATCCTAAGCGCAGAGGGGTAAAGGCGCTTTCGGCTATCAAGCGGTAGGTTGGTGCAGGTAAATGATGACACTCATCGAAGATCAATAAACCGAAATGCCTGAGTTCGCGTGGATAGAGCGCGGCGGAGTCGTACGTAATGACGGTGATAGGCTTCATCTCTTTCTCACCACCACCGAATAGGCCAATTTCAGCAGGGTTCAAGGAAAGAGCAGAGGCCAGGGCAGTGCGCCACTGCTGTAGGAGATCGAGGGTTGGTACCACTGCCAGCGTCCACAGTCCCGTTTCGTGAATGACCATGGCAGCAACCAGTGTTTTGCCCGCACCTGTTGGTAGGACGACAACTCCTGCGCTACCTTCAGCCAGCCAGCGTGCCAGCGCCTCATTTTGATAGGGGCGCGGCTCAACCTGGAGCGCAGTCGCAAAGGGCAGCGTGGGCCGTTCCTCGAAGGCGACGCTAAACGGCGTGCGCTGCGCCTGCAAGGCTTGTTTGACCGCTTGAAAATGAAGCGGCTGCGTGCGTAAGAAGGCATGGCGCTTATCGCGCCCCATTGCGGCGCGGATGTCTGCAGGTAAGTGTGTGCCAAAAAGAGATTGCAACAGTTGCAGCGTTGGTAGGTGCAACATCTCTTCACTGGGCATGATAATGAGGTCGCGACCTCGATGATCAATAGTCGTCATGAAGCAACTTCACCATTCATCTGGGGTAGCAATAACGAACGCCATGCTTGAGATAGAGCTACTTTTAAGTATTCTCTTTGCTGATCATTTTATCGGAAGAGCTCTAGCCTCTGGCACTGCACATTGTCCAATGTGATTGCATGGTTGCGTTGTACCGGAAAGACTTCAGCACTTGCCCAGAGAACACTGGCAACACTCGTCGCGATGCCGAGCTTGATACCGCGATGGCGCAACACAGCAAGAAGTTGATGAGCATCAAAGAGATAGACGGATTCGATCACCCAGGGACGAACTGCACCTCGCGATGAAGCCGGGGCCGTTTTGGCCCTACCAGGACAAGGTAGTAATCCGGCGGGGTAGTGGGATTCAGATCAAGGATACCCTCATGTTTCAGATACCATTTGATGTCAACGGAACGCCCAGCGAGCGGTCCTTGGAGAAATATTCCATCACTGCTTGCATGCGATGCTGATCGATGGAGCTCTATGCCGAAGATAGCGGCTGCAATGTACTCGCCCGCGTGCCCAACTTGCGCAGGGCGTCCGAGGAAGCTGGCTATTTTTCCATCAACCACATTCTTTTCTTTAACCAGCTCCGCAAGCTGAATCAAATCATCCATTAGGAAACCTCCATGCTCCTTTTAAAACCTCGCTCCATATTCTGCCAGCCACTGCTTCCGCCCCGGACAATCGAGCGCTGTACGCTCAAGACGTTTCCAGAAGGCAGGCATATGATGATATCGAGACGAGAGCGTCAATGGTCGGATCTGTTGATTGAACGAATCATGCTTTTCCTGTTTGGCTTGTACAGCCTCATAACGCTCTTTGGACAACCAATGCATTCTGAATGACGGCCCCCGGTGGCACCAGTCGCCTTTTATCACAAACAAACAGATGCGTTTCGTGATATTTTAGCGTCAGTCCGGCGACAACTCAGGGGCAATTGCTCCTTTCCCACATCCCGTATCTGACTCTGAAGCGGTTGTATTGATCCGTTCTTTCGTTCATTAGATTACCTATACTGCTTGTTACTGAGAAAAATTGTGCAAAGACGAACTATGACTAGAGAAGCCGCGCCAACCGTAAGATATCAACGACTGCCTGAGCCACCAAAGAGGCTCTCCTGATTGCTCGACGTGAGGCCGAACGTGAAATGGAGAGCTTTTTTTCCTCGCCTGATGTTTTCTTTTCAGTCGTTAGGAAAATTGCCACGACGAACCTTCTGAGTAGGAAGACTAGCTGCGCCTGGCGCCAGTTTACCCTACTTTTAGCTATCAGGAAAAGCCTCTGTATTTTTCATAAAATGTAAAAGTAGACCAGGGTTTCACAGTAGTGGGAAACAACGCATCTAGATGACAACAGTCTCCTGTGAGAGGCGGCTTCGCAGCAGCGTATCCCCCGCGCTCTCGACCGCAAAGCAGGTACGTCTACCGAGTGATTGCAGCGGCCAAAATCCGCACAAGGGGCTAGCATTGAGGAGGTCTTGCCTTCTTGGAGCAGAGCGGCAGGGAGCCTGCTCCAGGTCAGCACTGATCAACAATCACATGCACCCCGTGAGCTAGCTCATAGACAATATCATCCTGAGATACTACAATGAGCGTGAATGAGACTTCAGAGAGGAAGCCGTTTTTTCGAGGCACACCTTCTTCACCTTGATCTGATCGTCAAAGACTGGCTCGTGCTGGTGCAGCCAGCACCGAGGAGCATGAAAGGAGGTGCAGGACCATGCAGTGGTCGACCTTGCAGCAGTTACAACAGCAATTACAGTCAGCAAACGCAGAGACCCGCAGGCAAGCCGCAGAACAGCTCGGCCAATGCAAGGATGAGCGGGCGGTCGAGGCCCTCATCGTGGCCCTCACTGGGGGTGAGAGGGATTTGTCGGTGTGGTATGCCGTGGCCCGGGCCCTCGCGGCCATCGGAGACGCACGGACGGTACCAGCCCTGGTGGAAGCACTCCAGCACCATGAGGACGATTTCGTGCGGGCGGGAGCCGCAGGGATCCTCGGGGAAATAGCTGGTGCGCAGGCGGTAGAAGTGCTGGCGAGGGCACTCCAGGAGGATGAGGGAATGGGAGGGGTGGTACGAGCAGTAACAGCCGGGGTCTTGGGGAACATTGGAGACCCACGGGCAGTACCGGCACTGAGCGCAGCCTTGGCAGGGAATGATAAATTCGAGGTTCTCTGCAATGTCGCCGAGGCTCTGGGAAAGATCGGAGGCGCCCAGGCAATCGAGTCCCTGGGAAGAGTTCTCAACGACAGCCGTACGGAAGACGTGGTACAGAGGCAAGCGGCCTGGGCACAATGATAGAGGCAGGATCTCGCCGGGAGCTTGCTCCCGGTGAGAGTCTCCTATGTATGACCAGGCCTCATCTAAATGGGCTTAGCGTATACCTTGCCCGAAAAAATATAGTGACCCGAAGCTGCTCGACATCTGACAAAGCTTTCTAGTGAAGAAAGAAAAACCTGTTTTTAGGCGCATGGAAGAAGAAAACGGGCGAACTCAGACTCAGTTAATACGTATGTAATACCTCGCCCCTGGGCAACTGAGAGGCAACGATGAGGCTAGATATCAGGCCGTATTGCTTCTTACTCGATGGTAAGACACAAAAAAGGCATCAAAGGTAAGTGTGGTATTACTATACCCATAGCTTGTCCGCAGCGGACAGACTTTGCTATCCCTCTTCTTGAAGGAGGCCATACTGAGGCTGCATCGATAACAAAGGCCTCATCTGCGAGACTGTTAAAACGAAAACGACAGAACCAAGCAGAGGAGGCCTTTGTTGCCTCACCCTCGCTTGTCCAGCATTCCCATCTTGTTCCTGCTTGATCGGTTCCTGGACAATTCGGGATGAGTCCTCCCTTGTCTTACTGAGCGACGAATTCCCGAGCAAAGCGATGGATGGGAGTCAGGTCTGTTGCGCTCGTGGGGAAATCGAGGATGAGCTCGTGGATGCCGACATCCTCCAATGCCGCAATACGCTGACGGATTGTCTGCGGACTGCCCACAAGCGAGGTATCTCTGAACTGATTCCTCACAGGAGGGGGAAGCAAAGCTAGCGCCGTTTCATCGTCTTCAGCAATGGAGCAGACAGCACCGGTGGTGCAGTGGATCGTCGCGAAGTCGCGTCCCAACGTCTCACAATGCGTTTTGAGCACGGCGAGCTTACGCCGGATCGTCTCCAGGTCACCGAGCACATTGCAGGCATCGCCATACTGCGCGACCAGCTTGAGTGTGACCTTCTCTCCTCCACCGCCAATCAGGATCGGGATATGCGGCTTCTGCACCCCCTTGGGCCGATTGATGGCGCCACGTACCTGGTAATACGTGCCCTTGAAGGTAGCCTCTTCCTGCGTCCACATGGCAAGAATGACCTGGAGTGCTTCTCGCAGCATGCGCAGGCGCTCCGGGGCATCAGGATAGGGATAGCCATACGCTCGATACTCGTGCTCGTACCACCCCGCCCCAATGCCGAAATTCAAGCGGCCATGTGAGAGGACATCGAAGTTGCTGGCCATTTTAGCGAGCAAGGCGGGATGGCGATAGCTATTGCAGGTAACAATCTGGCCAATGCGGACGTGTCGCGTGTCGCGTGCCATGGCCGCCAGCGACATCCAGGTCTCAAAGGTGACCTCCTGCGATGGCGTGGGAACGGTGGGAGACACCACTGATGATAGAGGTCGAGCATCTCTGTCTCTCGTTTTGCGGCATCACTCTTCTCTGAGAGATATGATACGATATTGCCGGGTTCTCCCGCACATGAGCAGCCGCTTCGGGAGATCTCTGTATGAAAGAAAAAGCCGACACTCCAGAAAAGAAAGAGCGGCACCAAGATGGCGTGATCCGCTGTGCTGGCAACTTAGGATATCCGTTCCAATAAATGCGTCGCCGATGGCGCTCTCAGATCCTTTCCCGCTCCATCTTTCCATTGGGCAGATGGCGATAGAGTTGCTCACGTTGCTGTTTCCTGCTCTGTTTGAGAACGGATATCCTAAGTAGCCAGCACACGGTGTGGATGCCGTCACTCTGGTTCGCTTGCTCGATTGGTGTGCTGAAACACCGCTGGCCAAAACGCGCCAGACACCTATCGCTTGGCGCGCTTCACCTGCTGAAATGAATTCGCCAGCACTGTCAGTGCTGGAACGAAAGCTGGCCAAAGCAGAGCGCCAGGCACAGGCGGCACGAGAGCGCCGAGCGAAGGCTGAAGCGCGCTCCCGTCAGGTGGAGCAGCGGCTGAAACGGGAACGTGCCCAGGCAACGCGGGCGCTTGCCGAGCGCCGAGAGACAATGGGAGCAGCAGGGCGTGTGGCCGTTGCGCCTCGCGCGAGAAGCGCGAGGCCTTCCGTGCCGGAGGCAGCGGCCAAGCTGGCCCCCCTCCAATAGTGCAAACGCCAGGCCGAAGACACGATCGTTGTGGCCTTTACCGCCTGCGAGCGGGCAGGCCCTCGCGAGCGCGAGCGGCTCGCGGCAGTTGGAAGATCTGGCGGCAAGCGAACGGACGAAGTATGCATATGCTTCTCCCTTCTTTCGGTTGTGACCGTACAAACAAGAAGGGGAATATCGAAAGGCCAGCTTTGAGGGGGTGCGCCCGCGGGATTGAGGAGTGACTTCGGAGCAGCCCGCACATGCGTGGGTCGAGGCAAGTTACTCCTCGCAAACGGTGAAGATCGCGTATGACGAGTGAAACCGGGTACGAGACGCTCTCCCGCCTGAGCACGCGGCATCAGCGGTTTCCAGTTGGCTCCTCCCTGCACGACTTGAGCACTGGAGGAGTCCCCTGGCTTCATCCTCCCAGCTTTTTCGGGATTCCCTTGCTTTTCACTCCCCCTCGCTTCTGCGGCCTGGTTGATTCCTCGCTGAGACGCTCACCAGGCCAGTTCATCGTTCTCAATCTCTTGTATCAGGCTTCCCGGGCTTTTGCGTAGCGCCTCTTAGAGTAGACGGTACTTTTCAGCTAGTCCCTCAGGGATTTCCCCGTGCAACGGAGAAGACCGTGCTAGTATTGCAACACACTCATCTTTCAAGATGTGTCATGAGATGTTACCGTAGTTCAACTGGTCTTCTAGGGAGGATATCAGGTAGTGATGCGAGAGCATCAAGCCACTCGGCACAGCAAACCGCGTCCCCAGGGCAGACGCCTCTCACCACTCGCGCGGATCATCGTCTTCGTGCCGCTCGCGCTCCTGCTCTTTGCCTACGCGCGAACATGGGATGTGAGGCTGTGGAATGCCGCACAGTCGCTTGCCATTCAAGCCCACACCGATTCCTCCAAGCCCATCAGCTTCACGGAAGTGCAGGCTTCGGGGCCGACCTTTTCCCGTTCCTGGTACGTTCAAACTCCTCCGAGTACCGCCATGAGCGACATGCAGGCGCTGGCCTGGCGGGATTCCGCCTGGACATTGAACAGTCATCAATGCGACACAAAACATTACGCCAGTTTCGTCCTGCTCGATTTTGGCGAACCTCATACATTGAGCGGTGTCTATGGCACCTTCTCGGTAACCACCAACCATTTCTGGTCTGATAGCGATATCGCCGCCGCCGCCCAGCGTTACCTGCTCGTGTGGCGCAGCGTCTCCTCGAACTGCCGCCTCAAGCTGGCCATCGGACTGAGTAACCATCATCAATGCGCATCCGATGGCCCTGCTTGTCGTATTCCAGAAGTGGGAATCCGTTGGGCGGAGATGGTGAACAACCTGAATACCTGGATACGCGAACAGGGCTACAACCAGCAACTGCAAGTGTGGGCCGCTTACGATGCCGAAACCACCTGGGATGGAGCGGACCGGACGCGGCAGTTTGTGGACGGCTTTACCGCTCATGACGCCTTCCAAGTCCCGCTCGTGGACTTTGGCGATATGCGGCAGGGAGACCCTCTCGTCGATCCAGATACGGGTCAACCAGAGCAAAGATGGACCGACGAGGACAGGTACTATGTGGCGTGGAAAGCCGCTTACGATGTCTCATTGCCTGAAATCTATGACGGCAACAACCTCTGGGATTGGATACGGCTTCAGCAGAACGACCACACCATGCGCTTCCTCGGCATCATGACGGAAGCCTGCGCCTCCGGACAGGCGCTCGTTCCGAGCGACCCAAGAGTCACGTGCGGCTCGATCTTCAACGGCTACGGGTATGCTCCCTCTACCGCTTTCAATCAACTCAAGCAGAGCATGCTCCAGCAGGCGCCTCTGTACTATGTTACAAGTATGCCTGTGCCGTTTTAGCGCTGTACCATTCTGATGCCCCTTTTTTCCTGGCTCATGTGATCAGCCCGACGTTGTATGTTTCCCGTTGGGAAATGAAGGGTACAGCACGACGTATCGTAGAGATGTGGGTACAAAGAAGTTGGCAGCGTAACGGCTCCCCATGGTTGCTGGCCAGGGGCTTGTGGAATGATGCCGGTGTATCGTCGTTGCGCCCCACGCGTTGGTTGCGGCCCCATGGGCGAGGCAGGCTCAAAGCACCCCATGTCTCGCTTGGCACGATCTGGAACACGCGCTTCCTGCAACGTAGATCGCCGTGTGCTGGGCCGCGAAGACCAGGTGTAACACGGAAGCCCCCAGCGCGATGGGCAGGATCACCGTCGCCACGTCGGCGGCGAAGAGAAAGGTCATGGCGACCAGGCGCAGGCGATTCTGGGAAGCTAATGCGCAAACACAACAGGCACAGCCTGTTTCCTGACAGGAGCTATTTTCTTCATCTCAGCAGCGACCGTGCTGCGTATAATTCTCGATTATAGACACCAAGTTTAAGGCTTCAGATAATTGTGAGTCTCAGGAAACGGTGGTTTGTTGAGACTCTTGCTCCTTGTCTCAAAACTCTTTATTACTTCTTCGTATACATGTCATTTCCAACTCCCTTGAGTAATTTTATCCAGAATCACTTGCGTATAACACCTGATTCTTCAAGGGCCAGCCCAGGTAGACTATGAGCCAACCGCCTGAGCCTCGTGCTCCCCGCACGGGGAATGCCATAGGCGGTCAGCACCATGCCCAATCCTGCGCATTGCCTCCATTCCTCAGGATCAACCTGGGCCTCGCCACCGCAGAGAGCGCATTGCCGATTACCGATTACCGAGACCGCCAGTCCACTGAAGAGCAGATTGCGCATTGCGTCCTTTGAAAGGTTGGAGCACGCTCGCCTCTCACCGGTCTGGTCATCTCTGTTTCTCTTGAGAACACTCTTACACACATTCGACCAGGCGACGGATGCTGCCGCGTACCGGGACGCGCTCAAACCGCTGGTCCTCTTGGATGATGCGCATGGGCATCCCATACGCCGGGTTCAGGTCGCTGCCCTTCGGCTCAATCCTGGCATTCGGCACGACCGCAAGACGGTACCGCTGGAGCAGCATCGCCAGCACCACTTTTATCTCCAGAAGCGCGAATTCCGCCCCGATACATCGGTGTGGTCCGGCGGCGAAAGGCAGATACTCGTACGGCGTTCGGCTGAGCGTTTCCCAGCGTTCCGGCTTGAAGCGGTCTGGCTCCTCATACAGCTCCGGCAAGCGGTGGGTCAGGAACGGGCTGAAGAAGATCGTTGATCCTTTGGGCAGAGCGAAGCCGCCAACCTCACACGGCGCGGACGCGATGCGCATGCTGGTGGGCGTTGGCGGCAACAGACGCAGGCTCTCCTTGATGACGCCATCGAGCAGGGAGCATTGCTGAAGCGACTGGGGCGCCGGGGCCTCGCCGTGCAGCTTGTCATCAAGCTCAGCGAGCAGGTCAGCATGGATGCGTGGATGCTGATGAAGCAAGAAGATGGTCCAGGTCAGCGCGGTCGATGTGGTCACGTGTCCGGCGGCATACAAGCTGAGCGTGTGACTGACCAACTCGTCATCCGTGAGCTTGGTTCCGTCTTCATCATGCGCCTGCACCAGCGCGGCCAGGACGTCGGTACTCTCGGCATCTTTGCGCTTCTGTGCAATCATGGTGCGGAGAAAGCTTTCCAACTTCCCGGCAAGCTTGAGCGTGCGATGATAGGGCATAGCTGGCACGTCGATGAGCGGTGTATACATCAGCCGTGACTGTGCAGCTAGTAACTGCTGGAAGAGCGCTCCGATATGGTCGATCTCTTTCTCATCGTCCAGCCCGAACAGCGTCTTGACCGCGATCCGCTGGGTGAGTTGCTTCATTTCAGCGTGCAGCTCGATCTGGGAGAGAGGCCGCCAGCGTTCCAGCAACAGCCTTGTGAGCGCCACCATGTCGTCATGATACTGCCCGACCTGCCGTGTATGGAAGGCTGGCTGCATCAAATGACGATGCAGTTTGTGATGCTCCCCGTTCATATTCAGCAGATTAGAGAGGAGGAGGCGTCCCAATGCGGTGTCTTTCGTCCCCTTCAAGATCTTCCCTTTCCCCACCTCGAAGAGAGCGGGCTGAGAAAGCAACTGGAAGTTGAGCGCATGCCCAAAGGCAAAGACGTAGGTGGGATCGCCCTGAGCCATCGCGACGACATCTCCGTAGGTGTCGTGCAACCAGCGCGAGTAGGTACACGGGTCGCGGAACAGTTTGAGCAAATTCGCCCCGCTGCCAAGAAGCGGCAAGGCGGATGGGCCGGGAAGAGTTCGCTGTGGAACGGTACTTGTTACCATAAGAATATCTCCATGCTCTTGTCATGTTTCGTCAGGGAGGGGAAGAAACCGAAGCCTGAGCAATCAGGCCGATCTCTTTCCCTCTTTTTGTTCAAAAAACAGGAATGCCGAGAGGACGCTGTTAGATCTCTCTCAGTACTTTTTGCGTCATCCCAAACAGCATCGCCAGACCCAATACGAGACCGCCGAGCGGAAAGAGGATTGCCGGGCCGAACTGGTTCGAGAGCACACCAGCCAGAGCCGTTGAGAGCGGATACAACCCTGCTGAGCTGAACATCAACAGGCCCATGATGCGCCCCATGAGATGGCTCGGGATGTTCAATTGGACCGCGGTGAAGAACAGGACCGTGAAGCCGCTGTTGGCGACGGCAGCAATCAACATGCAGACAACTGCTCCAGGGACGCCCCCAACAGGGAGAAGCGCAATCATGGCAGCCACGATCAGGCCACCCAGGAAAATGATCATCCCTTTGTGTTGGCGTTTTCCCAACATGCCAGCGAAGATGGACCCGATAAGCGCGCCCGCGCCCCAGCCCGCCAGGATGAAACCATAGCCGCT
>Ga0209180_10001868_pt1 | contig 10545 bp, 8 predicted proteins | sample CZO8metaG_3_FD_188355 | JGI IMG/M metagenome (GOLD analysis project Ga0209180, IMG submission 188355) | Vadose zone soil microbial communities from the Eel River Critical Zone Observatory, Northern California, USA - CZOApr15con2H2.8 metaG... | ecosystem: Environmental > Terrestrial > Soil >...
TCGCCTCTCGGGTAGCGACACCGGAGGGCGTGTGGGTCTATTGGCGCTGCAACGGAATGGATAATGTTTCGCGCGTTCGCGATTTGAGCGTAGGGGGATTGTTCATCGACACGGCAGTTACGCGGCGGCTGGGCGAGAAAGCCAAGCTTGATTTTTTGGTCCAGGAAGGACAGATCAGGACCGAAGCCGTTGTCCGGCATATCAGGCCCAGCGGAGGACTCGGATTGAAATTCACCGCGATAACAGAGGAGGACTGCCCGCATCTCGTAGCATTGATGAGGCGGGTTCACAAGTCTATGTCGCCCTCCCGCTTCCCCGCTGCCTCGTGACTAGAGGCCCGGCAGCACTCGCTCCAAAGTAGTCATTGAGCTATACCTCGGCTGATTCGCTTCCAAGGGCCCCTATTCCATTCTCCAACTGCAAAAACGATCTGATCGCGCCACCAGCTATCGTTAAACTGCCGTCCATGATAGGAATGCTGAGTCGCGGTGCGGTTGGGGGATGGCCATGACTCTGGAGGAAGCGCTGGTCGCGGTTTGGCGTGGGGCCCTGGCGGAAGGCGCAGCGCAAGTCGACGTGGACGGTCAGAAGTTTCCCGTACGAGAGACTCCTCGGAAACATCTGCGCGAAGTGGATTTTGTGTTTGAAGGCCAGCCGCTGCGCGGACTGGAACAGAATCCGGAGACGGCTTCTCGCTGGGCGCAATTGGCACGGTCGGGACACAAAGTGATGCAGTTTCTCGCCGATGGACGCTATGTAGGCAATGTGGTGGACGGCAAAGTAACCCTGTACGGAGGCGAGCAAAGCGGTAGCGTGAAGCCCGCGGCGCGAACAGCGGCGCCGCAGAAGAAAAGGCGTTAGCACGCTCAGCTTTCACGCCGCCCGCTTGTCTGTCATGCAACGCCCTAGCCACCGGTCAGTGTTCTCGGATAGACTGAGCCCAATCCTGGTGCGGCGGAAACCACAGACCATTCGGGGGCGCTTATGTCATCGCCAAAGTCGCCAAGGGCAGGACGCCGGCCTGAGGGTGGACGAATCCGGTCCTGAAAGAAGTTTCATCTGAGGCTCGAGGCAGTTCAAAGGAGCCGCGATGCGGCAGAGTTCGCCGATCAGCTCGACGCGCGGATTTCGAGTGCAGTGTATTGAGGGCAACGTGTCCATAGTGGTGGAATGCCACGGAAAACTGACGGCGGAAAATGCGCCGCTGCTCAAGAGTGAAGTCAAGAGCCTGATCGGACAGAAAAAACGGATTGTTCTGGACTTGAAAAACGTTCCCCTGATTGACAGCTCAGGGCTCGGGACAATCGCAGGGCTTTATGTCTCGGCCAGGACAGGTCGCTGTGAGTTTGCGCTCATGAACGCGAACGAGCAGATCCGGGAACTTCTGGGAATTTCGAATTTGCTGAAGTTGTTCGAGGCGGCGGGCCGCCACGGCGGGAGGATTGTGTAGAGCGATTCGAAATCTCTTGCAGGATTGCGCGAGAAGCGCTCCTGCTCTCCACAATCAGATGTACAATCCCGTCGCTGCCCGATTCACCGAATAACACGGACGCGCACAGGAGGAAATATGAAAGAAATGACGGCAGAGCAAGCCGTGTCTTTGCTGCAGAACATATATCTGGGGACGTTGAAGAACGAGAGCCGGATTACCAGGAAAGTGCTCGAGACGGTGCCGGCGGACAAGTGTGACTACCGGCCGGACACTGCGTCCAGAACCGCGATCGAACTGGCGCGGCATATTGCTGCGGCCGACAATCGATTTCTCGAAACGGTGATCAACGGCCTGTTCGACGCGAACCCGGCGATGATTCCGGAGAACGTCAAGACACCCGCTCAAATTGCAGTGTGGTATGAAGAGCGGTTCGCGAAGAATTTCGACGCACTGACGAAATTGAACGGAGAGCAGCTAACAAAAATGGTCGATTTTCGCGGCATGTTCCAGCGCCCTGCCGTGTCTTTCGTGATGCTGGGGCTGCACCACACCATTCACCACCGCGGACAGCTTTCCTCGTATTTGCGGTGCATGGGCGCGAAGGTGCCCTCGATTTACGGCGAGAGCTACGACGACGCGCAAGCAAGAAAAGCGGCCCAGGCGTAACAAGGCGCGCTAACGCACGACGCCGGAAAGAGGTGAAGAGGCCGAGGCGTAGAGGCGCTTGGGCATGCGGCCGGCGAGGTAACATTTGCGGCCGGCAATCACGGCATCGCGCATGGCTTCGGCCATCAGCACGGCGTCCTGGGCCTCGGCGATGGCGGTGTTCATGAGCACGCCATCCGCGCCGAGTTCCATGGCGACGGCGGCATCGGAGGCGGTGCCCACGCCGGCGTCAACGATCATGGGAACTTCGGTGATGCGCTCGCGGAGGATGCGAAGATTCGCGGGGTTCTGCACGCCGAGGCCGGAGCCAATGGGAGCCGCGAGAGGCATGACGGCCGCGGCGCCGGCGTCGATCAGTTTGCGCGCGGCGATGAGATCGTCGTTGGTGTAAGGCAGAACGACGAAACCTTCTTTCACCAGCACGCGGGTGGCTTCGACGAGCTGCTCGGTGTCCGGGAAAAGAGTTTGCTGGTCGCCGATCACTTCGAGTTTGACCCAATTCGAAAGACCGGCCTCGCGGGCGAGGCGCGCCGTACGAATCGCTTCGTCGGCGGTATAGCAGGCGGCGGTGTTCGGCAAGATGAAGATCTTTTCGCGGTCGATGTAGTCCAGGAGCGATTCTTTCGAACGATCCGTGAGATTGACGCGGCGGACGGCGACCGTGACCATTTCCGCGCCGGAAGCGGCGTGGGCGCGCGCCATTTCCGGAAAGCTGCGGTACTTCCCTGTCCCCACGATGAGGCGGGAGCGGAACGCGCGGCCCGCGATGACCAGGTTATCCGGCATAGGCGACCTCACTGCGATTTTAGACCCTCGCGGGCGTGGGGACAAATCGGGGACGAAGATTCCGAGGCGAAGACAAACCCGACGGGACACTGAGTCGCCAAGAGAAAAAACGAGAATCCTTTCGCCATCGAGACGACGGGTGTAGACTCTCAGGCCGAAAGATCACCTGAGGCTTGTCCGCTCTCTCGGTATGAATTTCAATTCAAGTGGTGACTTCCGTGGGTTGTGAACGTCTATAGCAGAAGCAGTGGTGTGTCCCAGATAATTTTCTGACGTATCGATATTGGCAGCAGATTCTCAGGGGAGGGCTGTTCACATGAGCATGAAAGCGGCGTTAGTAGTTCTTGCTCTGATGGCGCTGGCGACCGGTGCTTTCGCCCAGGGCACGGACGTCGATATTCCTTACCAGAAGTTTGTGCTGGATAACGGGCTGACCGTGATCGTGCACGAAGACCACAAGGCGCCAATCGTGGCGGTGAACTTGTGGTACCACGTGGGATCAAAGAACGAGAGGCCGGGGAAAACGGGATTCGCGCATCTTTTCGAACACCTGATGTTCGGCGGCAGCGAACATGCCCCCGGGCGGTACATTGATGCGATGGAACGAATCGGCGCGACCGACTTGAACGGCACGACGAATCCGGACCGCACGAATTACTTCGAGAATGTGCCCACGTCGGCGCTGGACCTGACGCTCTGGATGGCATCCGACCGCATGGGGCACCTGCTGGGCGCGCTGGATCAGAAAACGCTCGATCTGCAACGCGGCGTGGTACAGAACGAGAAGCGCCAGGGAGAAAACCAGCCGTACGGCGTCACCCGTCAATTGATCACGCAAAACACTTATCCGGCGGGACATCCGTATTCGTGGACGACAATCGGGGAGATGGCCGATTTGGATGCGGCGTCCATGAAAGACGTGCAGGAATGGTTCAAGACCTATTACGGGCCGTCCAATGTCATCCTCGTTCTGGCCGGAGACATTGACGCGAAAACCGCGAAAGAGAAAGCGGAAAAATATTTCGGGGACATCCCCGCGGGGCCGCCGGTGGCGCACCAGGAAGCATGGATCGCGAAGATGACCGGGACGCACCGACAAAAGGTGCAGGATCGCGTGCCGCAGGCAAGAATTTACAAGATCTGGAACATTCCGGAATACGGGACCGCCGACGCCGATTATCTGGACCTGGTAAGCGATGTGCTGAGCACAGGGAAGACGTCGAGGTTCTACAAGCGGCTCGTCTACGACGACCAAATTGCGACAAACGCGAATGCATTTGTGGCTCTGAGCGAAATCGGCGGGCAGTTCCGCGTGCAGGCGACGGCGCGGCCGGGACAGGACCTCGCGCAAGTGGAAAAGGAGCTGGATGAAGAATTGGCGCGCTTCCTTAAGGAGGGGCCTACGGCCGAAGAGTTGCAGCGGGTGAAGACAGAATACGCGGCGAATTTTATTCGCGGGATCGAGCGCATCGGAGGATTCGGAGGAAAGTCGGACCGGCTGGCGCAGAGCCAGGTTTTTCGCGGAAAGCCTGACGCTTACAAAGAATCGCTGAAACGCGTCCAGGACGCCACGGCGGAGGACCTGAAAGCCGCTGCGAATCGCTGGCTGGCGGACGGCGTTTACGCGCTCGAGGTGCATCCCTTCCCGCAATTCAAGACGGCATCAACGGGAGCGGACCGATCCAAGGCGCCGGCTACAGGCACTCCGCCGGACCTGAAGCTGCCCAAGTTACAACGAACGACGCTTTCGAACGGACTCAAAGTGATTCTGGCCGAACGGCACGAAGTTCCGCTGGTAAATTTCTGGATGACCACGGATGCGGGGTATGCGGCCGACCAATTCGCCACGCCGGGAACCGCGAGCATGACGTCGTCGCTGCTGGACGGAGGAACGAGCACGCGAACTGCGCTGCAGATCAGCGATCAACTGGCGATGCTTGGGGCAGAGCTGCGCGCTTATTCCAATCTGGATCTGTCGATCGTGCAGCTTTCGTCCCTGCGGGCGAAACTCGATCCGTCGCTCGAACTCTTTGCGGACGTAATTCTGAACCCGTCGTTTCCGGAAAGCGATTTCACGCGCCAACAAAAACAGCAGCTTGCGGCAATCGAGCGCGAGCAGAACACGCCGGTGCAGATGGCGCTGCGCGTTTTTCCCGGCCTCCTGTATGGAGCCGGGCATGCTTATGGAAACCCGCTGACGGGGTCCGGAACGACCGATAGTGTCACAAAGATGAAGCGGGAGGAACTCGTCAAGTTCCACCAAACCTGGTACCGCCCGAACAACGCAACGCTGGTCGTGGTGGGCGATACGACTGTCGGTGAGATCAAGCCGAAACTGGAGAAACTATTCGCGAGCTGGAAAACCGGACAGATCCCCAAGAAGAACGTAGGAACTGTTTCGCTGGCATCGAAATCCACGGTCTATCTGATGGACAAACCCGGGGCGCTGCAGTCCGTGATCATCGCGGGTGTTATTGCGCCGCCAACGGCCAACCCCAAGGAGATCGCGATCGAGGCCATGAACGACGGGCTTGGCGGAATGTTCGGTTCCAGGCTGAACATGAACCTGCGCGAGGACAAACATTGGTCCTATGGCGCGAGAAGTCTCCTGTGGGGAGCGCGCGCGCAACGGCCATTCATCGCGTTTGCCCCGGTGCAAACGGATAAGACCAAAGAGTCGCTCGCGGAAATGAACAAGGAGTTCCGCGGAATCCTCGGCGACCACCCGCTTTCCGCGGATGAATTGGCGAAAATCCAGGCAAACGAAACGCTCAGCCTGCCCGGATCGCGCGAGACGGAAGACTCCGTCGGACGGTCGATTATCGATCTGGTGCAATTCGGACTGCCGGACGACTACTACGAAACGTATGCCGGCAAAGTCAGAGCCTTGAAAACAAGCGACGTGGAAGACGCCGCGAAGACAGTGGTGCACCCGGATAATTTGATCTGGGTGATTGTCGGCGACCGCGCGAAGATCGAAGCGGGAGTCAAGGAGCTGGGGCTGGGAGAAACCAGATTCCTCAGTCCCGACGGAAAACCACTCTAACCCGGGACAAGAGCCGCCAAAGAATCGCCCGGGCGGATTCGACCCCGTAAGCCTCCGGCGACGCTCACGCGCCCATTCGCAGCGCGCCAGGTTCGTTTCAACTATTTGGAACGAACCTGAACTTTGCATTTGGTCCGGTCCGAGCCGGGAATTCTGTGACGTCGCTTTAGCCTAAAAGAGTTGGAACGGCGCTAGCGAACGCGCGGGCGCAAGAGCCAGCTAAGGTCTACGCCGATGCCCAAGGAGTAGCTGTTGAGGTGCAGCGGGACGCTGCGGCTAAAGTCGAACTCGAGATCGAGGTAGCCGACCGGCTTGTAATCGATCCCCGCGTTGTAGCCGTTGTCCCGCACCAGGTCCGCGCCACCCGATGTAACGCTGGAGGAAGTGAAGCCTGTGCGGTTTGAAGAAGTGCCGGTGCCGCTGCACTTAGCGGCCGAGCCGCAACGAAAGACTTTGCTGATCACCGTCTGGTTCCCCCAGGGCGCGACATCGTACGCTGCCACGGAGAAGCTGAACTTGCCGGGGTCATATTCGAGACCGGCATTGAATTGAGCGTTATACCCGAAAGTCGCGAACGGGCGATGAAAAAACCGCGTGTCCATGATGGTGTTGCCGACGCCCGCGTCCAAGAACGGGGAGAAATCTCCGAAAGCGTGGTCGAAATGGTTCGATTCGTTCCAAGTCACGTGGCCGATGCTGAAGCCTTTCTTCTTGTCACCCGTCGGAGCTGTCAGGTGGATTGCCGAACCATAATTTAAGGATTTGTTGGGATAATTCCATCGGAAATCCGTGAAGAAACTGCCGACGCCAATCCCGGAAACCGCACCCGGGTTACTGGTCTTGATTGAAGAAGGCGTGTTCACGAAATAGAGCGGAACGCCCGCGTCTATTCCAAAGTGGTGAGAAAAATTGTATCCCAGAGCGGATCCCAAGTCGTACACACCGCCATCGCTGCTGTAGCTGCCTTCGAACCGTGTTCCCAATGTCCAGCCAGGACTGAACCCTCCAGCGTCTTTGTTCGCCGACCCGATGGCGGCGGGATTTGGAGATTGGGCGAACATTGCCGGGCAAAGGACAAGGAATAATAGAGCGCAGGCCAATGCCGCGACGGGAACCCGCAAAACAGCCGATTTGAAGCGGTTTTCAGTTGATTCTGCGATGAATTTCAATTGTCGCCTCCAAACGAATTACCTTATTTTGATCGCGCTCCAACTCCGAGAGTCAGAACGTGCGCGAGCCGAAATTCACTGCCCATTCAGGAAAATTGAGGGGGGCGTTAAAACATTCGATTCCAGTTTACGGAAGGAGGATGCCTCGAAGCACGCGCTTGGCGCGAAAGAGTTTCGTAAGGTTAACTGTACTGGAGAACAGTCCGGGACATTCTCAGTCCTGAAGGAGGGGACGCGGTTCGGCGACGTCGGCGTAGAGGGATTCGATGACGTCGCGGTACTTCTGTTCGACGACGCGGCGCTTGAGCTTGAGGGTGAAGGTGAGGCTGCCGTTATCGAAAGTGAAATCATCGGGAAGAAGAGCGAAGCGCTTGATGGTTTCGTACTGGGCGAGATTGGCCGTGAGGCGCCTGACTTCGGAGTCAATCAGGGAATGAACCCAGGGATGGGAAACCATTTCTTCCTTTGAAGCGAACCGGAGTCCTTCTTGGGCGGCTTTGGCGGCAACGGTGGTGGTGTTGGGCACGAGGAGCGCAACGATAAATTTGCGCTTATCACCGAGAACCACGGCATTCAAAAGATAGGGGCTGGTCTTCAAAGAGTTTTCGATGGGCTGTGGAGCGACGAACTTTCCCGCGGCGGTCTTTAGCAGATCCTTCTTGCGATCGGTGATGTAAAGATAGTTGTCTTTATCGAGATAGCCTATATCACCGGTGCGGAGCCAGCCGTCTTCGCTGAGCACTTCGCGCGTCGCCTCGGGATTCTTGTAATAGCCCTGCATGACGCAAGGGCCTTTGACGAGGATCTCGCCATCTTCGGCGATGCGAACCTGGACGTTGGCGATCGGCTTGCCGGAACTGCCCTCACGGTTCACAGGGTAATTGCTGGAAACAATTGGAGAAGTTTCCGTCAGTCCGTAGCCCTGATAGATGGGGATGCCCACGGCCCAGAAGAAATCGGCGAGATCCTTGGCGAGAGGCGCGCCGCCGGAGGAAACCAGGCGGAGGCGGCCGCCAGTGCCGAGGCGAATTTTTTTGTAGACCAGGGCGTCGGCAAGCATCCATTGGAGCTTCACCGCGAAACTAACCTGGCTCCCGCTGGCGCGCCAGGGGACGGCCTGCCGGGCAACCTTCATGGCCCAATCAAAAAGCATCCGCTTGACCCCGGTGTTCCTGCTTCCCTGTTCCATAATGCGCGCGTAGATTTTTTCGAAGAAGCGGGGAACGGCCGAGGTAACCGAGGGGCGGACCTCCAGAAGGGCCTGGGCGACTTCGTCGATGGACTCAACGTAGGCGAGGGCGGCGCCTTGAAAAATGTTGATGTAGTCGACGGTGCGGCCGTAAACGTGGGCGAGCGGGAGGAACGAGAGAGCGACGTCTACCTCAGGATCAAGATGAAAATCCTGGCCGAGATCGGTGACGTTGGAGCAAAAGTTGGCGTGCGTGAGCATCACGCCCTTGGGTTCGCCCGTGGTGCCGGAAGTATAGATAAGAGAGGCGAGCTGGCCGGGAAGAACCTGCGAGGCGCGCATCCGGAAGGAGGAAATGTCCGCGCCACTGGCGCCAGCGATAAGGGTTTCGTAACGGAGACAATCGCTGGGGAGTTCGGCGCCACAATCGGCGGCAACAATGTGTTCGAGTTCCGGGAGGCTGGCTCGAATGGCAAAAAGTTTCTGCAGCTGAGGCTGGCCGGCAACGAAAGCCACTTTGGCGCCGCAATGTTTCAGGATGTAAGTCATCCGGTCGGGCGACTCGTTGAAATACACAGGCACAGTGATGCCACCAGCGCCGGTGATGGCGAAGTCCGCGGTGTGCCATTCGGGACGGTTCGCGGAGAAAAGGCCTACGCGGTCGCCAGGCTTTACGCCGAGTTCCACAAACGCCGTGGAAAGGCCGGCAACGCGGCGGAGAAACTCCTGAGAAGAGATGGGCTGCCAACGGCCGTCGCGGCGGAACATCTGTGCACGGGGATTCGGCAGGTTGTCGACAGCGTTCAGGAAGCGCGACGGAAGGGTGCCGTAATTCATTGTCTGGAGGTCACTTTACTCTACCCGGTGTTGAGGGCGCAATGGAGCCTGAGTTCCGGTAGTGGGTCAGTTTCCGATTACCGCGTTAATCGTCCGAGTGAAATGATCGCTGCAATCTCAACTTGCAGAACGCGGTTTCTGCGCTCTATGGGAGCAGGTCCGGCATTTCCAACAGGCCGGACGCAATCGAGTGATACCTTACGGTACAATTTTGAAGTCGTCAACCTGGCTGTTAGGTCAGTTCCACTTGTGGTGCAGGCGCAGTAAAGCACAGGAGCCAGCCTGCGAGGGCCCCGAAGACCAAGTTGAAACCCAGCGTCTCCCAAAAATGACTGCGCGCAACACTGGCGGGCATCAACGGATTCGGCAACAGCAAGACGGTTGTCCAGCAAGCCGAAAAGAGCGCCGCAGCCAAGGCCGACTCCCGCCGGGAAGTGTGGAGCATCCGAACGAGCGGGTACAGACACGCGATGTAGAGGAGAGCGCGGAACGCGGCAAGGGCGTAAATCCAACGGGAGCTTGTCCAGTTGTGCCTCAATGCCGCCCAGAAGGTTGCGAGTTCCGGCCCTGCGTAGAAGCGCTGAAGTTCGGGGTTTCTCCAAGCGACGTAGTAGCCGAAGAACATGTACAGGAAGACGAAGGCCGCGACGAGGATGGCGAGCCGCAGCAGGATCGAAGTCAGTTTCAGCGGGACAGCAGGCGACATAGGTGCGCGAAGCGAAGCAGCGCGCCACTTGCCGAGCGCGAGGACAGCCAGCGGCGCGAACAAAGCCGCAGCGATCGCACCTTGGACGAAAATGGCCCGAATCATTCCTTGAGGCAATTTGTTCGAGAGGAGGGCAACGGAGTCGAGCTGACTGGCGACGGTCGAGATGCCGTACATGCTCACGAAGATAGCGCCGACGAGCATCCAGCCATGCCAGCGGGCCCTGAGGATGAGGTAGGAGAGAATGCCGCCAGCACAGAGCGTAAAAATTAGAAAGCTGCGAAGAAAATTTTCAGGCATTTGGGGTACCTGCTGGTTGGCGGGCGGGGCGGGCTGGGACGCGACCGTTTGCTGACCGATTTTGTCGAGTCCAGAAAGCACACCGCCGACAGCAAAGCAGACCGCAAATAGAAAACACACTGCCAGGATTCTCAAGCCGTTGACGAGAATTGTGCGGGTGGCCATGGTGTCTCCTGGACCGCGAGAGAAGTGGCGCCTGCGTGACCTAGGCAGTCCTTTATACCATGACGCGCGGGATTGCAGCAGTGCTGCGGGTCACACATCGGTGTTTGTCTCTCGGCGGTGGCCCTGCAGCGACCCGGAGCTTGCGTCGCGCAATGCGGGGATTTGTTATCGGGAGGTCTCAAATATCAAGGCTTTTGGCTGACTCTTGGTTAGCCGGGTTACCGGACATCTCAATCAAATGTCCGATAA
>Ga0209180_10001869_pt1 | contig 10541 bp, 6 predicted proteins | sample CZO8metaG_3_FD_188355 | JGI IMG/M metagenome (GOLD analysis project Ga0209180, IMG submission 188355) | Vadose zone soil microbial communities from the Eel River Critical Zone Observatory, Northern California, USA - CZOApr15con2H2.8 metaG... | ecosystem: Environmental > Terrestrial > Soil >...
CCGGTACGAGAGCTTTCTCCATCCAGAGGAAAAGCTGGCAGCGATTCGCGCAGTGGCAGAAGAGGCACACAAAGCGGAAAATCACGCTTTCGTCTATATTGCGGGCCTGGAGTGCATCACGGCCAATGCCGACCAGATACCACATTCGCTAGCCAAGGACCATCCCGACTGGTTGCAGCGCAAGCTCACCGGCGAGCCGGCAATCTTCGGCGGCGGCACCGCATTCTGGATTGCGAAGGGCGATGAAGACGTGTGGATCAGTCCCTACGCGCCGGATTGGCGCAAGACTTACATGGAACGCGTGCGCCAAATCGCGGCCACGGGCATTGATGGAATTTACGTCGACATCCCATATTGGATGACTCACTTCGACGGCTGGGAAAATTCCTGGGCGAGTTTCGACGACTACACGGTATCTGCATTCAAACAACAGACCGGCCTGGACGCGAAGCACGATCTGAAGCTTGGCGATTTCTCGGACGCAAACTTTCGCAAGTGGGTGGACTTTCGCATTCAGACAATCACCACCTTCATGCAGGAGATCGATCAGACAGCGAAGTCGGTCAATCCTAAGATCAAGACGATTCCTGAGATTTATCCCGGAACCGAGGAAGAGGCAGTACGCGTGGGCGCCGATGTCTACAGCCTTTACGCCGTGAACGATGCCATCGCGCACGAGTACGAATTTGGTGGCGGCGATCACATGGCATCCTCGCGAACCCCGCTCGACTGGTTTCGCTACCAGGTGGGGATGGCGTCGTTCCGCGCCTTCGCCGAGGGTAAACCCACCTGGATCCTGAACTATTCCTGGGACGGCGACAAGACCATCGCCCCGCGCGACGCCATGGAGAATCTCTTCATGTCGCAGCTAATAGCTGGCGCGAACGTTTGGGACGCGCGCGGCCACGTCATGTCGGGATCGAATGATCTTGAAACTCGTAAGCGGGTATTCGCCTGGATTGCAGAGCATGAGAAGACGTTCTACCAGCCGCGACTGCCCGTGAAACCCATTGGCGTCTATTTCTCGCCCGCGACTCGGAACTACTTTCCCATGAACTTTCTGCGTTCCTACCAGGGCGTACTGATCCTGCTGATCCAGAAACATCTTCCCTATGAGGTTGTAACGCCGCGAACCATCGCCGAGTTCAGGGGCAGCGCGCTTATCCTTCCCGACGTGCGCCTGCTCGACCATTCCGAGCGAAACTCTCTGCAAACATTTGCGAAGGCGGGAGGCAAGCTCGTGATCACCGGCACCGACACAACGGGACTGCCCCAGCAAAAAAATATTGCGCGGTTTGCAACTTGTCCTGGGAAAGCCTACCTGCAAGCTCTGGAGAGCAATTTCGTAGCAACCTCGCCGTCAAGCCAGGCGGCGTTTCTTGAGAGCTTGCCGACGAATACGGAGATCAATGTCGAAGCCTCTCCCGCGGTGGCGACACACATCTCGAAAGTCGACGGCAAGCTCCACGTGTACTTCGCGAACTTCAAAGGCCTTCGCGGAGGCGAGAATGCGCGCCAGGAGCCTGAAGCCGGAGTGCGCATTACTATCAATGCCGTCGGCAAGGCGAAGTTCCTGCCCTTCCTGGGCGAGGAGCAAGAACTTAACGGCGCGCGGAAAGGGAATGCTACGGTGTATCAACTCCCCCCGATTCTCAGAGGCGGAGTTTTCTGGATCGAGTAACGGCCGGCTCTGCCTACTGCAACGGCGGGATTGCTCCGTCGCACGCCGCGATCGCGCCCACGGAAGAGCGAATCACCCCGTCGGCAAACGAACAGAAGTAGCGCGTCCCGGTTTTGTTCGGGACGGCTGGAGCCGCAACGACCTCGTAGGAAGCGGCAGGAGTTCCGCTCACGCCCGTGATCGTAAAGTTGTATCCGCTCTTGTTGCCGGAGGCAAGCTGCGTGTCGATCAGGCACGCACTGGCGGAGTTGGGCGGAGAGCAGGCAGTCCCGCCGAGCGCGGCCAGCGTGGCGGCGTAGCCGGCCGTCGGATAAGCCGAGAGATAGGAAATCTGCGCGGTGTTAATGGTCTTGATCCCGCCCACCGCGGAGGCCTCGTTGGCAGACATGCGAGCGCGCAAGAGATTGGGAATGGCGATCGAAGCAATAATCAGGATGATGGCGACCACGATCAGCAACTCGATGAGTGAGAAGCCTTTTTGTCTTCTTTGTCTTCGCATCTGAAACTCCTAGCTTACTTATCTGAAGTGGGCGCCTGTAGCCAAGTCCGGCGGTCTTGTAGCCAGACCGCAGCAGCCGGAAATACGTCCTGTCTCGAAGCGTAGACCGCTGAGATCAGCCGCGTCAAGCCCGGTAAGCAGCCTGAAATTCCGCGAGAGCAAAAGGATTGCAGCTTTGTGCGCGTCCCATGCACACATTGCGCATCCGCTTGGGTTATCGACCAGTTTTAGCGTTACACATTCGGCCGCATGTCGCTCGAAGTACCACCCGCCGCGGGGATGTAGCAATTGAGCGTGTAGTCCATCACCATGCGATCGGCATTGAAACGCCAGCCGAGAGTACGGATGGTCCGCTTCATGCGTTTGATCCAGCCTCGTGGCAGACCATCGCGATCGCGATGGTAAAAAAGAGGAATCACTTCTTCCCTCAGAGCACGAAGCAGGTCCTCGCCGTCCCGGGTATCGTGGACGCTCAGGTCGGAATGAGTTCTGCCGGTTCCGATGGCGAAGCCGTTCAGCCCGTCATAGGCCTCCGCCCACCAGCCGTCCAGGATTGAAAGATTCAACCCGCCGTTGAGAACCACTTTTTGTCCGCTGGTCCCGGATGCTTCGAGCGGCCGTCGCGGATTGTTGAGCCACACATCGACGCCCTGAACGAAATGGCGGCCAACATTGATGTCATAGTCTTCGACGAAAACAAACTTGTCGCCAAACTGCGGATCACGCATCAATTCCGCAATCTGCTGGAGGACGCGTTTTCCAGGCTCGTCGTGAGGATGCGCTTTGCCCGCAAACACGAACTGTACCGGCCGTTTCGGGTCGTTCACCATGGAGGCCAGCTTTTCGAGATCGCGCAAGATCAGGTTGGCCCGTTTGTAGGTCGCGAAGCGGCGCGCGAATCCGATGGTAAGTGCATCCGGACTGAGTACACGTTCCAACCTTTGCAGTACATCGCGCGGTTCATCGCGGCGCTCCGCCTGCGCGACTGCACGACGGCGCACAAATTCCAGAAGGCGCGACTTCAAGTTAAGATGCGTCTCCCAAAGTTCGCCGTCATCCACGTTCTCGATTCCTTCCCAGATCTTTGCCTCGCTGCTCCGCTGGTGCCATCCGGTGCCGAGATGGCGATCATAAAGGCGGAACATCTGCGGCGCCAGCCAGGAAGGCACATGCACGCCGTTGGTGATGTGTCCGATGGGAACACTGTCTTCCAGTTTGCCGGGCGAGAGTCCGGTCCACATGGCGCGGGATACCTCGCCGTGCAACGCGGAAACGGCATTCGCGCGTCGTGAGAGCCTCAGGCCCAGCACGGTCATACAGAAGGGCTCATCGACGTTTGGATTCTCGCGTCCCAGCCCCATGAAACTCTCTTGCGAAAGGCCGAGTGCATCGCGGAGGGGGCCAAGGTGCTCTTCGATCAGATCGGCGTCAAAGCGATCGTGGCCGGCAGGCACCGGCGTATGAGTCGTAAAAACGACTTCACGCGAGACACGCGGAACGGCGCGTTCGAAGCCGATGCCCTCGTCTTCCATCCGCATGCGAACCGCATCCAGCACGGCAAATCCGCTGTGCCCTTCATTCAGATGAAGCACCCCGGGTTGGATGCCCAGTTGTCTGAGAGCGCGCAGGCCTCCCACCCCGAGCAGCAACTCCTGGCGAATCCGGATGCGACGATCGCCGCCATACAAGCGCGAAGTCAATTCCCGATCTTCCGGATGATTCCCTTCAACGTCCGAGTCAAGCAGAAACAGATCGCAGCGCCCGACTTTCACGCGCCACACCTTCGCCCGGATGGAGCCAGCCCGCGTGTCGATTTGCACAACCACCGGCTGGCCATTCTTGCCGATGGCCGTTTCCATCGGAAGATGGGTGACGTCGGTCTCGAGATACTCTTCATGTTGCCAGCCGTCGCGATCCAGTCGTTGCCGGAAGTATCCCTGGCCGTAAAACAACCCCACTCCGACCAGGGGGATATCCAGATCGGATGCGCTCTTGATGTGATCGCCGGCCAGCACGCCCAGCCCACCCGAATAAACCGGGAGGGACTCGTGCAGGCCAAACTCCGCCGAAAAATACGCCACCGGGCGAGTTCGCAAAATCCCTGCGTGTCGCGCGCCCCAGGTTCGCTCCGCCTCCTGGTATTCGAGCAGACGGCGGTAGGCGTAGTTGATCCGGCTGTGCAGCACGAGTTCGGCGGCGCGCGTTTCCAGCTTCGCCAGAGGGAATTCCCCGAGCAATGAAACGGGATTGTGATTGAGTTCGCTCCAGCGCACCGGATCAAGGTCCAGGAACAGCCCGACGGAATCGTGATCCCAACTCCACCACAAGTTGCGTGCCAACGCCCAGAGCCGTTCCTGAGAAGGGACAATGAAGCGGTCGAGCGTGCGGGCTTCGCTCACGACCGGAGCCACCTGGGTGGCAGCCTCGGTCAGCATGCGAATTTCATCTTCCGGGAACACTCGCGCTTCGATAGTTTGTACCACCAGAACACCCTGCAAGACGCCGCGATCGATGAGCGGCACGCCTAGGAACGACTGGTAGGCATCCTCGCCGGCCTCTTTGAAATACTTGAATCGAGGATGCTTCTTTACCTGCTCTACCGCTACCGGCCGCAACTGCTCGGCCACAAGGCCGGCCAGTCCCTCGTGGATGCCCATACGAAGAGTGCCGATGCATTCACGGCGAAGTCCGAGCGTCGCAGCCAGCACGAGGTTGGCGCGGTCCGGTTCGAGCAGATATGCCGAGCAAACATCGGTCCCAAATCGCCGGGCGATCAAGGCGACCACGTTCATCAGGGTCTCGGCGGGTTTTCCGCCTTCTGCCGCGAGGTTGGCGATTTCGTCCAGCCTCAGCACATAGCTCGCATCGCGGGAACTCAAATCCTGCTCCGGATCCTCAACTGCTTCCTGATGTTGGTCCAATCTGGTAAAGCCTCCATAGCACAGACTTAGGGTCTGAGAGATGATCGGCGGAATCGAGCAAAAAGTTTGGCGCCCTCGGCCAAAGGCATCCCCCATTCCATTTTACGGTGTAGAAGGGGAATCGCCATACCTGTTGGCCATTATCGGTATGGGTTCAAAACCGGGCGAGCGGCTCTCTTTGATCCGATGCGGCAGTTCCAAGATCACTTACGCCGTGCCGAAAACCCTGGTGTATCGAACTCGCGAATGAGTCTCGACTGCACAAATGAAGCCGTTCGTATAAGATTAGCGCTGCAATTCTTCGCGGGCTATCACCCTGCTCAGGGATCCGAACTTGTATCTCAGGCCCAAAACCCTTGATGAAGCAGTCGTTCAGCTGAGGATGCCGGGAATTCAAGTCCTCTCTGGAGGTACGGACTTCTATCCTGCGCTGGGCGATCGCATCGCACAGGAACCGGTGATGGATATTTCCGGCCTGCGAGAGCTCCGCGGAATTTCCAATGATGCCAACTACATCCGCATCGGTGGCCTGACCACGTGGACAGATGTCATTCAGACGCCATTGCCGCGCTGTTTCGATGCGCTCAAGAGTGCGGCGCGGGAGGTTGGCTCCGTCCAGATTCAAAATCGAGGGACGGTGGCGGGAAATCTCTGTAACGCCTCGCCAGCGGCCGATGGCGTGCCCCCGCTCCTCGCGCTCGACGCGGAAGTAGAACTGGCTTCCAGCACGGGATCTCGCCGCATGCCGCTGACTGAGTACATCGTCGGAAACAGGAAGACGCAGCGCCGGGCGGACGAACTCTTGACTGCGGTTTGGGTCCCCCGAACACTGGAGGACGCACGCTCGACGTTCTTAAAGCTGGGTGCGCGCCGCTATCTCGTCATCTCGATCTCGATGGTTGCGGTAGTCATTCTGGTGGATGCCGGCAAAGTCGCTGCGGCCCGGGTGGCAGTAGGCTCCTGCTCGGTTGTCGCACGACGGATGACCGCATTGGAGCGCGAATTGGCGGGCGCTTCCATCCGGGACGGACTGGGCGCACGCGTTACGCCTGATCATCTAGCACCGCTCTCTCCGATCGATGATGTTCGCGCCACCGCTGAATACCGTCGCGACGCCTCAGTGACCATGGTCCGACGGGCACTCGATGCCTGCGTGGAGGCGGCCTGATGGCTACGACACGCGAGTTGCAGGCAGACGTCGACACGGGGACTATTGCATTCTCAGTCAATGGACGCAGTGTCGTTGTGTCGAGTTCTCCGTCGCAGCGGCTCTCTCGCGTGTTGCGCGACGAGTTGAACCTGACCGGGACCAAGGTAGGATGCGACGCCGGCGATTGCGGCGCTTGCACCGTTCTCTTGGACGGCGAGCCCGTCTGCGCCTGCCTGGTAGCAGTGGGACAAGTTGCAGGGAACGAGATAACGACCGTTGAAGGATTGCAGCAATCACCGACTGGCGCACGCTTGCAGCAGTCCTTCCTGACACACGGCGCTGCGCAATGCGGAGCGTGCACTCCCGGGATGCTGGTCGCCGCCACAGCTCTGCTGGATAAGAATCACGCACCAAACGAATCCGAAGTCATGGACGCGATTGGCGGGGTGCTGTGCCGCTGCACTGGATATCGCAAAATCATCAACGCTGTCCTTGACGCTCAATCGACTGCTGCGCCCGAGGTTTCGCCGGAGTCCGGTAACGCGGTCGGCCAGCGGCTGATCCGCCTGGACGGCAAAAAGAAAGTTGAAGGCAGCGAGATTTTTGGCGCTGATGAGACTCCAGCCGGTGCGCTCGCCGTTCGAGCCATCCGTAGCCCCCACCATCGCGCGCGATTTCAGTTCGGCGACCTGGATTCATTCGTCCACGACCACCCGGGAATTCATGCGATTCTGACCGCGAAAGATGTGCCTGGAAGAGACTGCTATGGAGTAATCCCTCGGTTTGCGGATCAGCCCGTCTTCGCCCATAACGAAGCTCGCCATCGCGGCGAAGCCGTTGCGGCAGTTGTAGGCGATCCGGCGATTATTGAAGCTCTCGATCCGGCGAGCTTCCCCGTGGTCTGGGAAGAGCTGCCCGCGCTGAAGGAGATCGACGCAGCCCTTGCGCCCGGGGCGCCGCGAATCCACACCAACCGCGAAGAAAACGTGCTGGTGCGGGGACGTGTGGTCCGGGGAGACGTAGATCGCGCGCTAGCGGAGGCCGACGTCACCGCCGAAGGTGAGTACGAGACCGGCTTCGTCGAGCACGCTTACATCGAGCCGGAAGCCGGCTTCGCGCGACGCATCGGAGATCACATCGAGATTCAGGCGTGCACGCAATCGCCCTACATGGACCGCAGCGACATCGCGACCATTCTGGGAATTCCACCCGAAAATGTCCGCATCATCCCGACCGCAGTCGGCGGAGGTTTCGGCGCGAAGCTCGACCTCTCCGTCCAACCGTTCCTGGCGTTAGCGGCATGGCATCTGGCAAAGCCGGTTCGAATGGTGTATTCGCGCATCGAATCCATAATCTCGACGACCAAGCGCCACCCCGCGCGCATGCGCTTGCGCGCCGGATGCTCTCGCGATGGCAAACTGCTCGCGCTCGATTTCACCGCCGACTTCAACACCGGCGCCTATTCCTCGTGGGGTCCCACGGTGGCAGCTCGTGTTCCCGTGCATGCTTCCGGTCCTTATTATGTCCCGCATTACCGAGCCCTAACGCGGGCCGTGCACACCAACCTGGTGCCGGCAGGCGCCTTTCGAGGCTTCGGAGTACCTCAGGCCGCCATCGCGCAGGAACAGCTTTATGACGACCTGGCCGATCGCGTAGGCATGGACCGCCTGGAATTCCGAATCCTGAACGCGCTCGACGATGACACCCCAACCGTAACCGGACAAGTGATGGGAGAAGGAGTCGGCATTCGCGCCTGCTTTGAAGCCTTGCGCCCCAAGTGGCAAGCCGCCCGCAGGCAGACTGCTGAGTTCAATTCGAAAACGACAGGTCCTCTTCGCCGCGGAGTAGGGATGGCCGGCATGTGGTACGGCTGCGGCAACACTTCACTGCCCAACCCGTCCACAGTGAGAATCGGACTGAAGCGTGACGGCCGCATCGCGTTGCATCAGGGCGCAGTGGACATCGGACAAGGGTCGAACACCATCGTGACCCAAATCTGCGCCGACGCCCTCGGCGCTCCGATTGACCGCTTCGACCTGATTTCCGGAGACACCGCGCTCACTCCCGATTGCGGCAAGACGTCGGCCTCACGCCAGACCTTCGTAACCGGAAAAGCCGCGCACATGGCCGGGACTCAGCTGCGGAACGCGGTTCTAGCTCTGGTTAAGGGTTGCGCGTGCGCCAGCATTCAATTCGAAGATAGCCGTGTGGCAGTACAAGAGAAAGGTGAGATCCGGACACTCGCCCTCGGCGACATGCCGCTTGATAACCACGGCTACGTCATAACCGCCGAAGCCACATTCGATCCGCCCACCAGTTCCCTCGACCACGATGGGCAAGGCTCTCCCTACGCCTTGTTTGGCTTTGGCGCACACATGGCGGAGATCGAAGTGGACACCGAACTCGGCACCGTGCGTGTTCTCAAAGTCACCGCCGCGCACGACGTAGGACGCGCCATCAATCCGACCTTGATTGAAGGACAGATCGAGGGCGGCGTCGCGCAGGGATTGGGAATGGCGCTAATGGAAGAATTCTTTCCCGGCCGAGGCGAGAATCTTCATGACTACCTCATCCCATCGGCGGGCGACATTCCGCCGGTGGAGTCGATTCTCATCGAGGATCCATCACCCATTGGCCCGTTCGGCGCAAAGGGGATCGGTGAGCAGGCCGTGATTCCCACTGCGCCCGCAATCCTGAACGCGCTGCATGATGCAGTCGGCATCCGGCTCCGCAAAATACCCGCCACTCCCGACCGCGTGCGCGCTGCGATTCTGGCGGCCCAAGCAAAGACAAAAATAAAGACAGGAGACCGGCGTGGCTGACGACGCCATCCGCTGCGATGCTTGTCCCGTGCTCTGTTACATCAAGCCCGGCAGGACCGGCTCGTGCGACCGCTACGGCAATCGGGATGGCCAACTCGTGCGCCTCGATCCGCACGTCATGCTCGAAAGAGCACAATCGCGTGGCGAATCGCTGGTGCCATTCCTCGGAAAGAGCCGCGAGTGGGACGGCACGCTCGTCAGCGACGCCGAGACATTCGTAACCGCAATCGGCGCGGGCACCACCTATCCCGACTACAAGCCCGCGCCCTTCATTATTTCGTCAGAGGTCGCGGGCGTAGATATGGTCACGGTGGTGACCGAGGGCATTTTCAGTTATTGCGGCGTGAAGTTGAAGATCGACACCGACCGCCATCTGGGAGCCGAGTGCAGCACCGTGCGCGCTCAAGGCGAAGCGGTAGGGCACGTCACCACCGGCGAATACGGATCGCAAATGCTCTCGCTCGGCGGAGTCCGTCATCTGACCGGCGGCAGCCGCCATGAAGGCACGGCCACGTGCGACACGCTGCTCAACCTCTGCAACGGCAAGGCCGTGGAACTGGAGATTGAAGACGGAGCGAAGGTCATTGTGCAAGCCGACAAGCCGCCGATCGTCGACGGCGTGCAGGAAGAGCGAATGCGTGTCGGCTGCGGTTCCGCAACGATCGGAATGTTTGCCAAACAGTGGCACGGAAAAGTCGATGAGGTTGTGGTCGTGGACGATCACATCACGGGAGTCCTGTCGGAGCATCAAGCCGGAAAGCTGCTGGGCATTCCTGAAACCGGAATCAAGATGAAGGGACGGCGCTCGACCCCAGGACGCTATTTCAAAGTCGCCGAGCCGGGTACCTCGTGGGGCGGAACTAATATTTCCGATCCGCTCTCGATTCTCGCGCCCTTCGATCCCGAAACTGCTAAGCCTGGCCTGCGTCTGCTGATGGTGAGCACAACCGGAGAGCAGTACGCGTACTTCGAATTGGACGAAGCGCTTCGTCCCGTGGAAAAAGAATTGCCTGAGTCCCTGCGCGAGTCCGTCTCGCGTATCAAGGAAAATTGCGAACCTGCTCTCTGCACTGTCTTGTTTATGGGCGGCGCCGGCGGATCGCTGCGCGCCGGGGTAACGGAAAATCCAGTAAAGCTAACACACTCAGTCCGCGATGCGCTCACCCGCGTCACGTGCGGCGGCGCGCCCGTCTATGTGTGGCCGGGCGGCGGTATCACGATCATGGTGGATGTGAGCCGTATGCCTGAGAATGCATTTGGCTACGTGCCGACTCCGGCACTCGTCGCTCCGATTGAATTCACGCTGAAGCTCGAAGACTATGCGACGCTCGGCGGCTACATGGATCATGTGCGGCCGCTGAGGTCGATCCATCGCGATGAAGATGGTCGACGGCGTGTGGCGCCGCGCGCGGACAATCCCTGGCCACTCGGAAAGGCTGACACAAGAAAATGAATTCGCGTGCCCAAA
>Ga0209180_10001874_pt1 | contig 10520 bp, 9 predicted proteins | sample CZO8metaG_3_FD_188355 | JGI IMG/M metagenome (GOLD analysis project Ga0209180, IMG submission 188355) | Vadose zone soil microbial communities from the Eel River Critical Zone Observatory, Northern California, USA - CZOApr15con2H2.8 metaG... | ecosystem: Environmental > Terrestrial > Soil >...
GACTGCCAATGGGAGTGAAGTACAAATATGGGACGCAACCTCTGGACAGACGATCCTGGATTTCGCAAAACCTGCTTCGAGTGGAGCATGGCAGTCATTTGAGAGTAGACATATCTTCACTGCAAACGCTAGTGAGGTGCAGATATGGAATGTCCTCAACGGGCACACCATCCTGGAGTTCCCGAATCCCGCTTCGAGTGGGACATGGCAGGTATCGCCCGATGGACAATACTTTGCCTTTGCCAGCTGGGATAACAGTGTACAGGTGTGGAATACCATCACGGGCCGCAGGGTGTCGGTCTATCGGGGGCACACTGCCCCTCTTCAGGTCCTGGTGTGGTCCTCAGACAACCAGCATATCGCCTCTGCAAGCGAGGATGGAACGCTGCAAGTATGGGATGCGATAACTGGCCGTGGCGCCTTGACCTATCACGGCTTTCCCTATGTGCTGTCACTGACATGGTCACCGGATAGCAGACTCATCGCCGCTACGAGCGAGGGTAATACAGTGCAGGTGTTGCAGGCTATTTGATGTATGACCCCGGTTGCTAATCGGGAGGGCGACCTGCTCCTCCTCGGTTTTAAAGATGTTTCGTTGTCCGTTTCTACTATTGAGAAGGAGGTTAACTACATCATGCGGAGAAATCTGTCCCGTATGTTCGCAGTAGTCATGGGATTGTCCCTATTTCTGGCGATCCTGACGGCATGCGGCGCGGGCACCACAACCGGTACACCTGGTGGTACCCCTGGCACCGGTTCTACGACGATTAAGATTGCCACCGACCTGCCGGTGTCGGGGAAAGACACCAGTAGCGGCAAGCCAGCCGAAGATGGGGCGAACCTGGCGGTCATGGAGGCCAATGCCAATCACACCATCAATGGATACACCCTGGTCTTTGACCCCAAGGACGACGTGGGTGCCAACGGCCTGCATGACCCGGCGGTGGGTGCCCAGAACGTGACGGCGCTAGTCGGCGACGCGCTGGTGGCCGGCATTGTCGGGCCATTTAACAGTAGTGTAGCCAAGGCCGAGATGCCCATCACCAACCAGGCCCCCATTGCCCAGATTAGCCCGGCCAACACGAATCAATGCCTGACCAAGGATACAGCGGCATCGGGCTGCAGCGGGTCGGCCGATCTGCTGCCGACGCTGCGTCCGACCGGGAAGGTGACGTACTTCCGCATTGCCACGACGGACGATCACCAGGGCCCGGTAGGCGCGGACTACCTCTACAAGACACTTGGGTACAAGAAGGCCTATGTCATCGATGATGCCGAGACCTATGGCATCGGCATCGCCAACACCTTCACGACGGAATGGAAGACCCTGGGCGGCACCGTGCTGGGACGCAGCAGCGAGCCCAGTTCGACCACCTCCTATGTGTCGCTGCTGACCCAGATCGCCACCACGCACCCCGACGTGATCTACTTTGGTGGCCTCGACTCCACTGGCGGCATCCTGATCCGCCAGCAGATGCTCCAGGTTCCAACCCTGAAGAACACCCCATTAGGTGGTGGGGATGGCATCGTCACCCCCAGCTTTGCCTCCACCATTGGCACCAGCAGTGGTGGCGCGGTCTACGGCACGGTTGCCGTGGTGGACACGACGGTCATCCCGTCTGCGGCGGCCTTCCGCACGAAGTATGCCTCAACCTTTACGGACCCACTGAACGTGTACAGCGCGGCGGCCTATGACTGCGCGAACATCCTGATCCAGGCGATCAAGACGGCGCTGGCCAACGGGGCGCACACCCCGGCCAACTCGGGTGATCTTGCCGGGGCCAAGGCATTCCGCCAGGCAGTGATCAACGCCATGCAGGGCACGTCCTGGGCTGGGATCACAGGCCAGCAGGCCTTCGACTCCAATGGTGACACCACCAACAAGGTCATCTCGATCTACCAGCTCGCCGCAGTGAATGGCAAGCCCGACTGGAAGTACCTCACTGCTGCAATGCCTTCTTGACCTGTCTAGATGCCAACCGAAGCTCGTAAATGATGTAGAGGAGTAGTCGGCACGTACGTGCCCGTTCTACTCCTCATTAACCAATGGTGCTCGTTTATAGTGAGAATCGGCAAACTTCCCTTTCCGTGACATAGGGATGTCACTCTCCAAGGCGTTGGCGTGTCTAAACATTTTCTGTGCCAGTTCCAAATGTGTCCCTACACTTTTGAAAAACTGCCCCTGAGCAGCTTCCAGGCACCGTTCTGTTGTCCAACGACATAGCTTCCCAGGTAGGTGCTCTTCACAGTCCCGGTCGTGGTCGTCTCCGTCGCAAGGATAGTCAGGTCTACCGTGACCGTGCCATCGGCGTTTGGCGTTGTTGTGCCGAAGGTGATATCATCGTGTTGCGTATGCGCGTAACCGCTGGCGAACTGGTCATAGGTTGGGGGTGGATTCTGTGGGTCTGTCCCCCATAGGTTATAGGCAGCGTGATAGTCCCGCTTGTTGATGTCGTCGTAATACTGCTGGATAAGCGCCCGAGCTTGTTGAGTAGGAGAAGGAGTAGGAGGCGTTGGAGTGCCACCGTTGCCCAATAGACCATTTTGCCACAGCACAACCACCGCCGTGCCACCGAGTATGACAAGCAAAACGAGCAAAATGACGAGCAAGGCAACCACTCCGCCTTTTTTCCGGCGTTTCGCTGGTTGAGCAGGCACGTCTTGGTAGCCGAAACCGTCCTGAGAAGGGAAGCTGGACCGTAACGCTGCCGGGTTGGGATAGGAGCGTGGTACAGGCGTATCAGGAGCGTAAACTTCTGCTGGCATCATACCGGCAGGCTCAATTCCTGCTGACGCATTGCCGGGTAACACGAGTTTCTGCTGCCTGGGAGCCGGTGGAGGGCTGGCAGGATGCTGTGACTGTGATGCACCAGGAGGATATCCGGGGAGCGAGGAAGCAACTGTAGGCGCGTCGGTGCCTACATCCTCTGCGCTCAGATCGGGCTCTGTCATCGCGCCGCATTTGGGGCACGTCAAGTCTCTGGGGGATAACAAACTACCGCATTGACCACAGAAGACCATAGCATTACCCCTTTCAGGTTTTACAGAGAGGTCCTCGCTTGTTGGAGTGAGCTCGTTTTCCTGTCTCTGAGCTGCCCGGTCGGCTTTACCTTCTGTACTTTCTCGTCTCGATTCAAAGCAGGTGGTATCGCGTGTAGTGCTACATTGACAACGTCATCCATGCGCTCAACAGGCACAATTTGTAGCTCGTGGATGACTTCACGCGGTACATCTTCCAGGTCTTTCATATTTCGTTTGGGTAGAATGAACGTCTTAATGCCTGCGCGGTGCGCAGCCAGTACCTTCTCTTTAACGCCACCGATGGGTAAGACTCGACCTCGCAGCGTGATTTCGCCGGTCATGGCAACATCGCGGCGGGCCGCGCGTTTCGTCAAGGCCGAAATCAAGGCAGTAGCCATGGTGATACCTGCTGATGGTCCATCCTTGGGAATGGCGCCAGCAGGCAGGTGTAGATGGATATCGTATTTTTCATAGAAGCGATTTTCTATGCCAAGCTGCCCTGCGCGGGAGCGTGCGTATGAAAGCGCGGCCTGAGCCGATTCTTTCATTACATCACCGAGCTGTCCCGTCAGGGTCAGATTACCACGCCCATCCATCAGTGTGGCCTCAACAGTTGTCAGATCACCACCTGCGCTTGTCCACGATACTCCTGTGGCAACTCCTACCTCGTCCTCCTCCTCCGCCTGCCCGTAGAAGTGTTTCTGTGGACCCAGGTAATCATGGACCTTGTCAGCAGTGATCTTTGTTCTGCTCCGTCGTCCCTCGGCAACTTTACGCGCGACTTTACGCAACACGGATGCTATTTCTCGTTCCAGGTTGCGTACGCCTGCTTCGAAGGTGTATTCGCGGATGATATAGCGCACGGCTTCGTCACTGATCTCTACCCGTGAAGCTGAAAGACCATGTTCGCTCATCTGTCTGGGGATGAGGAAGTGATGAGCAATGTGCAGTTTCTCTTCTTCAGTGTAGCCGGGAAGCTCGATCACCTCCATACGGTCGCGTAGCGCGGCCGGGACGGGGTGCAAAATATTGGCGGTCGTAAGAAAGATAACCTGTGAGAGGTCATAAGGGATCTCCAGGTAATGATCAGAAAAAGCGTGATTCTGCTCCGGGTCCAGTACCTCGAGCAGCGCTGCTGCAGGATCTCCACGGAAATCTGAGCCGATCTTATCTACTTCATCCAGCACAAACAGGGGATTGATAGTGCCAGCCATCTTCATTGTCTGGATGATGCGGCCCGGCAATGCTCCAACATAGGTACGGCGGTGCCCGCGAATCTCAGCTTCATCGTGCACACCTCCTAGCGATAGGCGTACGAACTTGCGGTTAAGCGCCTGAGCAATCGAGCGTCCAAGAGAGGTCTTACCCACCCCCGGCGGTCCTACGAAGCAAAGGATAGGGCTACGCATAGAATGAGAGAGCTTACGCACTGCAATATATTCAAGGACGCGCTCTTTTACCTTCTCCAGGCCGTAGTGATTCTCTTCGAGAATGGTCGCAGCTTCTTTGATATTTAGGCGGTCGGTAGTAGCTTTATCCCAGGGCAAGCTGACAAGCCAGTCGAGGTAGGTGCGGATCACTCCTCCATCAGGAGCCATAGACGGTAAAGCATTGAGGCGCTCTAGTTCTTTGTTCGCCCGCATTTTGACCTCTTCGGGCATGCCGCAGGTGAGTATCTTCTCACGCAGTTCTTCCTGCTCCTGTATAGTAGGATCGGTCTCGCCCAGTTCTCGTTGGATAGCTTTGAGTTGTTCACGTAAAAAGTACTCGCGTTGTGTCTTATCAACCTCTTGTTGTACCTGATTATGAATACGGTTTTCCAGTTCCAAAATATTGAGTTCTTTGGAAAGCAGAATACTGATCTTTTGCAATCGCTCTTCGACATTAAATGCTTCCAGAATGTCCTGGCGTACAGCAATAGATGGTTCGAGAGAAGAAAGAATAAAGTCAGCCAGCCAGCCCGGTTCGTCAATATTCATGGCGGTAATGTAGGCTTCCTCCGGTAGCATTCGGCTGAGTTTAACGCACTTTTCAAAAAGGGCTAACACTGCACGTAGCATGGCTTCCAGTGCAAGTGTTCGTTCTGCTTCTTCATGTACTGTCTCTACGCGCACACGCATGAAAGGTGTTTGCTGAGTATATTCAAGGAGTCGCAGGCGCCGCTGCCCACGAATAAGAATACTGGTTGTACCATCGGGCATCTTTAACAGTCGATCTATGCTTCCCTCTACGCCGACGGCATACATGTCGTCCGGGCCAGGGTCCTCTATCTCTTCGTTCAGTTGCGTAACCACGACAAGGGTCCGGCCCTTGCTCATGGCATCATCAATAGCCTTCATTGATTGGTCACGTCCCACGAATAATGGTGTGACCACATTAGGCATGAGGACGGTATTGCGGATAGGCAACAAAGGTAGTTCCAGCACTTCTGTGTGCGTCTTGAGTGGTACATACAAGGCGCCCTCTAGCAGGCCATCCTTGCTTTCAGACTGCTCTGCGGTGGCAGCCCGGGCGCCCCTCTTTGTGGGCATGTGTGCTTTCCTCCTCGGTGGATTTTGCATGTCTCCATTTGCTGTTCAACTGATTATAACGTATGAGCATTGATGAGGCAACGCAGCGTGATGTGATATAGTTCACAATTCATAAGAATGTAGTATTTTTCTAGTACATCATTCATTTCTTGTTTTTTTCTCTAACAACCTGGCCATGTAATATTCATCGACATACCGGCCGCCCAGAAGCAGAGAATGCTTCTTGATGCCTTCGATCTCAAAACCCCGTCGCCTGTATAACGCTATTCCTGCCTCATTATGGGTCATGACTGTGAGTTCAAAGCGATGGATGGCATGCTGGCATCTCTATCTTGCAGCACTTTCCGCAACATTTGAGCCTTTTCCAGCCTGCCTAACTTTAAATATGCCTGGTACTCGTACTCCAGAGATAGAACAGGTACTTGCATGCCCTCTACCTCGACAAATTGCTTGTAGCGCTCCAGGTCTACAGGCCTCTCCCATGTGCTATCTTCAAGCCGCTTCGAGATATCCCCCATGATCTCCACTTTGATGCCATCGATCGTTAAAGCTCCAAAGTGAGAGCGAATATTCTCCGCAGAAGAGAAAGCCACATTCCTGGTTACATGTTCAGATAAAAGACGCTCGATCTCGTAGGCTCCGGCTTCATCGGTCTGGAGGTCAATATCGTGAGGGGTAGCAGCAGGCACGTTTTGGAGCGCAAAGCCAAGGCTGCCTGTCACAGCCCAGTTTATGCTGCTGTCCTTTAGTCGCGTGTATATCTGGCGCAGGATATTGAGATAGGTGGGATCGATATTCATCGGAAGAGAGCCAGTAGCGAACGCTGCTCCTCAGAAAGGAGTAGCAGGTTGTTGACCTGCCTGGGAAATATTTCAGCCCTGTCCCAGAGTACCCCGATCACGCTCGTTGCCGCGCCTATCTTAACGTTGCGCTCGCGCAATACTTCATTTAGCTTATAAGCATCGAAGAGAAAGACTGACTCAATAATCCAGGGATTGGCGAGGCTACGCATCGTCGCTACTCCTGACTTTGTTCCTGCGAGTACGAGATAATAATCAGGAAGAGCATCTGGCTTGATGTTCAGTTCTCCGTCACGCCTGACATACCATTGGATATCAACGCTGTGCCCGGCCAGTGGTCCATGGGTAAAACGGCCGCTGCTGCCTTTATGCGAGGCCGAATCGTCAAGTGCAATGCCGAAAATGGCAGAGGCAATGTATTCCCCGACATCTTGGAGGTGTGTAGGGCGTCTTATGATGTTGGCAATTTTGCCGTCGACGGTATTGCGGGATTTCAGTAGACTCGCCAGGAACTGTAGATCGCTGCTCATGCGAAGCCTCCCTTGCGCTGGTTAATCTGGGATGGGCAATATACCTGCTCGCATTGTACCATGATTGCCAAAACGCTCAAGCCTCATTAAATCATCCTGTGGCCACCGCCGACGAAAAGCAATTGCCCGGTGAGCCATCGGGCCTGTTCCGAGGCCAGGAAAACAATCACATCGGCCACATCTTCGGGTAGACCCACACGCCCGAGCGGAATTTCGGCAATGAGTCTCTCTTCTGCCTGCGGCGTAATATATCCAGTCTGTATTGGCCCCGGTGATACGATATTAACCGTAATCCCAAACCTGCCCAGTTCCACGGCAGCGGAACGGCTGAAAGACTCCAGCGCGGCTTTGCTGGCTCCATAGGATATTTCGCCCGGGAAGCATGCTGCTCCATCAGTGCTCACATTGATGATACGGCCCCAGCGTGCGCCGCGTTCGATGTGGCGTCGAGCGTATTCTGCTATCATCAGCGCGACTGCTCGGCTATTGACAGCGAAATGCTGGTCATGATTCTTTGCTGTGATCGTTTGAACACGATAACCTGCCGGGGCATAGGTATCTAAGCTTAACTGGTTCTGTGGGATGAAGGTGTCTGCCTCACAATGATCAGCGTTATTAATAAGCACTTCCACGGGACCAAACGCTGCTTCGGCACGATCAAACAACAGGGGTATCGTGCTGGGTTCTGCAAGGTCTGCTTCTATAGCTTCGACTCGACCGCCCAGGTCACGGATGGTCTGGACGACTTCATCGGCGGTCAATGCGCGCTGCGTATTGTAAAACACTCTCCCTGGAGTCTTCGGCTCGTCGGCTTCGATGTTGTCGTGGTCTTGCTTTCCTAATGGCGGCATGCGAAGGTAGTTGATGAGCACGGCAGCTCCCTCAGCGGCAAGGGCTCTGGCTGTAGCGGCTCCAATGCCATGATTGCCTCCTGTGATGAGAACGACTTTATCCTCTAGTCCAGTATTGATCATTGCTCACTCCTTTACGGACAGGCTTTTCACCTGGCGTACCATCGCAATGCGCTGCTCGGCCAGCAAGTCGGCAGCGCGGTAGGTCGGCACCCCTTGTTCCTTGGCCAGAGCGATCACTTTTTCCGTCGTCTCGTAAATGCGCGAGACGGTCTCCGTCGCCCGCTGCCGGTTGAAACCGCCAGGATGGAGGCTATCCACGCCAAACATTGCCCCTCCGGCGTTGACGATATAATCAGGGGCATACAGGATACCACGTTGTGCCAGCAGCTCACCGTGCCGGTCTTCGGCCAGTTGATTATTGGCCGAACCACAGACGATTTTGCAGCGTAGCTCCGGCAGCGTCTGATCGTTGAGTACGGCGCCGAGGGCGCAGGGGCAGTACACATCGACGTTAAGCGCGTGAATCTCGTCGGGATATGCCACTTTCACATCATACTGGTGAGCTAACTGTTCGACCTTTGCCTGCTCAATATCAGCAATGGTGACCACAGCCCCTTCCTTGACCAGCAGCTCACCGAGATGTTCGCCTACCGCGCCTACGCCCTGGAGGGCCACTGTGCGGCCCTGGAGATCGGGACTACCATAAACCTCCTTCAGACAGGCGCGCATCCCCTGCATGACGCCGAACGCTGTGGCTGGCGAAGAGTCTCCGGGTCCGCCCCACGACTCGGGAATGGTAACCACGAACGGGGTCTCCATACGTATTATCTCCATATCGCGCAGGTTGGTGCCGACATCGGGTCCTGCCAGGAATAGACCTCCCAGGCGGTGCATGAAACGACCCAGAACACGGAACATTCCTTCTGTCTTGTCTCGTTTAGGATCGCCTATGACGACGCATTTTCCCCCTCCAAGGTTAGCCCCTGCCGCAGCCCATTTATACGTCATGCCACGCGCCAGGCGCAATGCGTCCTTGATAGCGTCGGCTTCTGTCTCATAACTCCACATGCGGATGCCACCACCGGCAGGTCCCAGAGTAGTATCGTGAATAGCAAAGATCGCCTTCAGGCCGAGACTTTTATCCTGGCAGAAGAAGAGGTTCTCATAGTCGTACTGCTCCATAGAATCGAAAATAAAGCCTTCCATAGTCGTGATTTCATCCTTCCCCGGTGCTTGCGGCAGATAAAGCAATCTGCTACTTGTATGCTCACTTGATCAATCCTTTATCGTATCATACCGTACCAGCACCTTCGTTGGTGTGATCGCGCCGGTTGCCAGTCGTTCAAAAGTAGCGGCTAGTTCGTCGGCTGTTGTGTAGTAGTTAAATATTTGCTCGAGATTGTAAGAATGCCCGCGTACCACGTCAAAATACCAGCGTGCATGTTCCTGGTAGTCCCAGCCGTCGCTCGATCCCACGACCCACAGCTCTTTCTCGTGGAAAGCCGGCGCCAGGACGAGCGGCTCGAGATTACCATCGGCCAGGATACAGACGCGCCCTTCAAGACGCATGCTGTTTTGCATCAACTCGAAAGCTGCGGTGCGACTGGAGCACTCGAAGCCGACGTCATACAAGTTGCTCATGCTCTCCATTTCTTGCGGTGACATGGCCGTGCGTGCGCCGATTTGTACTGCCAGGCTCCGTCGTTCCGCGCGGGGTTCGACTATATCGATAGCCTGTACTCCCATGGCTTTGAGCATAAAAACGGTCAGAAGCCCAATAGCGCCTGCTCCGGTGATGAGTACTGTCTCTCCAGGCTTGATGCCAACTTTGCGAATGCCCTTGCTGACATCGCAGGTCAGGATGGCTAGCAGTGCTAGCGCATCGGAAATTCCTGCGGGGACTGCAATCGCTTTGGCTTCCGGGACATTAGCATGTGTACGATGGCCGTAAAAGGCAACCACGCGCTCTCCGGCTTGGAGGCGCTGCACGGCTGACCCACACGCTACAATGGCGCCTGTACTCTCATATCCCGTCATCTGTGGGTAGCTGGGTGGATGAGTACTGCGAGCGATGCCGCAATAACGAGGTAGCTCGCTGCCAATGCTGATGGCGCCCGTCGTGGTCTGGACCAGCACTTCATTCGGCCGTAACGGCGGCAGTTCTTCAGTTATCCATTCCAACTGTCTCGGCGCTACGAGGAGCAATGATTGACGGCGCAAGATTGCCTCCTCCTATCACTACTCAATAAAGTACCTCATGATCGGTCGTCGCTCCGAGCGTCTCTCTACCTCTACGAATCCTGCCTGGGAGAAGGCGGACACGACGCCAGTAAAGTTGGAGACGGGAGGCAAGTTTTTTCCCCGCACTTCGATTGGGTAACCTTCGACGATCTTCGCTCCATGCTCTCTGGCGTAATTTACGGCTACTTCCAGCATCTTCACCATCATTCCCTGGTGCCTGAAGGATTTAGCAACGAAAAAGCAAACTATTGACCAGACGGGTAGATCGTCAACTCTTTTTAAGGTGCGAGATCGCTCTAACGATGGAAATGCTTCTCTCGGCGCTATAGAGCACCAGGCAATGGGCTCACTTCCAGCGTATGCGAGGATGCCGGGGACTTCGTCAGCATCCACTATAGCCTTGAGACCCTGTTTCTTCTCCTGGCCAGTTTGTTTGCCAAAGTCAGAGCGTGAGAGCCTCCACCACATGCACCAGCAATTGCCATACGCCCCGTTTTCTCCGAACAATGTTTGCAGGTCGTGCCAGCTCTGCAAGTAATGCTG
>Ga0209180_10001882_pt1 | contig 10501 bp, 5 predicted proteins | sample CZO8metaG_3_FD_188355 | JGI IMG/M metagenome (GOLD analysis project Ga0209180, IMG submission 188355) | Vadose zone soil microbial communities from the Eel River Critical Zone Observatory, Northern California, USA - CZOApr15con2H2.8 metaG... | ecosystem: Environmental > Terrestrial > Soil >...
GTGTTCGGGATGGGAACGGGTGTGACCCCCGCGGTATAACCACCAGGAAATTCGAGAAAGCTGACCGTCGACCGTTGAGGGTCGAAAGTCAAACTTTGCAACTGAACAAGGCTGGCGAGCCGCAAATCCTGCTTTGCTTGAACCATCGTTGCGTCTCTTTCTTTTGAAGAGAGATCCTTCGTGCCGCGTTGCTGCACTCAGGATGGCCATCCTAGTCGGATGGTCACGACGGTTTGGGAAAGTTTTATGGTCAAGCCGAACGGCCGATTAGTACGGGTCAGCTTCACGCATTGCTGCGCTTCCACCCCCCGCCTATCAAGGTCGTAGTCTTCGACCGGCCTTCTTACCCCGCCGAAGCGGGATTGGGAGACCTTATCTCGAGGCGAGCTTCTTGCTTAGATGCATTCAGCAATTATCTCTTCCGGACTTGGCTACCGGGCGATGCCCCTGGCGGGACAGCCCGTACACAAGAGGTCCGTCCATCCCGGTCCTCTCGTACTAGGGACAGCTCCTCTCAAGTCTCCTGCGCCCACACCAGATAGGGACCGAACTGTCTCGCGACGTTCTGAACCCAGCTCACGTACCGCTTTAATGGGCGAACAGCCCAACCCTTGGGACCTTCTACAGCCCCAGGATGCGATGAGCCGACATCGAGGTGCCAAACCTAAGCGTCGATGTGAACTCTTGGCTTAGATCAGCCTGTTATCCCCGGCGTACCTTTTATCCGTTGAGCGATGGCCCTTCCACGCGGGACCACCGGATCACTAGACCCAGCTTTCGCTTCTGCTCGACCTGTGTGTCTCGCAGTTAACCCGGCTTCTGCTCTTGCACTCCACGGCGGGTTTCCAATCCGCCTGAGCCGAGCTTTGGGCGCCTCCGTTACCGTTTAGGAGGCGACCGCCCCAGTCAAACTACCCGTCTGGCCGTGTCCCCCGACCCGTCACGGGTCGTAGGTTAGAGCGACAGCACGATCAGGGTGGTATTTCACTGTTGCCTCCCCCTCACCCGAAAGCGAGGGTTCCCAGGCTCCCACCTATGCTACGCAGACCGTCCCGTTAATCATGACCAGAGTGCAGTTAAGGTGCACGGGGTCTTTCCGTCTAGGTGCGGGCATCCGGCGTCTTCACCGGAACCACAAATTCGCCGAGCCGCTCGCCAAGACAGTCGCTCTATCGTTACGCCATTCGTGCAGGTCGGAACTTACCCGACAAGGAATTTCGCTACCTTAGGACCGTTATAGTTACGGCCGCCGTTCACCGGGGCTTCAGTTCAGGCCTTCGTAGCCTTGCGGCTGCTGAGCCCTTGCTTTAACCTTCCGGCACCGGGCAGGCGTCACCCCCTATACGTCGTGTTCGACTTTGCAGAGAGCTGTGTTTTTGTTAAACAGTCGTAGAGCGCATTTCGCTGCGGCCCCCTCGGGCTATAAACCCTACCGGGGCACCCCTTCTCCCGAAGTTACGGGGCTAATGTGCCTAGTTCCTGAGCGAGCGTTCTCTCGAGCGCCTGTGGAGATTGTCCTCGTCTACCTGTGTCGGTTTGAGGTACGGGCACCCAGCGGACTCCTTAGAGGTTTTTCCCGGCAGCGTGAACTCCAGGACTTTGCGGCCGTGTGGCCTCGGGACCTGTCTGACCGTTGAATGACCCCGCGGATTTTCCGGCGGGATCCGGCTTGCACAGACCCATCGGGACATCCATCCCCCGACTCCTGTATCCTTCTGCGTCACCCCATCGTAATAACGCCCGCTAGGTGGGGCAGGAATGTTGACCTGCTATCCATCAGCTACGCCTTTCGGCCTCACCTTAGGACCCGCCTAACCCTGAGCGGATTAACCTTCCTCAGGAAACCTTAGACTTTCGGCGACACGAGTTCTCATCGTGTTTATCGCTACTTATGCCGGCAGGGTCTCTTCCGTGGCGTTGAGCAGTCCTCTCGGTCTGCCTTCAGACTCCACAGAATGCTCCCCTACCAAATCGTGTCTTGCCGAAGCAAGGCACGAATTCCGAAGCTTCGGTCGCAGGCTTGAGCCCCGTTGGATTGTCGGTGCATGATCGCTTGACCAGTGAGCTGTTACGCTTTCTTTAAAGGATGGCTGCTTCTAAGCCAACCTCCTGGCTGTCCGAGCGATCACACGTCCTTTCCCACTTAGCCTGCAGTCCGGGACCTTAGCTGTCGGTCTGGGTTCTTTCCCTCTCGACCACGGAGCTTATCCCCCGTAGTCTCACTCCCGTGCTGCTGTCCGCGGCATTCGAAGTTTGGTTGGATTCAGTAACCTTGGTGGGTCCCTAGTCCATCCAGTGCTCTACCACCGCGGCAGATCGCACAAGGCTGTCCCTAAAGACATTTCGGGGAGAACGAGCTATCACGGAATTTGATTAGCCTTTCACCCCTACCCTCAGCTCATCCGAGCTGTTTTCAACCAACACCGGTTCGGCCCTCCAGCCGCGGTTAAGCGGCCTTCAGCCTGGCCAAGGGTAGATCATCCCGCTTCGCGTCTATTCCCACAGACTATTCGCCCTGTTCGGACTCGCTTTCGCTACGGCTCGCTTGCGCTTAACCTCGCCTGTGAGAATAACTAGCCGGCTCATTAAGCAAGAGGCACGCCGTCAGGCATCCCGGCATCCGAAGACACCGGCATAGCCCTCCGACTGCTTGTAAGCATGCGGTTTCAGGTTCTATTTCACTCCCCTCGCAGGGGTGCTTTTCACCTTTCCCTCACGGTACTAGTTCACTATCGGTCGCCAGAGAGTATTTAGCCTTGGAGAGTGGTCTCCCCAGTTTCCCACGGGATTTCGCGTGTCCCGTGGTACTCAGGATCCCGCTTCGAGTCCGGTAAGCTTTCGGTTACGTGGCTTTCACACTCTGTGGCCCCGCTTTCCAGCAGGTTCACCTAGCTTCCGGATTGGTAACTCTACTCACGCGGTCCTACAACCCCGCCCCGCAAGCGGGACGGTTTGGGCTGTTCCGATTTCGCTCGCCGCTACTCTCGGAATCTCGGTTGATTTATTTTCCTCCAGGTACTGAGATGGTTCACTTCCCTGGGTTAGCTCGCACCCGCCTATGTATTCAGCGGGCCGTATCCCGAGTTCATCGGGATGGGTTTCCCCATTCGGAGATCCCCGGATCAAAGCCTGCTTGCGGCTCCCCGGGGCTTATCGCAGCTTGCCACGTCCTTCATCGCCTTCTGGCGCCAAGGCATCCACCGCACGCTCTTAGTAGCTTAACCATAAAACTTACCCAACACGTCGTCTCGCGAGCGCATCCCGATGATGTCGAGAACGCGCGCGCAAAACGGTTGTGGATAAGCTCGCCTTTCCTTCCGCCACAAATACAGGCGGATTCTGCTCGAGCAGAACTTGCGGCTTGCGCGGCGCGATCCCTTGCAGGAGCACGACGCGCAATTACCAGCCTTATTCAGTTGTCAAAGAGCTTTTGCTCCGCGCCCGGCGGAGCCCCCGACTCGGTCGGGGCCGAAAAACAAAAAACCCGGCGTCGAGCGCCGGGCTAATCCGCCATGCAGGTCGGCGGATTTGCGCGATGCTCGACTGTTTTCTATCCGGTATTCGTAATCGACCTCACTTCGTCCCGGGCCCGAGGCTTCGGGATGCGGGACGCTGGTTCGAGCGCCCCTGACTTACCCGCCAGTCGGCGGGCAATCCGAGAGTATAGCAGGTTCTGCGGGCGCGTCAAGCGTGCCTTTTCGCCATCGGTGTGCCCTATTGTGCAAAACCCCCGGCCTGTGGATTTTCCGCGAGACGGTTCTTGGCCTGAGTCCGTAGCCAATTATGCACATAGAAGAAACCACTGTCTTGCATTTGCCGCTCTTTCAGGCAAACTGAAATTCCCCTTCCACCAGACTGTCCTTTGCGGGCAGATTCTTCCCTCTCGCCGCGGACTGGAGCTCGGCCATCCCGATGCACGGTTTGTCGATATTCATTGATGTCAGCTCACCTTTCTTATTGCATCTACTCCTGGTTTACAGGTGGTGGGCAACTGTTGCGTCTGGCGTGGGGTATCTGCTCCTGTACGGCTGGTCGTTTGGCGATGCGACGCTAGAGTCCGAGCGTTCCGGATTCGCCGCAATGAAAGCGAATACGGGCCTGACCTAGGATGACGGGACGGAGTGATTGAGGTTATCACGCTGTACTAAGGTGGAACTATGACGTCTCCGGATCTGGTCATGGTCGTCTCCTACGACTACCGTCTTGTCGCTCTATCCGTCTTTATCGCGATGCTCGCTTCTTACGCCGCACTCGACCTGGCCGGACGGGTAACCTCCGCGCAAGGTGGTGTCCGCCTCCTCTGGCTGAGCGGCGGAGCCACGGCGATGGGAATCGGCATTTGGTCCATGCACTATATTGGGATGCTAGCCTTCCGCCTGCCGGTCCCGGTGGAGTACGACTGGCCCACAGTTTTGGTGTCGCTGCTGGCTGCGGTTTTCGCGTCTGCCGTCGCCCTTTTTGTCGTGAGCCGGCACAAAATGGGATTGTTTCGGGCTTTGGCCGGCAGCCTCTTTATGGGCGGCGGTATCGCGGCCATGCATTACATTGGCATGGCGGCGATGCGGCTGCCGGCAATGTGCCGCTATTCCCCGGCGCTCCTGACGCTGTCGGTGGTTCTCGCCATCGGGATTTCCTTCGTGGCTTTGTGGCTCACATTTCATTTCCGGGGAGAGACCACGGCGTGGGTTTGGCGGAAGGCTGTCAGCGCCTTGGTGATGGGCGCGGCCATCCCGGTCATGCATTACACCGGCATGGCCGCGGCCAGTTTTACCCCCTCCCTATTGGCCCACCAGGGCCTGTCGCACGCCGTGAGCGTCTCTTCGCTTGGCGTCGCCGGTATTACCGTCGTCACCGTGATGGTCCTCGGACTTGTTCTCCTGACATCGCTGGCAGATCGGCGATTTTCTGTTCAGGCTTTGGAACTTGAGTCGAGCGAGCAACGCTACCGTCAGATCGTTGAAACAGCCCTGGATGCATTTGTTGGAATGGATTCAAACGGGTTGATCACGGATTGGAACGCACAGGCGGAGACAATCTTCGGATGGCCCCGTTCCGACACCATCGGACAAGTCCCTGCTCAAGTGATCGTTCCTGGTCTCTATCCTGACGCGCACATACAGGGTCTCCGGCACTTTCTTGCCTCGGGGGAGGGCCCAGTGCTGAACAAGAGGCTTGAGACAACAGCGCTGCACCGAGACGGGCGCGAATTCCCCGTAGAACTGACTATCTCTGCCATACGTACAGGTGAAGCGCGCCGCTTCGCCGCATTTGTACGCGACATCACCGAACGCAAGCGGTCCGAGCAAGAATTAATTGCAGCGAAGGAAGCTGCGGAAGCGGGGAATCGTTCCAAGAGCGAGTTCCTGGCCAACATGAGCCACGAAATCCGCACACCACTGAACGGCATCATGGGGATGACCGATCTGGCGATGGAGACCGAACTTACGCCGGAGCAGCGGGAATTCCTGGAGACGGTCAAGATGTCGGCGGATTCTCTGCTCACCGTAATCAACGACATTCTCGACTTCTCCAAGATCGAGGCGGGAAAGCTGGACTTCGATGCCGTCGAGTTCAGCCTGCGCGACACTCTCGGCGACACGATGAAGACGCTTGGCCTGCGGGCTCACGAGAAAAAGATCGAACTCGTTTGCCATGTCCAGCCCGACGTACCGGACGCGCTGGTGGGCGATCCCGGGCGGCTGCGGCAGATTGTCGTCAACCTGATTGGCAACGCCATCAAGTTCACCCAGCAGGGAGAGGTAGTAATGGAGGTCGGGGCGGAATCTCAGACGGGGGATTGCATTGACTTGCACTTCGCCGTCACCGACACAGGAATGGGCATCCCGGTCGACAAACAACGGACCATCTTCGACCCGTTCACGCAGGTGGACGGCTCGATGACCCGCAAGTTCGGCGGCACCGGGCTAGGCCTGACGATCTCCTCCCGATTGGTCGAAGGAATGGGCGGGCGCATCTGGGTGGAGAGCGAGCCGGGCAAAGGCAGCACCTTCCACTTCACGGCGCGCCTGGGCCTGCAGAAGACGACGGCCCTCCGGCCACGCCCGGCGGAGCCGGCCAACCTGCGCGACCTCCCGGTGCTGGTGGTGGACGACAACGCGACCAATCGCCGCATCCTCGAGGGGATGCTAAAAAGCTGGTGCATGCGACCGACGGCGGTTGAGGGCGGGCACGATGCGCTGGCCGTCTTAGAGCAAGCTCGGAAGGCCGGGAAGACTTTTCCGCTGATTCTTCTCGACGCCCAGATGCCCGGGATGGACGGATTCGGACTGACAGAGCGGATGAAGCAGATCCCCGAACTTGCTGGCGCCACCATCATGATGCTTACCTCCGCCGGCCTGCGAGGCGACGCCGCCCGCTGCCGCGAGTTGGGCATTGCCGCCTATCTGACCAAGCCCATCAAACAATCCGAGCTGCTCGATGCCATCTTGCTGGCCCTGGGGACGCTTCCGCCAGAGGCGGGCCGGACTCCCCTGGTCACACGTCATGCGCTGCGGGAGAGCCGGCAACGCCTGCGCATTCTCCTGGCCGAGGACAATGCGGTGAACCAAACGTTGGTGGTCCGCCTGCTGGAGAAGTGGGGACACGCGGTCACCGTGGCCGGAGACGGCCGAGCAGCGCTCGCCGCTGTGGAGAAGGCCGGCTTCGGTGGATTCGACCTCGTGCTCATGGACGTGCAGATGCCCGAGCTGGATGGTCTCGAGGCGACGACCGCCATCCGGGCGAAGGAGAAGGCCAGCGGCGGTCACCTCCCTATCATCGCCATGACCGCCCACACCATGAAAGGTGATCGCGAACGCTGCCTGGCCGCCGGCATGGATGGTTACATCTCCAAGCCCGTCCAAGCCCAGGAACTGTTCGAGGCCGTCGAGAACATCACGCGTCGTGCCGTCGTCACCAGGGCGGTTGAACCCACAGAAAAGGCCGCTGAGGCAGTCCTCGACGAGGCTATTCTCCCGGCCCGGGTTGAGCGCGACTGATAATCCTGCCCGCCGCGGCGCCTCCGTTGCAGTGTGCCGACGTTTCGTCGGCTCCCGGACAGCAATCCCACAACTTTTCCTGGCGCGCCTTCCCGCACAGAAAATAGGAGAATGCGAACGGCGGCGATCCAGCGCCTTACCGGCTGGCGAAGACCCCGATTGTGGCGTAGGGTGGAGACTCCCAGGAGGCGGAATGGGCGCGCCCGTTGAACTAAAGACCGTCTTGATCACCGGTGGCACCGATGGGCTGGGGCGTGCCGCGGCGCTGCTGCTGGCCGAGCAGGGCTATCGCGTCTTCGCGGCGGGACGCTCGAGCGAAAAGCGCGCCGCGCTTGACCAGCTCGCCCACGAGCGAGGCTTGCCGCTCGAAACCGTCGAAATGGACGTCTGCGACGACGCCTCGGTGGCGCGGGCGGTCGCCGAAGTGCACACGAAGGCCGGCCCGCTGGACGTGCTGGTGAACAACGCCGGGATCGGCTACTTCGCAACGGTGGAAGAAATCCGGATGGACCATCTGCGGCAGCAGTTTGAGACGAACTTTATTGGCGTGGTGCGCGTCACGCAGGCGGTGCTGCCTGAGATGCGCCATCGCCGCCGCGGCCGCATCCTCAACATGAGCTCGGCGGCAGGAAAGGTGGCGCTGCCGCTTTTCGGGTCGTACTCTGGCAGCAAGTTTGCGCTCGAAGGGATGACCGACGCGCTGCGCCTGGAGCTCTATCCGTTCGGGATTGGCGTGGTGCTGATCGAGCCTGGTTACATCCCAACGAATTTTCAGGTCCGTTCGGCAGAGCTGTCTTCACCCTACGCCGCCGCGGCCGAAGGCGGCCCTTATGCGAAGGTCTATCAGAACTTCCGGAGGTCGCGGAAGAAGTCCACCGCCGGGGCGCGCTACACGCCGGAGGATTGCGCACGGGTGGTCCTGCGGGCCCTGCGCGACAACCCGCCGCAGCCGCGCTACACGGTTACGCGCCACGCCCTGGTTGCCCGCTGGGCGAAGCGGCTGCTCTCCGACCGCGCCCTCGACCGCAGCCTGATCCGCGCGTTCGGGCTTGAGCGCGACTAAGCCGCGGGCTTCCGGCAGAAGCCCGCCACCACCAGACCCAGCACGACGAGCTGCACGCCGCCGCCCACCATCCACTTCAGTGCGAGGGTGTAAGGAATGGAATAGATGGCGTACTGCGCGCAGGCCGACGGAACCACCGCCAGCAGCGTCATCAGGATGCCGTAGCGGATGCCCTGCCCCACCCAGGGCTTGTTCTCGACGCCGCGAGTATAGACCCAGGCGAACATGATGGTGAAGATCAACTGCCCGACCAGCATCACCCAGCGTTTGCGCATCATGACTTCCGCGGGGCGCCAGACCGATTCATGCTCGCGATAGACGGGCATGAGCCAGACGTTGTGGATCAGATAGGCCAGCACCCCCACGAGCAAGTACCCCACTACCACGGCCGCAATGAATTTCTTCCAATCCATGGAACTCTCCCTCGCCAGAGTTGGCAGTAGCGCGCCGCGTCCCCGTTTGTGGCGACAGCCTAGCACCGCCGCTGGCTCGCGGCGAGTGCTTTCTCACCGGCACACCGCGGTAAACTGCGGCGCCCGCCCGATCGGCGGGTACGGCCGCGGCGATGTCTCAGTTGCTGACCTGCGGAGAGATGCTGGCGTCCCGGATGGCCAGGAACTTCTTGCTCCACGCCTCATGGGCGGGGTCTTCCGCATAGCGGTCAGCCGCCTCGCGGTTCTCAAACTCGATGACGAAGGCGGCGTTGTAATCCCGCGGCTGCACCCGCGTGGCCTTCAGCCAGACGTTTTTGATGCCGGGGATTTGCGCGGCCAACTCCCGGACGCCGTCCAGCACCTTTTGCTTTTCGGCGTCGGGCACATCGGCCTTCCACTTGATCAGCGAGATGTGGATGATCGTCTTCGGCGTGCCGAAATTGTTTTTCGCGGCGGCCTGCGAAGCCTGCCAGCCGCCGAAAAACGATCCGGCACAAAAAACCGCCGCGGCGGCCAGCGCGCCGGTGGCCAAGCGTAGCTTTGAGTTCATGTGAGTCTCCAGGTGCGAGTTGTGCGGACGGAAGTGTACGGGAGGGCGTTTCCTCGCGCAAGCGGGATGCGGCCGCCGGCGAGGCCCGGGATCGTTCCGCAGGGTTGCCGACGCGCCGGCGCGTAAAGCCCTCGGCCTACCGGAGAAGAGCTCGGACAAAAAAACCGACGAGAAGATAAAAGCCGGGCAGTAAGTCGCGACTTCGCACTCGCCCCCCGCAATCCTCCTCCGGAAATACCCGTTCTGTTCGCGGCCGCCTTCACTGAAAGGTTAGCTACGGTTGATGGAGAGAGGGAAGGGGCAACCCGGGTGAGACAGGGTGAGGCAAGATTATTCCATCTCAATGCGGCTTGTCTGGTAGGGTTCGCGATTCCTGAATAAGCTGTGCCCTTCGCGCAATAGTTTCGAAAACGCCTCGGCTGGCACGGGAGGGCTAAACAGATAGCCCTGCATCTCGTCACACTGTTGCGAGCGCAGGAACGCTAGTTGCTCTTCTGTTTCCACGCCCTCGGCAACTACATTCAACTTTAGGCTATGGGCCATAGCAATAATGGCGGAGGTAATCGACGCGTCGTCTGAATCCGTTGCAAGGTCTCTCACAAAAGACCGGTCGATCTTTAAGGTAGCGATCGGAAGGCGCTTCAGGTAGGCCAGCGAAGATGAGCCGATGCCAAAATCATCTATTGAGATTCGTATCGGGAAGGCCTTCAATGCGTTCAGGGTTCTCGCACCCAATTCGCCATCTCTTATCGCCATGCTCTCGGTGATTTCCAGTTCCAAGGTCTGGGGAGCAAGACGAGTATCCTTAAGTACTTTTTTGATCAGCTCTTGTATGTTCTCGTACTCAAACTGGCGTGAGGAAAAATTGACCGTCACGCGCAGCCCTCGATATCCATCAGCCTGCCAAGCCCTGGCTTGGGCACAGGCCGCCTGCAACACCCATTCGCCAACGGGTCGAATCAGGCCGGTTTCCTCTGCCAGCGGGATGAACTCTCCGGGAGAAACGAAGCCACGTTGTGGATGCTGCCATCGCAAGAGAGCCTCTGCACCGGTGATACTGCCGGTCTGGAGCGAGACAATGGGCTGATAGTGAATCGACAACTGGTGGTGGTCGATGGCCCGTCTGAGGTCCGACTCCAAGTGCAAGAGCGTCACTGCGCGGGCATGCATGTCGCTGTCAAATATCTCATAGCGTGCCCTCCCTTGCGCCTTGGCGCGATACATCGCTGCGTCGGCATCGCGCAGAAAGTCCTCCGGCCTTGCATAGTCTGTCCGACCCATGGTGAGACCGATGCTCGCGGTGGTGAAAACCTCATGTCCCCTCAGGTTGAAAGGCGCCGCTAATGCCTCCTTGATTCGCTCAGCCACGCGAATTGCGCCGCTGATCTTCCTAACATCAACGAGGAGGAAGGCAAACTCGTCGCCCCCAAAGCGCGCGACCGTATCCCCGGGGCGC
>Ga0209180_10001891_pt1 | contig 10473 bp, 8 predicted proteins | sample CZO8metaG_3_FD_188355 | JGI IMG/M metagenome (GOLD analysis project Ga0209180, IMG submission 188355) | Vadose zone soil microbial communities from the Eel River Critical Zone Observatory, Northern California, USA - CZOApr15con2H2.8 metaG... | ecosystem: Environmental > Terrestrial > Soil >...
TCGCTACCGGCGCGTCTCCACGTTCCGGGAGCGCCAGCAGACGAAGTGGGTCGTCTTTGGTCTCGTTGTGGCCCTGGGCGGCTTTGCGTTGTTCCTGATCATTGGGAGTCTCTTCCTCCCCCCAGAGTTGCTGAACTCGTCGGGAGCAGGGGTCCTGCTCCCGACCACCGTGACCGATGGCCTGCTGCTTTTCATCCCCATCTCGATTGCCATCGCCATCCTGCGCTCGCGGCTCTACGATATCGACACCATCATCAACAAGGCCCTCGTCTATGGCGGGCTTTCGGGCATCCTGGGCGCGCTCTATGCTGGCCTGATCATCGGCTTAGAGAGCCTGGCTGGCTTCATCACAAGACAATCCTCCGCTAACCCACTCGTGCTGGTCATCTCCACCCTGGCCATTTTTGCCCTCTTCCAGCCATTACGTCGGCGCATCCAGCGGATCATCGATCGCCGCTTCTATCGCCGCAAATATGATGCAGCGAAGGTCGTGGCTGCTTTCAGTGCCACGCTGCGCAATGAGGTGGACCTGGACCAGTTGCGTGCGCAGTTGCTGGAGGTGGTGCAGGAGACCATGCAGCCTTCCCATGTCTCGCTGTGGGTGCGCCATCCCAGCCGGACGGAAACGCGCTCACTTCAGACCGACAAGCCTTCCCCTGAAGAAGCCGGGGTACATGAGGAGATCGCAGAGCATGGGGTGTGAGCACTTTCACTGTTCAATGTAGCTGTACCAATAACTTATATCGAGGCAGAGTTTGCCAATATATGGGTGAAATCGCACTTCGCTACCTCGACAAATCAGGGAAAAAGATGCTGGGCCACTACTACACTCCCGATTTCCTGGTCTTACGCAACAATGCTGTCTGTTTTGAGGAGTGGAAGCGTGATATTGATCTCAAGCGGCTGGCTGCGCTCTCTCCATTCCGCTATCAGCAGCAGGAAGATGGGAGCTGGCGTTGTCCTCCAGCAGAGGAAGCCGTTTCTTCGCTGGGACTTACCTTTCGTGTGCACTCCTCCGCAGAACTGCATCCGACATATATCGACAATCTCCTCTTCCTCGAAGATTACTGTGACACGACGGTGGCTGTGCCGGTACAGGTGCAAACAACCATCCTGGAGCGCATCCGTGAGACACCAGGTCTTCCTCTTTCCGCACTTGCCATTGACGGCTCTGGCGTGCGCGCCAACGATGTGTACGCAATGGTCGCGCTGGATCTGATTTACACCGACCTGTACGCGGCACCACTCATTCAGCATGGGCGCGTTCGCCTCTATCTGAATGCCGAGCAAGCTCGTACCCATACACATCTCTTACCGACACGTCTGACTTCGCGGGTGGGGAGTCCCTTGCCGGAAGTAAATGCGCCGCTCGCTGTCAATACTCCGCTTTTGTGGGATGGGCGTGCCTTTACCCTCATCAATCCGGGTGACACCACGACCACGCTCCTCCCGGAGAAAGGAACGCCGATCCAGATCCCCTCTGGCTTCTTCTTCCAGTTGTTTGATATCGGGGTTATTACCAGGTTGCGCCCCGAAGAAGACATGACGGTCTCACCAGAAGTAGACCGCCTCATGGATCGGGCAACGCCAGACGATCAACGCCAGGCCAACGTGCGCTTTGAAAAGGTCATCGCCTACCTCAATGGGGAGAAAGAACGCTACGCTGGAGTTCCACCGCGCACGCTGCACCGCTGGGTGGCGCGCTTTCGGGAAGCGGAGGAACAGCTCGGCTGTGGCTATGTGGGCTTGCTTTCGCGCAAGGCTTCGCAGGGGAACCGTGAGCCGAAAGCCCCATCCGCGCCGCGCGGACTGATGGACACCTTTATCACAGAACAGTTTGAGACGCCACGCCACATGCCAGCGGCCTCCGTCTATCGTGCCTACGAGCAAGAATGCCACAAGCGCGGACTGATCCCGCTGTCGGCGCGTGCGTTCTACGAGCGGCTCAAGCAACGAGCCACACCGCAGCAAACCGAAGCCAGGGAGGGCGCACGGGCTGCCTATGCTGAGCAGCCCTGGTACTGGGAATTAACCGTCCAGACGCCCCGACATGGCAGCCGTCCGTTTGAGGTGGCCCACATCGATCATACCGAACTGGACATCCAGATCCGCAGTTCTTCAACCGGCGAGCTGCTGGGTAAGCCCTGGGTCACGTTCATGATGGATGCCTACTCCCGGCGCCTGCTCGCCGTCTATCTGACCTTTGACCCACCCTCCTACCGCTCGGTCATGATGGTGCTGCGCATTTGCGTGCAGCGTTTTGAGCGCCTCCCCCAATCCGTTGTGGTGGATGGCGGGCGCGAATTCCAGAGTGTCTACTTTGACAGTTTGCTCGCCCGCTATCGCTGCACCAAGAAAACGCGCCCCTGGGCCAAACCGCACTTTGGGTCCGTCTGCGAACGGTTATTTAAGACGACCAATGATCAATTCATCTACACGCTTCTGGGCAATACACAGGCCGCGAAGCAGGCGCGCTTGCTGACCCGTGCCGTTGATCCGAAGAACCATGCCCTCTGGATGCTCCCAGATCTCTACAGCTACCTGTGCGAGTATGCCTACCAGGTCTACGACCAGAATGAACACAGCGGCATTGGGATGACTCCGCAAGCCTCGTACCTGTGGGGCATGAAACAGGGAGGAGAACGCGAGCATCGCCGTATTCCCTACGATGACCGCTTTCTGAAAGCAACGTGTCCGACCACCATCAAAGGCACAGCAGTCGTCCAAAAAGGGAGCGGGGTCAAGGTGAACCATTTCTACTACTGGAACAATGCGTTTCGCAATCCCGAGGTGATCAAAACCGCCGTCCCGGTGCGCTACGATCCCTTTGACCTCTCGACGACATACGCTTTGGTCCAGGGCCAATGGGTCACTTGTCGCGCGCCCTACCTGAGCCTGGAGGGCCACACCGAGAAAGAACTGCTCATCGCGACGACCGAATTGCGCAGGCAAGCCAGACGCGAAGGCTCGCGCGCCGACCTTTCAGCAGAGCGGTTGGCGACCCACATGAGCAAGGCAGTAAGCCATGAGGAGTTGCTGCGGCAGCGGTTGCGCGATCTGGATCTGAAAAAGGTGCTGGCCATCATTGCCGGTCAGTCTGGGCATGTGCAAACGTTGGGGAGCGTGCCGCCACAGCCTGCCGTCCCACCAGAAGCCGTGAGAGCAGCAAGGAAGCTCGCGGCTCTTTCCAGACCGGTCGATGTGTCTCGTTTGAAACGCCTGGGGGACTATTCGTAATGGAACCAGACGAGCTTGCCCATCTCTCCTCAGAAGAGAAAAAGACGTTCTTCATGAATGTCACGATTACGCATCCTCAACTCGAAGTGGTGCATGACAAGATTCGACGCGCGATTCGTCAACCGGCTGGCTTTTCCTTTGTTCTGGTCCATGGTCCCACCGGGGTTGGCAAGACAACGATGATGGAGCGTTTGGTCGAGCAGACCAGAGCGTTGTTCCTTTCCGCGAACGCTCCAGCGGCATTCCCCTCGTTTTCCCCCTATGGAAAGGCACCAACACCCATCTCTGTCCTGCGGATCGAAGCTGATCCCCCGGACAAAAGCGCCTTCAATCGCGGCTATTTCTATCGGAGAGTGCTCACCTTGCTGGGAGAGCAGACGTACTCGCAGCAGATGCATGTAGATATTCATGCCGAAGCAGCTCCCTCCAAACGGCGGCGCATGTCTCGCGCGGCTACGGAGTCCAATGATGTGCCAGAACTCAGAGAGGGAGCACAAGCAGCACTGTATCGACACGGGGTCCGTGTGATCTTTCTGGACGAAGCGCATCACCTCCTCATGAGCCGGGATGGGGTCGAGGGAAGCACACTCCAGGAGCAATTGGAGTGGCTCAAGTCCTTGAGTCAAACCGGGATTTTGTACATTCTCGTGGGAACCTACGATTTGTTCAATGTTGGGAAACTTAATGGGCAAGTCGGGCGACGCTGCTTGCCGGTCCATTTTCCCCGTTACCAGTTGGAACGGGAAGTTGATTGCATTGCGTTCCAGACTGCGCTCCTCGAACTCTTGCGGCGTGTGCCGCTCGAATGTGCGGCGGAACGCTGGGTCACCGATCACTGGCTGTATTTCTACGAGTGTAGCGTCGGCTGCATTGGAATCTTGAAGGACTGGCTGCTGCGCGCCGTTTCGGCGGCGCTCGATGACGGGGCGAGCAGGCTTTCCCTGGATTGTGTTCAGGATCATGCACTTCACGTGGATATCTACCGGCAGATGGCCCTGGATGCCTACGAAGGAGAGCAGCGGTTGAACCACACGGCCAGCAACCGGGAGCATGTGTGGCGGCTGCTCCAAGGCGGCGAACTGATCGCGCCGGTTCCCCCACTCCCCCCGCGCGAGACTCCTGACGTCGTGGCGAATCCGACCGATGTGCCGCCGAAATCTGTAGGAGTGAAGCCAGTGGATGTCTCGCAGGTTTCAAATGGTGAGATAGCTTCATCACCACCAATCAAAAAGACCCGCACGCGCAAAAAGGTCGAGGCAGTTCCACCAGAAGCCGCAGAACCGGCAAGCGTGATCCAGGCCGAATCAGGAGAGACACCCTCCGTCACTCCACCAAAACGGAGCCGAAAGAAGAAAACCGCAGACGAGGCCGGTTCCCCCAAAGATCAGGAGGTCAGAACCCCTTCCGAATCCGCCGGTCCCGTTCCACAGGCTCCGACTGATTCTCCAGCAGATGCACTGCCTACAAAACCCAAACGAACGAGGCGCGTCGGGGAACCCAAACCGAAGCGCTATCCGGTCGGGGAACAAGAGGCAGAGCAAGGCGTGTAACGTCGTGCCTCGGATCGGCTTCGCAGGCGATTGGGCAAACCCTGCTTCCCATCGACTTGGCAGGATGCTCACGGCTGGTTTGGACACTGTGGCTACCGATCTGTTGCTTCGGATACGTGAGAAAGCTGAATGTCAACTTGACAGAGGTATCCGAATCTGTTATCATAATGAATGAATACAAATTCATTTGAATGATTACCCGCTCATATTCATCAGAGCGTAGGAGAACAGAAAGGAGCCACTTCGTATGCCAGATCCTCAGAATCCCATTCAAGAACTCGTCATTACCGCCCGGCGCAATCAGATTCTCGATGCCGCTACCCAGGTCTTTGCCCAAAAGGGCTTTCATCGTGCAACCATCAAAGAGATCGCCCGCGTTGCTGGGATTGCCGATGGGACAATCTACACCTACTTTGCCAGCAAAACGGATGTGTTGTTAGGCATTCTCAATCGCCTCAACGAATCAACAGACCGTGAGCAACAGTTGAATCCCGAGAATACACAGGACATCCGCGCTTTTTTCACCTCGTATCTGCGCCAGCGCATGGCCCTGTTCTGGCCGAATGCCGAGGTTTTTCAGGCCGTTCTGCCGGAGATGCTTGTGAACGCGGAATTGCGCGAACTGTATTATCAGCAGGTGATCGCGCCTACTATGATGGTCGCCGAACATTCCTTCCAGGCACAAAGTGCAGCAGGACAGATACGGGCTCTGGATATCCCCCTCACCGTTCGTTCGATAGCCGGGATGATCTTTGGCCTGTTGACATTACAATTGCTCGGCGACGAGATGATTGCCCAGCGTTGGGACGAACTCCCAGAAGTTCTGACCTCCCTGCTGTTTGATGGCTTGCAACCGGGAAAGGGGACCACACACGAATGAAGACACCAACGCCTTCTTCCATCAGGGTGAGCCTGGAGATGGGCATGATCGCCTTTTTCATCCTAGCTGCCCTCAGCTTGATGGTGGTGTATCTCGCTGATCCATCGATCTACGCCCAATCGCTCTCGCTCACGTCCTCTCCGGCTGACCGCTATCCTCTTGCAGTGACGCTGTTTCTGGTCGGCGTTCTCACGGTGATCGCCCTGCTCATCCTTGGGGTCGTGCGCCATTGGCGCTGGACCTTCTGGCTGATGCTGAGTGCTTTTAGTGCATCCGTGTTGCAGTTTCCGGCCGAGTTTTTGCAGATCTCCGGCGTTCTGCCTATGACCTCTCCTCTCTGGTACAGCCTGTTGCGGCTGGCTGTTGCCCTCCTTGAGCTGGGCCTGGCTGTATGGATGATACAGGTCTACCGGCACAAGGGAATATGGGCTATGGGAAGAAAAAGGACCATGGGAGATGCTTCGTTCACCTAGTAAATTTCCGGTTTTTCCTGTGGAAAGGAAAGGAAACCACGATGGCTACAAAAAATCAGACCATTCTCATTTCAGGAGCAAGTATCGCCGGACCAACCCTGGCCTATTGGCTCAAACGCTACGGTTTTACTCCGACAGTGGTCGAGCGCTCGCCAGTGCTCAGAGCAGGTGGCTTCCCCATTGATGTACGCAACGAGGCAGTGGAGATTGCGAAACGGATGGGGATCTGGTCGGACCTGCAACAAAAGAGCACGACGTTAGATGAACTCTCTTTTATGGATGCGCGCAATCGACGCATCAGCGGGATCAACATACTCACGCTCCGCAAGATGCTCGATCTCGATCGCACCTGGGCCGAAATCTTGCGCGGTGATCTGGCAGAGACGCTCTACGAGGCGACGAAGAACGAGGTTGAATACCTCTTTGGCGATTCTATCCAGGCGATGGCGCAAGACGACGACGGGGTAGATGTGACATTCGCGAGCGGTGGCACGCGCCACTTCGATCTGGTCGCAGGCGCCGACGGCGTGCATTCGAACACGCGCCAGCTTGTCTTCGGCGACGAAGCACCATTTGAGTGGTATTGCGGCTACCAGGTTGCCGTGTTCACCACCACCGACAACTACCTGAGACTCGATCATACGAACATGCTGATCTATGGTGTTCCTGGTAAGCAAGTGATGATTCGCAGTTCCAGGGATAACAAAGAACTGGGCGCGTGTTTCATGTTCAAGCAGCCCACGAAGCTCCACTACGATCGCTCTGATGAAGAACAGCAAAAACAACTGCTCGCGGACGTTTACGCGGACCAGGCGTGGGAAATCCCCACGTTGCTTGAAAAAATGCGCGCTGCCTCTGATCTCTACTTTGATCCAGTGAGCCAGATTCGCATGGAGTCGTGGTCCCAGGGGCGAGTGGTCTTGCTAGGAGACGCTGCCCACTGCCCCTCGCTTCTGACGGGCCAGGGTTCAACGCTCGCCATGATGGGGGCATATATTCTGGCCGGAGAACTGCAAGCGACTTCTGGCGACCATCGCCAGGCGTTTCAACAGTACGAGCAGGCATTCAGACCGGTGATCAGCAAAGAGCAAAAAAAGCTCAAATCGGGCGGCGATTTTCTCGTTCCCGCGACACAGTTGGGTCTGTGGGCGCGCAATCACCTGGGTCCGGTACTCGCCCCATTCATTCTAGTCCCGGGGGGAATCTGGAACCGATTGTTCCCTCAACCATCCCTGGTAAAGAACTCTGTTTCGTTCTCTGAAAAAGAGGCATAGCGATTGAGGAAGGAGAGCCATCTGTTCCGGTGGCTGTCCTGCTTTTTACCATGAAATGCTCCTGTTGAATGTATTCCAAAGGGCCGCATAGACATGATTGCACACTATTTGGAACGCCAGGTGAAAACGGCAATACTATGAGCCTCTGACGCAGATACCCTCTGTGAAGGATATCTTGGTAGCGGATCTTTTAACACAAAAGACCTCTGGTCCGTGAGCAACTCCAACCCTAGTCGGTCTCAGAACATTGGCGAGGATAGCAAGACTTTTGCGTGAACGCTCTTCACAAGCCAATCCAGATGGTGAGAGACCTCCCATTTCAACTCAAAACCCCTTTGTGAAGCATATCGTGCCGCTCTCCTTGTGAAGCATATCGCGCTCATTTTTGCCATAATATGCTGCAAAATCACACCGCTTCATGGGTTCAGATCCTCCGCCACGCTCGAGCACGGTCCGACCATGCCAAAACGAGGGCGAGAACGGGTGAAACCAGGGAAGGTGCTACACGTTTGTTGTGGTCAAACTGTTGTGCTTACCTGAGCAGTATATCACCGAGAAGCATCCTGGTCTGGAGGCGCAGGAAGGGTTGGTGGGCTGAGACCCTTGGAAAGTACCTCGTCTTTATTCGATCTCGTACCGCTGCTCCTTTGCTCCCCGAAAAACTAGACAATTGGACTGCTTCTCTGGTAATGTAGGAGCAAATCTGTTGTGCTCTACTCAACCATGAAAAGAGAGCACAGCGGATCGCGGGGATCCAAGACCTCTTCGAGCGTTCGATGTCAAAACAGCCCCGCCAGCGTTTCCTCTGGCTTTCAGACCGAACCTGCGGAGGCGTGTGCAGCAGTTCGTGCGGGTGAAGTCAGCCGCTCCTGAATCGGTCAGGACTTGATGTTGTTCAAACCAGATAAGGAGGCCGTTCATGGTTGCTCTGAAAACGCTCATTTTCACGATCCTGGTTCCCGGGACGGTGGCCGGCATCGTCCCCTGGCTCCTCTTGCACTCGTCGGGAGAGGCGGCGCATCTCACCCCATCACTCTGGCTGATTGGTCTGCTCCCTCTGCTGCTGGGAGTAGGACTCTACTTCTGGTGTGCCGGGGCGTTCACCTTCATCGGCAAAGGAACGCCAGCGCCCATTGACGCACCGATCTTCCTGGTCAGAGAGGGGCCTTACCAATGGGTGCGCAATCCGATGTATCTTGCTGTCCTTTCGGTGATCATCGGAGAGGCCATTCTCTTTCACTCGCTTTTGCTGGTTGGCTATGCACTACTGGCATGGGTGGTGGTGCATCTGTTTGTGGTCTTCTTCGAGGAGCCCTCGCTGCGTGGCCAATTTGGGGAGAGCTATGAGGCGTATCTGCGCAGGGTTCCACGCTGGCTGCCTCGTTTCTCACCGCAGACGGTACCTGACAGATGATGAACAAGAGAGGCTCTTGCAAGGAGCGTCTCTAAGGTGTGACGTTCACGTTCTCCAGCAAAACTATCGGCGGTCATACTCACCACCAGGCCAAGGGTGACCCATGCGATAAGAAACGGGGTTGATGGGGATGTGGTCCATGTCGAGCCAGATTGCGCAGGCACAAGTATACCCATCATGCCCACAAACACAATGGGAGGAAATCAGTACAGTTCTCTGGTGCATCGTCTCATTTGGTCAGAGTCGCACTGACAGGCCTTTTGTACGCAGGGTATTCAAGCTCCCAAAGCACATCTACCAAGCCTCAGCAGAGGTACTGATGACAACAGCCAAGCGATTGAGGAGCCAGATGAGATGACAAATCTCACGTCCGGTTTTGAAGCCGAGTGGCGGGGGCGACCCCGTCGCTTAGGTTACCCGAGTACTGCCCATTTCGCCCAGAGTGTTTGCCATATGAATTCAAAATCCTATCCAAATACCAAATAGGCCCCATCCTTTGCCAGGTGAGGCCTACTGGTGAACTCAGTCACTACCGCCGGGTAGACGGGCGAGTCGAACCCTCTTGTATTTGGATCGGTGGAGCACTCAGGCAAAATCCCACAGCGGTCTGGTTGTAATGACCGGAGCACGAGTTGTTGACCAGCGCACGATCAGATGACGACAACACTATAGTATAGCCACAAGGTGTCATGCCAGTAGTGTCGAGAGTCCAGGTACCACTCATACCGGTTGTTACGGCCTGAGCAGTATCCCCGAGATGCACAGGATTAGGTTGAGCAATCACATCGAAGATGTTTACTGGCGGAGTAGGCTGCGGTATGCCACCGACTGTTACCTGCACCAATCCGATGCTGAGGACACCGAAGAAGTGGTCGGTTACACTGAACGTGCCGCTAATGGTATCGCCGACAACGACATCGCCACAGTCTCCAGCCGGTGAGGTTATTTGTATATGAACCTCTGGACTATGAGCAGTGGTAGTTCCGCCTCCTACGAGAAGCTCGGTATGGGGATAGCCATTGTAGACATACACATTCTTGCCCTGACTGTCTGCCTGTACGTAGGCAATACCATCCCATGCAAAGAGCCTGACCTCTATGTGGTAGAGTCCCTCATCCAGTCCCCCTGCCTGCCACACGGCCAGCGTGCGCGGATTGACTGCCTGGGTATTACCCTCCATATAGGTGTAGTAGTCCACGCCTCCAATATTCTGGATGGCCTGCGTCTTGATCACTGGCACGAATGAGCTCGCCGGGAAGACAGCGATTCCAAACGAGTTCGTCAACTGCGTCGGCATCGCCGGAGAACCTACCTGGTTATAGAACACCTGGTAGAGCAAGGGATGCGCTCCTGGCAGTACATCTCCTGTGAAAGGATCGAAGACGTCGAGTTTATTCGTGAAATCACCCTCGATGTCGAACGTACCACCAAACGGACTATCGTTGGCGCTATCACAATCACCTGCAACAACTGGGAAGACGCCTGAGGTGGTGGCGCGACCGGTTATATCGCTGATACGGCTCACCGTGACCTGGCCAATGCGCATCAGCCGTACATGAGGCCCTGGGGGTGGTTCTGGTTCGCCGACATCGGGCTGAATGTAGGTATCAAGCACATTGCCCCAGGTAGGGGTGAAGTCCGGGTC
>Ga0209180_10001892_pt1 | contig 10471 bp, 9 predicted proteins | sample CZO8metaG_3_FD_188355 | JGI IMG/M metagenome (GOLD analysis project Ga0209180, IMG submission 188355) | Vadose zone soil microbial communities from the Eel River Critical Zone Observatory, Northern California, USA - CZOApr15con2H2.8 metaG... | ecosystem: Environmental > Terrestrial > Soil >...
GAAGATTAGCGACTAATTAACGGGGTCGACGTCGAAGCTCCAGCCGCGTCCCCGCGGCGCCAGATGGCGCGCCCTCTCGAGCCCATCGCCCTTGAGCGTCACCTGCCATCGGTACTCGCCTCGCAACCGATGGATGAATGCCGGCGAAGGGCCCATGACGCGGATGCCTTCGACACGTTCAGTCAGCAGGCCGGTCGCGATCGATTCCGCCGCATCGCGGGCCGAGGCAGCGGCCCGCGCGTCGTCCACGTCACTGCGCGTCAAAACAGCGAGGTCGGCGAATGGCGGGAACGTGAAGGCCTTTCGTGACGGCAGCTCGGCCGCATAGAAGCCGTCGTAATCGTTCGCGGCCGCGCACCGCAGTGCGTAGTGCTCGGGGTTGCTTGTCTGCACGATCACAGTCGACGGGCGGCCATCGCGGCCGGCACGTCCCGCGACCTGCACAACGAGCGAGAAGGTGTTCTCGGCCGAGCGGTAGTCCGGAAAATGCAGGGGCAGGTCGGCGTCGACGACGCCGACGCATGTCACCGCGGGCAGGTCGAGACCGCGCGCGACGAGCTGCGTGCCGACCAGGATGTCCGCACGGCGCTCGCTGAACGCCTCCCAGATCTGGAAGTACGCGTCCGGTCCACGGGCCACGTCGCTGTCGAGGCGCAGCACGCGGGCGGTCGGCCAGATCTTCTTGACTATGGTCTCCAGCCGCTGCGTCCCCATCCCCATGCCTCGGATGTTGCGGCTGCCGCAGTGAGGGCATGTCGATGGCATCGACGTCGAGTAGCCGCAGTAGTGGCAGACCAATCCATCGATTTCGGCATGCTGCACGAGTGACACCGAGCAGCCCAGGCACTGCATCGATTTCCCACAGTCGCGGCACATGACAAACGTCGACATGCCCCGGCGGTTCAGGTAGAGGATCGCCTGCTCTTCGTTGGCGAGGGTGCGGTCGACGGCCTCAAGGAGCCTCTTCGAAAGCGGCTGCCGGTTGCCGGAGGCGAACTCGTCGCGCATGTCGACGAGCTCGATGGCTGCGTCATTGCCCCGCACCCTGTGCGTCAGCTTCGCCAGTGCCAGCTCGCGTGTCTGGGCGGCGTGATACGCGACCACGCTCGGCGTCGCCGAGCCCGCGACCAGCCGCGCACCGCTCACCGCCGCCAGCCGCCGCGCCACCCAGCCCGTCTCGTACCGAGGCGTGCGGTCCTGCTTGTACGCGGCCGAACCCTCCTCGTCGAGGACGATGAGACCGAGGCGTGGAATGGGCGCGAACACCGCCGACCGGCTGCCGAGGACGACGTCGGCCTGGCCCCGCCGAACGCGCCACCACTGCTGCGCCCGCTCGAGTTCCGTGAGCTGGCTGTGGAGAATGGCGATCGGTGCACGCAATCGCGCCCGCACTCGCTCGACGAGCTGGGGCGTGAGCGAGATTTCGGGCGCCAGCAGCAGGACTCGCAGCTGCTGCGCAAGCGCTTGCTCGGCCGCGGCGAGGTAAACCTCGGTCTTGCCGCTGGCGATGACACCATGCAGCAGCGTCAGCGGGTTGGCGGCGATCACCTCCAACGCGGCCTGCTGCTCGGCGGTCAGGACCGCCCTGCTCGTCTCCGGGATTGGGGCGTTGGCGACCTCGAGCAAACGGCTGTGGCGCCGCTGGCGGCTCGACGCACCCTCCCCTGTTGAACCGTTAGAGCGCACGCGCGGAGGCAGCATCGCGCGAAGGCATTCGATCAGCGGCACCCAGTAGTGGTCGGCGACCAGGCGCGCGAGCGCTACCTGGTGCGGCAGGAGGAGAGGTTCGGCGCTGGCGCCCGCAATCGGCTTAGCCTCCACCTCGGGCTCGTCGGTCCCCAGCGAGACCACGAATCCAAACGTCGTCCGGCGGCCGAATGGAACCGTGACCCGATGCCCGGGCACGACGTCGATGCCCTCAGGAACGCTGTAGCTGTAGGTCTCGCGATCAAGGGCGCGCGCCGCCTCGACCGCTACCTCGGCGTAGAGCAAGTCATGGTGTCGGCAGTCTTGAGTGCACGAGGTCGAGGATACGATCCGCCATGTCGCGTTTGGTCATGCGAGGCAGATCCTGGCGGGCGCCGTCAGCGAACAGGATCACCCCCTCGTTGAAATCGCTGCCGAACGCGATGTCCTTGCGCGAGATGTCGTTGGCGACGATGGCTTGCAGCCCTTTCTTCTTCATTTTCTCGAGCGCCTTCGTCTCGAGGTCCGAGCCCTCAGCCGCGAAACCGACCCTGAACACGCCCTGCGCTTCTTTCTCGTTACCAAGCGTGGCGACGATGTCTTGAATCGGTTCGAGCGCGATCGTCAGGCGCGGAGATTCTTCGCGGTGGATCTTGTGGTCCTCGGTCCGAGCGGGCCGAAAGTCCGCGACCGCAGCGGCCATGACCAGCAGGTCAGCGCCGGCGAGCTCGCGCCTCAGCACTTTCATCATTTCGTCGGCCGTCTCGACAGGCTTCATGTCGATGCCGTGGTGCGCGGGATGCTTGACGGTGGTGACCAGCGTCACGCGAGCGCCGCGGTCGGCCGCGGCGGCCGCAATGGCAAAACCCATCTTCCCGCTCGAATAGTTGCTGATGTAGCGGACGGGATCGATCGGCTCGCGCGTGCCTCCGGCGGTGACCACGACGCGGCGCCCGGCCAGGTCGTACCGCGCGCGCATGGCGCTTGCCATGGCTTTCATCAGTGCCGCGGAGCTCGCGAGGCGACCCGTTCCTACGTGCCCGCTGGCAAGGTGGCCGGACTCAGGTTCGACAACGATCATGCCCCGCGTTTTCAGCGCAGACAGGTTCTCCTGCACCGCCGGCTTTGCCCACATCGCGTCGTTCATCGCCGGCGCAACCACGACAGGTCCGCGTGCGGCCAGCAGAGTGGCGGTCACGATGTCGTCCGACTGGCCTTTGGCGACGCGGCTGATGACGTTCGCGGTCGCCGGTGCGAGCAGGCTCACCTGCGCCCAATCGCCGAGGAAGACGTGCGGCTCGGGCGGCCCGTCCCCCGACCAGAGCCCTGTGAGCACCGGCCTGCCGGTGACGCCTTGAAACGAGGCGGCGCCCACGAATCGGGTCGCTGACGCGGTCATCGCGACTCGCACCTCGGCGCCGGCCTGCGTGAGGGCCGAAGCCAGGTCGACGATCTTGTAGGCGGCGATCCCGCCCGCGATCAGCAATGCGATGCGCGCGCCTTTCAACTCATCTGGAACTGGCGTCGGGTCTAGAGGCATGGATTAAGTTTGGCGCTCGCGCGCGTGGCGGATGATCTCCAGGATCTCCTGCGCCGCGCGCTCGAGGTCGTCATTGACGACCACGTAATCGAAGTGAGTCGCCAGCGCCATCTCGTCCTCGGCGATCCGCTGCCGCGAGGCCTGGTCTCGAGCGCTTTCGCTGTGCCGTTGAGTGCGCCGGCGGAGCAGCTCGTCCATCGAAGGAGGCGCCAGAAAGATCCTCAACGCATCCGGCGCTCGCTTGCGCACCTGCTCTGCGCCCTGCACGTCGATCTTCAGGACGATGTCGTGGCCCGAGTCGCGGACGAGCGTGAGCTGCGCGATGGGCGTGCCGTAGAGGTTGCCGTCATACGTCGCGTGCTCGAGAAACGCGCCTTCCTGAATCAATCTCTCGAACTCGGACCGGCTGACGAAGTGGTAGTTGACGCCGTCGACCTCACCTGGTCGCGGGGAGCGAGTCGTGTACGACACCGAGTATCGGAGATTGGAGTCGAGCTCGAGCAGCCGTTTGATCACCGTGTCCTTGCCGACGCCCGACGGCCCCGAGATGACGATCAACAGGGCTCCTCTCATTTCACCGAAGCCCAGAACGCCTCGAAATCCGGCGGCGGCGCAACCTCGAAGCTCATCTCCACGCGAGTGCGCGGGTGACGAAGTCGAAGCCGCCACGCGTGCAGCATCGGCCGATCCGGTTCGCCCGGCCCGCGCCCGCCGTATTCCGCGTCGCCGGCGAGCGGATGACCAAGCGCGGCCAGGTGCACCCGGATCTGGTGCGTGCGGCCCGTTTCAAGATCACAGCGCAGGAGTGTATGCGTGCTGCGTTTTTCGACGACTTGGTAGCGCGTGCGCGCAAATCGTCCGCCGGCGACGACGGCCATTCGCTTGCGGTCTTTCGGATGGCGACCGATCGCGCCTTCAAGCTCGCCGGCGTCGGTCTTGAAACGCCCGCGAGCGATCGCCAGGTACGAGCGGCTGAGCGTCCGATCGCTGAGCTGCGAAGAAAGCGCCCGATGGCTGGCGTCGTTTCGTGCGACGACGATCAACCCCGACGTGCCCTTGTCAAGGCGATGGACGATGCCCGGACGCGCTGCGCCGCCGGCCGACGACCAGCTCCCGCCGCGACCCAGCAGCGCGTGCACGAGGGTGCCGGAGTGGTGGCCCGGCGCGGGGTGCACTACCATTCCCGCCGGCTTGTTGATTACCAAGAGGTCTTCGTCCTCAAAGACGACCTCCAGTGGGATTGCCTCGGGCATCGCGACGGTCACGTACGCCTCCGGCACGTCGAGCTCGATGACGTCGCCGGCCGCGACTCGGTCCGCTGGATCGGCCGTCTCTCCGTTGACCGTGACCAGGTGGCTTTTGATCAATCGCGCGGCCGCCGCCCGGCTCAGGTCGTCCGTGTGCTCCGCGATGAAACGGTCGAGACGGGGCGCCGCGACGTCAGCGATCAGGCGGCGTTGGGCTTGCGTATCAGGTACCCGACGATCAGAAGGAAGACGCCGATGCTGATGGCCGAGTCGGCGAGGTTGAAGACCGGCCAGAAATGGAAGTTCACGAAGTCGGTCACGCCGCCGCCGTTGATCACCCGGTCGGAAGCGTTGCCGAGCGCACCCCCGAGGATCAGCCCTAGCACAGCATCGGCGCGAAGGTCGCTGGGCTGGCGCATGACATAGACGACGAGCCCGATCGACACCGCCACGGACGCCACCAAAAAGAACCAAGGTCCCACCGGCGCAAACCCGAAGGCGGCGCCCGCATTGCGCACGTTGGTGATGCCGACCAGGTTGCCGATCACAGGGACCTCTGTCCCGTACGGAACAGTGGCGGTGACGAGGCTCTTGGTCAGGCGATCGAGCACGACGACCACCAGGGCGACCAGAAAGAACAAGGTACGCCCCGTATGACTTGTCAGCTTCGTCTCAGTCCGATCCAGATCTGCTCTCCTTCCAGCAAAAGCTGCTCGCCCTCGCAATCGTCCTTGCCATGATCGATGGTGACGGACAGCGTCTCGTTTTTGATGTAGTCGATGTGCTTCTCGATGGCGCGGCCAAGCAGCCCATCAGCCTCAAAGCATGTATGGATGCGGTCCTCGACGTTGAGGCCGGCCTTCTTGCGGCGGTCCTGGATCAAGCGCACGACCTCCCGCGCCAGGCCCTCGAGGCGAAGCTCCTCAGTGATCTCGGTGTCCAGGGCGACCTCAGCAGCGCCGAACGTGATGCTCTTTACATTGAGCTCGTCGCGAACGATCGTGGCGATCTCCTCTGGGAGCGGCTCGCCAGGCAGCGCTATCGAAGCCAGCGGCTGGCGGACCCTTATGCGCACCGCGTCTCGGGCGGCGAGGCCCGCTTCGACCGCCTGCCGCGCCCGCGCCATGTTCGCCTCGACCTCAGGGTCAAGCCACTGCAGCGCTTGCGGGAAATCACTCAGGTGGACCGAATTTCCATTGGAGAGGTTGCGGTACATCGCGTCGGCCATGAACGGCACGAACGGCGCCATCAGCCGGCTGACCGTCGTCAGCGTCTCGTACAGCGTCTGGTACGCAGCCAGCTTGTCGCGATCGGACTGTGATTTCCAGAAACGCCGCCGCGAGCGGCGCACGTACCAGTTGGAGAGCTCATCGACGAATTTCTGGATCTTTCGAGCCGGCTCGTTGGCGTCATACCGGTCGAGGCCGGTGTTCACCGTCTCTACAAGGTCGCTCAACCGCGAGAGCAGCCACCGATCCAGCACGTGCCGCTCGCCCACAGGAACCTGCGCCTGGTCCGGGTCGAAGCGGTCCAGCCGTGCGTACGTGACGAGGAACGAATAACAGTTCCACAGCGGGATGAAGAACTGCTGCACCGTCTCCCGCAGCGCCGCGTCCCCGGTCCGGTAGTTCTCGCCGACCTGTGTCGAGGTATAGAAATACCAGCGCACGGCGTCGGAGCCGAAATTGTCGAAGAGGTAGTTCGGATCGAGGACGTTGCCGCGCGACTTCGACGCCTTCTTGCCTTTGGGATCGACCACGAGCCCGAGGCAGATGACGTTGCGATAGGCGTTCTGCTTGAACAGCAGCGTGGAGATCGCGAGCAGCGAGTAGAACCAACCGCGCGTCTGGTCCACCGCCTCGGAGATGAAGTCGGCGGGAAAAGTCTCCTCGAATTCCTTCTTGCCTTTGCGCGGGTAGCCGCGCTGCGCAAACGGCATCGAACCAGAGTCGAACCAAGCGTCGAGGACCTCGGGGATCCTCTTCATGGTGCCTCCACACTTCTCGCATGGCAGGCTGACCGCATCGATGTAGGGCCTGTGCAGGTCGGCGTCGTCGGCCAGCCCGAGCTCCGCGGCCGAGGTGACTATCCGCTGCTCCTCACACCGCTCGCAGATCCAGATCGGGATCGGCGTGCCCCAGTAGCGCGACCGTGAGATCGCCCAATCGACGTTGTTCTCGAGCCAGTCACCCATGCGGCCGGTCTTGATATGCGCCGGCACCCAGTTGGTGGCGTTGTTGTTCGCGACCAGTTCGCCCTTCCGCTCTGTGGTCCGCACGTACCACGAATCGAGCGCGTAGTAGATCAGCGGCGTCTTGCAGCGCCAGCACTCGGGGTACGTGTGCAGGATCGTGCCGGCCTTATACAGCAGGCCACGCGTCTTCAGGTCGTCTTCGATCAGAGGGTTCGCCTCCTTGACGTGAAGGCCGGCGAACTGCTCGACATAGGGCAGGAACTTTCCATCGAGCCCGACCGTGTGCCGGAACGGGATGTCCTTTTCCTGGCACAACTTCAAGTCGTCGACGCCATAAAGCGCCGAGGTGTGGACGACGCCGGTGCCCTCTTCGGTCGAAACGAAGTCCGCGTCGACGACGTAGTGCGCCCTGCCTTCGGCCGGTATCGAATAGGGGTACAGCGGCTGGTAGTCGAGCCCGACCAGGTCCTTGCCTTTCATGCGCTCGACGACCTCGTACTCGCCGTCGAGCACCTGGAGCCGGGCCTGGGCGAGGATCAAGAACTCGTCCCCCTGCCGGACCTTCACGTAGTCGACGTCGGGGCCGACAGCGAGCGCAACGTTTCCAGGCAGCGTCCAGGGCGTGGTCGTCCAGGCAAGGATCGAAGTCTTGGGGTCGCTCTTGAGACGGAATCGGATGAAGACGCTGGGGTCGGGGACGTTATCGCGATAACCCTGCGCCAGCTCGTGGCTGGATAGCGGCGTCGCGCAGCGGGGGCAGTAGGGCGCCACCCGAAATCCTTTGTAGACGAGGCCTTGTTTCCACATCTCGCTGAGCGCCCACCAGACCGACTGGATGTAGTCGGACGTCAGCGTCCAGTACGCGTTGTCGTAGTCGAGCCAGAACCCCATTCGCTCGCTGAAGGCGACCCAGTCGGCCACGTACTCGAACACGCTCTCGCGGCACAGCTGGTTGAAGCGCTCGATGCCGATCTCGTTTTCGATCTCGAACTTGCCCGAAATGCCGAGCTTCTTTTCGATCTCGATCTCGACGGGCAGGCCGTGCGTGTCCCATCCTGCTTTGCGCTCGACGTAGAAGCCCTTCATCGTCTTGTAGCGCGGGAAAAGGTCCTTGAACGCGCGCGCGAGGATGTGGTGCGTGGCGGGCTTGCCGTTGGCCGTCGGCGGGCCTTCGTAGAAGACAAAGCGCGGGCGCCCGGCGCGCAGCTCGAGCGACTTCTGGAAGGTGCCTTCCTTTTTCCACTGGGCGAGGACCTGCTTCTCGAGGTCCGGGAAATTGACCTTCTGATCTACCTTGTCGAACATCTCACTCCCAGAGAAATACGAATGTGATCTCTGGGACGGGCCGGCAGACCCGCGGTACCACCCAGATTCCCAAGGCCAACACCTCGGACGCTCTTAGGTTCCGGCTCGGGAGTGATCTCGAATCCCGCCTTCGGCCGCCCCCTTTCAGCTTACGGGGCTCTCTGTGGGCCGATCAGACGGGCCTACCCATCTCCGTCGTCGCCGAACTCCAATTCTACCGCGAGGCTTATCCGGCCTTGAGATTGTTGAGCGCGGCGATCAGGAAATAGGCGACCAGCCACACCACCAGCGGCGACAGGTCGATGCCTGAGATCGGCGGAACCCAGCGCCGGACCGGTGCGAGGACCGGCTCGGTGACCAACCACGCCAGCCGCGACACGGGGTTGGTCGGGAAGGGGCTGACCCACGAGAAGATCACGCGAATGATCAGCACGATGATGAACGCGTAGAGCAGAAAGACCAGAAGCGATGCGATGAAACCCACTGCTCACATAACGATAGAGCGAGCCGGGCGCGGACCGAAAAGCACCTGACCCAGGCGCAGCATCGTGCTGCCGGCCGTCAAGGCGGCCTCGAAGTCGCCGCTCATGCCCATGGAAAGGATGGGTAGGCTCTTTCCCAGGCGCTGCTCAGCTTCCTCGCGCAGCTCTCGCAGCACGACGAAGGCGGGCGATGGATCGCCGTGTGACGGACCCATCGCCATGAGGCCGCGCAGGTCGAGCGTGCTGGCGACAGCCTCGATCACCTCCAGGGCATCCTTGGGGTCCGCGCCCGATTTCTGCGGCTCGCGGGCGACGTTGACCTCCACCAGCACTGCCTGAGCCGGCGCGATCTTCGCCAGCGCTTCCGCAAGCCGGATCGAATCGACCGACTGGATGAGCGCGAACCGGCCGGCGGCGACACGCGCCTTGTTGGTCTGCAGGTGGCCGATCAGATGCCACTCGGCATCGGGCAGCTCGTCCATCTTCGTCAAAGCCTCGTGGACCCGGTTTTCGCCAAGGATGTTCAGGCCCGCGGCGATGGCCTCGCGGCACACGGCGACGTCGAAGCCTTTGGTGACGGCGACGATGGTGATTTCGTCCGGATTGCGGCCGGTGCGAGATATGCGTTCGCGAACGGCTGCGAGGTTTCCGGGAATGCTCACCGTATCGCGACTATGGCGCCGAATCGCGTGCCGTCGGGATGGCGGCGGTGAGAAGGAAAGAGGTAGTGCTCCTTCGTACAGATGCCGATATCGAAGATCGGCCGGACTCCCTCGTCTTCCAGCTGCGCGCGATTGGCCGCGGCCAGGTCGAGCAGAAACCGATCGTCGGCACCCTCGCGCGCGAACTTCGCATCGAACTGCGTGGCCACCTCGGGCCCGACTTCGTAGCAGCGCCCACAGATGCCCGGACCGATGCCGGCCTGGATGCGGCGGCTGCCGAACTCGCGCCGCATGAACTTCACGGCCGCCGAGGCGACGCCGGCACGGGTTCCGCGCCAGCCGGCGTGCACGAGTCCGGCAACTTTCCGCTCCGGATCCCACAGCACGATCGGGTAGCAGTCCGCAAAAGTTGCAAAGAGCGCCACGCCCGGGCGATCGGTGAGCAGCGCGTCGACGTCATCGACGGAGCCGCCCGGCTCGTCGACGCGCGCCACGGACGCGCCATGTATAGAGCCGATGGTCGTCAGCTCGGCGCCGTCGAGGCCGAGCACGCCGGCGAACGTACGCCGAGCGGCCATCACCGGCGCGGAGTCAGGGGCATGCTTCAGGCCGACCGAGCCGATCGCCACCGTCGAGAAGCCGTGCACCAGGCCCGGTTCGTCAGCGAGCTCGGGAATGTGGAGGGCTGCCGGCGTCGTCGCCACGCCCAGAACTTTACGTGCGGGAGAATATGAGAGGGAACCTGCCGGTTCCCTCTGATCGCGCGGCGCACGGCGCGGCGCGGCGCTCTTTCCCGCTGTTCGGATTTTCCTGAAAAGTTCTCCCAGCATCGTCTGGAGTGAGGAAACAAAGTCGCGACCGGGAAAACCCGGCCGCCCTGGCCACGCTGGCGGCTAACGTTATGGGCGGCGGGAGCTGAGGACCTGTTCGATCTCTCGCTTGACCTGCTGAAGGTCCATGAACTCGCGGTAGACCGACGCGAACCGGATGTACGCGACCTCGTCGAGGTCACGCAGGCGATCCATCACCATCTCGCCGATCTCGCCGCTCGGGATCTCGACCCGGCCGGACCGGCGTAGCTCGGCCTCGATGTCGTCGACGATCGCGCGCAGGCGTTCTGGCGAGATGTCTCGCTTCTCGGTCGCCTTCTTGAGCCCGGTGAAGAGCTTCTGCGGGTCGAAGTCCTCGCGGCGACCGTCCTTCTTGGTCACGTAGAAGGGCACGGCCTCGATGCGCTCGTACGTGGTGAAGCGCTGCCCGCATTGCAGGCATTCACGCCTCCGGCGGATCGCCTCCCCGACCTCAGAGTCTCGGGAGTCGACCACCTTCAGGTCGTGGTGACCGCAATACGGGCA
>Ga0209180_10001895_pt1 | contig 10462 bp, 11 predicted proteins | sample CZO8metaG_3_FD_188355 | JGI IMG/M metagenome (GOLD analysis project Ga0209180, IMG submission 188355) | Vadose zone soil microbial communities from the Eel River Critical Zone Observatory, Northern California, USA - CZOApr15con2H2.8 metaG... | ecosystem: Environmental > Terrestrial > Soil >...
CAGGGACGCCAGCTCGGCATGGAGCGCGGCAAGGCGCGTTCGGGCATCACCCTGCTCGCGATCCAACCGTGCGAGCAGAGCCTGCTCCTTGGAGACGGCCTCCAGCAGCGCCTCGCGGCCTACCCGTTGACCGGGGCGCTGCTGCCGGTTGCTTCGCGTCTGGGTCTCGTCCTTCATCGCGCTTCCCGACCGTTCAGCCCCCCTACCTGGGCTGGCGTCAACGCCAAAACAGAGTGCACCGACGCAGCACTCGACAACAAGACCGATCAAATGGCCATGCGCACTGCCCCAAACCGGCAGGCAAACCGGCGGTTGCACCGCGGTGGGTAACGATCTATATTGATCGGTGCGTGGCGAAGAAGCGGACAAAGACGCCCGGCAGGGGCAGAGAGGTCCTGAGCGGCGGACGCAAGCGCGTCCTCGTGGTCCTTTTCGTCCCGAGCGTCGAACGAGACGGAAGCACTCCAATCGACCAACCGCGCTGGGTTGACTTGGCGCTCGAGATGTTCGGGCGCGTGTTCGGGGGCGCGACCGCCTACCCGAAGGCGAAGGGCATCTGGCGCGACGACGAGAGGGGCGGGGCCCTGGTGAAGGACGAGCCGGTCGTCGTGCACTGCTACACGACGCCGGCCGACATCGAGGACGGTCGCAACCTTGCCCAGCTCGGAGGCTTCTGCAGGAAGATGGGCAGCCAGGCCCGCCAGGGAGAGGTCGGCTTGGTGGTGGGCGACGAGTACTTCGCAATCCGCGACTTCGCAGAGGAGGAGTAGAAGATGAAGACGCAGCTCGACATGGACAAGATCGCCAGGGGCCTTGGCGCCGAACGCCGAGGAAAGATCAGCGCGTCAGGCGGCTACTTCGGGGCGATGCAGCTCCTGGCGGAAATCGAAGAGCGCTTCCGCGTGCCGTCCGGCGGCGGCCGGCCGACCGATCCCCGCTGGACCGAGCGGCGCCTCGTCCCGCTGGCACCACGAACGCTCGAGCGACTCGAGCAGATCGCGGCCAAGGTCCGGGAGCATGGGGGCGTAAGCCTCGAGCCGATGCAACTCGCGGCACTTCTGCTCGAGAAGACGACCGAGGATCTGAGCGAGGGCGAGGCCGAAAAGCTCGTGCGTCCGAAGCGCGCGAGCCGATGAAGCCAGCGGAATCGCGCGGCTACGGCACGGTGACCGGCTGCTTGGCAGCAATGTAAGGCAGGCCGAATTTGAGGGCTCCGCGGCTCGTTGGAAACCGGAGTCGGCTTCCGCAGTCACTGTCGTCACCTAGATGATCGCGTCGAGTGCTTGGCGCGCGTGCAAGTCGTCTCCAGAATGTCTCCAAGACTGCGGCGGAGTTGCGCGATCTGCCGCGGAGCTTTGCCGAAGGTGATCTCGTCCTAACCTGCCGTGTGTTCGAGCGAATCGACGAATTGGCGTGCGTCGCCGCCCTGTTAGCTAAATTGCCTCTCGAAAATTCGAGTCCCGTACACCCCGCCACCACAACTAGCGGTAATCACGGCGCCGCGCGTCCCGGCCAGCATCCGGCCGATCCGGCTTGCTACACGGCGCCCCCGCGCTGACGCCGGCCCGATCACGGCTGCTGCCGCAGGCCGCCGGGCAGCGGCGCTCGCTGCGGCAGGCGGCAGCCCTGCACGACGTGCCCTACTCCACCCTGCGCCGCCATGTGGCGGCCGTTGCCGGCTCTCACGACCATGGGACCCCTGTTTCTCACAAGCATTCCCCACCCGGGTCCCGACCGCGCGACGGGGATGATCTGCCTTACGTCGTCGCCTTCTGTCCAGCCTTCAGCCTTGGCTTGAGCCGCTTGCGGTACGATTCGCCCTCGATGACGAGGTCGTAGGCGTTGCTCGTGAAGCGGTCGATTGCGCTCTGCGCCCGCACGGGGTCGGCGAAGGTCGCGAGCCACTCGTCAGGGCTGCGATTCGAGGTGACGATGATCGACCCGGCGCGGTGGCGCTCGGTGAGGATCTCGTACGTGTCGCGGCTCTCGGTCGGGTCCATCGCGTCGAGGCCGAAGTCGTCGACGAGGAGCAGGTCCACCGCGAGGAGCTTGCGCAGCTCCTGCTCGTACGAGTTGTCGAGGCGGGCGTGCTTGAGCGTCTTGAGCATCTGGTCGGCGCGCAGAGCGAGCACGCTCCGGCCACGGCGGCAGGCGACGTGCCCGAGCGCGTGGGCGAGAAACGTCTTGCCGACACCGACCGGTCCGACGATCGCGACGTGCGCGTTCGCCTCGACGAAGCGGAGCGAGACGAGCTCGTTCCACAGCGAGCGGTCGTAGGTGACTTTCGCCGTCTCGTCCCAGCGCTCAAGCTGCATCTCCGGGTCGAGGTGGCCGCGGTCGGCGCGCACGGCGGCGGCGCGGCCGTCGCGGCGGCTGATCTCGTCGGAGAGCACGAGCAGCAGCAGGTCCTGGTGGGCCATCTTCTGCTGGCGGGCGACGGTGAGCCGCTCGGGCAGCGTGTCGAGGACGGGCGAGAGCTTGAGCCGCTTGAGCGCGGCCTTGAGGTCAGGGGAGATCACGTCGGTGGTCATGCGTCTTCTCCTTCGGGGTTGTCGCGCTCGCGGGAGGCGAGCGGGAGGGCGTACTGCGAGGACGGCCGCAGGTAGCGGGCGAGCGGGATCACCTGCGGACAGGCGCTCGGCGGCGTGGGCGGCGCGGCGCGGGCGAGCATCCGGCCGAGGCGGCGGACGTCGGTCATCTCGGCGGCGAGCGCGGTCGCGCAGGTCTCCTCGACGCGGGCGTCGCCGTAGCGGCGGCACAGGCCGAGGAGCGCGTAGACGTGGCGCATCCGGGTCCACGGGAGCGGGCCGGCGAGGAGCGCGCGGGCGAAGCTGCCGACCGCGTCGCCGTGGCGCGCGGCCTCGCGCTGGAGGAAGTCCACGTCGCGCATCGCGTACGCGGCCTTCTCGGGCGGGAAGTCGCTCGGGTCGACGGACTTCCCGCCGGGCGGCTGGCGTGCGTGGACCTTCACCAGCGCGGCGCCGTCGTAGAAGCGGACGGTCGCGCGGTCAGCGCGGGCGCGCAGCGTCTTGCCGATGAGCCGCGTCGGCAGCGTGTAGAGCGCCTTCGCGACCTGGGCGAAGTGGTCGCGGGCGACCTTCGGCTCGCACCAGAGCGGGACGTCGTACGGCTCGGTCGGCGCGGGCAGGAGCGCGGGCCGCTCCTCCGCGTCGAAGTGCTCCTTCGGCAGCCGCTGCGTGCGCGTGTGGCGGCGCAGGCCGTATTCGCTCTCGCACCAGCGGCGGCCGCGGTCGCGCGCCTCGTCGAGCGAGCCCGGCCGCTCGCCGCCGAAGCAGTCGTCGCGGACGGTTTGCACCGAGCGCTCGACGCGGGCCTTGTCCTTCGGGCGGCGCACGCGTGCGGCGTCGATATGGAAGCCGCGCGCCTGCGCGTACTCGAGGAAGCCGACGTTGAGCCGCGGCGCGAGCAGGTCGGCTTCCTGGACGATCGCTTTCGTGTTGTCGACGACGAGCGTCTTGAAGACGCCGCCGAAAAACTCCCACGCCGCCTCGCACGCCTCGATGGCGGTCTTGGTGGACTCGGAGAGGACCGGCCACACGAAGCGGTGGCGCGAGCGGACCGCGGTGAAGATCCACGCCCGGAAGCGGCGCCGCTTGCCGAAGAGATCCGGCGCGAGAAGCGTCATCCAGCCGGTGTCGAGCTGGACCTCCTCGCCGGGGCCGCAGTCGGCGATGGGTACGCTCGGCGCGGCGCGGCCGAAGCCCAGCTCGGCGACGGCGAAGCGGTGCAGCGTCGCGTACGGGACCTCGACGCCCTGCCGCGCGAGGAGCCGGCGCGCCTTCGAGAGCCGCACGCCCTGCGCGAGCAGCCGCGCGACCGTGGCGCGGTGCTCTTCGCAGCGGGCCCACGCCTCGCCGCGCGCGCGCTCGGGCGGCGCGCGCAGCGACACGAGGACGGCGGCAAGCGCGTCGTCGTCGAGCGGCGCCTGGCCGGCCCCCGGCGCCAGACCGCGCGCAACCGCCGCCGCCACGTAGCGCCGGACCGTCTTCCGGTCGATGCGCAGCTGCGCGGCGATGCGCGTCTTCGGCACGCCGTCCAGCCACAGCCTGAGGACTTCCTTGACCTCCAACATCGTGACCTCGCGGTAGGCCATCGCCACCTCCTCGGAGGGGCGTAGCCGGTCGGGTCACGCGGGTGGGGAATGCTGCTGAGAAACTCTCAGCTCAGGTGGGGAATGCTCGTGAGAAATTCTTCAGGAAGGGGTCCCATGGTCGTGAGAAGCGACAGTGACGACGCCTTGATCGCGTTTCTGACACAGTGGCAACCCACTCCGCGAGAGCATTTCGCCCCCTCACGTGAAGGACTCGCGATGGAGTTGAAGTCCGCCGCAACGAAAGAACCTCGGCGGCTGTCTCGGCTCGCTCGCGAGATTGCTCGCACGAACCCGCAGTACGTTGCCGGCTTTTTGTGGGGCTTGCACGAGGTCGCCCAAAACACGCGCGACCAAGATATCGCGGCGGCAGCCTTCGATTGGGATGCACTCCTCGACTTGGCGGACTTCACGAGCAAGCAGGAGACCACGGATCGGGCCGAATATAGTCCAGGCAACTGGACTTGGGCTCGGCAGACGGCAGTCGACATACTCCGAGATGCCGCTCGAATCTTTGCTCCCAAAGACGAGCAACGAACGACGCGGATTTGGTCCACGTTGAAGAGGTTGCTCTCCGATGCGGATCCCACTCCTGAGCGCGAGGACGAGAGTTCTTGGGATGCCGAGACTTTCCTTCTGAACACTGTGCGCGGACGGGCCCTAGAAGCCGGCTTCATCCTGCTGGGGAACGTTCTGGAAAGCTCATTGGCAGTGCATGAGCAACTGAAGGCGGAGGTCTTCACGACGCTGCAGTCGCGTATCTCGAGCTCGAATGAGCCATCGGTGCGTCTGCGCTCGAGCGTGGGGCATTTCTTCAACACGCTGTTGGCCGCAAACCCGGGAGAGGCGACAGCGATGGTCGAGAGACTGTTCCCAACAGATGACGCGACCTGGTCGGAGCGCGTCGAGGCTTGGTGGCTATACCTCAAGTGGAATAGACCGTGGGCGAGAGCGTTCCCGGTTCTGTTCAGTCAGTACCAGCTGACCGCCCGAAAGATCCCGGACGTCGATCCAAAGCTTCTCGAGGATTACTCCGAACACATAGTTTGGCTTGCAGTTTGGGGAATGATTTCGCCAACGAGCGAGGATCGCCTGCTGCAGCGGTTTGTTTCCGCAGCTCAGCCGGTGACACGTGAACATGCGCTGGCGGATGTGGGGCGCGCGCTGCACCAAGACAAAACACCTCTGCCAACCGAGGTGGTTGATCGCCTCCGAACGTTGTGGACTTGGTGGAGGATAGCATCGCCCGCCACCTCGGATGCTGCGGATCTCGCCGCATTTGGATGGTGGTTCACAAGCGGTGTCTTCGATGACCAATGGGCAACCGACGAGTTGCTAGAGGTTCTGACCCTCACGGACGGCCGCGTCGAGTGGGATCACGAAGTGATCAAGAAACTCGCGCAAGGAGCGCCAACGCGACCAACGAAGGTAGCTGCATGCCTGCAGAAGCTGGTGGACAGCCATCACGATCAATGGCTCGTTGCCCGCAACATACCCGCACTTACGGAAGCACTCCGGGCTCTGGCCTCGGTTCCGGAAGGTGCTGGACCGGCGCGCGAACTTGTATCAAGGCTCCTCGCCCGTGGCTACAGCGGCTTCGCCGACACGCTCGCCAACCAGCCAGGATAGGATCACACCTTTTGCGGTTCGGTTCCCGCTCGAAGGCGATCGAGGTAGACGGCGTAGCTGAACGTGCGGTCGCGGCGGCGGCCGGTGGTTTCGCGCAGGATGCCGAGCTGCTCGAGGACGCCGACTGCCTTTGCGGCCGTCGGCTTCGTCGCTTCCAGCAGCTTGACGACCGCCGGGATCGTGACGATGGGATGCCGTGGGAGTTGGTCGAGCAGGCGCGCGGCCATCACGGACGCATTTGGCGCCGAGAGAACCCGGGCGCGGTCCTTGTTGACCAGGAGGAAGAGATCCCGTGCGGTATCGGCGGCCTCGTCGGCGATGGTCGAGACGCCTTCCAGGAAGAAGGACACCCAGGACTCCCAGTCGCCTTCGAGGCGGACTGCGTTGAGCAGCCGGTAGTACTCGGCGCGGTGACGCTTGAAGAAGAGGCTCAGATAGAGCAGCGGCTCGGAGAGCAGCTTCCAGTGCTCCAAGAGGAGCGTGATGAGTAGGCGGCCGATGCGGCCGTTCCCGTCCAGGTAAGGATGGATGGTCTCGAACTGCACGTGCACGAGCGCGGCGCGCACGAGGGCGGGCAGGTCGTCGTCGCGATGGATGTACTTCTCGAGGTCGCTCACCAGCCGTCCCAACTCCTGCGGCGGAGGTGGAACGAAGATGGCGTTGCTCGGGCGAGTGCCGCCGATCCAGTTCTGGCTGCGCCGCAGTTCCCCTGGCTGCTTGCTCGCGCCGCGCACGCCCTTCATGAGCCGGCGGTGCGCCTCGTTCAGCAGTCTCGCCGAGAGCGGCAGGCCCTTGTCGCTGCGCACCTGCTGCCGCGCATACGCGAGCGCCGCGAGGTAGTTCGAAACCTCCTCCACGTCGCTGGCTTCCTCGGCCACAGGCGCACCAGCCTCGTACGACAGCAGGTCTATGAGCGAGGCTTGGGTGCCCTCGATCTGCGACGAGACCACGGCCTCCTTGCGCACGAATGCGTAGATGAACCACTCGAGCGAAGGCACCATCTCGCCGGCCAGTTCGAGGCGACTCAGCTTCTGTTCCGCGAGACGCACTTTCTCCTGCATCGCCGGAGGACGCGCCAGCGGAGGCTGCGGCGGCAGCGGGTCGGGGATGAACGCCGAGATCGCCTCGCCGGCGGCGGTGCTCTTCTCGTATCGGCCGACTTGCCGTTTGGGCGTCGCCATCCAGGGAAACGATCCTTGCCTAGCGAACGCCGAAAGTAAAGGGGCGTTTACTAGCGCCAGTGACAAGTCAAGGGTCTCTTACGAACCTAAGACGATCGATCGCGGGCGGAAGCATCAGCCATCGGATTCATGTGGGTGCGCGCCCAATCGGCGAAGGTGGTGAAGCCGCCGGGCACGAGTGCGTTGGCCGCAGCGATATGCGCCTCGTGCTGCGGGCCAAAGTAAGTGTCCTCCTCGAAGTACTGAAACGTCTCCCGGATCTCGTGGGCGCCGGGAAAGGAGCGGTCATAAGCATCCGCCGGGACCCGCACAACCTCCACGTCGTGCCCGAGCGCCCTCAGCGTGCTGACGAAATCGTTCCAGGAGTAGGTGCCGCCGCAGACGGCGAGGACGCTGCCGTTCGGCAATCTCCCGCGCGCCCTGAAGGCGGCGGCGACGGCCTTCCCGACGTCGCTGATATCACCCGCATGGATGACGCGTTTCGCTGGATCCATGGGCACCGCCCAGCCGCGGCCACCGCCCGGGAGCGGTTGTGGTGCCATCACGGTGAGGAAGTTTTGAAAGTAGAAGGGTGCTTGTACGAACGTGTGCCGGGCGAAACCGGCGCTTCGAACCACGGCGTCAACGTGCGCTTTGCCGCTGAAGTGGATCACCTTGCGGCGCCCGCCGGTCAGCTTCTCGACATCGGGCAGCGTGGACCAGATCAGGTGCTCGACACCGGCTTCCCGTGCGGCCCTTACGGCAGCGGCGCCGATCTCCTCCTCTCGCGCACCCTGAGTCGGTTCCCAGAAATTGGTGACGACGAATGCGCCGTATGCGCCCTCGAATGCAGCCACGAGACTGCCCGGATCGAGCAGATCCGCGTGGACCACTTCAACATCTCGCGAGGCGAGCGCTCGCGCGGCGTCGCTCGCCGGATTGCGGCTCGCCACCCGTACTTTGAACTCGCCCTGGGCGAGCAACGCGTTCACGACGCCGCCGCCTTGGAGACCCGTTCCGCCGATGACGCTGATGATGCTCTTTGCCATTGCGGTCCTCCTCCAACTCAGCGCCTCAGTATTCCCTCAGCGCGGAGCTTCCGACCGATGCGACGAATCTCCGCCTCGCCTTGACGCAGCGCCTCGGCGCTCGTGTGCACGGAGTAGTTGCCGAGGGCGAGGTCATGCGGATGTTTGGCCGCCGAACCGAGCACGAACCTCGTGTTGCCTTCGGCGACGAAGTCAATCGATTCGTCGACGGGTTCGAAGATCGCGATCTCCCCGCTGGAAATGGGCGGGGAGGCCCGGAGGACCCCATCGAGCACGGCGACCCAGCCCACGGTGTGCCCCTTGGGAGGGTGGTAGGACCAACGTTCGCCGGCCTTCAAGCTCACGGCGAGGTAGCTCATCGGAGGCGCCGCGATCGGGCTCTTCGCTTTGCCATACGCGCCCAGGATCACCCGAACGGGACCCTCGACGGGCACCTCTTCAGGCATCACGTAGTGGCTGGCGTTGGCCGCGTTTTCCAACTCGGGCGGGAGCGCGACCCACAGCTGGAACCCCTTCACGCGCCCCGGCTCGGGAGCGCCGGTATGCCAGACCCCGTTTCCGGCTCGCATCCACTCGACGCCTCCGGCCGCCAGCACACCGGCCTTGCCGGTCGTCTCCGCGTAGCGGACCGACCCGTCGAACATCACGGTCACCGTGGCGATGCCGGAGTGTGGGTGCCAACCGAGCTCCATCGGTGCTGGCGGAGTCCGGCCGTCGAAGTCGAAGTGGTCGAGGAACACGAAGGGCTTGATGAGCTCGCCGAGGTCGGAGGGGCTCACCAGCCGGGTGATGGGTCCATGCGTACGTCCGTGCGTGCGGTACACGATTTCGCGGACGGGTTGCTGAATCTGACGTGCCAACATGACTTGTTTCTCCCAGCGTGCGCGCAGGAGCCGGTCCGGCGGCGCATCGCGCTTCCTTCTTGGTAGCTAGGTAGATGCCGTTCCGCGGGTGGGATAGACGTCGAATTCTGGAATAACTGTTCCATATGTGGAATAATTGGTCATGGATCTCAACGAAATACTTGTATTTGCTCGAGTCGTGCAGGCCGGCAGCTTCACGAGCGCCGCGGCGGAGCTCGGGATGCCGAAGTCGACCGTCAGCAGGAAGGTGTCCGATCTGGAGGAGCGGTTGAAGTCGCGCCTCCTGCAACGTACGACCCGCAAGTTGAGCCTCACGGACGTCGGTCGCACCTACTACGATTACTGCGCGCGGATCGTGGGCGAGATCGAAGACGGCGAGCGCGCCGTGAGCAGGTTGCAAGAGAGTCCTCGGGGGCTCTTGCGCGTGACTGCTCCCGTCAACGTCGCCTTCCTCGGCCCGATCGTCAGCGACTACCTCAAACGCTACCCAGAAGTTCGGCTCGAGCTGTTCTGCACGGCGCTTGCAGTGGACCTCGTCGAGGAACGCTTCGACCTGGGCATCCGAGCTGGAACGCTCGCGGACTCGACTCTGATCGCCAGGAGCCTCGGCAGCGTGAGGTGGTTCCTCGTCGCGACGCCCGCGTACCTCAAGAGACGTGGACGTCCGCGGTCACCCGACGACTTGAAGAAGCACGACTGCCTGCTCTTTGGTGCAGGCATCGACAACGCTGGCGTGCGCCTCGAAAACGCTGACACGTCCGTGCAAGTCGCCCTGTCTGCGCGCTTGATGGTCACCGACATGGACGTCCTTCACGCAGTGGCGGCCGCCGGTCTGGGCATCGCTCTTCTTCCCGCGTCTCGCTGCGCGGAGGATCTACGTGCTCGCCGATTGGAGCGCGTTCTTGCCGACTGGAACGCTCCGTCGACGCCGGTTCACGTGGTGTATCCGAGCACCCGGCACCTGTCTCCCAAAGTGAAGACCTTCGTGGAGCACCTGCACGAACGCATGACGCCGCCGCCGTGGGAGCTCGGACCCCTGCCGTGATCACTTGCGAGCGGTGCCCTAGGCTACGTCGGTGTGACAGCGCGATGAGTTCTTCCCGGGCTTCGCCCGCGCCCTCAGCACCGTCGCCGATGAGCGCGGCTGGCCGTCCTTCACTCTGCTGGCGTCCGATCCGATCGGCTCCTCGAGCTTTTTCGCGGTGTGGACCGCTTGGCGGCACGTGCTGGCGATGCGCTCGAGCAGATGCACCGCCCTGGGCAGCAAGGGCACATCCCGAATCCCGGCCGCGGCGGCTGCAGCTTCCTTTCGGGCGCGTTCAACACGGTGATATTCGACGATCGCGTCAGCTAGGACGCCGGCGCTCTCCTATCAAGGACCGCGCCGTGTAGGCTGCCCGCGTGCTCCTGCGCCTCTCCAGCGATTTTCGCCGCGCGATGGACCTCTCGCTGGTCCTGGACCAGGAGGGCATCGCCCACGAGCTGCGCAGCGTCGGAGACGAGCAGCGGGCCGGTTGGTTCTGACCACCCGCTGGTATACAGCTGTGGGACAACGACAAAGCCCCGATATCGACGCAGTTCGATAGCTTCGCTTTCTGGAGGAAGTCGACCTCGATGCATTAGTGGGCTTTTTGCGCCCCGCGGGCGATC
>Ga0209180_10001903_pt1 | contig 10448 bp, 6 predicted proteins | sample CZO8metaG_3_FD_188355 | JGI IMG/M metagenome (GOLD analysis project Ga0209180, IMG submission 188355) | Vadose zone soil microbial communities from the Eel River Critical Zone Observatory, Northern California, USA - CZOApr15con2H2.8 metaG... | ecosystem: Environmental > Terrestrial > Soil >...
CCCAAAGTTCTCCAGGATGCCGATATTGAACGAACAGTCATTCGCGCGGTGGCAGCGGGCTTGGGCGTCGCTCTTTTACCCGATCAGGTCAAAAACCTGCCGCACGAGAATGTCGTGTTCCGGCCATTAACTCCAACAGTCATGACCGAATCGTACATCGCATGGAAAGGTGAGAACACTTCCGTGGCACTGAGAGCGTATGTGGAGATCGTGAAAGAACGAAGCAAGAGCATGCGCTAAAACGGGGGTTGACTCGTCTGCGGCCTCGGCTTCATCCGTAACGAGCTTCTCGATTTCAGTCGACAGAAACAGACGCGTACCGCCACAATGGAAAGAGACTCATCGTTATTGCCGGCGAAAAGCTGACGGCGTTTCTCGAGCGATACGACAGGCTACTCCTCCGGCGCGATGAGCTCGCGGTGACGCCAGGTGTAGCCCAGCCCGGAGTAGATCGTTAAGGCCACCGTGATCCAAACCAGGACCGGTCCGGCTTGATCCCACGCGCGAAACCACCATGTCGATGTTTCATTCACGTAACGCAGCTCGTGGAGCGAGAGCAAAGCGAGAAAGAAAATTACCGTCACGACCTGCCAGGAAGTTTTCTGTTTGCCGAGCATTTCGGCCGGCAAAACCTTTCCTTTCGCGCTCGCCATCATTCGCAGGCCGGTGATTAGAAAATCGCGCGCCACCACTGTCGTTGCCGCCCACGCCGGAACCGCCTTGAGCGGAACCAGTGAGATAAACGCCGCCGCCACCAGGATTTTGTCCACCAGCGGGTCCATCAATTTGCCGAAATTCGTAACAAACCCGTAGCGGCGCGCGATCTCGCCATCGACGAAATCGGTCAACCCCGCCACGATAAAAATCACCAGCGCGCAAGTGCGCCCGTATTGCCACACCGAATTTAGCGCAGCGACAAAGATAACTGTCAGCAACAATCGGCTGAGCGTTAGTCGATTCGCCCAATTCATTTTGCTGTAGCCGCTTCGCTCCGCGAAGCGTGTCGCTTAGTCGCCATTCTGAATTTGGGCTTTTTCCAAATCGGCACCTTCTTCTTCAATTCATCCACGATCCATTTGCTGGCCTCGAATGCCGCCGCGCGATGTTGCGCCCTTACTCGCAGAAACAGCGATGCTTCCCCCGCAGGCACAAATCCGATCCGATGATGAAGCAGAACTTGGTTCAATCGAAAAGTCTCAGCCGCGGCGTCGGCAATAACTTTCATCTGATGCTCGGCCATGGCTTCGTGAGCTTCATAATCGATTCCTTCGATTTCATGACCCTCTTCCAGTTGTCGAACTATTCCCCAAAAATCGACGACCGCTCCGGCCGCAAGGCTTGTCCTGAGCGAAGTCGAAGGATCGACCGCTTCTTTCGGCGCCTCCAAAGGCGCTTTAGTCAACAAAACTTGAGAAACGGAATTTGCCATGCCTTTGAATCGCTGGTTACAATGTAACTCTCGCGCCGAAGCAACAAACACAAAATGACCGCAAATCAATGTGATATTGGCCTGATTGGCCTGGCCGTGATGGGCGAGAACCTCGTCCTCAACATGGAGTCGAAAGGTTTCTCGGTCGCCGTTTTCAATCGCACCACCGAAGTCACCGAAAAGTTTGCCGCCGGTCGCGCCAAAGGAAAAAATATTCAGCCGACCCGCACGATGGAGGAATTTGTCGGCGCGCTCAAGAAACCGCGGAAAGCGATGATCATGGTCAAAGCCGGCGGACCGGTCGACGCCGTTATCGGTCAACTGGCGCCGCTTCTCGACAAAGGCGACGTCATCGTCGACGGCGGGAATTCGCTTTTCACCGACACGCAGCGCCGCTGCAAAGATCTCGAGGGAAAAGGAATTCACTTTGTTGGCTGCGGTGTCTCCGGCGGCGAAGAAGGCGCACTCAAAGGTCCATCATTGATGCCGGGCGGGCCGCGCGAGTCGTGGGAAATCATCGCGCCGATCTTCCGCAAAATCGCGGCTCAGGTGGATGGCGAACCGTGTTGCCGTTACATGGGCCCGGACGGCGCCGGTCACTACGTCAAAATGGTGCACAACGGAATCGAGTACGGCGACATGCAGCTCATCTGCGAAGCCTACGCCATTATGAAAAACGTGCTCGGCATGGAAACGCCCGAACTCGCCGAAATTTTCACTGAATGGAACAAAGGCGAACTGGACAGTTACCTGATCGACATTACGTCCCAGATTTTTCGCAAGATTGATCCCGAGACCGGCAAACCGCTGGTCGATGTGATTCTCGATAAGGCCGGCCAAAAGGGGACCGGCATGTGGACGCTGCAATCCGCCATCGCGCAGTCCGTTGTCATTTCAACAATCAACGCGGCGGTCGAAGCGCGCGTGATCTCTTCCCGAAAAGAGGAACGCGTTGCAGCGTCGAAAATTCTCCCACAGCCGCAGCCGAAAAAATTTACCGGCGACCGGAAAAAATTGGTCGATGCCGTGCGCAACGCGCTTTACGCGTCGAAAATTGTTTCCTACGCGCAGGGAATGGAGCTGCTCGGCGCAGCCAGCAAACAATACAATTGGAACCTGAACTTCGGCGACATTGCCACCATTTGGCGGGGCGGCTGCATCATTCGCGCGAAGTTTTTGAACCGAATCGTCGATGCTTACAAACGCGATCCCACGCTCCATAATCTCCTCCTCGATTCCTATTTCACCGACATCATCAAGAATGCGCAGGATAACTGGCGCATTGCTGTGGCCGCCGCAGTCGAACAAGGTGTCGCGGTCCCGGCGTTTTCAGCATCACTCGCTTACTTCGACAGCTATCGCTCGGCCCGTTTGCCATCGAATTTGTTGCAAGCGCAACGCGATTTCTTCGGCGCGCACACTTACGAGCGCGTCGACAAACCGGGCGTCTTTCACACCGAATGGATGGAGTCCGATCAAAAACCGGCGCAAAAAAAAGCCGAACCGAAGGAATCAGCGCCGCGTCACACCGGCGAATAGGCCGTTCTTTTGTAGAGGCGACGAACCGCCACTCCGGCTCGGAGTCGGCCGCAGTTTGGATTGTCCGGCGTGAGGCGTCACCTAAAGTCGTGCGACTCGCTCCCGACCAACTGGTCGTGGGCGAGCGGTCTGATTTCGCGCGTTTTGATTAACACGACGTTGTCCGAATTCTGGACTTCGCCCTCGATCAAAAGAAAATCTTCTTCGGTAATCAAAAGCCGGAAACGCTCGAACAAGTCCGGATCGACAATCGCATTCGAGACCCCGGTCTCGTCTTCAAGGCTGACAAAAACAAATCCTTTGGCAGTGCCGGGACGCTGACGACAAATCACGTTGCCGGCAATTTGAACGGTCGTGCCTTGTTTCGCTTTCGAAAGATCGATGGCGCGCCAAATGTGCGGCAATTTTTCGCGCAAAAGTTTCATCGGATGCGGCCCTGCCGTTAAGTTCATCGTCTCGTAGTCAGCGCGCACCCGCTCCGGCATCGTCATTGGAAGCAAAGGTGAAGCAGCAGAGTTAGCGTCCTCTACTGCCAGTCCTACGCCAGTGCGGCTCGCACCTCGGACCAGATCGTCATGAATTGTCTCTTCCACTTTCCACATCGCCGCCCGCCGATGTTTCGCAAAACAATTGAGCGCACCCAATTCCGCGAGCGTGCGCAACTCTTCTTTCGAGAGCGGAACCCGCCGTTTGAAGTCGTCCAGTGAATCGAATTGTTCGCCACCGCGAATCCGTCCTTTGGCGGATCGATCTTCTCTGCCATCGGACAGACTCGCCGTGGCGAGCCGTTGGCTCACGATTTCTTCGCCATGCTCCTGACGCAGTCCGTTCACCACGCAAAAGCCAAGCCGGAACGTGTTGTCGTTCACAACCATGCAGCGCCAATCGGATTTCATGACACAGACCGGTTGGATCTTCACGCCGTGCCGCTGCGCGTCTTTGACGATCGTCGCCGGCGTGTAAAAACCCATCGGCTGATTGTTGAGCAGACTTACGTAAAACTCCGGCGCGCGATGCACTTTCAAATACGCGCTGCCATAAGCCAGAATTGCAAAACTGATTGCGTGCGATTCCGGAAATCCGTAAAGCGCAAATGAACTGATCGACTGAATGATCTTGTCAATCTTGTCCGGGGCGACGTCTTTGCGTTCCATCGCTGCGCGCAGTTTCACGCTCACTTTGTTCATTCGCTCCTCCGAACGATGAAAACTCAGCGCCCGCCGCAGTTCCTCGGCCTCATTGCCGGAAAAATCGGCCATGATCATCGCGATCTTGAGCATCTGTTCCTGAAACAACGGAACGCCGAGCGTGCGTTCGAGGACCGGCTTCAATCGTTCATCGAAGTAAGTGACCGGCTCTTTGCCGGCGCGACGATTGAGATACGGATGCACCATGTCGCCCTGGATCGGCCCTGGCCGAATGATCGCAACTTCAATCACGACATCGTAAAAACATTTCGGCTTCATCCGCGGCAACGTCGCCATCTGCGCGCGGCTCTCAATTTGAAACACGCCGATCGTGTCGGCGTGCTGCATGATCTCGAATGTCGCTGCGTCGTCTTTTGGAATGTGAGCGAGATCGAGTGGCCGCCCGCGCTCGCGGCAAAGCTCGAGCGCGTCCTGCATCACCGACATCATCCCCAGGCCCAACAAGTCGACCTTCACGATGCCGAGGTCCTCACAATCGTCCTTGTCCCATTGCGCAACCACCCGGCCGGGCATCGACGCATTCTCCAGCGGCACGAACGAGCTCAATTTGTTCTGACAAATAATCATCCCGCCCGAATGCTGGCCGAGATGCCGCGGCAATCCGTAAATCGCTTGATACAAACAAATGAACGCCGGCATTCGCGGATGCGATTTCGGCAAACCGGCCTGCTCGATTTGTGATTGCAGATCGAGCGTGTGCGGAAAATCGCCGTTCGCGAACAAATGCGAAAAGCGATCGAGAATGCTCGGCGAAAAATTCAGCGCTTTGCCGATCTCGCGCGCCGCGCTGCGCCCGCGGTATGTAATCACGTTCGCGGTCATGGCCGCGCCGTGTTTGCCGTAGCGCCGATAAATTTCCTGGATGACCGCTTCGCGCCGGTCGCCGCTCGGAAGATCGAGATCGATATCAGGCCAGCCTTTGCGGCTTTCGTTCAGGAAACGCTCGAACACCAAATTGTTGCTCACCGGATCGACCGGCGTGATGCCAAGGCAATAACAAACCGCGCTGTTCGCTGCGCTGCCGCGGCCCTGCACCATAATGTTGTGCTCGCGGCAGAAATTGACGATGTCCCAGACAATTAAAAAATATCCGGGGAACCCAAGCTTCGAAATGAGCGCGAGCTCTTCCTCGAGCTGGCGTTTCACTTTCGCGCTGACCGCGGCGTAACGCTGTTGCGCGCCGAACCAGACGATCGTCCGCAAAAACGAATCCATGCTGTGACCGACTGGCACGGGAAACTCCGGAAATTCGTAGCCGAGATTTTCCAGCGAAAACGCAAGCCGTTCCGCCAAGCGAATTGTGTTGTCGATTGCTTCCGGCAAATCGCGAAAAATTTCGCGCATCTCGCGATCGCTCTTCAAATGGCGCTCGGCGTTTTGGGTTAGAAGTTTTCCGGCGGCATCGAGATGGGTGTGTTCGCGAATGCAGGTGAACACATCGAGCACTTCGCGCCCGTACGGTTTGGCGTACTGCACGCCGTTCGTCGCGATCAACGCCAATCCGTTGGCGCGGGCAAGATCGACCAGTTGCCGATTGATCTGTTCTTCGCCGCGAACGAAATGCCGCTGAATTTCCACGAAAACATTTTCGCGACCAAACGCATCGATCAATGTGGTGGCAGAAATGCTAGTCCGGCTCGGACTCTCGCCTGCGTGTAGGTAGGGGCGATTGACCTTGCCAGTCCGGCTCGGACTCGCCCGTGATCCCTTCTCCCTCTTGCGGGGAGAAGGTGAGGATGAGGGGTTCCTTGATGTAGAGGCGGCCGTGTCGGCCGCGGGTTTTCCTCTGTAGGCGACGCTATTGGCGTCGCGAGGGAAGCAAACTGCTTCCCCTACAATGGCCACCAAACCTTCAGCAAACTGCGGAAGCTCATCCCATTGCACCGCGCTTTTTCCTTTTTCGCTGCGGAGATGCGCCTGGGTCAGCAGCTCGCACAAATTTTTGTAGCCGGTCCGGTTTTTAACCAAAATGGGTAGGATGCCTCCATCCTCCATCGACAATTCGGCGCCGATGATCGGCCGGACATTGTGCTCGCGCGCCGCAACCGAAAACCGTTGCGCGCCGTAAACGCCATTGCGATCGCACAACGCCATCGCCGGCATCTCCAGCTCGGCCGCGACTTCGGCTAATTGCTCCGGGAAAGATCCGCCGCGCAAAAAACTGAACGCGCTGCAGGAATGTAACTCGACGTAGCTCATAACTTGTGGCGGCGGTCTATGACCGTCGGAAAAGCGGAAATCCCCTCACCTTCCTCCTCTCCCCTTGGCAAGGGGAGAGGGTACGGGTGAGGAGTCGTTTCAATTCTTCAGTCATAAATCCCATCAATTTTCCAAACGCCTTCCCCTGCCGCGCCGTAGGTCCGAGCCGGACTGGCATTTAGCGAAGGCGGGCCAGCTTCATGCGCGCGAATCAGATCGCCATTCTCTAACTGCATGTCGTACTCGGCACGCGCCCATGATTTTTCGTCCCACCAATTTCCCGAAAGCAAAAACGGACCGCTCTGATCTACGATCTGTCCGCGCAGTTTGGCGCTCTCGAGATGTCGATGTTCGGAAACGAAAATCGATGTTCGTGCCGGCGGCCGAAATCTCCGTAGCGCGACACGCGATTTCTGTGGTGTAGTGGCGGCTGTGTCAGCCGCGTTTCCCTTCTCCCCGAATTGGAGAGAAGGTGAGGATGAGGGGTTCCTTGTTGTAGAGGCGGCCAACCGCCACTCCGGCTCGGAGTCGGCCGCGAGAGTGCCAGTTAAATGCTGGTGCGGCTCGCACCTCGGACTCCACGCAAACGGCTCCATCCGAAATGCGTCCGGCCGATGCGTCTCTTCTTTTATCGGGGTGCCGACGCGATCGTTCCCGAGCAGCGCGCTCAAACGCGCGAGCGTTTCGTAAAGCTGATGCGGATTACGCAATGCCGTTTCAAATAATCCAAATTGCTGTGACGCCGGCCGGATCGGCTGCGCGGTCAGCGCGACGGCAATGATCGGATGTTCCGATTTAAAATTCTCCAGGTGCGTCTGGAGCATCCGGAAGAGAAGATCAACGTCATTGGTCGGCTGCGGGATTTTGAAAACGCGTTCGTAAGTTTGCTTGTCCGTCCTGGTCGCCGTGGCGACTGCGGCGGATCCGTCCTGTGGCGAATTCGAGAAAGTGATCCGCAAGGTCAGCTCGCACGCGACCAGATAGATACTGCTCAACCGGAGCGCGAGCTGCTCGAGAAACCGGCGGAGGATGAAGAGCAGCGGCTCGGTGGTTTCGATCTCATGATCGAACTCGAAACTTTCGATAAAAATTTCCGGCGGTTGAACAAATTTTAGGAGGCGCGTGGCCGTGCCGTTGGCCCGTTCCCACAGCCGGACCGCTTCCGATCCAAGCCGGGCCCGTAACTCTTCCTTATCCAGTGCCGCCAGCTTCCCGAGGGTATGAATCCCCCACTTGTGCAAAATGCCGAGGATTTTCTCTGTTAACCGCCTGTCGGGCTCCGACCTCGCCGCCATGCAGCCAATTTAAGGCAAACTGCGTTATGTGTTCAAGTGAACATTTAAGTTATGCTATTTCAACAACGGATTCCTACTCCGTGGCAGAGCGTTTCTTGCCAACAAGATGAACACGCCCCCGGCGGCCCGGTGCCGGCATTTGTGGAACCAGCGTCCCATGCGGACTCGCGAAAGTGAACCGAAACATCGCGGCCATGGTCAGGCCAAACAAGACAACCGCGGTGAGACTGAAGTACCAGAAATCGTGGGCCAGACTGCGCCGGATCATCTCCACCACATAGGGCGGACCGGCGATGTGAATTCTAAAATCTGTTTCATCGAGCTCGTGCATGATTCGCTCGATGCGCTTGATCGGCTTCTCTGGGTCCTTGTTTTCAAGGAACACGAGGACGTTACTGGATTTGCGGTCCTCGGCGATCAGCAGCCGGCTCCAAAACGGGCTCGCGAGCGCGTCCTGAAAACTCTTCGGTCCTTCAGCCAGGCTCTTGACCGCGCTCACCTCGTCGATCGCGTTGATCTGCTGCGTGAGTTTTTGGATTCGACCCAGGTAACGCGGTGAAGAAATATCGCGGGTCGACACCGCCAGGATAACTTCCGGCTGCGACGGGAAACGTTGCTCGATCTTCTTGGATTGCCCGAATCCGGGATCGCTCGTGGAAAAGAAAAAATCTCTTCCACCACCGGCTTAAGATCGACAAATACCGCGACCAGCACGAACAACACGGCCGTGATCGCGAGCATCTCCCAATGCGCGTCCAACCGGGTCAGCTTGTTAGGCAACGTGAGTTTCATCGCTTCAATTTCGCGCGGTCACGCAATTGTATCGGCGCTCGATGCCGCCTTTCGTGCAGCGTTGCGGAGAAAATCTAAACGATTTCCACCGGACATTTCGGAAGCGCCTGCATAAAGGCGCGACCGTAAGGTTTGGTCACGATTCGATTGTCCAAAATCACAATGATGCCGCGATCGGTTTTAGTTCGGATCAGGCGTCCGACGCCTTGTCGCAGTTTTAAGATCGCTTCCGGCAATGAATATTCCGTGAAAGCGTCACCGCCGCGTTCCTGAACGAGCTCGAGCTTCGCTTCGATCAGAGGAGTGTCCGGCACCGCGAACGGTAATCGGGTGATGATCACATTCGAGAGCGCTTCGCCTGGAACATCGACACCGCCCCAAAAACTGTCGGTGCCGAAAAGCACGCTGCGCGGCGTGGTCTTGAATTGTTCCAGAAGTTTGCCGCGCGGCGCGCCCCCGCCCTGCACGAGAAGATTCATTTTGTTCTTCGCAAAAAATTTCTGCATTTCACCGGCGACTTGCTGCATGTCGCGGTAGCTGGTGAAAAGGACAAAAGCGCTCCCGTCGGTTTTTTCGACGAAGTGCGCGATCCAACGTTCCAGTTCTTTTTGATAAGTGGCGTCGCGCGGGTCGGGCATTTTCTTTATCACGAACATTTTCATCTGCTTCTGGAAATCGAATGGACTGCCGAGTTGCAGCGGTTCGGCTTCAGTCGCGCCGATGCGATCGCGGAAATAAGCGAGGTCGGCACGCCCCACCGCCAATGTCGCGCTGGTCATGACGCAGCAGCAATTGTCCCGGAAGATCATCCGCCGCAGAACCGGCGCGAGATCGATCGGCGCGGCGTTGAGAGACAGAAATTGCGCGGTCTTGCCGGTGCGCTCGACCCAGTAGACATGTTGAGGCGCGCTTTGCTCCAGAAAAATGCTGATGCCGTCCCGCGCGTCGCGAATCCGGCGCCCGAATTCCTGGAGCTCCGCTTTTAGAATTTCGTCATCGGCGCGTTTGACCACTTCAGCAATACGCGCCTGGAGCGCGACCAATCGGCCGGTGATCGTGTCCGGGACAAGATCGACATCGCGTACCCGAAATTCGCGGCCTTTTCGAAAGTCCGATTTCGATTCCACGGCGGCGAAGAATTTCTCGAGGTCATCGATCAACTCGGCCGCGAGCCGGACACCGGCCGCATCTCGCATGACAGTGAAGAGCCCTTTCCGCGTCCGCGCATTGTAGAGCCGTTGGATTGTCGATCTTAGGCCGTATTGCGAAACGCCGATGCCGATCTGCTTGGACGCGACTTGCTCGACCGTGTGCGCTTCGTCGAATATGATGAAGTCATTCGGGAACAAAAAACCGCTCTCACGTTCTTCCTGCTCCTTGGGATCGCCAAGAAGCACGAAGAGCAGAGTGTGATTGAGCACGATCACATCCGCCGCGAGCAATTTCTTGCGCGCCTGCTGATAAAAACAGCGCGAATTCTGGCCGCAAGTTTTTTGGGTGCAGATGTGCGCTTCACTGCAAACTTGCGCCCACACTTTCGAATCAGGTTCAATCGATAAATCGCTGAGCGAACCGTCGCGAGTCTGACTCGCCCATTCCGCGATTCGATTCAGCTCGTCATCCTCGGGTCCGGTGAAAAGTTCCTTTGAACTTTGCAACGCGCGCTCGAGCCGGCGCGGGCAAAGATAATTTTGCCGGCCTTTCATCAGCGCCGCGTCAAACTCGACCGGCAGCACTTTTTTCAGGATAGGAATGTCTTTATGAAGGAGCTGCTCCTGAAGATTGATCGTGTGCGTCGAAATGATCGCTTTCTTGTGCTGTTCGAGCGCGAACAAAACGGCCGGAACGAGATAAGCGAGCGATTTGCCGACGCCGGTGCCGGCCTCGACCACCAGATGTCGATCTTCTTCAAGCGCGTGCGCCACCGCCACCGCCATTTCCTGTTGTTGCGGGCGGAATTCGAAATTTTTGGCTTTCGAAAGAAGC
>Ga0209180_10001915_pt1 | contig 10424 bp, 9 predicted proteins | sample CZO8metaG_3_FD_188355 | JGI IMG/M metagenome (GOLD analysis project Ga0209180, IMG submission 188355) | Vadose zone soil microbial communities from the Eel River Critical Zone Observatory, Northern California, USA - CZOApr15con2H2.8 metaG... | ecosystem: Environmental > Terrestrial > Soil >...
TGTCGCTCTTAATCTCCCAAGTGCCGCCTTTCGCTGTAGTCAGTTTGTATTCATTGGCATCATCGCCTTTTTCAAGGCAGCCCGTGAGAGTCCGCGTTTTCTTATGTGTATCCTTTGTAGTGTCCTGTGCAGTTGCTAGTCCGGCAAGACTCACAAACCCGAACAATGCAACGACTGTTATCGCTATCTTGACTTTCATCCTTAACCTCCGAAAGTTCGACTTGAGAAGCGGAAGAGCAGACCAGAGACTCGGCTACCCGAGCGAAGTCTCCCCCGCTCATCTCGGTGCAGAGCGCTCTTTGCGCGTTCGCCAGCGGCCTTCCCCGGATCTTGTCATCGCATTCCTCGTTCTGAATGTTGCGGGTTCATTCAGGAAGACTTAGCTGCTTTTGCCGAGTCGTCTGAAGTGTAGGCCTGCGTAAACTCATCGACCTGCTTCTCTGCGGCATCCTTGGCAACCCCATAGCGCTCCTGAATCTTGCCGACAAGCTGCTCCTTCTTGCCATTGATCACGGTCAAGTCGTCGTCAGTCAGCTTTCCCCACTTCGCTTTTATCTGGCCCATCGATTGCTTCCATTTGCCTTCGATTTGATCCCAGTTCATCTCGAACCTCCTCTGGATGGAATGGCCGACTCATACCTCCTGCTGCATTCGCAGCCAGGGATATCATCGCCAATCCTCCGACAAACTTCCGGCTGTCCATCCCGTTCGGACTCATGCGCCGGTATGATTTTGAAAACGCGAAGATGCTAATTCGATCCACAATGCCGCGTCTGTTCAACAACGCACACTTCCAGAATCAAAGAGGGACAGCCGTGTGTTGGGTATGAATGCCCTGCAAATTCTGGCCGGCGGCGGTTGACAGGTTAATGGGTGGAAAGGCTTTAGCGCTTGTTTTGCCTAAGTCCTTCCATGAGAAGGCCGGTCGATGTCAAGGCACACTTTCACTTCTCCTTTCCGTGAGTTTGTTCCCATTCAGCTAAGCCGCCTCTGTCGCCATCCTTCCATCCGCACTCTTTTGTGAGCGATATTCGCTCGGTGCTAGGTGGGTGTTCTCGTTTCAGTAGGTGCTGCTACCTGATTAGCGTCCTCTCTTCCCACCGTTTCTGTGGGAGTTGGGCCCCAGGACTTAGTCGCAGTCACCTGGACTCGGCGGTTGAGCTCAGCTGTTTGGATAGCATCTCTCTTTTTTCCTTCTTCCTGCCTTTCCCAGTTTTCCACAGAGAAATTTCGAGCCAGGATCACCTAGGAACGACGATCGCCAACTCCGTCGACCCCTAGCATCCCCTGTTTTGCGGGGAGTTCCTCACTCCAGGCCACGGCGCGCATCGCTTTGTGGCTATTGCGCAATGGTTCGTACACCTCTCCGCTCACCCACAACCGATGCAGCAGTACCGCTAGCTTTCTCGCCACCGCAACCACCGCTCGTTTCTTGGCATTTTTTCCTCCTCGCTCCGCAAGCTTCCGTCCCCATCTCCGCAGATCACTGTCTTCTCCAAAAGGCCCCAGAATGTAATGCGCTCCCTGCACCATCATCGTTCGCAGATACCGGTCTCCTGCTTTGCTGATACCCTTCTGCGGTTCGCTCTCACCGGAGTTCCTTCGGCCAGGTTTCAACCCCAGAAAACAACCTACCTCGCGACTCTTCAGAAACCGGTGTGGATCTTCTATCGTCAGGACATACGTCAGCGCGATCTGCGTTCCCACACCCTTCACCTGCTTGAGCAAGAACACTTCCGGGTACACTTCCTTGGCGATTTTCTCCATGCGCTCGTCGTATTCCTTGATGCGCTCGTTCAGCGATTCGATTTCTTGGAGCAACGGCTCCAGAACATCCCGCAACGCGGTGCTCAATGCAGCGGCCAGCTCCCGGCTCACCTGCTGCGTGCCACACTTGGGCAGTCGTTCACCATAAGACTTCACCAACCCGCGTGCGGCGTTCACCAAGGCCGTTCGCGCACTCACCAGTTCAGCTCGCGCCCGGATTATCGTCAGATGGATTTGCGCTTGTACACTGCGATGCCGCACCGGCCCCAATAGCTCGGGATCGATTCGCGCCAGTCGTGCCAATGTCCGCGCATCGTGTCGATCATCTTTTCGATTGCTCTTGGTGATCAATTGCACTTTTTGTGCGTGCGCCACGATCACTTCGTGTTCCAGCTCCGTTAACAGCCGGCTTACCCATGGCGAATGTGTTCCGGTCTCCAGTGCGATGCGACTTTGCGGTATCCTCGAAAATGTCGGCTTCATCGCTTCCGGTGTCGTCGGCACTTTCTGTTCCAGAATGATTTTGCCTGCTTCATCCAAAACACAGTAGAACGACCAGCGATCTCCCAGATCCACGCCGATCGTTAGCTTTTGCTCCTTGAAAATTTCGTTCCCAAATGCCTGCACAGTGCTAATCTTCTTCATCGCCGGTCTCCTTTTCTTGTGCGTAAAGCACGTCGATCCTGGGAGCGTATCGCATCCCGCTGGAGACCGGCCTTCTCATCCCATCTGTCCTTTTAGGGCCTTCGGCCCGCGAAACCTTATGAAAATGGCTCAACTACCGAATCCTCAAGCCAGCCAAGCACAGGCGTAGTTATTTTCGACTCTGATTAACGCGCCGTAGGCTTGACACTACCGTTCCCCGGGCGTACATGGTTGGTCAGAGCATCATGCCACCTGGTGTTCCAAATCCTTAGATCTGAAAACGAAAGGAAAATTTATGAAAATCATAGTGGTCGGTGGTAGCGGACTCATCGGGTCAAAACTCGTAAAGAGCTTTGGTGAACAGGGCCATGAGGTCATTGCTGCTTCGCCAAAATCGGGCGTCAACACCCTCACTGGCGAGGGGCTTGCTGAAGTTTTGAAAAATGCACAGGTGGTTGTCGACGTGTCTAATTCTCCATCGTTCGAGGACGCAGCGGTGATGGAGTTCTTTCGGACTTCCACTGGCAACCTTCTATCCTACGAAACGACTGCAGGAGTGCGACATCACGTTGCGGTGTCGATTGTTGGGATCGACCGACTTCCAGAGTGCGGCTATTTCCGCGCGAAGATTGCTCAGGAGAAACTCATCAAGGAAAGTTCTATCCCTTACTCGATTGTCCGAGCGACTCAGTTCTTCGAGTTCGTTAGGAGTATCGCCGATGGCGCAACCGAGGGTAATAAGGTTCGCATGGCGCCCGTGCTCTTTCAGCCCATGGCGGCTGATGATGTCGCGAGTGCAGTGTGCAGAGTCGCCTTGGATCCGCCGTTGAATGGCACAGTAGAGATTGCGGGACCTGAGCAGTTCCGCTTCGATGAACTGATCCGACAGGAACTCAGGGCGAGCAACGATCCGCGGGAGGTAATTACTGATCCGCGCGGGCGCTACTTCGGCGCAGAACTGAATGAACGCTCACTTGTTCCTGACAGTGGTGCGCGACTCGGCGAAACGCGATTTGCAGATTGGCGAAAACGTTCCGCATTTCGGGCACATGCCTGATTAACGCTAATCGTCCATGCTCCCTTAAAATCCCTGGAGGCAATCGTGGGAGCAAGTTTGAGAGCAAAACCGTGTCAAAACCTGCCCAACACCATACAACACCGTACACGTAAGTAGCAGAAGAACAAAGCAGACCACGCATCAGCTATTGCCTTGTCACACCTTCTAAGCAGAGGGTCGGGAGTTCGAATCTCCCCGGGCGCGCCACTTACTCTTGGAAAATCAGTTAGTTGGCGAAGCGACCTCCGCCGCATTTCTACTCGGTCGCGGTCACGGAAGGGGCGGCCGCAACTAGGCAACTCCTGCTCAAGAACAGCGTTCTTCTTGCTGGCCTTGCTCCCCCGAGTGCCAGGCGACGGCGGTATCCGTCTTTGATCGTGCTTGCGACAGGGCTGCTTCGAAATCGGGCGACTTCAGGGCTTCTGCCACAACTCGTAGCACTCTAAGCGGGTCGCCGCCATGACTCGGAATCGCTGCTAGTGGACTGTAACAGCTGAACTGGGAGTAATGCGACGTGTAGGATCGAAGTACGGCGCCACTTTACGGTCTTTGGCACCTCGTTGTAGTGTCGGATGTACTTCATGAGTTTTCTCCGCAAGTCGGCCAACGACGAGAACACGCCGCGCGCAATGACATCGCGCTCGATCTTGGCAAACCAGAGTTCGATCTGGTTGAGCCAGGAGGAATAGGTCGGAGTGAAGTGCAGATGAACCTTCGGATGTCGATCCAGAAAGTCGTCGACTTGCCCCGTCTTATGGGCCGAGAGGTTGTCGGCAATCACGTGAATCTCTTTGCCGCGCGGCTGGTTGACGACGATGTCCGCCAGGAACGCGACGAACTCCGCAGACGTGTGTCGCACGGCCGTCTTGCCGAGCACCTCGCCGGTCTTGGTGTCGAACGCCGCGTACAGGGACAGCGTGCCGTGCCGGAAGTACTCAAAGCCGTGCCGCTCGGCGCGTCCCGGCGAGAGTGGCAACACCGGATCCTTGCGGTCGAGCGCCTGGATCGCCGTTTTCTCATCCACACAGAACACCGCCGCATGCGCCGGAGGGTTCAGATACAGCCCAATAATGTCGGCGGCCTTCTGCTCAAAATCCGGGTCGTTGGTCGCCATGTAGCGGTCGAGCCGCTGCGGCTTAAGGCCGTGCTTGGCCCACACCCGCGCCACCATCATATGACTGACCTTGAGCTGTGTTCCCAGCCTGCGCGTGCTCCACGGAGTCGCCCGTCCGGCGGCTTACGCTTGAGCGTCCATTCCAGAATGCGCGCCTCCAGCGCGGGAGTCAGCGTGCTGGCCTCTTGCCCAGCGTGCCTGCTGAACAGCCCTGACAATAATCCCTCAGCCTCACCCGCGATTGCTCCACAGCCACAGAAATCCATCGCCGTGCTGCCGTTTCTCGACCTGACCGAAAAGATGAACCAGGAGCCCTTCGCCGACGGCATGACCGAGGAACTGATTGACAAACTCAGTAAGCTTCCGGGCCTTCGGGTACCGGCTCCCACTTCCTCGTTCTATTTCAAGGACAAACTATGGCCGCGTTCGCATGGGACTCCGCAAATAACCATCGCCGATATCGCCAAGACGCTGGGTGTCGCTTATGTCCTCGATGGGAGTGTGCGGAAGTCAGGTGCTAGGGTGCGGGTCGACGCGCGGTTGATTCGTGCCGACAACGGGTACGTTGTCTGGTCTGAAACCTACGACCGGCCATTCGACGACATCTTGATGGTCCAGGACGACATCGCCGGCGAAGTAACGAAAGCGTTGAGGGCATCCATCGAGGCCAGACCGGACCACTTGAGATGAAAACGCGAAACGGAATTCAAAGCACGCTAAGGGACAGCTAGGTAGCGCGGCGGCCTAACTTCCACCCAATCCTATGCGGCGTGGCGACGCCACCAGTCCTGGCCCGAAGCGGGCAAGGTGTAAACCGGGTCGTAATACTCGTAGAGACGGGTAAGAGCGCTGGGGTCGTTGGCTTCGATGCCAGTCTTATAGTTTTTGGTCCAGTAGGAAATACCCTTCTCGCGGTCGTATTCCTTGAGTTGCTGCACCCAGCGTTTACCGACAAACGGGACGTCGCAAACAATGCGCGGCGTGGCGAATCCGGGCAGATAGCCCATGATGTCGAGCTGCAATTGTTGCGCTTCGTGGATCGAGAGGCGCCAATGCTCGGCGTTGGGAATCATGTCGCACTGATAAAAGTAGTACGGCATGATTTTGGCGTGGTCGAGCAGCGTGAAGCAGAGATCGAGAAGCTCTTTTGGAGTCGTGTTGACACCGCGCAGAAGCACTCCCTGATTTCGAACGTCGCGAAAACCCATCTCCAGCAGTTTGCGGACGGCCTTGGCAACCAGCGGCGTCACCTGCCTCGCATTGTTGACGTGCGTGTGCAGCGCAAGGTCGATGCCCCGTTCGCGCGATTTCTTCGCGAGCCGTTCGAGTCCGTGCAGCACTTCATCCTGCAAAAAATGCTGCGGAATTCCCATCAGGCCTTTGGTGGCCAGGCGAATGTCTTTGATATTCGGAATGTCCATGATCGCGGACACAAAGGATTCGAGCTGCGCGATGGGCACATTCGCCAAATCACCGCCGGAAACGACGACGTCGCGCACCGCCGGCGTCTTGCGCAAATAATCGACCATCTGCTCGTAGCGATCTTTCTGCGGAATCTGAAATCGCAGCTTGGTTACTTGCGGGACGTCGTTCCCAACCAAATCCATGCGCGTGCAATGACCACAGTATTGCGGACACGTGGAAAGCATCTCGGCGAGTACTTTTGTGGGATAGCGATGCGTGAGCCCTTCGACGGCCCACATGTCGGCTTCGTGCAAGCTGTCACGGCTGGATTTCGGATGACTTGGCCATTCGGGATTGCGATCGTCGAAGGCGGGCAGCATGTAGCGGCGCACGGGATCGTTCCAGAGATCTTTCTCATCCATGGTGTTGAGCATTTGCGGAGGGATGAGGATGGACATGGTGGCGCGCTCTTTGATGTCGCGCTCCATGCTCTCCAGAAGATTTTGCGGCAGCAGCGGACCGAAAACGGCCTGGAGTTCTCTCAAATTCTTGACGGTGTGGCGGCGCTGCCAGAGCGCCGTTTCCCATTCCTCGGCAATAACATCCTTGTAGCCTGGCAGGCGGCGCCAATCCGGCTCGACGAACGCGTGTTCGAGCGGATACTTGAAGGGCTGTTCGCCGCCCCCGACTTTGCCCGCGGGATGCCAGACAGGCCGTAATGTTTTTGTCTCCGTCATGTCCATCGACCTTTGGTCGCACGAAGATTCCCTCGAAAACCGAAACCGTCTTTTCGGGAGAATGCGGGAAGAGAATTCCGTTCGCTTAAGGATACGATGGATTGAGGAATAAGAAAACTGGATGGCGTCTTCTACGCCAACGCGAGCTGCTTGCGTATTTCCGCGACGATCTCTTCCGGCGAATGAGCTACATCGACGGTGATGGCATCCTCCGGTTCTTCGAGATCGGCGAATTGGCTGGCCAGGAGTTGTTCCGTGGCGTAGTGTCCTTTGCGTGAATGCAATCGCTCGAGAAGAAGATCGTACGTCCCTTTCAAATAGACCAGCTTCACGCCGGAATTGATTTGCAGGCGCTCGCGGTAGCTCTTTTTGAGCGCGGAGCATGCCAGCACGACGTTTCGGCGTTGCGCGTTCCATTGTTCCATGGCTTCACGAATGGCATCTAGCCACGGGATGCGGTCGTTGTCATCGAGGGGCACGCCGTGCGCCATTTTCTCGATGTTGGCCGGCGAATGAAAGTTGTCGCCGTCGGCAAATTCCGATCCAAGCTGCGAAGCCAACAACTCGCCGACAGTGGTCTTTCCGGATCCGGCGGGGCCCATCAGGAGGACAATCACGGCCGCATCTTGAGCAATTACACCTGCCCGAGAAATTCGCCGAGCAGCATGTGGAAATGATGCACGCCGTTTTCGCGCTTGACGGAGTAGCGCCCGCGGTCGTAGGTCGAAGAACGCAAGCCGCGCTGAACGTTTTCGCAGAGGCCAATATCTTCGTGCTGCACTTCCTCGCTGAAGGCCACCGAGCGCTTGGTGCGTTCCTTGTTTTTCTCCGAGTCCACCTCGTGAAAAAACCATTCGAAAATGGTGAGCGTTTTTTCGTGGGAAAGAGGCACGATCAGGTTCGTTGAAATATTGTCGGGATAAATGTTGAGCATGAGGTTGGGAAAAATCCAGAAGTAGAAGGCTTCTTGCAGGCCCGCGCCGGGCGCATAAAACCGCTCGCCGGCATCCTCGGATTTCATGGCGCGGATGGGCGCGAATTGCTGCGAGTAATAGCGGAAGATTTCCGTACGATATTGCGCGTAATCGATTTCGCGCATCAAGCCGGGATGCGCGATGGGAATGTGATAGCCCTCGAGGTAGTTATCTACGTACACTTTCCAGTTGCAATCGATGACGTAGTCGCGGCGCTCGGCAAATTGCAATCCCTCGAATTGGAAGCCTCGCGCTTGTTGTGGAATTTGCCCGAGATAGGTGGAGAGTGGTTCAGCTTTCGCGTCGAAATTCACGAAGATGAACGGGCCCCATGTCTCGCAGCGGAGTGGCACCATGCCCATGGTGCTGCGGTCGAAGAATTCAACTCCCTCGACGTCCGGCGTTCCAATCAAGCGGCCGTCCAGTGTGTAGGTCCAGCCGTGATACTGGCAGCGGAGGACATTCTTACAGCCGCTGCCGAGCGCGATGGGTCCCGCGCGATGACGGCAAACGTTGCTGAAAGCGCGAAGCACGCCTTCTTTGTCGCGGACGATAATGATGGGTTCGCCGGCGAGATCGGCGGTGAAAAAGCTTTCCGGGTCGGAGATGGTTCGCTTCACGCCGTTCAATTCTCCGCACGGCTGGTTGAGCGTGCCGACGAGTTGCCAGGTGCGCCGGAAAATGCGCGCTTTCTCGATTTCCAGAATTGCGGGATCGGTGTAGAAACGCGAGGCGAGCGTCTGCGCGCACTCGATCTGTTCGTGCATGTCCAGGTGCAGTGGTTTCGTGATCATAAGAAGAAGTTAGAGTTCAAAGTTAGAAATTCAAAGCTAAGTTCCAACACTCAACAGCGCTAGGCACGGGCTATTGCCGAGCCAAAGCAGATCCCTCGCTGCGCTCGGGATGACAAGCGCTGGGCCTCTCCTCCTTTCCTAGAACTTGCGCGTTTCCTGGCGCGACCAGCGCTCGACGACGATTTTGGATTCGGTGAAAAATTCGACGGCGTCGCGCCCCTGGCCGTGAAGAATTCCGAAGAAGCTTTCTTTCCATCCGCTGAATGGGAAATAAGCCATCGGGGCGGCGACACCGATATTGATGCCGATATTCCCCGCGGGGGCCTCGTAGCGGAATTTGCGGGCGGCGGAGCCGCTGGTGGTGAAGAGCGAGGCTTGGTTACCGTAGGGGCTGCGGCGCAGAAATTCCATGGCTTCATCAATCGAATCGGCGTGAACGAGACTGAGTACCGGGCCAAAGATTTCCGTGTCGGCAAGCTGGCTGGAGGAAGGCAAGCCATCAAGGACGGTTGGCGTAAGGAAATTACCGGATTCGTGCCCGGGAATTTTGGTGTTGCGGCCATCGAGGATGGCCTTTGCGCCTTCGCCGACACCTGCGGAGATGAGCGACTCGACGCGCTGCTTGCTTTGCTTGGTGATGACCGGACCCATTTGAATGCCGGAGTCGAGGCCATTGCCGACGCGAATTGCGGAAGCGGCGTGCGCGATGGAGTCACGGAAAGTTTTTTGCGCTTCGCCAATCGTGACGGCGACAGAAACTGCGAGGCATCGCTGGCCCGCGCAGCCGAACGCGCTGTCGCTGATGATCTGCGTGGCCAGTTCCATGTCGGCATCGGGGAGAACAATCACGTGGTTCTTCGCGCCGCCCTGGCACTGCATGCGCTTGCCGCTGGCGGCGGAGCGCGTGTAAACATGCTTGGCGACGGGTGTGGAGCCAACGAAGCTGATCGCGCGCACTTGCGGATGGTCACATAGCGCATCCACCACCGCGCGGCCGCCATTAACAAGATTCACGACGCCCTTAGGGAGGCCGGTCTTCTCCAGAAGTTCAAAGGCGCGGCGCATGGTGAGTGGCACACGCTCGGACGGTTTCAATATAAAAGTGTTTCCGCATGCGATCGCGTAAGGAAGAAACCAGAAGGCGATCATGGCCGGAAAATTGAATGGCGTGATGGCCGCGACGACGCCGAGGGGCTGACGAATCTGCATTTCATCCACGCCGGGCGTCACGTCCTCGAGGATGTGGCCCTGCATCATCATGGGAATGCCGCAGGCGACTTCCACGTTCTCGATACCGCGGCGCATTTCCGCTCTTGCTTCGGCAAAGGTCTTTCCATTTTCGAGAGTGATCAGGCGCGAGAGTTCGTCGAGATTCTCTTCGAGCAGGTTTTTCAACTTGAACAGGTATTGGACGCGCTCGCCGGGAGGAGTGCGGCGCCAAGCCGGAAAGGCATCGGCGGCAGCGTGTACGGCAGCGTCCACGTCCGCGGAAGTCGAGAGCGGCGTACGAGCGAGCAGTTCGGCCGTCGCGGGATTGGATACGTCCGCAAATTCGGTCGCGGCGGATCGCCGCCATGCACCATTCACATAGTTCAGGAGTTCAGGCGCTTGGGTTGTTACCGCACTGCTCATGTTCGGCTCCTTGGCCTCTGGAATGAGGGAACCGTTCCGCAGGGCCAGCCCCAGAAAAAATAGGATCGAGGTAGTTTAACAAACAAATGTACGGCTGAGAGACGAATCGGGGGCAACGCTGGGCCACCCCTACACCCCCCATCCAATGCATGAATGTCAAAAGAAAGGAGTTCTGCGAAGGGCAATTTGTAAGTGCATGAAAAGAAACAACGCGGATGGAAGCAGTGAGCGGATGGTGTGGAGTTCCAGAATGGGAATTGTTGGTATACACCCGGCAGTTTTCGTAAGTGTCATTTAGGG
>Ga0209180_10001930_pt1 | contig 10383 bp, 18 predicted proteins | sample CZO8metaG_3_FD_188355 | JGI IMG/M metagenome (GOLD analysis project Ga0209180, IMG submission 188355) | Vadose zone soil microbial communities from the Eel River Critical Zone Observatory, Northern California, USA - CZOApr15con2H2.8 metaG... | ecosystem: Environmental > Terrestrial > Soil >...
CGCTGATGCGTCGCCACGCCGGACGTTAAAAGTTGGGCCGCCTGACTTGCCCCCGCCGCTCCGGGCGCCTGGAAGCGTTCTCACGGGCATCACGGGGCGGGCAAGCCACTCGCGGGCCCTGAATTTCCAGACGAGGGTTGGCAGGCAGCACTTCGGTTGTGGCTGGAAAAAACGACTGAAGAGCGAAACTCACGAACTTCAAGTACTGCGTGGCAATCATGTCGAAGGCCAAGTTCACGGAGGCTGACGTCAAGCGCGCCGTCAAAGGCGTCATCGACGGCGGTGGCAAAGTCGCGAGCGTTGATATTTGGCCCGACGGGCGCATATCTGTCACAGTCAAGGAGGACAAAGACCGCTCGATAGACCCGGAAGATGATCCGGAGGTGTCGCGGAGGCTCCTGTGAAAATTGGCCGATCCACCTTGCCCTTGCCCCGCTACACAAGGCGCAAACGCCTCAAGAAGGGTGGCATCGGATATTTTTTTGACGTGCCGACGTGGGCACGCAATCGAGGTTGCCCGGTCAAGAATGAACCGCTCGGTACCGATTACGACGTGGCGGTGCAGCGCGCCGAAAAGATATTGCTACCCACGTTCGATAGTTGGCTCAGCGGCGGCGACGATGCAAACCCGGTTGGCATCGGCGTGGTGATCGGCACGCTGGACTGGATGTTTCACGAGTACCGCCGAACTTGGTCGCAGAAGACCGCTAAACGACTCCAGGCTTTGAGCCCCGGGCAGTGCCGCGTGCACGAGACCGGCATCAAAATGATCTGCGAATACTTGCTGCAGGACGGCAGGCGTCTAGGGACGAGGCGGGTGTCAAGCATCGACACCGCGTTCGCGGACGATCTGTTTGAGAAGCTGCTCTACAAAGATGTGGACGGCGAGAAGGTCGAACGCCGTACCACCGTCAACCACGCCATGAAAACAGCGCGCGGCGCATGGAATACGGTGTCGCGGGCCAATCCCGGACTATTTCCGGCGAAGAATCCGTTCGAGAAGATGGGCTTGCAGTCGACTTCGCGCGAAACCCCGCATGCGACCTTCGGTGAACTCATGGCTTTCCGGGCCAAGGCGTTCGAGATGGGCCACCCGTCGCTTGCCACCGGCGTACTGATCGGCTGGGAGCTGCTACAGCGCAAGGCCCACATCTTCATTCGGTTCATGGCTGATCACTACCGCCCGGACAGCCGTCCCAACCACGTCTATGTCATCAACTACAAGACCAGCACCGGCTCATGGGAACCGTTGTTCGATAAGAAGGGCAAGCCGCTCTATCCGCAGTTGATGGCCGAGCTGGATGCGATGAAGGCCCTGCGGCCAACCGGCGGCCTGATGCTGCGGCGGGACGGCAGCAGCCTGCCGTGGAGCGGCAAGGGCGAGATGCTGACGCAAGTGGAGCGCATCTCGAAAAAGATCATCCTGGCTGCGGGCCTGCGGCCAGAGCTGACGTTCACGTCGTTCGGACGTCATGGCGGTGCCACCGAATCGAAATCGTCGGGGCTGACAGAATTGCAGTTGATGGAGAAGGGTCAGTGGTCCTCGACGGCAGCGATGGGCAACTACCTGCACGACGACGACGAGGGCAAACAGGAAGCGCAAATAAAACGCATCAAACGGCGGGCCAAAAGCGCCAAGCAGGAGGCCAGAAAGTGAACATTTGTCGGAATGAATCAGCCGAGCTTGTCGGAATGGAAATTAACGAATTCAAGAAGTGCCTGAAAACATTGGAGCGGGTGAAGGGAATCGAACCCTCGTATTCAGCTTGGAAGGCTGCTGCTCTACCATTGAGCTACACCCGCGCGCGGCCGATCAACTATCACGGCAGGCAAGCCGCCTCAACCGCCATGAGCGGATTTGGCCCGCTCGGACGGCCCTGTAAACGACCTTTGTTCCCCCGCCGTCCCTCGCGTCCAGCGGGGCCCTTAACACGGGCCGATTCGGTGCCTATACTGAGGTTTCCATCAACAACGAAAGGAGGTGATCCAGTGTCTTACACCAAGCGCTGTCACCTCGCTGGGATCGCCCGCTAGGCTTGTTTAAGCCTGGCACCGGGGCGCTCTCAGCGCCTGGACCAGCGAGTTACAAAAGTTGGGGCGCGACGGGAGCCATCCCGTCGCGCTTTTTTTGATTTGGAAGAGTTCTTCATGGCGCGCTGCCCCAACGCCTCGGCGCGTCGCGCCGCCCGACGGCAGGCTCCGGGCTGAACCCGGAATCCTGAAATCAACATCCCGCGATTTCCGCCTTCATGCGAATGCGGGATTGTCGGGATCGGCTCCGCCAAAACGTCCTACCGGCAAACGCAATTGTGCGATCCCTTAGGGCCTGTCCCGCAACAAGAAAGAGTACCGATGCTTTACGCCCTGCTGGCCTATCACGTCGAAGCGGACGTTGCGGCCTGGACAGCGGAAGAGGATGCCGCTGTCATGACCGATCTGCATCGGGTCCATGACCGACTTAATCAAAAGGGGCACCTCGGTCCGGCGGCACGGCTGGGTTGGACGAAGAAGGCCCGCACCTTGCGGGGCCCGGGCGCTGGCCTTGTCATCGACGGTCCGTTTGCGGAGACCAAGGAACAGTTGCTGGGCTTTTACATCCTGGACTGCGCCACGGAAGAAGCCGCGATCGAGGCGGCGCGCGACCTGCGCCGCGTCAATCCTTCAGCGGTTTACGAGATCCGCCCCCTCGCCCTTTATCTTCCCGGAGTGGCTTTTCCGGGAACGGAGGCAGCGGCCGACGATCAGACTGGCAGAATTTGAGCGTAAGCGCATCTGCGCAATCTCTTCGCCGAGGCTCGAGAGGCACCGTGTTTCCCGACAGCGGTGGATGCGAATTTCGCCGAACGTAACGGTCTGTCCACGCTTTCGCTTCGCTCAGGCTACGCCGGACACGCCTCCGCCTGACGATCTCCGCATGGCTGCGCCGAGTAGCCAGTAAGGGCGAAGCGTGGTGGGCGCGGCAGGACTCGAACCTGCAACCAGACCGTTGTGAGCGCCGGATCATTGATTTTGCTGCATTTTCGGTTGAGTTCGATCGCGTTCGTGAGTTTTGGCGAGGTCGTGTCTGGTGCGAAACTGGTGCGGTTGCCCGACATGTTCGACAAACGGATAGGATGAGAGACTTCTTCGTTTCTCGGACTTCGCCAACGTCGGGCGTGTCGGTATCGCTTCGAGAAACCCCAGGCCACCAACGGCCAGCGCCGCTGAAGCGCATGGGCGCGAAATGAAACCGTGTCGCCGTTCCTTTCCCCAGTCGATGGACTTGGCGGTTTTGCGCTCCGCCTGCACCGGCCACGGACGAGCGCGCGCCGCTCGATCACGAGGGTCTGCAACGAGTAAGCTTGAGGCGGATTGTCATTGCAGGTATGGACATTATATGGTACATGCACATTATATAGGGCGGGATGTCAGGTAGCGGCCCCCATAAGATACCCGTCGTGTTTTATCGCACGCGCGGCGGGGCTGAGGTCGTGCGGGACTGGCTACGGAGTCTGGACGACGTCGACCGCCAAGCCGTGGGCCTCGACCTCATGCGCGTTCAATACCGCTGGCCGGTGGGTATGCCGCTTTGCCGCGCGCTGGGCGACGGCGTGTGGGAAGTGCGCACGTCGCTGCCGAGCAACCGGATCGCTCGCGTCCTGTTCAGCGTGCGGCAGGGCCGCATTCTGGTCTTTCATGGGTTCATCAAGAAGACCCAAAAGACCCCGCCGGACGATCTGGCCCTTGCGCGCCGCAGAAATCGTGAATTTGAAAAATGATGGAGACCAATATGGCCACAAAGAAGAAAGTAATCCGTTCTACCGCCAAACTCACGACGCTCGATGATTTCCTCGGCGAAGAAGGCACGCGGGACGAGTTCGAAGCCATCGCCGTCAAGGAAGTCCTCGCGTGGCAGATCGAGCAGGCGATGAAGGAGAAGAATATATCCCGTAACAGCCTGGCCCAGCGTATGAAGACCTCGCGCAGCCAGATTGGACGTCTGCTCGACCCAAAGGACGGCAATGTCACGCTAACCACGCTTCAGCGCGCCGCGCGCATGGTTGGGCGGTCGCTCCGGCTAGAACTAGTTTGAGAGGAAGACGGCGCGCATCGCTCGGATGCGCAAATTATCAATCTGTTGTCGAGGAAACGGCGAGATGCCACCGTTCATCGTGGCTCCAAGCTTCTGGAAAAAACCAATCATTTCATCGTTTGCAAAAACTTCCGCGCTTCGCCCAACAACGCCTGAATCCGCTTTCGCTCGGCGATCGCTTCCCTGGTGAACAGACCGTGCTTGCGCGCGTTGCGGTTGTCCCTTGGCGGGCCGGACCCCGGCGCGCCACCGTGCATGCGGCAACGCTTCTTGCCGCGCACCGCCGGCGAGCGGCACAAGCCGCCGGAACGGATTTTGGCGCCGCAACGGGGGCTGGCCAGCATCGGGCCGGTATTGCGGCCGTGATCTCTCATGCCTTTGCTTCCCGCCTGGCGTCCACGGGTTCGTGCTCCCGTTCGGAAAGGTCGGGCATGGGGACCCTCCGCGCCGCCGTCACCGCGGGCACCGGGTTTTTGTCCGAGACGATCACGCTCGCATGCTGCGTGACGTTGCCGACAATGGCCTTGCCGCCATCCCCGACCGACACGTTCTGCACGGTGATGGCAGGCTCGCCATTGGTGCGATAGCGGTTGAGCGCCTCGATCTGGGCCGGAAACGTCCGGGCCAACCTGCCGAATGCCCGCCCAGCACTGTCTTGCTGAGCGACGTCTTCCGCATTCGCGAGGTGATAGGCACATCGCATCGCCATCACATGAACGGAAACCATCTGCGCCACCAGCATGGCCTCGACGGAATCCCTGGGCTTGATGCTCTTCACCATCGAAATCATGAAGGCGAGGTTGACCTCGTCAGGCCTCTCGCCCTTCACGCTGGCCTTCACCAATTGTCGGAGGATGCCATGCATTGCGTCACGATCGGCGACCCCCAATGCGTCCGCCATGAGCTGTTCGCCAAGCTCCGGATCTGGATGGTCGATGCAGAATCCATGTGACAAGAGCTTTATCCGCGGGGCTGCGGCAGCCTTGGTTTGACCGGTTGCGGCTAGTGCCGTTGCCTTGTTGAGGTCTGGAACTGTGTTCACGTCGATATCTCCTCGGGCACGCGCATCGGAAGCGCGCGCGGTTCGGCAACGCGCAGGCGACCCTTCGCTGTGACGAGCCGGTGCAACTTCAATTGTGGGTAAGGATTTTTTGCCTGCAATCGCGCCGAAGAACCCGTTGTCGGACAGGGCCATGGGCGTTTTACAAATCGTGCGATGATGGAATAGTGCCGCTGATTTGCCCGACGTGTCAAAATGTTTTCGCGGGATCGCTCAAAGCATCCATGCCAGCGACCACCATGCTACTTTGCATGGGGTTGTTTTTCGATATTTTAGTTGAAAGCGAGAGCCGCGTCGGCCTTGCGGCTGTCTTTCCCGTTGATGATCGCAGGATGGCTTGCCGAGCCGTAGCTCGCGAACCGCGCGCCCGCCTTCTGTGGGAGACCCGTGGTGCCGGCAACGAGCTGGTGCCCGCAACATCGTGCACTGTACTTCAAACACCCCGATGCCCGAGCTGAGCGGAAATGGACGCGGCAAATGTTAAGCGGTCCATCCAACCAAGATGGACGGCGGGCCTGAGAGCCCACGCGCACGAATCGATGGCCCCGATAGGGGTCCATAATCTCGACATTCCGACGTGCCATGTTGGTTGGCGTCGGCGGATTTCGGTGCGGCTTTCCCCCTTAACATCGTCACCGGCCTTACCCCCTCTATGGGGGGCATTCGTCGTTGGCTTTGGCATTACTGGAGACAACCATGATCGATCTCGGCGTTCATGGCGGATTAAGCGGCCGTCTTGCTTTTGCCCTTAACCGATTTCGACCAAGCGGCGGATGGCGTCTTTGAAAACAGAGCGTCGGTTATTCGATGACGAGAGTGGGTTTCCCCCATGGAGTTCCGCGCCGACCCGCCTCCTGAAATGCATGGAAGAATTGGCTTTTGGAGATAGTCCTCAGGTGGTCGAGAACATCAGCCGGGACGCGGTCAGTCATAAATTGTCGCCCCTTCTCCGTCAGCATTGAGGGCTTATTCAGTTGCATCCACCAAAGGTATGCCGACTCCTCCATGCTTTGGGGATGGCCGTAAAGTTCGCGTCCAGCAAGCGCGTATAAAATAAACATTTCAGAAATTTCGGGATCAAATTCAATTTCTGTTTCGGTCTCTCGGTTGGCGTGCTTGAAGAATGACGCAGTTTTTTTAAGCTGGATATTGAAGTCGTTTCTATATTCGTCCTTTATGACAAGAGTATCGAATAATAGATCGCGACGATACGGATTGCGCCTTTTGCTTAGTGTGTGCATGACCTCGTAAGCGGCGAAGGCGAGAGCATGAATCGAAATTTCGTCGCCTTCGTTGAACCAAAGCGTGATTGCGGTGCGCAATTGACGTTGCGCCGCTTCTATTTTGGTAATCAGCATCTTGGTGTTTGGTGCCATGGCTATGGCTGCGTCGGTGCGTTAACTGTCGGTGCGGAGGGATAGAACCGTTCCTTCAGTACGACGCCAGCAAAGGTAATAACACCACCTAGGAGACCCCCAATTAACAAGAGTAGCAACTGGTCCTTGGTGCGTTCAAAGAAGGGGCTCGATTCAGAACGACGTTGCAAATAGATGACAGCACATCGGCGCATCTTCACGAAACAAACCCATAAAAACCAGAAAGCGCCAACGGTCCCAAGGCCCGAAATTACTACCGTGGCTGGTACCTTCGGAAATACAAAATCTGAATAAAGTGCCACCATGCTCGGCACGATCAACCAATAACGATAGAAAACACTGCGTTGACACCGCGAGAGAACACCGTCAATTTCATGAAATAGCTTAGCTGATTGAGGGTCGGGCGATACGTACAATTCCACCCACAACCGAGTAAGTTGGAGGCGTAGATAAGGAGCAGAGCTTGTTATTTCCATCGCAAATTGCGTCTTAGGACCGAAGTGCTCTTTCACTTCGTCAACTGTTGTGAAGCGATAGTCATCGGTGCTTATCTGAACGTCTTTTGTGGTCTCCTGTAGTGTTGCGACGATCTCCTCTAGGTCCTCCAACCAAATTACGACTGGTCGATATGAACGAGTGAAGCTCTTTCGTTTTTTGACTTTCTCCATATCGCTCCCCCAAATTCACCCAAGAGGCGATATAGTAGCGGAACTGCAACTCAGGGATATAGAGTGGGAGATACTGTCCCAGACTCCGCGCTGCGCGGCGGGTGCCAAGAGCGGTCAAAAAGGCCGCGTGGAAACCGCAGGGTTTTTCTCTATTCAGCGACATTGGCCTTTAGCTTTAGAAACATCACCTCCGCTTCCGACGATGCTTTCGTCACCCACTTTTGCAGTTCATGGATGTGCCTGAACCCATCGTTCAACTGCGAACATTCCAAAATCGCCGTCATGATCGTGCCCGGCTCAGGATCGCCTCCATACAGGCGTTTGAAATCGCGGTCGCTTTTGGTGAAGAATAGTAACGCATCATCGTTTGGAAATCGGCGGACGGCGAAGTGCGCAATCAAATTACGAAGCCCGCGCCGTTCGATGATTTGATTCAGCGCCGTCCTGTTGGGATCAGACCAATCAAGAGACAGGACGGCCTCCTCGGCTTCCGAAATATTTAGCTTGCGCACCCTTCCTTTCCAAGCATCACCAAGACTGTCTGCATTCCCCGCCGCTTCGACGATCCGGCGGATGCTGACATCAATGTAGCTAAAGAGAACAATGATCTTGCCAAATTGAGTGTAGTCGCTCTCTTTCGGCGTCGGCCAGTCAGCCCATCCCGCGTCAGTAGCGGTGTCAACGATATCTTGGAGATATCGCAGGCGCGGCGTCTCAGTGCTTGGCGGCAATGCCATCGTTATTCCCTTGGGTGCGCTATTGACTTTCCTTGGCGGGCTTGCGGCGCGGCGTACCGTGCCGGATTCGGCTTGCCGTGGTTCAATGCCCGCAGCAGCAATCCAACGTGAGCGTGCATCAGCGGCCTGCGATCTTCCGCTGCCATCAGGCCGCACCGCTGTAGATCATTTATAGCGTGACTGCGGTCAAAGCTTTATCAAGAGAGAATGTGGTCGCCGAGCCGTCTTGAAAGCTGACCCCGATACATCTCGTATAACCAGCGCTTCTTTTTTCCATCGTCGGGTAGAATGCGGCAACGGGAGAGGGCAAGCGGTATTTGGTCTTGCGACAATATTCTTCGTAAAGTTTCTTCAATTCGATAAAATGACCTGCCGCGAGGTGTACGTCGAGCGGGCCTTGGGTGCGCATTGGATCAAAGTGAACTTTTGCAGCGCTGATGCTATCAAAAACCAGACCCGGACCGAGATCGATGCGTTTGGATACCATGTCCGCTTTCCTTGGGGGGTCAATGGTGGGTTGAGGTTGGCGGCAGGCTTGCCCGACGATGGAACGGCGGCGCAAGCAGCCAAGCGCAACCGGAAGGCGAAAGCAATAGTGAACACATGAAAGCTATTGGTCAGGGCGTGGCAGTGGACAACTTTTATCTTGGCCGGTTCCCCTTCGCCTTCAGTCCGATCTCTACAAGCTGGCGAATGGCCTCTGCCCGACTGGGGATGTCTGGCTGACGCCGCCGCCAGTCATCTATGGCCTTAAAGAATTCGGGCGGTATCCGCATTTCAAATCGCTGGGTTTTCTCGAATTCCCAATCTGATTTTTCTTTTGCCACAGCCCTTGACCCCTTGCCGGATTGTACGTACATACCGGTATTGTACGGCAATGCCGGGCGGCCTGCAAATACCACAGATTGCAGAGAGTGAGAGAGCAACCAATGGCAATACCACCCCGGCCATACCCTGAGAACGAGAGAGAGGGACCATGACAGACATCACTGGCCGCGATGGCTTTATTATACTGGAGGCACTGGCAACGGCGCTGGTGTCTCTGGAGCAGGTTCCAGAGGATCTCCAGCCCAAGAGCAACATGGATGATATGCGGCGCATGTTGGAGTTATATCCTCCGGCGGCGGTTGACGAGGCTTGGCAATCTGCATTGCGTCGTCTCAAGAGACACCAAAATCACGGCGAAGCCGAAGACTTTTCCAATCTGATCGATGACCCGGTGTTCTGGGGGTTGCTTGAGAAGCGATTGTCTGGCGGCAAGGACGCTGCGCATGACGCCAAAGTCATCCAATCACTCTGCGATACGCTGAGAATTCCGAAGAAGCTTGTATTGGCCCAATTGAAATACCTGCACCCGCCGACTGGTGGCTGAATTAGTGCCGGGCACTGGCCAGATATTCTTTAATCCACCGATTTTTATCGCTGCCTGAAGGGAGGCTGCCTACCGGGGTAAGCCCGGCCACCACTACAAATCCAAACGCCACGATGACCCGAACTCCAGCCCGCTTTACGCAAGCGGATGTTGCCCGATGTATACGTGCTGCCAAGCAAGCGGGCGCTGGCTCGGTTGAATTGCGTCCCGATGGAACGATCAGGATTGAACTGACGGAGGATAAGCCACAAGCCCCAATTGAACCCGAGCAGGAGGTTGAACTCTAATGCCCCGCCCTCGCCCGCCACATCTTCACCGAGAGACCAACCGCCACGGCAGAACCGTTTGGTATGTCCGCGTCGGCAAAGGCCCAAGGATTCGCATCAAGGCCATCTACGGCTCGCCTGAATTTGACGACGCCTATCAGGCGGCCCTCGACGGCAAGTCACCACCTCCCGCCGCAAAGGCTTCAAGTGGCAGTCTGGAATGGTTGTGGATGCTCTATCGCCAGACCGGCGCATGGACCGATGAGCTGTCGGCAGCAACGCGCAGGCGATCATTCGCTGTGGCGAGCCGGTGCAACTTCAATTGTGGGTAAGGATTTTTTGCCTGCAATCGCGCCGAAGAGCCCGTTGTTGGGCAGGGCCATGGGCGTTTTACAAATTGCGTGATGATGGAATAGTGCCGCTGATTTGCCCGACGTGTCAAAATGTTTTCGCGGGCGGGATCGCTCAAAGCATCCATGCCAGCGACACCATGCTACTTTGCATGGGGTTGTTTTCGATATTTTAGTTGGGAGCGAGCACCGCGTCGGCCTTGCGGCCGTCTTTCCCGATGATGATCGCAGGCTGGCTTGCCGAGCCGTAGCTCGCCTTCGCCCAGAGGCTTCGGCGCCGGTCCGTCTTCGCTTTCGCTTCGCTCAAGTTACGCGGGACACGCTTCGCCCTGACGGTCTCCGCCTGGCTGCGCCTTGCGTAGCCCGTCCGGGCGAAGCGTGGTGGGGGAAGAAGGACTCGAACCTTCGAAGTCATAAGACGGCTGATTTACAGTCAGCTCCCTTTGCCACTCGGGACACTCCCCCGTTCAACCCCATCACAG
>Ga0209180_10001948_pt1 | contig 10331 bp, 10 predicted proteins | sample CZO8metaG_3_FD_188355 | JGI IMG/M metagenome (GOLD analysis project Ga0209180, IMG submission 188355) | Vadose zone soil microbial communities from the Eel River Critical Zone Observatory, Northern California, USA - CZOApr15con2H2.8 metaG... | ecosystem: Environmental > Terrestrial > Soil >...
AGCTCGTCGCCAACTTCGAGTGATAAAAAATCTTTCATCTTCGTTTTCTATGCTCCTCAATATATCTGGTTTCATTGTACAGTACCAGCGTTAAAAGAATGTGAACAGGTTGAACAAATATAAGCTCAATCTGCTATAATGTACTTCACCCATTGAGAGATGGAACAGTAAGGCGAGTTTCATGGGGGAGGCCCGATGAAACGCAGTAAGGAGCAGCTATTATGGTGGAGCAGCAGGATCGAGCCAGGCGTGAACAAATTCTAACAACCGTTGAAGCTGAGGGTGTGCGCTTCGTCAACCTGGAATTTACCGATGTCGTTGGTATGGCAAAGTGCGTGACCATCCCGGTGGAACAGTTTCCCGATTGCCTCGCGCAGGGGAAATGGTTTGACGGGTCGGCAATAGAAGGGTTTGCGCGTGTTGCTGAAAGCGATATGTACCTCTTTCCTGACCTGAGTACGTTTGCCATTGTGCCTGGAAAAGTGCGGCCACAGGCGGCAACCCGAACGGCTCACCAGGAGTTGACGGACCAGTTTTCCGATGGAGATGTTGTGGCCCGCATGATTTGTGACGTGCGCACGCCGGACGGTGAAGCCTTTGATGGCGACCCGCGTGCTACGCTCTTGCGTGCGCTGGATGTAGCTCGTTCCATGGGTTACGGCTTTCTGGCAGCACCCGAGCTGGAATTTTTCCTGCTGCGGCTCGAAGACAAGACTCCCGCGCCACTCCCGCATGATCGAGGCGGCTACTTTGATCTCTCAACCGACTTAGCCGCCACGGTACGCCGCCAGATGGTAGAGGCGCTGCAACAGATGGGTATCAGAATCGAAGCCAGTCATCACGAGGTCGCCGCAGGCCAGCATGAACTTGATTTTGAAACGAGCGATGCCCTGCGCATTGCCGATGGGCTGATGACGGCAAAGTATGTCCTCAAGGCAATTGCTGCACAGCACGACCTCTACGCTACCTTTCTGCCCAAACCCTTCTACGGCGAAAATGGCTCAGGAATGCATACGCACCAGCAATTGATCAGTCTCACTACGGGGCAAAATGCCTTTGTTGATGAACAGGGTGAGTATGGGCTTTCCGACACCGGGCGCTACTTTATTGCGGGGCAGTTAGCGCACGCGCATGCTATGTGCGCGATCCTGGCCCCCCTGGTGAATTCATATAAACGCCTTGTGCCGGGCTATGAAGCGCCCGTGTTTATCAACTGGGGGCGTGTGAACCGCGAGGCGCTGATCCGCGTCCCTCGACCTGGCAGAGACCGCCAGTTGACGGCGCGCATCGAATTGCGCTGCTGCGACCCCAGTTGCAACCCCTACCTGGCCCTGGCAGTCATGCTACGGGCTGGTCTGGATGGTGTGCAGCGTAAATTGCCGCTCCCGCCGGCTATGGACGAAAGCCTGTTCCTGCGCGACGAAGGCGAACGCCAGCGTCACCGGACCAGGTTGCTCCCTGCAACTCTAGGTGAAGCATTAGAGGGCTTGCGCGAGGATGGCCTGATACGCGAGACGCTCGGTGACTCGATATATGAAGGGTTCCTCGAGGCAAAGGGCATCGAGTGGGTAGAGTACCGGAAGCAGGTACATGCCTGGGAGTTGGAGCGCTATCTGCCGGTGTTTTGAGAGGGACGCGATGCATCGCGCCCCTACGGAGTGTGCGGGCGAACGAGCCAGTAGCGGCCATTCTCGCGCATCATAATGCGCTGGTCAATCATTTCCCGGCGCAAGCTTGCGTAGTCATCATGGAACGTTTTGAAAATGGCGTTGACCTCTTTTTCATCATAGAGGCGACCCCACTCAAAAGATCGTGCCAACTCCTCCATCACATAGCGCCGTTTTTTGTACTGCGCCGGAATGCTCACCAGGCGACCGTCCTTGATGAATGTCGCCACCACGCGAGCTCGCTCATCGCTTTTAGGCGGCAGTGGGTTGCTTGCAAAGAGCAATTTAGCGATATGCTGCGTGCTCTCGGCAAGGTGCTCTATACCCTCACCATCCAGCTCGTAATAGTGATAGTTGTTCTCACGCCTCATCCGCACCAACCCGGCCATTTCCAGCGGCGCGATGTGGTGTGAGACCGTCGGTGGCTTCACGTCCAACACTTGCGCCAGTTCCTGACCATACATCGGGCGCTCAGCCAGCAGACCCAGGATGCGTATGCGCGTCGGGTCCGCCAGGGCGCGCCCCATGATGACGAGTAGCTTCATCTCTTCCGAGGAGAGTTTTGAAGCGTTCTCCAGGTTTTCTTGCTGGTCTTCCACAGCTTTCACCTCCTTGTATAATAATACGATTATACAATTGTCTAATCGTATGATAACTTATTTTCAGGGAAAAGTCAAGGGCAACAAAAAAGCCGAGACATTTGGAGAGAAGACTTACCCCGTGAGCGGACTTGACTGGTGTCCTGGCTGTCATGCTGAGCGCAGCGAAGCATCTCTGCGCCCGTCGAGCCAGGCCCTTCGCTCCGCTCAGGGTGACAGGCATTATCTCCAAATGTCTAAAAAAGCCCCTGTATCTTGAACACGGGATACAGGGGGCTTAATACGCTGGCGCCGGTTCCAGGCTTTAGAAGATATCGGAAAAAATTTGACTGACCTGGCAGCTAAAGCCTGGTAGATGGGGTGATTGCAGGATATCACTTTCGTAAAGTGTACTATGGATTTTGAGTACGGCTTCCTCGCGCCGGTAGATTTCAATGCACCGCTCTTGCCAGTTGACAATCCAGTATTCCAGGACACCACGACGCGAGTAGAGTTTGAGCTTGGCTCCACGGTCCCGGCGCAGGTTTGTCACACCTGGCGAGAGAACTTCAACTGCCAGTTCAGGTGCGGAATGTAACTTTCCATCTGGCTGAAGTGCTAAGGCCAACTGTTCTCTGCTAATCCAAATGACATCTGGTGCCACATCATCATCATCGGCAAAGATCACGCCTGGCGCTGAATTTGCTACTCCAGCTTTTGTTTGACGGCTCCAAACTTGTAGTAGCTCCCATACCCGACTACAAACGAGCTGGTGGTGCCAATCTGGTTGTTTCGACACGTACAATTCTCCATCAATTATTTCATATCGCTTGCCATCATCCGGCAACGATTCAAGGTCTTGTGAAGTCCAGCGTAACATCGCCATATGTGCTCCCGCTATTTCTCTAGCCAATAGTCAACTCCTTATTTGTTTCTAAGAGAAGTATACTACAAATGGGCCTTTATTGCCTCCCTATACGCCCGCTCGTAGGCATCGATCATTTCATCGAGGGCGAAGTTTGCCTCGACATGGGCGCGGCAGCGAGCGCGGGGGATGTCGTACAGGTCATCGACCAGCGCGGCGGCGTGGGCGCGTTCACCCTCTTCAACCAGGAAACCTGTTTCGCCATGGCGTATGATCTCTTCCATCGCACCACGGCGATAGGCGATCACGGGAGTGCCCGTCGCCATCGCTTCAACCGCTGTCAGACCAAAGGGTTCATCCCACTCGATGGGGAAGAGCAGCCCGAGCGATTGGCCCATGATCTTCCACAAGGCCAGCCGCTGCAACTGCCCCAGGTAGGTTACGCGTTCGCCCGCTTCTTGCAATTTTGGCCAGATGCGTTCTGCAAAGTACTCGCGGTCATAGATGCCGCCCGCGATTAGCAGGCGATAGCCCGCCATGGCTGCAATCTCGATGGCCGCCTCGACGCCCTTCTCTGGTGCGATACGCCCTGCAAATAGCAGAGGAGCTTCTTTTGAAGGCTGTGGCGAAAAGGGAATGGCTTCCAGGTCAAGCCCATTGTAAATCACGGCATCGATCGGGGTGTATTCCAGGTAGGTACCGGCGCAGGCATGCGAGACTGTAATCAGCATGAGAGGGTGGCCCTGCTGGTGCAGCACACGCAGCGCGGTATTAATCTCTGGTGACACGGCTGGAAGATGCAGCGTGTGAAGTACGGGAATGTCGTGTATTAAGGAGCTGCAGGCGTAAGCAGGCCAGTCGAATGCATGCACATGGATGACATCGAACTCAGCGCTGCGGCGCTGTAATTGCAAGAAGAGATCGAGGAACAGGTTTGCCTGCGTAAAGAAACTTGTATCAGCGGGCTGCTCCTCACCAGAAAAGCTAGCCGGTCGTATGTCACCAGAAACATTTACGGCTTCGATATCGATGCCAGGCACGAACGATTCATTGCGCGCGAAGAGTGTTACACTGTGCCCACGATGCAATAGCCCTTGAGCAAGGTCCGCCAGGAGCGCCTGCGCTCCACCAAGGTAGGGCTGGGCAATGGCGCTAACGAGCGGTGCTACCAATGCTACTCTCATCACTCACCCCGGTAACTGGCTATATTGTTCTCCGTTTCGTACAACTTCACTTCGTATAGCAGACCCCTGGGAAGCATTTCTGCGAGACGATCCCAAAACTTGACGACCAGCACCTCCGTTGTGGGTATGCTGCCCTCCAACCAGGGAACATCGTAGTTCAGGTGCTTGTGATCGACCCAGTTCACTACCTGCTCATGCATGGCGTCCTTGAGCTGGGTCAGATTCAAGACCATGCCGGTTTGTGGGTCGGGCGTGCCTCGTACCGTGACTTCCAGCACATAGTTGTGACCGTGTCCATTGGGATTGGCGCATTTCTCATAGACAGCGTAATTCTCTGCTTCTGTAAGCTGCTTGCTCCATAAACGGTGGGAGGCGCTAAAACTTGCGCGCCTTGTCAGGTAGACCATTTCCATGTCCCTTTTATTTCACGTATTGCTGAATATTTCAAGATTTGTTCCGCTCAGCATTCGACCTGAGTCATCAACGAGGAAGAGCAAGATTTCGGCCATGTCGCCGGGTGTCATGCCTGCATGCAAGTGCGGCGCAGCCTGGCGCAGCATCTCAGTATCCACCGCGCCGGGGCTTACGGCACATACACGGATATTGTATGGCTTGCCTTCTACTGCGAGAATTTCGGTTAATCCAGCCACACCTGCTTTCGACACGTTGTACGCGCTCAGGCCGGGAAACTTCTCTACTCCTTTCACGCCTGAAAGCGAGGAAAAGTTGACAACTATGCCCGAGCGCTGTAGCGCCATGATACGAAAAGCTTCAAGACAACATAAGAACGTGCCACGCAGGTTTACTGCAAGCACGCGATCCCAGGTGGATACATCCATTTCAACAAAGGGAAGTGAAGCGACTATTCCCGCGCAATTCACAAGAATATCGATGCGTCCATAGGCCTGCATGGCCTGTTGAAAAAGAGCATGCACATCTTCTTCGCGAGAGACATCGCCCGCGATGGACAACACGGGGTATCCTTCGCGTGCAATCTCAGCGGCGACCTCGTCTAAAGGGGCAGGTGAGCGGCTGAAGAGTACGACACGCGCTCCTTCGCGCGCAAACCGAAGCGCTGTAGCACGGCCTATGCCGCGCCCCGCTCCGGTAATAATGGCAATACGGCCTTGAATGCTCATATAATAATTATAGCATGCAGTTCAGGATACTTGTTGAAACAAATTGACATCTGTTATAATATTGCCAGCGACTAACATTTAGTAAGAGTATTTTTTCACTTGCTTCTGACTGGCCGCACGAGGGGGGCACGACAATCAACACCAAGCTGCTGCAAGGGTCGCTCAGAGAATTTGGCCTGGTGGATCTCCTGCAAATGATGGAATTAGGGGCAATGACAGGTGCCATCCATCTGAAACAGGCAACGGGACGTATCGGCATCGTCTACTTTAAGGATGGCAAGTTAGCCGGCTGTTCGGAACTGGATGCTGGGGCTTTAACGCTCGGAGATGTCTTGCAACAGCTGGGTATGGCGACCAGCCCCCAGGTAGAGTATGCCTTTTCGCGACAGTTGCAGGATCCCTTTGGCAAGCGCATCGGCGAGCGCCTGGTCGAAATGGGCGTCATTACCAATGACCAGTTGAAAGAGGCACTGCGCAAGAAGGCGTTATGGACAATGCGCGAACTGGCGTTGTGGAAAGAGGGAGCCTACGAGTTTGTCGCTACCCCGACTAGTGAGGCAAAATCAATTCTGCCGTATGGAGAGGAACCCCTTGGTCTCGAGGTCATGGGTGTAACCATGGAAATGGTTCGCTATGCCGACGAGTGGGAGCAACTGGGCTATTATTTGACCCGGGGGATGCAAACACAGGTGCAAATGGCTCCTGCTATTCCTTATGCCATGCGTTTCGATACGCGAACGCTCCAATTGCTTGGCGGCATCAATCGCTATCGCAGCGTGCGCCGTATCGCCAGCGCCATTCTCCGGCCAGAGTTAGAGGTAGTACGCGACCTGGCACTGCTGATACAGCAGGGGTTAGTGCTGCCAATCAACCAGGAAGAAATGCCGCGTGTGAACGGAGATGGGCGTAGTGTACGTCTCCCTGGTCCTGCTGAGAGGCTGCGCATGGAGAGCTTTGAGCTGATGAACCTTCTCAGCCGCATGGAGCAGGAATGGAACCGTCGCCGCACCCCGGAAGAGCAATTACCCGCCCTGGCTGAATTTGTCAACTGGACGATGGACGCTCTTTCCGAAACATGTCGCGCCAATGGCGCTGAATTAGACCCGAACACCCTCGACAACTTGCTCGTTCGTAATGACCTGCGTTACATGGGCACCTACAAGTTCATCATCGATAATAATACTATTGATGTCGAGAATTTTACTGCCCTGTGCCACGAAGTCTTACGAGGCGATATTCAGAAGGCTCATGGCTTCTTTGAAGAAGCTTCTATTGTGCTCCAGCATATCCTGTTGTGCATCTTCGACTCGATCAACGGGCGAATAGCTTCTCTCTATGAACGCCTGGAGAACCTGGAAGTCTGGGACGCGATGTTCACACAATTTGGATTGCCACGAGGGTAAATGCTGGTAACGGGAACCACTAATGGCTTCTCTGTCTCCGTTCACCTATTAGGTAATGGTATACTATCTCTACAGAATGTTGTTGCGTTTAGTAGCGCATGGACCGGGCTAAAGGAGGAAGCCACGGTTGACGAGGTGGAGGCTGTTCGGATTGTCAGCGGGGAGCCTCCAGGGTACGTCACTACCCTGAAAAGATGGCGCACAAACCCGGGCGGTAACGGCTGGAACAAAACGCTATCAGTGATGTAGCTGTACACACTACGCTACAATAGAAAGGATACCTGGCCACATGTGCGGTATCATCGGCTACGTCGGCCCGCAGGGGACCGATGTTACTTCTATATTGCTTGAAGGTCTCAGCAAACTTGAATATCGCGGATATGACTCCGCGGGCATCGCAGTACTGACTTCAAACGGCACACTCGAACTACGCCGCCGCGCAGGCAAGATCGCCAACCTGGTGGCTACCCTGGAGAATGGCTCGCGACCTGAGCCGGGTCCTCTCGGTATAGGCCACACGCGCTGGGCGACGCACGGTCGCCCCAACGATGCAAATGCACATCCCCATCCAGACTGCACCGGTGTATTGACCGTTGCGCACAACGGCATCATCGAGAACTATGCCGAACTGCGCGCGGAATTAGAACGGGAGGGACACATCTTTCGTTCCGAAACGGACACCGAAGTACTTTCGCACCTGGTCGAGCGCTACTACTTCGGTGATGCACAGCACGACCTTGAACAGGCTGTGTATCTTGCCTTGCAGTGCGTTACCGGCTCTTATGCTATTGCTGTTGTCAGTTCCGAGCAGCCGCACCTGCTCATCGGAGCACGTTATGGCGGCGGTCCGCTGATCGTTGGCGTTGGAGAGGGGGAACAGTTCCTGGCATCGGATATACCCGCCATTCTCAAACATACACGCCGCGTGCTCATTCTGGATGAAGGCGAAATCGCTTCGTTACGTCCCGGCGGCGTTTCGATCAGCAAAATCGATGGGACGCCGGTGCAGCGTGACCCTCTGACTATCGAATGGAATGTGGAATCGGCAGAGAAGGGCGGCTATCCCCATTTTGTGCTCAAGGAGATTCACGAGCAACCGGACGCTTTACGCCGTGCCTTAACGGGCCGCGTACGCGAAGGAAAGTTGCACCTGGCAGAGCTAGAACAGGTTCGACAGTCTGGCCTACTCGACAAAGTACAACGTATCATCATTGTCGCCTGTGGCACCTCGTACCATGCTGGCCTCATTGCCAGGTATGCGATCGAGCAGTGGGCGCGTATTCCGGTCGAGGCGATTACGGCTGCCGAGTTCCGCTACTGTAATCCGATTGTTGGACCTGAGACGCTATGTATCGCGGTGACACAGTCGGGGGAGACGGCAGACACGCTGGTCGGCATCCGCCAGGCACGTGAGCATGGAGCGCCGGTAATTGCTATTACCAATGTGGTCGCCAGCGCGATTACGCGCCTTTCCGATGCTGTGTTATACCTGCAAGCCGGCCCAGAGATCGGGGTCGTGGCAACCAAGACCTTTGTTACCTCTGTTACAGTATTATACCTGCTGGGGCTGTACCTTGCCCTGCAGGGCGGGCGCATGACGAGCGAGGAGGTAGGAGAGATCCTGGCGGCATTAGAGCACATTCCCAACCAGGTACAGCAGGTTTTGAGCAGCGCTGCGAGTCCCGACGACCAGATCGAGCCACTTGCCAAACGCATGTCACATTGCAGCAGCATGATGTTCATTGGGCGCGGCGTGGGCTTTCCTACGGCATTGGAGGGCGCGCTCAAGCTGAAGGAAATCTCCTATATCCATGCCGAAGGCCTCCCCGCCGGGGAATTAAAGCATGGTTCGATTGCTCTGCTCGATCCGGACACGCCCCTTATTGCGGTGGCGACAGCCTCGCACGTGTACGAAAAAGTCGTTAGCAATATGCAGGAAGTGCGCGCCCGCGATGCTCGCGTAATAGTCGTTGCAACAGAGGGGGACGAGTCAATACGCCAGCATGCTGACGATGTGCTGTACGTGCCCGCGACAATAGAGGCGCTCAGCCCCTTGCTGGCGATTATTCCGCTGCAATTGTTCGCGTACCATGCTGCGGTCGCAAGAGGCTGCAATGTGGATCAGCCGAGGAATCTGGCGAAGTCGGTGACGGTGGAGTAGGGAGGGGCTGGTTGTTCTTGGTGGTTGTAGAATTTTAATAAAACCGTTCCCATGTTAATAAATTCGTTCCCATGTTAATAAAACCGTTCCCATTTCTGACGATAGGGGGAGACATGTAAAGCACTTCCGAACTGTTTACACGCCTCCCACAATGGTGTAGGCTTAAAATAAAGTCTTACACCAGACACACTGGCGGTCACTGATTATCTGTAGTGGTCGCCAGGCGTGTAGTGCTGTTCAGCAACACTATAGTTCTGGACTAACCCAATAATGTTGCGGACCGACACGATAAAGTAGTGGACAGCCCTTGAGTATGAATGGGCTTAATCATGTCTATTAACGATATACGCGACTTCTTAAAAAAACCAAACACCACAATGCTGCGTAAAGAATAAGAGTCCCAGGTCAGCATATTTCTTGATAATATATCCCAACGCCCTTTCCGATAAGGCGTTGTGCGTCTTCTCCGAAAGAAAGACCCACGGCGACTGAGCTGGAGCGATGGAAGATACTCCAAGAGCGCTCTGTACGCCGTCGTGTCCAACGGCACAGAGCGCGTGTTGTTGCGTGTGTCAACAACACAGAGGTGCCCACTCCCCTCTCCAAGCGTAATCTGATCTGGCCGCAACCCACACAGTTCACTGGCCCGTAACCCGGTATGCAGCAGCAGCAGAATCATCGTCCGATCTCGAAGGGTTCCGTACTTGTTCACAGCCTCGATCAGAGCCAGTTCCTCCTGGTCACTCAGCTGGCGGGGAGGAACCGAAGGTTCTCCAACCAGTTTGACCGGGACCGAGGGGTCCGAACTTACCAGTTGCTGAGAACATGCCCAGTGGAAGTAGCGCTTGAGGCTGAGGAGCGCACGATTGATGGAGGCAGGTTTGTGCTCGCGCTCTTGCAGCACGTCCCGATATCGAAGCAGCTCCGCTGTCGTGATCTCACGTGGCGAAAAAAGCACGCCAGTATCTCCAGCAGCTTGAGTGGCCCGCTGCTCATACCAGGCGATAAAGTGAGACAGGTCGCTCACATAATTCCGAATAGAAGCCGTGGCAAGAGCTTCTTGTTCTCTCATCCACGCTTCATAGACAGCCAGGGCACGAGCGCCAGCCGAAGAAACAGGAGGTGTCGAGGCTCGCTTCATATCCCTTCTTCCCTCGTGCTCACAGGACCTTAGCAGACATCCACCACCAGCGGATATCCTCATAGGTATCTTAGCAGAAATCAACAGCTTCATCCAGTCCCGCAGGGAGCACAACCTGTAAATGAGAGAATTCGGTGCCGTCCTTCTCCACCTGTTCTCTGTCGTACCTGACCGCTTTCTAAGCGGAACAATT
>Ga0209180_10001954_pt1 | contig 10320 bp, 12 predicted proteins | sample CZO8metaG_3_FD_188355 | JGI IMG/M metagenome (GOLD analysis project Ga0209180, IMG submission 188355) | Vadose zone soil microbial communities from the Eel River Critical Zone Observatory, Northern California, USA - CZOApr15con2H2.8 metaG... | ecosystem: Environmental > Terrestrial > Soil >...
TCCCACGTTACCTGACGACATTCGTCGGGCGGAGTGCCGAACTTTCTGCGCTCGAGTCAATGCTCGCCACATCGCAGCTGGTCACGCTCATCGGAGCCGGCGGCTCGGGCAAGACGAGGCTTGCGGCCGAGCTAGGGCGGGCGTGTCTCGGTCTCTGGCCAGGAGGTGTCTGTTGGGTGGAGCTAGCATCGGTCGACGACCCCCTCCAAGTGCCCGGCGTTGTGGCCACCGCGCTGCAACTTCCTGGGCGAGGCCAAATGAAGGACGTGGTCGGGGCATTGCTGGCGGCCAGGAGAGCAGTCCTTTTCCTCGATAGCTGCGAGCACCTGATTGCCGCTTGCGCCGAGTTCTGCCAGGCGGCCCTCCAGAGCTGCCCGGAGCTCACCGTCATCGCCACCAGCCGAGAGGCGCTGGGGGTGCCTGGTGAGGTGCGTTGGTCCGTCTCGTCCATGCCGACCACCGACGCGGTGCAGCTGTTTGGGGCTCGGGCGCAACTGGTCCTGCCCAACTACAAGATCACGTCATCCAACCTGGAAACAGTCACCGAGATCTGCGATCGGCTCGACGGTCTGCCCCTCGCCATCGAGCTCGCCGCTGCCCGCCTGGACATGCTGACCGGGCACGAGCTGCTGACCCAACTCTCCCACCGCTTCCGTCTGCTCAAGGCCGGGAGTCGAACCGCACCGGAGCGACAGCAGACGATGATGGCGACAATCGACTGGAGCTATAGGCTCCTCACCGAAGACGAGGCCCTGCTCTTTCGCCGCCTGTCGGTGTTTCGGGGCGGCTTCACACTGGAGAGTGCACAGGCCGTATGCGGCAACGGAATTGCCGGAATCGTGCTTGATGCGCTTGCCGGACTGGTCCGGAAGTCGATGGTGGTGGTCGAGCGATCTGAAGGCTCGCACAGCCGCTACCGACTCCTCGAGTCCCAGCTCGCGTATGCCGAAGGCCGGCTGCAAGAGACTGGTGACCTCGAGCTCGCCCGGCGTCGCCACTACGAGTACTTTCAGAAGTCCCTCGCCGCCAGAACACTCTGGACGCCTACTCCAAACCCGCCGACTGGCTTCGCGGACTGGGTTGTTCAAGAGTCGGGCAACCTGTGGGCCGCCCTGAGGTGGGCACGCCACAATGCCGAAGACCTGGGGCTCAGCTTCGCTGTGGAGTTCGGTCCAAGGGACTACACGCGAGCAAGGAGCCTGTTGGCGAACCTGCTCTCGCACTCTCCAACGCAGGGGACGGTGCGGGTTGGCGCTCTCTGTCACGCCACCATTCTTGCTTTGGCACAAGGCGATTATGGGGCAGCTCTTCAAGCAGCTGAAAGCGCCGTTGCGCTAGCCCGCGAGGTGGGAGATCTCGACTGGGAGGCCTGGGCGCTCAACTGCTTAGGAGTGACGCACCGCTTCCGCGGGGACCTTGCCGCTGCGGCCGAGATCTATGGTGAGACTACCTCCCTTCTCAGAGGTTCCACCAACCTACGCCTGCTGCGGGTGGTGAGGGACTTCGGGGCGTTAGTCGCGATCGACACGGGTGATTACCTTGGCGCCTCGGCCATCCTGGCCGACTCTGTGCCCACGGCCAGAGCGGAAGGTGACGTCTTCTGGCTCGCCATCTATCTCGACCACCTTGCGCGCGCTCAATTGGGAATGAACGACCACCCGGCTGCCATCGTCAGTTGGAAGGAAGCTGTTTCTATCAGCCGCCGCCTTAACGCCTTCGCCGGCATCGGCAGCGGCCTTGAAGGCTTGTCGTGTGTTGCCGCAGCCACCGGGGCTGACCACCGCGCATTGCGGCTGGCTGCGGCTGCCGGTCGCCTGTCGGGCGAGTGGTCGGTGCATTCAGATCCTTGGCTGCAAAGGCAGGCCGAGGCGGCTGGGAGGCGATCCCGATCCAGACTTGGTGCCCGCAAGAGTGAAGAAGCTTGGAAGGAAGGCTGGGCCTTGAGCGCCGATCAGGCGATCGATTACGCGCTCGGTGAAAACGAGCCACAACCTGGGGTTGATGCCGGCCCCCTAAGCCGACGCGAGCTGGAGGTAGTGAAGCTTGTGACCGCTGGCATGACCAACCGCCAGATCGCAGAGCGTCTCTTCATCGCCGAGCGGACGGTAGACGGCCACCTCGAGCACGTCCGCGAGAAGCTGGCAGTGAACACGAGGGCGCAGATCGCAGCCTGGACCGTCGAGCACGGACTGGCGCCGGACGCCGATAGTGATCAGCGTCATCCCCCGACCGAGACGAAGAGCCGCACTGGGATTCCACCTTCGGGTCGGTCATGACCAAGTTCCTTGCCAAGATCTGAAAGAAATGGGTACTTGAAATAGGTACCTGAACGGGCCATTTGCCCGCTGGTCAACTCCTCCGGCCACGCATAGCGTGGCGGTAGCGGCCCGAACCCGGGTCAGCAATCAAAGGAGGAGCCGCAAATTGATCGAAATCGAATCTGGACGCGATGGGCGACCAGGACTTGCAAGCCTGGAGACATCAGATGGCGAGCTCCTGGGCCGCCTCTTTTACCGCCTTTCACCCGAATCGGTCTATCGACGGTTCTTCAGCCCGATCTCGAAGCCGGACTATTTCATCAGGTTGCTTCTCCGTGTCGACCACCACGACCGCGAGGCGATCGCCGCCGTGGAGGGAGGCGAGGTCGTCGCTGTGGCGCAGTACTCGCGGCTGTCGGGCGCCCGCCACGCCGAGCTCGCGATCGTCGTCGCGGACGGCTGGCAGCGGCAGGGCCTGGGCACGCGGTTGATCGCCGCTCTAGCCGATCGCGCCGTCGCCGAAGGTATCGACGCCTTTGCGATTGCCATCCAGGGCGACAACTTCGGCGCGGTGCGGTTGTTGAGGCGGATCGCACCGGGCGCGCGGCTGGTGTTCTCAGGGGGCGTTGGCGAAGGGGTCATCCCGCTCGCGACTGGGAACGGTCATGAGTAACCGCGAGCGCCTACGTTTTGCGCGCGACCAACGAGCTCAGCTGGCCGGTTGGAACGACGCGCAGCTGCGCGGGCTGCTTCCATTCCTGGACGAGGCGTGCGCCCCCCAGGCACCGTGCTCGCCGAGCCGGGACGTCTCTGCCATCAGTTCGTCATCGTTGTTTCGGGCGTGCTGGACACATGCCGTGATGGCCGATCCGGCCGGCTCGGTGCGGGCGACACCTTGGATTGGAACGCGATGCGCGACCGCGGCCCTCACGAGTCGACTGTCGCTCAGTCTCGGCCGCGCACTTGCTGGTCGTGAGCCATGCGCGGTTCCGTGCCGCCGAGGCACTGGCGCGGGCCGACTGATCGCCCACGGCCCACAACTGGCAGTCGAAGCTTGGGCCTGCTGGCCCCTCCCCGCCAGCATCACCTGGCGGTGAGCCTAGGTCCACAATGGAGCGCCGCGTGTATTTCGCCCAAGCGGGCGTACGTGGGGATTTCGACTTCCTTGCACGGGGGTCCAAGCGTCTTCTCTGAATTCAGGATTGGCCTGGGCGGCGCCGTTCTGGCCCCCTACAGCTGTTCGCCAAGCTGTCAGTCAAGCTGTCAAACAGCGGTTGGCCATGACACGTCGCGTCAGCAACCCCAGATATGGGGTCGATTTGAACTCAAACCGCCGTCGATGGTACTCGCGCAGGGAGTCGAACCCTGAACCTTGGGATTAAGAGACTCCCGACAGATCGTCTCAGGACGTCTCAGGGAGGATCAGGGCGTCTCACCGATATTCGGATCTTTGACGCAGTCGTCTCAGGACGTCTCATGGAGCGTCAGTAAGTCTCACGGTTAGGCTGTCAAACAAGCTGTCGAACTCCGATGCTATTGGCCGGCCTCGGCGAACTGGTCGCTGGCTCGTACGAGCTCTCGGCTGACATCGCCATCGGCCCAATGCCGGCCTCGTCAACGATCGCTATGGTGACCGAGAGTCTCCGCGTAAAGGTGTCGTTAAGGTGTCAGGAAGATCCGAGAGGGGCGGCCCTCTTCGACCCGAACTGCAAATAAGGGAAAGGGCGGTCGACACCTTGACCGTCCTCACACCACCTTGTCGTCGGAGTCAGAACGGGCAGTTGCCCGGACGCGGAGCGTCAAGCCGGAACGCCCCGCCGACCGGAACGTCCATGAATGTGACGAACAGCACGAGGTTGGCGGGCCCTTCGTTCCGGCTGATGTGAACGTCGCCCGCAGGCTCGACGAACCCATCGCCGGGCCCGAAGTTGCGTGCGGTACACGTCGGGTCATTGGCCTCGTAAAGACTGTCCGTGCCCTGGGCAACGATGACGTAGGTGGGGCCGGGGTGGAAATGCCAGCCACTGCTGCCACCCCGGACTATGGTCAGCTCCCGCATCACGATATCTTCCGAATCTTTCTGGAAGACCTTGTAGTCATTGGAATCGGAGTGGAACGGCGGGAGGGTTGCGCGATAGGTGTAGTTGGCGCTAAACCCGGATGGTGCCGTTGCCAGCGAGGTGTCCGCGCTCATCACGGCGACGAGAATGCCCAGACTACCGAGGATCGACAACAACGCAATGCGTCTCATTACTAACTCTCCATTTGAGTGAACTGTGGTGGCCGTGCATCCGTTTTACGGAACGTCTCCGATTCGGCCGCCGGGGCCGCCACCTCGCGAGGTTTGATTCGGCTCCGTCGAATCTCCGATCTGGCCGCCGGGGCCGCCATTTCGCGGGGAGTCGCCGGTGATGACTGGCGCCTGGCCAACACCGGTAGGGTGGGCGGGTGCGATGCTCGCGAGCACGTACCCGACCATGAGTCCAAGCATCAGCGCAAGCAGCATTGCGACGACCCACGCCATTGGTCGGGTCGTTGCACGGCGCATGTTCTGTCTGAGTTCCACGAGTGCTTCGAACCTCCTTCTCCCTGGATGTCTGCGTCCCAATTCGCACCCTAGGACTGTTCGCGGCCAGCGTCACCAAGAGAACTACGGGGTCGGCTACTGGTTCTTTGGCGTCTAAACTGGCCTCGGGTTTGGCGCATGGGCAGAAAGCTCGAGATGGGACTTACAGCCCGCGAGTTGCAGGTCGCCCGGCTTGTAAGGGATGGGCTGACTGATCGCGAGGTAGCGGAGAGGCTCTTCATCGCCCGCCGGACGGCGGAATGGCACCTCAAGCAGATCTTCAACAAGCTGGGTTTCAACTCTCGCTCCCAAGTGGCAGCGTGGGTCGCGCACGAGCAGGCAATCGGCTCAACAGCAGATTCGTCTGACGGGCACCGACACAACCTCCCCCTCCAGCTGACGAGGTTTGTCGGTCGCGGGACCGAGCTCGCTGAGATCGAGCGTCTCCTGGCGACGAAGCGCCTAGTGACCCTTACCGCGGTCGGCGGCGCGGGCAAGACTCGCCTGGCGCTCGAGGTGGCTACCCGAACGCCGGATGTGTATGCAGATGGGACGTGGCTCGTGGACCTGACTCCCATCAAAGACGGCCATCTAGCATCCAGGGTGTTTGGTTCCGTGCTAGGCGTTCACGAGCGGGCACGTCAACCCATGGCCCAGACTTTGGTAGAGCATCTGCACGGGCGTCGCAGCCTCGTCGTCGTTGACAACTGCGAGCACGTGATCGAAGACTGCGCCGGTCTTGTAGACAGCATCCTCCGCTCCTGTCCCGGCATCACGGTACTGGCCACCAGCCGTGAGCCCCTTGGCATCAGCGGCGAGACGGTCTGGCGAGTTGCCCCGCTGGCCGTCCCCGATCCGGCCGCACCTGTCGATCTGCATGAACTTGTACAGTGCGAAGCCGTCGACCTGTTTCTGGATCGCGCTCAGCTAGTTGCGCCCGGCTTTAAGCTGACTCAGGAGAACGCTCCCGCCGTAGCGCAGCTCTGTTGCCGGCTGGACGGCATCCCACTGGCGATCGAACTGGCCGCCGCGCTTGCCGGCTTGATGTCCCCGGACCAGATTTTGAGTCGGCTGCAGGATCGATTCGCGGTGCTGACGGGCGGCAGTCGGGCGGGGCCCGCGCGGCATCGGTCCCTTCAGTCAGCCCTCGACTGGAGCCACGAATTACTGAGCGATCGGGAGCGAACGCTCTTCCGGCGCCTGTCGGTTTTTGCCAGCAGCTTCAGCCTCGAGGCAATCGAACAGGTCTGCTCCGGCGACGACCTCGAGCGCGCGGCGATCACGGCTTGTTCGGCGGCCTGGGTGGACAAGTCGCTGGTCGTCGCAGACGGTGAGGTGTCGGAATCGATCCGCTTCCGGATGCTCGAGACCCTGCATCACTACGGGCGGGACCGCCTGGCTGAAAGCGGGGAGTCGGAGCGAGTGCGCCTGCGCCACTGTAAGTTCTTCTTGTCACTCGCCGAAGGCGCTGCTCCGCATCTCATCGGCCATGAGCACCAGGCGTGGCACTCGCGCATTGCCCAGGACATCGGCAACCTCCGGTCGGCGCTTGAGTGGAGTAGCGGTCGTGAACCGGAAGCCAACCTGCGGCTGAACGATGCGCTGACCTACTTCTGGCAGATTCACGGCCTCGTTCAGGAAGGCGATGGTTGGTTCACAAGGTCGCTGGCCGCATATACCCTCCGCAACCAGCTCAGGGCGCAGGCGCTTGCACTGGCGGGAGAGATCTCCTACTGGCGCCAAGACATCGGCGGTGCCTCCGCGCGCTGGCATGAGTGCCTGGACATCTACCGCGAGCTGGATGACGTGAAGGGAATTGGTGAAGCGCTGGTATGGGTCGGTCACCTCGCGGAATGGCAAGGGGATCTCGAGAAGGCGCACAAGCAGTACGACGACGGCCTGGCAATGTCTAAGGAAGCGAAGCACGCGAGGGCGGTCGAGTGGATCATCAGGAACTTAGGTCGGTTGGCCATCAAAGAAGGAGACCATGGCGGGGCGCGCATGTGCCTGGAGGAAAGCCTTGCGCTGAGTGAGCACCTTGGTAACGAGCGACCAATAATCACAAACCTCGGATACCTGGGCTTGAATGCGATAGAGAGTGGCGACTTGGCCGCGGCTCGTACCCATCTGGAAAAAGCCTTGACGATCGCGGACACGCTCGACTTCACAGTCGGTATGGCTGCAAACCTCATGTACTTTGCCGCACTGGCCGCCGCACAGTCGCATCCGATTCGAGCGCTGCACATTGGCGGCGCATCGGAGTCGCTGGCTGAGTCCGTCGGCGCCGCTCCAGTTAACCTTACGAAGCCGCTGGTTGAACGGTGGATCGAAGACAGCCGTCGCGAGCTGGGTCCAAAGCGATCGGCTGCGTGCTGGGCTGAAGGCCGTGCAATGCCGCGAGAGCTGCCATTGAATACGCGCTGAAAGGATGACCGCAAATAGATGGTGCTCCCAGCGATTCGCACTATCTGATCCGTGCTTCCGCCTAGACCGCCAGAACCACTTGACATGACGCAGTGCGCGATGTAGGGGATTCACTCATAAACTGTCAGATAAGCTGTCAAACGGACGAGGAATTTGCGCTGGTCCCCACGGAAGGCTTGATTCGCCCACTGAATGGGCCGAAATGGGGTATCGACAGCGCATTTTGGTGCTCGCGCAGGGAGTCGAATCCTGAACCTTGGGATTAAGAGACTCCCGACTGATCGTCTCAGCACGTCTCACAGAGTGTCAGCGCGTCTCACGGTTAAGCTGTCAAACAAGCTGTCATCAAACGAGCGCCGAAAATGACCGGCAGGCCGATCTGAAGCGCGAGGGCGAGCGGCCACACACGCCAGTCGCCAGCAGGATCATGCGCGAGAGGGCCAAAGTCGAAGACCCGCAACTTGAGCAGCACAGGAAAGACCCTTGCCTCAGGCAGTCTCTTCGGCGGCCGCGAGCACTTCCTCGACAACGGCGGCGATCTCGTCGTCGGTCGTTCGGTGGTTCACAATGCAGGCACGGAGCGCAAACTTACCGCGCAAAGTCGTGTTCGACAGATACACGCGTCCTCGGCCAATGACCTGCCGCAGGATGGCGACGTTGCGGTCAATACCGGTCTGGTGAGACCATCTGCGCCATGAACCGCGTGGCGCTATGGACGTGTGGTGCGCAAGTATTCCGGCAGGCCGCGAGCGACGATGGACAGGCCGGAACTTGTCCGGCGGCCCGGGGAATTACAAGGCGTCGCGCTGCAGTCTATACCGCGCGTGAGTACTAGGTGGTGAGGCCGTACAGCATTCGCTCGCGCACGATTGTGCCGGCCGCCGGTGTTGGCCTTGGATCGGGTGCAATGAGATCGAGTGCCATGTGAGGTCGACCGCGGTTGTAGTGGTCCAGCCAGAGGTCGAGCAGCAAACGCAGGTCCGTTCTCCGATCACGATCATGAAGTCGAAGAACTCCCTGCGTGTGCTCCCGATCGATCTCTCGCAATGTGAGTTCGCCCGAGGCGCGCGGTACGGGGTCCTGATGACTTCCACTCCTTCGGACTCGAGGACGGCGTCGAAGCCGGATGTGAACTTGGCATCTCGGTCGTGAATGGCGAAGCGCACAGGGACACCGAGATCCTGGAGCCCGTAAGCCACATTCCGCGCCTGCTGAGCGACCCAAGCTGAATCTGGATTGGTAGTGCAGTCGGCCCAGAGCAGACGCCGAGATCCGAGTTCGATGAAGACGATGACGTAGATCGTTCACAGGAACACGCTCTCGATCGTGAAAAAGTCGGTCGCGATTATCGCCGCGGCGTGCGCCCGGATGAACTCGCGCCAGGTTGGGCCGATGCGACGAGGAGCTGGGGGTACGCGATGCTTTCGCAAAAGCATTCGGATCGCGGTGGCCGAGACCTTGATGCCGAGCTTGAGGAGTTCGCCCTTTACACGGCGATCACCCCAATGTGGTTCTCTCGAGCCAACTGCACGATCAAGGGCTTGGATCTCCTCAGCGATCGGTGGCCGTCCACGGCGGGGTCGTCTTTGGAATGCCGCCCACTTGTGCCGGACCAGCCCGCGATGCCAGCGCAGCAGCGTGGCCGGCGCGAACATCAACTTGCCAGCCTGGAGGTGGCGGCCGAGGGCGGCGAGAATTAGCCGATCGGTTGGGAAGAGATCGGCCGTTTGACCTGGCGGCGCAGGATGGCGACCTCGTGCCGAAGCGCCAGAACCTGAAGCTTCAGTTCTTCGGACGAGCGGCGGTGGAGTTCGATGGCGCCCACGATCAGCCGAACCCTCGAATAGATGGACGCGAGGAGCACAAGCGCGGACCATACGGTTCAGCCAGGCCAGTTGTTGTAGCCAGGCAACCGAGGTGCCTCCGTCTCAGGCCGATATTGCTTCGCGGCGAGGGCGTGAATGAAATCGCAACGGACTTTGTGTGCACCACACCTACCCCTTATCAGCCGGACCACCTTTCAGCTAGAAGCTTTGCGCCGAGCTAGGAATGATCAGCCACGGGAGCTTCGAACAGAGGGAAGTGGGCGAATCCCAACCATTGGCGCTACGCCCACGCCTGACGCGGCGCCATCCCTACCCGGCCGCACCCCGGCGGCCGGGTACGTCGGACTCACATGAGGAGCCGCCAAGCGCTGGTGATGCTTGGCATCACGGGCGGTCGATCAGCGAGAGATATCGCTAGGGAGCGGCGCCATAGGAGACGGCGCCAGGAACGCAGCGCCTAAGGTGCGAGCCGGTGACATCAGGCTGTAACACAAGCCTGAGAACGTGAGCGGTGCCGCGAAATCTCGCGGACATGAAAAAACAGAGAGGAGTTACGACCATGAAGCTCGTCCGCCTCGCGACCATACCAGCGACCATCGTGAGTCTACTGGCGCTCGCCCAGCCAGCTTCGGCTGCAGTGACAGCCAACTCGGGCTTCTACGACCATCAGGTCATCGAATACCAGGCCACCGCGGAAGTCACCTCGTCCCCTCAAGCGGCCCAGTTGATCAGCAAGGGCAACATCGTTTACCACATCGTCGGCGCCGACGGGAAAACGCCGTCCGTGCAATGCGCTCGTCTACTGGCCGCTCTGCCGAACGATGCGACCGGCTGCAATGTGCTCAACTTCATCCCAACGGAGATCGGATACTCGGGCGGCGCCTGGAATCTGCAGATCTTCCACTGGAAGGCGGGCGTGACTCCGGTGGAGCTCAGCAAAGACGACGACATCACCGCTGCCGTGATGGCAGGAATGGGAACGCTCGAAGTCACACCTATCCTGGTGCGGTGCCCCGTGATCGACTTCGCGGCCCTGCGCTAAGAGTCTGAGAAAGTTGAGGAGGGAAGTCCGAGCCGCAACGATCGGCCTAGGAGGCCTGAATTGGGCTCTTGTGTTCGCTCCTTTCTGGTTCACCATACCGTCGCTTGGGCGGAGGCTATAGCCTCCGCCCCGTTTCATGACGAGGCACAATCCCCTCATCGATCAGGTCAGGTTGATGGTGAACCCCCTTGCCGGCGCAAAGCA
>Ga0209180_10001960_pt1 | contig 10306 bp, 6 predicted proteins | sample CZO8metaG_3_FD_188355 | JGI IMG/M metagenome (GOLD analysis project Ga0209180, IMG submission 188355) | Vadose zone soil microbial communities from the Eel River Critical Zone Observatory, Northern California, USA - CZOApr15con2H2.8 metaG... | ecosystem: Environmental > Terrestrial > Soil >...
CCGAAAGTGCGTCCACGGGCTGCCCGCGCGCTTCGAGGTGGCTTCCGGCGACGTGGAGATGAATTGTGTCTTGATCGAAACCGACGACCATGGCCCGCGCAATGCCGCCGGTCGCCTACGCGCCCGTTCCATCGAGCGCCTCCGCTTCGGCATTGACTAATCTGTACGAAAGCCGTCCGCAATACCGGGCAACCGCGGCGCCTCCATAGTAATCTGAGGATTCATGCGACAGAGGGTGGGTTCAATCGTGAAAGTTCTTGCGGCGATGTGTCTGCTGGCGTGCGCGGTGGGGAGGGCATCTGCTCAGGACGAGAGCGATCTCACGGCCAAGCAGCGCGTTTTCCCGGGCGTGGGCCCCGGGCTGCGGGCAGTGAAGCGCGGCGCGGATGGACGGCTCTATGTTCTGGCCTCGCCTTCTCCCGGCTTAGTGGTGTTCGACGCTCAGGGCAAGCAGGTTCTATCCATCGGTGAACTTGCAGTTGCGTCTTCCGCGGTCAGTGCCGGCCGCGCCTTGATCACTTTTGCCGAAGACTGCGACGCCGATGCCGACGGCAAGATCTACGTGGCGGATCGCGGCGCGAATCTCATTCAGGTATTTACCTCAGACGGCGCACCTCTTCGTTCGATTCCTGTGAAGGCTCCTGTCGCCATTGCTGCTCTGCCGGAGGGCGAGGTCGCCGTCGCGACGCTCCGGGAGCCGCACTTGGTCATCGTTTTCGACAAGAACGGAAGAGACGTGCGGGAATTCGGCGATCCGGAACCGATTGCGGAACGCGCTGAATTGAACCGCTATCTGAACGTCGGGCGACTCGCCGCCGATGCCCAAGGACATCTCTACTACGCGTTCGCTTATTTGCCGGAGCCCACGGTGAGGCAATACGACCGCCTCGGCTATGGGGGGCAAGATATTCAATATACGGCACTTGAGGCGATGCCGACGGCGCAGGCCGCGCGCAAGGAAATCGAGCGCCAGGAACGCCGTGGCGACCAGCCTGCGCTCAAACGAATTCTCACCGCGGTCGCGGTCGATCGCGGGACCGGGGAAGTTTGGATCGCTCTGTACAACACGCTCCTGCATTTCGATAAGGAAGGGAACCGGCGTGCCAGCTACAAGATCTACACCCCGGAAGGTGCGCGGCTCGAAGCAAACACGATTCTCGTAGAAAGGGACCACTTGATCATCGGGAACGATCCTTTGGGCGTCTACGAATTCGAACGCCCCGACAAAAAAATTTCACATTAGCCGGAGTTTTCCTCAGGCGAAAGTTGCGCGCGTTTTGTGCAGGGTTCCCGCTTGGGCTCAAAATATATTGAAAAACACCGCGAAAATTGGCACTTCAAAGCGAAGCTGCACAATATTTGTGCTTGTGGAAAAACTGTGTATGGCGTGTGAAAGGTCGTGAATCCTTTCGCACACTTTTCGCTTGCTCCGCGCAAACCAATCGGCGACAATCCCGCGCGGTCTTAGAGCGGCTGTACGCAGGCCGACAACCTCGAACGGGCCGCGAGCGGAGCGACAGGGGCACAAAAAACGTTCCGGTGCGGGCAAGCATCCCGAAGCCTGAAACAATGACGTGCACGGGTTTCCTTTCCACAGTTTTTTCACATCTGTGGAAATAACGGAGGTTTTTCTTTCTCTTCCGATGACAACTGCAACCCAAGCTGGGCGCGAGCGCGAAACGGCAAATTCCTGGGACAAATTCCTTGACCACGTGAAGTCCCGGGTCAGCATCAACACCTATACGACCTGGTTCCAGCCGACCAGGTTGAACCGGGCCGACGGTGACACCCTCTATATCCAGATACCCAGCGCTGTCTTCCGGCAGGTGCTGACGCGTACCTACGGCGAAATCGTCAAGGCCGTCTTTCACGAGATTGGCACGCCGAACATGAAGGTGCAGTACGTGTGCACGGAGGAAGAACCGGCCCCGGCGGCGGCTGCCGTTTCCGGCGTGAAACAGTCGAAACTAGACTTTGAGAGCAGCGACCACCAGTTGAATACGCGTTACACGTTCGATACATTCGTGGTCGGCAAGTCCAACGAATTTGCGCACGCCGCGGCGCGCGCCGTGGCGGAGCAGCCTTCGAAGGCCTACAACCCTCTGTTCCTTTACGGCGGCGTGGGCATGGGCAAGACGCACTTGATGCACGCGATCGGGCACACCATCAAGCGGCGCAACCCGGCCATGCGGCTGAGCTACGTGAGCGCGGAGAAATTCACCATCGAAGTGATCAATTCGCTGCGCTTTGACCGTATGATCAGCTTCCGCGACCGTTTCCACACCGTGGACGTGCTGCTGGTCGACGATATCCAGTTCATCGCCGGCAAAGAGCGCACCCAGGAAGAGTTTTTTCATACCTTCAACGCGCTCTACGAGCAGCAGAAACAGATCGTCATCTCCTCGGACTGCCTCCCGAAGGAAATCAACTCGATCGAAGAGCGGCTGCGCTCGCGGTTTGAGTGGGGATTGATCGCGGACATCCAGCCGCCGGACCTCGAAACCAAGATCGCCATTCTCCAAAAAAAGGCGGAGAACGAACGCTTCAACCTGCCGGACGACGTGGCCGAATACATCGCGCGGGCCATCAAGTCCAACGTGCGCGAGCTGGAAGGCGCGCTGACACGTTTGATGGCCTATGCGTCGCTGACCGGCGCTTCGACTTCGCTGGCAACTGCGCAGCAGGTGCTGCGCAACATCATCGCTTCCCAGGAAAAGCGCGTCACCATTGACCTCATCCAGAAGCGGGTGAGCGAACACTTCAATTTGCGCGAGCAGGATCTGAAGGTTCGCAGCAACACGCGCGCCATAGCGTTTCCGCGGCAGGTGGCAATGTACATTGTGAAGCAGCTCACCACCGCTTCGCTTCCGGAGATCGGCCGCCAATTCGGCGGCAAGCACCACACCACGGTTCTTCACTCCATCAACAAGATCGAAGAGCTACGCCGCACGGACAAGGATTTGAACCGCACCATCACCCGCCTGCTGGACGCCCTGCAGTAAGCACTGGCTGCCTGCTCTCGCTCGATCAAGTAGCGCGCAGGATGCTGCGCAAAAAGCCCTTCGTCATACTTACGTGTGCAAAAATGCAGATTAACAGTGTGAATATGCTTAGCAAAAGATGCGGAGATTCTGTTGAAACGCGTGGATGAAGTTGTAGATTTTACTGCTCTGAAGCAATGCCCGACTCAGTTTTCCGCGATTCCCACAAAACGCCACTTTTCATCCAATCCAGCATCTTGTAGTTGGCGTTGCAGTTGGGACCGCTTCCACAGATTCACAGCACTCATCACAACAACAAGCTTTATAGTTTTCTTATTTCAAGGAACTCTTGTAGAGGCAGTTGAGGTTGTGAATATTCTTACTTATGTTTTCGGAACGCTTACAGAGTAGTGAGCTACGATTCACACTTATTTCCACAGTTGCGCCATGCGCCGCAGACTTTATACTTTGCCAAAAAGCGAGTACAGTACGGCAGCAGTAGAATTAAAGCGACGGGAGCGTCTCCGCCCCGGTTGAGGGTAAACTTGACAATGACCGCACCTGGAACGGCACGCGAGGAACATCAAGCGATGGAATTCAGCGTCACAAAGTCTGCGCTATTGAATGAGCTCAGCACGACGCAGGGTGTCGTTGAGCGCAAGACCACGATTCCCATTCTGTCGAATCTTCTTGTCGAGGCCAAGGGCAGCCACTTAACGATCACGGCGACCGACCTGGAATTGAGCATTCGTACGTCTTGCGAGGCCAAGATCAAGAAAGAGGGTGCGGGAACGATCCCTGCTAAGAAGCTGCTGGAACTGGTGCGCCTACTCCCGGAGGGCGAGATCAAAGTCAAGCTACTCGAAAATCACTGGGTCGAAATCGTCAGCGACAGGAAGAAATACAAGCTCGTGGGCATGGCCAAAGAAAACTTCCCGGCGCTGCCTGCGATGCCCCACTCCCTTGTGAAAATTCCTGCCGCGATCCTCGAAAGCTTAATTGCCAAGACAAAATTCGCCATCTCCATGGAAGAATCCCGCTATACCCTCAATGGCGGCTTGCTCATCCTGAAGCCGGACACCCTGGCGATGGTGGCGACGGACGGCCACCGTCTGGCGCTCGCAGAAACCGACCACAAACTCACAGGACTCAACGGCGAAGTCAAACTTCTTATTCCCAAGAAAGCCATGGACGAGGTCGAAAAACTTTCCAGCATCGCCGGCTCCGACGCGCACTTCGATTTTGCCAAGGACGAAAGCCACCTCTTTTTCCAGGTGGGCCATCGCCTGCTCATTTCGCGCATTCTCACCGGCCAATTTCCGAACTATGAAGCGGTGCTGCCGCGCGACAACAACAAGAGCGTGGTCCTCGAGCGCGCTGAACTGAGCGACGCGGTGCGCCGCGTCTCGCAGCTTGCCGATCAGCGCTCGCACGCCGTGAAGCTGGCCATCTCGAACGAAGGCATCGAAATCTCCGCTTCGAGCCCAGAGTACGGCGAAGCAAAAGAAAACATCGAGAAAGAATACAAGGGCGATCCGATCGCCATCGGCTTCAACTCCAGCTACATGCTGGATTTCCTTTCCGCCGCGGCGGATGGCCCGGTCAGCATCGAGCTGAAGGACGAACAATCCGCCGGCCAGATGCGCCCGCTCGCCGACGAGTCCTACCGCTACCGCTACATCATCATGCCCATGCGCATCTGAAGCGGCAGAAATCACGAAAAAACCTCGATCAAAAGGCCTTTTTCGGAGCGCCTTTTCTCGTTTCCGATCCTGATTTGGCCGCCCCGCCTAAGTCAAATTAAATAAAGAAGTTATTCTAGCGCCTGGGCCACTGTAACCCTTGAGAGAATGGCCCGGATCAGGTATAATTTTAGTGTTGTCGATTCGCGGTTCAGTATCCTCCAAATCGACACGTCCGCCAGGCCAGGTAACCCGGATTTCGGCTCTGCGCCAGGAGCCCGCGAGTCGCCCGCCTGGAAGAAACATGAGTCTTCGCCACGTCTCGCTGCGCGAGACGGGATGGAGCAGGAACCCTACGAGTTCCGGATTCGCCCAGCGGGACCGGAGCCAAAGGGTAAGGCGACGCACGGAAAATTCCGCAAACACGCCTTCCTTGCTTCACAAAAAATGAGTTTCGAGCGCGAACGCGCACTCCCGGTTTGCCCGGGGTCTGTTCAGCCAGCAGGTTCGCGGAAAAAGTTGCTGCGTGGGGAGAAGACATGGGTGACAAAGAAAACGTAGGCGGCGCGCCTCAGGGCGGCCACAAGTACGACGCGAAATCCATCAAAGTTCTCGGCGGACTCGAAGCCGTGCGCCTGCGCCCCGCAATGTACATCGGCTCGACGGGAGAGATGGGCTTGCACCATCTCGTCTGGGAAGTGGTGGACAACTCCGTAGACGAAGCGCTGGCCGGCTACGCCGATGAGATCAACGTCACCGTGCACGCCGACGAGTCCGTCACTGTGGTGGACAACGGCCGCGGCATTCCCGTGGACATGCACCAAACGGAAAAGCGCCCCGCGGCGGAAGTGGTAATGACGCTGCTGCATGCGGGCGGAAAATTCGACAGCGAGACCTACAAAGTTTCCGGCGGCTTGCACGGCGTGGGCGTTTCCGTGGTCAACGCGCTTTCCGACTGGCTGGAACTGGAAATTCAGCGCGATAGCGAGGTGTGGGAACAAACCTACGAGAAAGGCAAGCCGACCTCCAAGCTGAAGCAGACCGGCAAGACACGCAAGACCGGCACGAAAGTCACTTTTCACCCGGACCCCGGCATTTTTGATAAGACCGTCTACAGCTTCGATACGCTCGCGCAGCGCCTGCGCGAACTGGCTTTTCTGAATAAGGGCCTGAAGATTACGCTTACCGATGAGCGCACGGAAAAGACCGCGGAATTCAGGTTCACGGGTGGGATCGCGGAATTCGTAAAACACCTGAATCGCGGCAAATCCACGCTGCATGATTCGCCGATCTACATGGAGGGCAAGCGCGGCAACGTCGAAATTGAAATCGCGCTCCAGTACAACGACACTTACGGTGAAAACGTTTTTGCGTTTGCCAATACCATCAACACTGTCGATGGCGGCACGCATCTCTCCGGTTTTCGCTCGGCGCTTACGCGCACGATCAACAACTTCGCTTCTTCCGCGGGAATGCTCAGAGAACAGAAGGACGAAGTCGCCATCACCGGTGACGACGTCCGCGAAGGCTTGGTTGCCGTGGTGAGCGTGCGCCTGCCGCAGCCGCAATTTGAAGGGCAGACCAAGGGCAAACTGAACAGCGACATCAAGGGCGACGTCGAACAACTCGTGAACGAAAAACTCGGCGAGTGGTTCGACAAGCACTCCACCGTCGCGCGGCGCATCATCGGCAAGTGCATCGAAGCGGCGCGCGCGCGCGAAGCGGCCCGCAAGGCGCGCGAATTGACGCGCCGCAAATCCGCGATGGATTCAAGCGGCCTGCCGGGAAAACTCGCCGATTGCCAGGAGCGCGATCCGGCGCGGTGCGAGCTGTTCGTGGTTGAAGGTGAATCGGCCGGCGGGTCGGCGAAGCAGGGACGCGACCGCAAGTATCAGGCGATTCTCCCGCTAAAGGGAAAAATCCTCAACGTCGAAAAGGCGCGCTACGACAAAATGCTGGGGCACGAGGAAATTCGGGCCATCATCACCGCGCTGGGCACCGGCATCGGCAAGGACGATTTCGACGCGGGAAAACTGCGCTATCACAAGATTATTCTCATGACCGATGCGGACGTCGACGGTTCGCACATCCGCACGCTGCTCCTGACGTTTTTCTTCCGGCACATGAAGGAGCTCATCGAGCGCGATCACATTTACATCGCGCAGCCGCCGCTCTACCGCGTGAAGCGCGGGAAGAGCGAGAAATACATCCGCGACGAGCGCGACTTCGCGCGCGAGTTGATGAAGCGCGCCACCGAAGACCACGTCGTCAAGGGCAAGGAAGGCGTCACGCTGCAAGGCGCGGGACTGACTTCGTTCCTGCTGAATGTGCAGGAGCACGAGGCCGTGGCGGCGAAGCTCGGGCGGCGCCTGCGGGACGCGGGCCTCGCCGAACTGCTCTCCGAGAGCGGCCTGGACAAGAAAGCCGAGTTCGAGGAAAAAAAATCCCTCGAAAAGCTGCTGAAAGAAATCGAAAAGGTCAAACTGAAGCTCGAAGGCAAAATAGCTTTCGACGAAGAGCACAGCCTGTACGAAATCCAGTTCGGCGCGCCAAACAACCAGAAAATCAACTGGGCGCTGGCGTCCACGGCCGAATACAAGCGCCTGCGCGCGCTCGCGAAACAGATCGAGGAATTCAATAAGCCGCCCTTCATCATCACGCGCAACGGCGACAAGGCCACCAAGGAAAAAGCGCAGGACGTGCTGAGCTACGTGATGGAAGACGCGAAGAAGGATTTCACCATCACGCGGTTCAAGGGCCTCGGCGAAATGAATCCGTCGCAGCTCTGGGAAACCACCATGAACGCGGACACCCGCACGCTCCTTAAGGTGAAACTTGAGGATGCCGTCGCGGCTGAAGATATTTTCACGACGCTCATGGGAGAAAACGTCGAAGCGCGGCGCAAGTTCATCGAGGACAACGCCCTGGAAGTCGTCAACCTAGATATTTAGGCCCATTTGCGGAAGCTACTTACTGTACTAGAAGGTCTAGAACCATTGAAAACAAAGCAGTTCTGCGTGGCACTAAGTTCGCAACCGGGGTTTGCTGCAAGCGGCTTAAACTCGATTGCGGGGTTAAGTGTAAATGACACGCACAGAAATCGCCGAGGCTCTTGCTGCACCGGATGCAGTCATTGCCGCAGACGGCTACTACGAGAATAAGTCAGGGATCTGGGGCTACTATGCAACCATCCGTGGCGAGAACCACTGGTACATGATTTCTATCGAGCCCATGTTTCAACCACTCTCTCTTTCGGACATCGCGTTCATCTTAGCTTCTCGAGCAGCGCGCGTTACTGAGAGCGGATCTTATGAGAACAAGTACCACACCCCTGGTTATTGGCTTACCGCAAGGTGCTTCGAGCAGTGGCTTAAGATCTCGGTATCGAATGTTCCACGAGCACGATCGGCGCATGAGAATAGGAGTCCACGATTTGAATCTCGCAACGATTAACGAATGGGAGTTAATTGGAGGCAGGAAACGCTTTGTGGGTGAACGATGTCATGAGTGCGGTTCGCGCCCTGAGGAGGTTTTTGAGTGCTGGCACGAACTTACTCCTCGCTCCGAACTTAGAGTTCTCTGCGAGGTCTGCGCAAAATCCATCGGATTAGTTTGGTGAACTCTAGCGATGAGCTACCAACTCGGCTGGACGACATTGCCGGGGCTGCGGGGCTTGAGTGTGAGCGAGTTTCGCGCGACGCCGACAAACGCGCCCGATAACGAGCGAGGCGTGGCAGTCGAGTTTGCGGGCGAGGCCGAGCGCGACGCGTTTTTGCGCGAGATGGAGGCAGCGTTTGCCGAGCGGCGGTTTACCAACACGGCCGATGCGTTCGACACCGTGAAGGCGTACGTGCTGGAACATGCGAGCAAGCGGGTTTAGGTTGTCATCCTGAGCGAAGCGAAGGACCTTAGCCTACTGAGAGCAACACTCGGTGTAAGCCAACGTTGAGGTTCTTCAGGCTGCAAAAGGTGCAGCCCTCAGAATCACAGGCTAAGAGTGGGGAACGCCCCACGTTTCGAGATAGAGTTCGATGGCCTCGCCGAGGTTAGCGCGGGCGCTTTCAACATCTTTGCCCTGCGAGGTCACGTTCAACTCCGGGCAACGAGCGACGTACCAGCCGTCTTCCTTGGTAATCAGCGCGGAGAAGCGGTAGGTCATGATCTGATGCTAGCGAAAGTGCAGTAACTCAGCAAGGTTTGCGAGCTTAAAGTTTCGGCTCCTGGACGGAGCGATATAGCGAGGGGAAATGGCGGACGAACAGAATCTGTCGGTAATGATTCCGGTGGACATCGAAGCCGAGATGAGGAAGTCGTATCTCGACTACGCGATGAGCGTAATCATCGGGCGCGCGCTGCCGGACGTGCGCGACGGCTTGAAGCCCGTGCACCGGCGCATTCTCTTTGGGATGTACGAGCTGGGGCTGACGTCCACGAAGCCCTACCGCAAATGCGCGAAGATCGTCGGCGAAGTCCTCGGCAAATATCATCCGCACGGCGACACGCCGGTTTATGACGCGCTGGTGCGCATGGCGCAGGAATTCAACATGCGCTACCCGCTGGTGGACGGCCAGGGGAACTTCGGTTCCGTCGATGGCGACATGCCCGCGGCGATGCGGTACACGGAAGCGCGCCTCTCGAAAATTGCCGAAGAGCTCCTCGCGGACATCGAAAAGGAGACCGTCGATTTCGTTCCCAATTTTGACGAAACGGAAAAAGAACCGACGGTCCTGCCGACGCGCGTGCCGAATTTACTCGTCAACGGCGCGAGCGGCATCGCGGTGGGCATGGCCACGAACATCCCGCCGCACAACCTGCGCGAGATCATTGACGCCACGGTGCTGATGATCGAAAAGCCGGACACCACGCTGAAAGAAGTGCTCAAAATCGTGCCCGGGCCGGACTTTCCGACGGGAGGCTACATCGCGGGCCGCGAAGGCATCGAGGCGGCGTACAAAACGGGCCGCGGCAGCTTTACCATGCGCGCGAAGGCCGCCATCGAGGAGATGGGCAAGGACCGCGAGAACATCGTCATCACGGAAATCCCCTATCAGGTGAACAAGGCCACGCTCATCAAGCGCATCGCCGAGCTCGCGCAGACCAAAAAGATCGACGGCGTCGCGGACGTGCGCGATGAAAGCGACCGCGACGGCATGCGCATCGTGGTGGAACTGAAGCGCGGAGAGGAATCGCAGCTCGTCCTGAACAATCTCTTCAAACACACGCAGATGCAGGAATCGTTCGGGATGATCCTGCTGGCCATCGCTGGCGGCCAGCCGAAAGAGATGGGGCTGGTCGAATTCATCCGACTGTTCATCGAGCACCGCCGCGACGTCGTGCTGCGCCGCACGCGCTACGAGCTGCGCAAGGCGCGCGAGCGCGAACACATTCTGGTCGGCTACCAGATTGCCCTCGATCACCTGGACAACGTGATTCGCATCATTCGCGGGTCCGCGAGCCGCGCGGAGGCCAAGGAAAACCTGCTCAAATTCTTCTCCGAGCAGGAAGTCACGATCACGGAAAACGGGAAGCCCAGGAAGCTGGAAGGCGTCAAGCTCGACGGAAGAAAGTACAAGCTCGGCGGCGTGGAAGGAGAAACGGCGCGCACGGTCACAGGCGGGCTGACGCCAGTTCAGGTTGATGCCA
>Ga0209180_10001961_pt1 | contig 10306 bp, 7 predicted proteins | sample CZO8metaG_3_FD_188355 | JGI IMG/M metagenome (GOLD analysis project Ga0209180, IMG submission 188355) | Vadose zone soil microbial communities from the Eel River Critical Zone Observatory, Northern California, USA - CZOApr15con2H2.8 metaG... | ecosystem: Environmental > Terrestrial > Soil >...
AATCGGGATTTTTCGCAGTTATCCTCGCGAGGACCAGCCAACTCGCCCCACTTCATTGACTTGCCCCAGTTCCAGTCCTAAGATTTCAGCCCAATGATCGGCCAAACCATCTCGCACTACCGCATCGTGGAGAAGTTGGGCGGCGGCGGGATGGGTGTCGTGTATAAGGCTGAGGACACGCGGCTGCATCGCTTCGTCGCGCTCAAGTTCCTGCCTGAAAACGTTGCCCGAGACCCTCAGTCCCTCGCCCGTTTTCAGCGCGAAGCTCAAGCCGCATCCGCACTCAACCATCCCAACATTTGCACGATTCACGACATTGGCGAGCAGGACGGGCAGGCTTTCATTGCCATGGAGTTTCTGGACGGCGCGACCCTGAAGCACCGCATCGTGGGAAAGCCCATGGAGACGGATGTGCTACTTGGTCTGGCGATTGAGATCGCCGACGCGCTCGACGCCGCTCATTCCCAAGGCATCGTCCACCGCGACATCAAACCAGCGAACATCTTCGTGACCAAACGCGGGCACGCGAAAATTCTGGATTTTGGGCTGGCGAAGCTGGCAGTGCGAAGACCAGGGGTGGAACCGGGGGCTACCGCCGAAGTGACCGCCGGAGTAGCCGAGGAATTTCTGACCACCCCTGGAGCGGCGGTGGGCACGGTGGCATACATGTCGCCGGAGCAGGCGCGAGCCAAAGAATTGGATGCGCGTACTGATTTGTTCTCGTTTGGAGCGGTGCTTTACGAGATGGCGACGGGCGCGGTGCCCTTTCGCGGCGAAAGTACGGCTACCATTTTCGAAGCCATCCTGAACCGGGCTCCTGTAGCTCCGGTGCGGCTGAATCCCGACGTTCCACCCGAACTGGAGCGAATCATCAACAAGGCTCTGGAGAAGGATCGGAACTTGCGCTACCAGGGCGCCGCCGAGTTGCGCTCCGACTTGCTGCGCCTGAAGCGGGACACGGAGACAACGCGGGCGGTCGCGGCTAGTTCCGAAGCAGTGGCGCTCGCAGAGGAGAGCATGCCGCAAGCTGCCGGCCAGTCGCCGCGAGCTTCGGGTTCGGTGGGAACTGTTGCCCGGCCTTCATCTCACACGGTAAAAGCCGCTGAAGTTTCTGCGCCGCGCGGCAGACCCTGGAAGATTCTTGTGCCCGCCTCCGCTTTAGCCGTCGCGGCTCTGATCGCAGGTGGTTTCTACTTCCGCTCGCGTTCCGCCAATCACCTGACGGACAAAGACACTGTCGTACTAGCCGACTTCGCCAACACCACGGGCGATTCGGTGTTCGACGGTACGCTCAAGCAGGCGCTCGCCATCCAGTTGGAACAATCGCCCTTCCTGAACGTGCTTGCTGACCGGAAAGTGAACGCGACGCTGAAGCTGATGAACCGAGCTCCCAGTGAGCGAATCACTCAGGAGGTGGCACGGGAGATCTGCATCCGTACCAACAGCAAGGGATTGCTGACTGGATCCATCGCCAGCATAGGGAGCCAATACCTGATCGGGTTGAAGGCGGTGAACTGCCAGACGGGGGACACCTTGGCAAGCGCCGAGGCGACGGCGGAGAACCGTGACAAAGTGCTGAAGGCGCTAGGCGACGTGGGGAACCAGTTACGCGAAAAACTCGGGGAATCGTTAGCCTCGTTGGAGAAGTACAACAAACCGCTGGAGCAGGCGACAACCTCATCGCTGGAGGCTCTGAAGGCATTTACCGACGGCCGCAGACTCCAAAATGAAAAGGGTGATGCAGAAGCCCTTCCCTACCACAAACGGGCATTGGAGCTGGACCCCAACTTCGCGCGCGCCTATGCTGCCCTGGGTGTCTCCTACAGCAATCTCAACCAGTCCGGCCTGGCGGCAGAGAGCCTCAAGAAAGCCTACGGACTTCGCGAACGAGTGAGCGAGCGGGAACGCTTCTATATTGAAGCCACCTACTATGGCTTTGTCACCGGCGAGGTGGAGAAGGCAAACCAGAGCTATGCGCAAATGGTTCAGGCTTATCCAGATGATTTTGTCGCGCACACCAATCTAGGTAATAACTTGAACCTTCTGGGCCAGTACGAAAAAGCTGCCGCCGAAACGCGGTTAAGCCTGCAAGTTGCGCAGAGCGGTGTGACCTACAGCAACCTCATGGCCTCATATCTCGCCCTCAATCGACCGGATGAGGCCAAAGCCGTATTTCAGGAGGCGCAGAGTCGTAAGCTCGACATTCCATATGTTCATCTGGCCCGCTATTACTTGGCTTTTCTCCAGGGCGATGCGCCCGCCATGCAGGAGCAGGCGGCGTGGACAATGGGCAAGCCCGGAGTGGAAGATTGGATATTGTCCATCCAGGGAGACACTGAGGCTTATTATGGTCGGCTGGCCAAGGCTCGCGATTATAGCCAACGAGCGGTGGAGTCGGCGAAGCGCAACAACGCTAAAGAGACTGCGGCTCTCTGGCGGGCGAATGAGGCCCTGCGGGAAGCCGAGTTCGGCAATGCGGCCCGGGCTCGCCAGGGCGCAACCGAGGCTCTGGCCTTGAGCGCAGGACGGGATGTGCAAGTTTTGTCGGCCTTGGCGCTGGCCCGCGCCGGAGACGTCGGGCAGTCAGAGAAGCTGGCGGAGAAGCTTAACCGCGAGTACCCGCTCGACACCACGATCCAGGGTTACTGGCTGCCGACTGTGCGGGCGGCACTGCAGCTCGATCGGGGAAACAGCCGGCGGGCGATTGAGGTTCTGCAGCGGGCCTCAAGCTACGAATTTGCTGAACCTTTGCCCTTCCAATACTTCGGCGCCATCTATCCAGCGTACGTTCGTGGCGAGGCGTACCTGAAAATGGGCCAGGGGCCGCAGGCCGCCACCGAGTTCCAGAAGTTCCTTGATCATCGCGGCATCGTGATGAACTTTCCGCTGGAAGCGCTGGCCCACCTGCAACTGGCGCGCGCCTACTCCCTCACGGATGACAAGTCAAAATCGCGTGCCGCCTACCAGGATTTCTTTGGCCTGTGGAAAGACGCCGACCCCGACATCCCCATCCTGAAGCAAGCCAAAGCGGAATACGCAAAGCTGCAGTAGTGGCGCTGAGGACACCGTTCATACCCACCGCTCGGCTATCAATTGACCAGCGTCAACTGTTGCAATCAGGCGATTACACTCACAACCTTGAAGGGCTCCAGCGGGAGGAGTTACCCTAAGCTCGCTTTCGGTCAGCGTGACGCCGCGTAGTAGCCGGTCTTGGCGAATACATGAAGCGGCGGCAGCCCTTTGGGGAGTCTGAGCCGAACCCTGATCGCGTGCCATTTGCCATCATGCGCCGACTTCTCCGGGCGGTAGGCGAGGACATACTGGTTGCGCAGTGCCATGCCGACGCGTTCTGCGACCGCCGGAAGTTCGTTCGGGTTATCCACGGTGTAGCTCCGCCCCCCGGAGACTTGCGAGAGTTCGGCGAGGAGCGAGGGGCCAAGAAGCTCTTCCTGGGTAGGGGAGAAGCGGTCGAAAATGCCGATGGCATAGATCGCGACATTCGCTTCCTTCGCCAAGCTCCTAATTTCTCCCTCCGTATAGCGGCTGTGGTTGTCCCCGCCGTCGGAAATGACCAACAAGGCTCGGCGCTGATACTTTGCCTGCCGCATTTCGGCAAATCCCAGATAAATGGCGTCCAGCAGCGATGTTCGGCCCTTCGGGGCGGCGAGGAGCCCCTCCAGGGGCGCATCCTCTCCGGCGTCGGTGAAGTCCCGCAAGAGTTGTGGCCGATCAGCGAACGTAATCATGAAGAATTCGTCTTGCTGATTGGCGGCCCTCAGAAATTCCACCACTGCTTCGCGGGCGCGTTCGATCTTGTTCTTCATGCTGCTACTCACGTCCAGCAGAATGCCCAAGGACACGGGAGCATCTTCGGTGGAGAAGTGTCGGATCTCCTGTTGCTGCTTGCCCTCATAGAGTAGAAAATTGCCGGAATCCAAGCCCATCACGATTCGATCCATGGGATCGGTGATGGTCACGGGCACAAGCACGAGATCAACTTGTTTGCGGATCGGTTCGGCATGGCTGTCGAGACCGGAACTCAGCTGGTTCGCCAGAGCCTCAGGCGCGGACATCTCTATTCGCGGCTGGATGTGAACCTCGTTGATCTGGTCCTGGGCTGGGGCGAGGGAAATTCCGAGATTCGCGATTACGGTGATTACCACCAACAGGCTTAGCCGAAGTAGTGACGTTGCCCCAGCAAATACCATGACGGCACCGAGTGCGTTTTCCCCCAAATCTCGGAAAACGCTTCAGGCAATTCGATCGTCAAACGTGGCTGCTTTCTTCATTCAGGGAAGAACAAGGTTTGCAGACTCGCGTGATTGACGCGATTCTGTGCCGGAAGGATTCATGCGTCTACGGTACGAAGGTCACGTCTCATCTTCAGGCCGAGTAGGAAACTGTACATTGAGCGGCCCGGTTCGCCAGGCCTTGTCGAAGTGTGATCGCGATCCTCAAGCAAAATAAAACGGACTTCCACCGTTAACTGATGTAATCAGGCGATTACACTCAGAACCCGGTTGTTTCATTTCGTGGGATACAGTGTCTCTTTAGGGCAGCCGCCGACTGAACTCTTGATGTAGTTGCACCACCGTGCATTCATGTCTTCTAGCAGTTCTTTGGCGATCTTGCTCGTCGTTTTCTGGTCGACAACGAGAACCTTGTGGTACCACTTGGTTGCGACCGGAAAACTGCTTGGAAGTCCCATGTCTTCGATGACCACCGACACAGCGGACCTATTGTCCCGCTTCTGTCCACCGTCGGTCACATCGGCTGTCGCCACTTCGATATAAAAGCGTAGCCCTTGGTCGATTCCTTGAGCAGGCATGGGTTGGTATCTATTCGACTGAGAGAGTTCCCGGTTCAGGGCCGCAACGAGGAGCGACCCAACTTTGTCTTTGCCCATCCGTGACACCGACACCGGAATCTTGCGATCTTGCGCCATGCTTCCGCTGACGAGTAACAGCACAAAGACTGCAATGCGGAATCGACTCATAGTCCCACATTCTAGCTCTGACGCTCAGTCAACTGTCGAGAACAGGCGTTAGCACCGACTACGCTCCCCGGCCTGTTTGGGCGGGTTCTGAGTGTAATAGCGATGTTACGACAACTACCTAAGGGGATCCCGCCAACCCCATGGCTTTCATTGACTTGTCCTCCCATCACGCCTACCATTGCGCGATTCCATGATTGGCCAGACTATCTCGCACTACCGCATCGTCGAGAAGCTCGGCGGCGGCGGTATGGGTGTGGTCTACAAGGCGGAGGACACTCAACTCGGCCGTTTCGTGGCGCTCAAATTCCTGCCGGACGATGTCGCCCAGGATACCCAGGCTCTGGAGCGTTTCCGCCGCGAGGCTCGCGCCGCTTCTGCGCTGAATCATCCCAACATCTGCACCATCCACGAGATCGGTGAATTCCAAAAACGCCCATTCATTGTGATGGAGCACCTGGAAGGCCGGACTCTGCGGGATATCATCTTAGGCCGCCCGCTCGAAACCGAGCGCCTCGTGGATTTGGGAATCGAGGTTGCTGATGCCCTCGATGCCGCGCATGCCAAGGGCATTGTTCATCGCGACATCAAGCCCGCTAACCTCTTCGTCACGAATCGCGGTCACGCAAAAATTCTCGATTTCGGGCTCGCCAAGATCAACGTGATGACCAGTTCGAAGTACGGCGCCACCGCCACCCTCAGTGAACAGCACCTCACCAGCCCCGGCAGCGCACTCGGGACAGCGGCTTACATGTCCCCGGAGCAGGCACTCGGCAAGGAACTCGACGCCCGTACCGACCTCTTTTCATTAGGCGCCGTCCTCTACGAGATGGCGACAGGCACGCTTCCCTTTCGCGGTGACACCACTGCCGCTTTGTTCAATTCCATTCTCAATAACGCGCCCACCTCGCCGCTGCGCCTCAATCCTGATCTTCCTCTCGAACTCGAACGCATCGCCAACAAGGCTCTGGAGAAGGACCGCGAAGTCCGCTATCAGAGCGCCGCGGAATTGCGCGCGGACCTGAAACGCGTTAAGCGCGACACGACTTCCGGCAAGATGACGGCTGCAAGTGCACCGGCTACCGTCGGCAAATCTCGCTGGCCCTGGATCGCGGCGCTGTTGATTACGATCATCTTGCTCGCCGGAACCTTCGCCTGGCTCCGCTCCCCTCTTCCTCCTCCGAAAGTCCTGGCTACCACCCAGCTCACACACGACACCATCCCTAAGGTGTCTCTGCTGACGGATGGATCGCGGCTCTACATTACCGAAACGAGCGGCGGGAATCAGTTACTGGTCCAGGCATCCAGCGCCGGCGGCCAGACTTCGGCCATTCCAAGTCCCCTAAATAACGTTGCCCTGCTCGACATCTCGCCGGATCATACCCAGCTGCTGGTGGCCAGTTTCGGAGGCACGGAGACGGAAGCTCCGTTCTGGGCTCTGCCTCTCCCATCCGGAGCTCCCCGTCGTCTGGACGATGTGGTGGGTCACAACGGCGCCTGGTCGCCCGACGGCCGCAAGCTCGCGTTCGCCAAAGGCTCAGATCTGAATCTGGCCAATGCCGATGGAACGGACGCACACAAGCTAATCGCTGTCTCTGGTATCCCCTCTGATCTTCGCTTTTCTCCCGATGGTGCCCGCCTTCGACTCACAGTTTCAAATCCCGAGGGCAACTCGAGCTCGCTATGGGAACTGCGCACCGACGGCACTGGGCTTTATCGCTTGCTGCCGAACTGGCATCGGTTGCCGGCGGAATGCTGTGGTACCTGGACTCCCGACGGCCGCTACTATTTTTTTCTGAGGAACACACCCACCGGGTCCGATCTCTGGGCCCTGCGCGAATCTGCCATCATCTTTCAAAGGCAATCTTCTACGCCTTTCCAACTGACGACAGGTCCTTTGTCGTTTGGTACTCCAGTGCCCAGCCCGGACGGGAAGAAGCTCTTCGTTGGTGGCCGGCAGGGCCGTGGGGAACTGGTCCGTTATGACGCTCCATCGCGTCAGTTTGTGCCGTTCCTCTCCGGTCTCTCCGCCGGGGAACTGGACTTCTCACAGAACGGCAAGTGGGTCACGTATGTCTCCTATCCCGACTATGCGCTCTGGCGCAGTCGCGTGGATGGCAGCGACCTCCTGCAACTCACCTTTCCCCCGATGTCGGCCGATCTTCCGCGTTGGTCGCCGGACGGTACCCAAATCGCATTCATCGACTCAGAGCTAGGCAAGCCGTTGAAGATTTTCCTGGTGTCCGCTCAAGGCGGAACGCCCCAGGAACTGCTGTCGGAATCTCGCAACCAGGTTGATCCCGTGTGGTCGCCCGATGGGAAACGACTAGCCTTCGGTCGCGTCGGTGTGGTCGGAAGCACCGAAAAACTGTCAATCCAGGTGGTGGACATCAGTACTCACCAGATCTCCACCATTCCTGGCTCAGAGAACCTGTTCAGTCCCCGCTGGTCACCCGATGGTCGGTACCTCGCCGCACTCCCCGTGGATTCGAAGAAGCTCGTACTCTTCGACTTCAAGACTGGGAAGTGGTCGGATTGGATCAATGAAGCCGGTGCGATCGGATTTCCCACTTGGTCGCGGGACGGGGACTACCTTTACTATGACACCGTTCTTACTGATCATCCCACTTTCCGGCGCGTCAAAGTCGGAGAGACTCGGTCAGAACTCGTGGTCGATTTGAAGGACCTACGCAGGTATGCCTTTACTCTTGTCGGTACTTGGACCGGTCTCGCCCCCGACGGTTCGGCCCTCTTCGTGCGCGACTTGAGCACCGACGAGATCTACTCGCTTGACTTGGAATTACCGTAACCCCAATCCCCGGCATCCCCATCTTGAAGCGAGCAAGAGTACGTGGATCTGCAGTAGCTGGCAGTTTCTGAGAAAAGTTCCTAGTAGTCGCACACTGTTTGGCGATAGTTGCTGTTAACAGGCGATTTCACCAACTACGTTCCGGGACCGCGCTCGTGATTCTTCCAGTCTGAGGCCCGTTCAAGTATGCGTTCATCGGGTCCTTCCTGGCATCGGTCGAGGTGTGGGACACTGTGTCTCATGCCTAGCCGGATTCTACGGGTTGTCAAATGGCTGAGCACCACTCCCGCAGTCGGGGTCTGCACCGTTTGCAAACGGGAATTTAGGGTTCCGATGTCTGCTCTGACTAGCACCAAGGCTGCCCAAGAAAACATGAAACAACAGTTTGACCGACATCTTTGTGAGCGGGAGGATGCCCCACAGAGGTAGGGCCGGGATTTCCGCTCAGTATGGTTGTTGGTGCAATGGCGATGTTGCACCAACTAGCCAACTCCATTGTTTTGAAGGTCTCGTTATCGCGTATAGCAGGGGGCCCCAACAGGCAATTGACACGTACATCCACGAGAGGGAGGATGCTCTGTCAATGAGATTTTCCTTGGCATCACTATCGTCTGCGCTGCTCGTGACCAGCGTCCTTCTTCTCGTCATCGGGTTGTCAATTTTCACGCGTAACCTTGTAAAGAAGGACGCCGCTTACGAATCCCTCTGCCCATGGTGGCTGAGGCTCTTTCTCTACTGCACCAGTTTTGCACTGGTTCCCCCGACGGGCTTGCTCACAGGGCTAGCAGTCTGCGCGTTCGGTAAGAACCGAGAACTGCGCCGATTTGCAAAGGGAGCCGTATTGGCCTCGCTTACCTCGCTGTCGTTCATAGTCGCGGTCTCCCTCGATCCGAATTCTGCCCGAACCGATTGCCATTTCGTTTTCCCTCAGGCAGCTCAGACAAGAAAATGACCGCGACGTGCCGGGGCGGCGTTCTGAGTGTAATCGCGATTTTTCGACAGTTGAGGTGACCCGGCAAACCGACGTTCGGTGTCAAAATAAGTGCGGTGCGACTCATGACCAAGTCTGGAGCCAAAGAGAGCGAAAAATACAGAATTCGATGTGGTGCTGATGTAAAATCAGCCACAATTGCGCTGCTCACTCTTCGCGAAGAGGAAATCAGATGAAAACTCGACTGCTGCCGGCGTGTCTTGCGGTCATCGCGCTGCTCTGCACAAATGGCTACTCGCAACCGAACAAACATCAAGGAAGAACAAGAACAACGTCCGCCACAAAAGTGCGCACGTACTACCTGTGCGCAGAAGAAGTTGATTGGGACTACACGCCGGATGGAATAGACGTCATGATGGGTAAAGATTTCGACGGTTACGGAAAAGCCTTCACCGAGCATACCGCAACCCGCATCGGGCGCACCTATCGGAAAGCTGTCTTTCACGAATATACCGACGCCACGTTTAGCACGAAAAAAACTCGTCCCCCGGACTTGGCGCATATGGGACTGCTCGGGCCTGTTATTCGTGCCGAGGTGGGAGATACGATCAAGGTTGTTTTGCGCAACAACTCCAGTTTTCCGGTTAGCTTGCACCCGCACGGCGTGTCCTACGACCGCGACTCCGAGGGTGCGATGTATGCGGATGGCATGGAACATCCAGAAGCAAATGGGCTGGTTCCTCCTGGCAAGACGCACACCTACACATGGCTGGTGCGCGACGAGGCTGGACCGGGCCCGCAGGATGGCAGCTCGATCGCCTGGCTCTATCACTCGCACAACTATGAGCCCAAGGACGTGAATGCAGGCTTGATTGGCGCAATTGTAATCACGCGCAAAGGCATGGCGCGTCCCGACGGCTCGCCCAAGGACATCGCGCGCGAGTTCTTTTCCTTGTTCATGATCGTTGACGAGAACCAGAGCGGTTATTTCAGCCACAACGTCAAAACGAATATTGCTGATCCGGCAAAGGTCAATATGGGCGAATATATTCCGCTTGATCCGGAGGGGAACGGCGATATCTCGCTGGGCACCGGGTTCGGCATCAGCAACATGAAGTCCACCATCAACGGATACATGTTCAGTAATGGCCCGATGATCACCATGCGAAAAGGTGAGCACGTGCGCTGGTATGTGATGACGATGGGCATCGGCTTCAACTTTCATACGCCACACTGGCACGGCAACGTGGTTAGCGTGCGCGGCCAATATATGGACGTGCTGCCGGCGATCGGGCCTGCACAGATCGTGACTGCGGACATGGTCCCGGACAAGGTTGGCACTTGGATGTTCCACTGCCACGTGGACGACCACATGAAGGCAGGAATGCAGACGCTGTATCGGGTGGTGGACAAGGACGAAACGGTTCGGAGCGCAACCGGCGCACGGGTTTCAGCAGTTGCGAATAATCAGCACGTCGAATCCCACTAACGATGATCAGAATGGCTTGGATCTCGTAGCAGTTCCGGACGAGACAGCAGCCTCAACTGTCGTTAACAGGCGTCTCTGACAATG
>Ga0209180_10001962_pt1 | contig 10301 bp, 10 predicted proteins | sample CZO8metaG_3_FD_188355 | JGI IMG/M metagenome (GOLD analysis project Ga0209180, IMG submission 188355) | Vadose zone soil microbial communities from the Eel River Critical Zone Observatory, Northern California, USA - CZOApr15con2H2.8 metaG... | ecosystem: Environmental > Terrestrial > Soil >...
CTGGCTTTGCCAGCGTCCCCTCCTGCCCCTGGCGAGGAGCGGCCTTACCGTCTGGAGGGCGCACGACTGGTGCAAGTCGGCAGCAAGAGTGCTGTGTACATCGCTTATCAGATGGAAACAGGCCCCGTGAGCCTGATGGTGACGCCCGATTCCGTGGCTGTCGCCTCAGGAGGAGTCAAAGTCGATTTCAAGAAGGTGAGTTTCCACTACAGCATGGTTGAGGGCTACAAGGTTGTTACTTGGTCGCTGCGCGGGCGGACTTACGCCCTGGTTTCCCAGGAAGGAAATAGCACTCAGCGGTCCTGCATGGTTTGCCATTCCCCTATGAGAGACCGCGATCTAAGTCAGACGCCTACTCCTTTACGTACTGAGCCCGTATTGCAGTAACTTCTAAACATTAACCAATCCCTGAGAGCGCGATATTCCTTCGTTTCGGGTGATCGTGATGCCCTACTGCGCCACGAATAAGTTTGCGTCCACGAAAAGGAAACTTCTCCGGGATCTCGTTATGTCTAGTGAGGCTCAGGAGGAAATCTAATGAGCACAAAAGTCAATCATCGGTCATGGCTGCTTGTCGCCAGCTTGGTCTCGATAACTTTCGTGATGACTGTGGTCGGTTGCAAACGCAAGCCCATTTCTCCGCCCCAAGGCCCAGATGGCCCAGATATCGGAGTACCAGATGGACAAACGGTCTTACTGAAGGCTCTCGGCAAGGGAGTGCAAATCTACGAATGTAAGGCAAAACCCGGGGATCCGGACAAGTTCGAATGGAGCTTCAAAGCGCCCGAAGCCAATTTGACGAACGAACACGGAGAGAAAATCGCCAAGCATTACGCCGGCCCCACTTGGGAAGCGAATGACGGCAGCAAAGTCGTCGGGGAAGTTCAGAAGAAAGCCCCTGCACCGAGGCCCGGAGCGATTCCCTGGTTGCTGCTCAAAGCGAAAACGAACGAAGGAACTGGCACGTTTGCGAGGGTGACGTACATCCAACGTGTCGATACGGAGGGCGGCGTGGCTCCCGCTGCGGGCTGCGATCAGGCCCACGTCAACACTGAGGCACGGGTCGATTACAGAGCAAACTACTACTTCTACGCTCCCCGGCGATGATGACCCGGCGTAAGAAGCACTTGGGGTAATCGCTTTCCGGCGACTCCCCAACCCGCGGTTGCATTCGCACCTTCTGCGGCGCAGGAGAATTGACCATGGAAAAGCGTCAGCTTATCTGGCTGACTGTGATTGCCGCTGCAGTCGCTGCCAGTGTTTACTACCACGTGCTCCTGATGAACCGTCTTGAGCAGACCTCCGCGTTGTTCATCGGGATTCCCGCGCTCATCGCCGCCATCTGTGTGCTTACGCCCAAACCGCAGAGTGCAACCGGCACCGCGCTGAAATCGGTCACTCTGTTTCTCTGCCTTGCCGGCGCGCTGCTGGGCGAGGGATTCATCTGCATTTTGATGGTGGCGCCCATTTTTTACTTTTTCGCAATCATCGTCGGACTCGCCGAAGATCGCGGCCGCAGGAACAAAGCCAAGAACAGCGCCCACGTGCTCTCCTGCCTGCTCCTGCTCGGCCTCGTACCCATGAGCACCGAAGGAGTCAGGCCGTCTCTTTCCTTCCCGCGCGAGGAGGCAGTCAGCGTGGAACGCATTGTCCAGTCCTCGCCGCAACAGGTCGAGGCTGCGCTGGCCGCCCCGCCGCGCGTGGATGGCAGGCTGCCACTCTACCTTCGTCTCGGATTTCCGCGCCCGGTGCGCGTCACAGGAACCACCCTGGAGCCCGGCTCGAATCATGTCATCCATTTTGCGGGAGGCGAAGGCAAGCCCGGCGACCTGGTGCTCACAGTCACGGAACATCAGCCCGGATTTCTGCGCTTTCATGCGATTGCTGATTCCAGTCATGTTGCGCATTGGCTGGCGTGGGAGGAATCGGAAATCGAGTGGACCGGCCTCGATGCCTCTCACACGCGCGTGCGCTGGACGCTTCGCTATCGCCGCCTGCTCGATCCAGCCTGGTACTTCGGGCCCTGGGAGCGCTATGCAGTGCGGCTCACCGCCGCGCAGCTTATCGAAGACGCCGCCACTCCACGCTGAGGCTTATGGACCGCACTTTCGTCATCCGCGCGCTTTCGCTCTACGTTCCGCTGGTAGGCGCCTGCGGCACCTGGGCTTGGCGCAAACCAGAGACTAAAGAAGCCGCCGGGGCTCTGCTGGCCACTGCTTGGAATCTTCCGTTTCTGCTTGCGCTGAACATCGCAGCGCAGAGATTTGACTGGTGGCACTTCAACGCCAAGGGTGCCTTGTTTCTGAACGTCCCGGTAGATCTTTGGCTGGGATGGTCCGTTCTGTGGGGCGCTCTGGCTGCACTGATCTTCCGGGCACGGTCAGCAGCGCTTATTGCCTTCGTTTTGGGAATGCTTGACGCCATTCTCATGCCGCTGTGCGCGCCGGTCGTGGTGCTCGGCAGCAGATGGATCATCGGCGAGTGTCTCGGACTGGCAGTTTGCCTGATTCCCGCCCAGCTCTTCGCCGCCTGGACGCGTGACCAGCGGCACGTCGTCCGGCGCGCCGTTCTGCAGTTCTTCTGCTTCAATGGGCTGCTGGCGCTGCTCACTCTTTTACTGCTTGATCAAACCGGCAGCTTCCGTTCCCTCTCGGGCCTCACTGCCCGCGACTGGCGAATCTGGACGCAACTAATTCTTGTCATCACGCTGCCCGGCCTTAGCGCCCTGCAGGAGTTCGCCACGCGCGGCGCCGGTACGCCACTGCCCTTCGATGCTCCCAGCCGCCTGGTGCAAAGCGGAATCTATGCGTACGTCGCAAATCCCATGCAGGTTGCAACCGTCCTGCTGTTCGCAGCTCTCGCTCTTGTGTTACACAGTCTGTGGTTTATGGTCGCGGCTCTCATCACTTTTCTTTACAGCGCAGGCCTTGCGGACTGGTTCGAGGGTGAAGAGCTCACGCAACGACACGGCGCCAGTTTCCACGAATATCGCAGGCATGTACGCAATTGGATTCCGCGTTGGCGTCCCTATGTGCCGCACCCGGCGAGCCTCTATGTGTCGGCTGAGTGCGGCAGGTGCTCGCAATTGGCGGGCTGGCTGCACGCTTTGAAGCCGGTGGGACTCGAAATAGTTGCGGCGGAAGAGCATCCGGAGCGCGACCTGACGCGCATGACCTACGACCCACAAGACGGAACCGCCGAGCAATCGGGCATCACCGCGCTGGCCCGCGCCTTCGAGCACATCAATTTTGGGTGGGCGCTGCTGGGGATGGCCATGCGCCTGCCGGGCGTCTGCGGCTTGCTGCAAGCCATCGCGGATGTCAACGGCGGCGCACCCACGCGGGTGGTCCGGAAAAGGCCTGTTGAAGTCTGCAGCATCGCGGCAAGCACTCTTCCATCGCTGAGGCAACGGGAGATGTGACGAGGAACGGACCTCTCCGCCTACTCGCAAGCGCAACTCGATCGAGTTGCGCTACACCTGAACCAACGACCGAGAAAGACCTTAGGTTTTCAGACGCCGGCGAGTAAACTTCACGCTGGTGTTGCGTCGATCGTCTGAGCCGGCAGCGGTTACCGGACATCTGGAATCTCCGCCAAAAACCACATGTCCGGTTACGCGACTAACCAGGAGTTGACCGCAGGGACTTGGAATAGACGGGAGAATTTTCGACTGGTTAAGCGCCCGCGGGGTTGATCCTAACCGGTTGACGTGAATAGCCACGCTGCTCGACAGGAAGGTTTTCGGCCGGGACCTCCGTTCCAGATCGCCCATCGATTCTGTTGAAACCATGACTTCGTGAAGTGACGGGGCTCGGCTGGCGGCTTCCATGCACCATCGTGGCAGTGGCTAAGGAGAATGCCATGTTGACCAAGACGTATTGCGAGTGCACCCAGAACCCTTCCAATATCGGAGTTGAAGTAGATCTGAGCAGTGCGGCGCTCGATGATCACATCGAAAGGTCCAGGGCAAACGGTGGAATCCAGAATGTCACCGACCACAAAGTCAACGTGTCCCCCCGCTCGCCCCATTTCTGGTTCACAGAAGTGCTCAAAACCTTCAGTAGAAAACTCAAACCCTTGAGCGATTTCGAGCGCCTTAGGTGATATGTCCAAAGCCACGACGTCGAATCCGGCCTGAGCGAGGGCGCGAGGCTCTTGGGAGATCCCGCTACCTGCACAAAGGATGCTTCTCATTCCTTCGTTGTTCATTACTCTGAAGAGTTCGCGATCGTCGCAGAACATATCGAAGATCGGTGGCCCAAGCCCGTGCCTGACGTGCTCCGTCCAATACCTGTCCCAAGCGGAGGCATCGAGCGGATCCGTGGGCGCATCCAGCCAATCCAAGTCTGTGTCGTCATCGAGCAGCGGCTTCAACTCGGTGCTCCGCTCGCCACGATTAAACAGCTTCTTGAGCCTTGAGAGCATCGCATCGCTCCGGGACGGTCTAACGACTCGGGCGCTCAGGCGCGGCCCCGTATTGGCCTCTTATCAGGAGCTGACCGAACACCCGACTAACTGTCCACTGATAATATGCAATGATGGGCACTGTGAAAGCCACTCGGGAGTTACGGCAGGCAAAAGTGATGCCCGAGAAGAAAAGTCTTCTCGATTTCACAAGCCATTTTTCGCAGGCAGAGTTTGGCTGCCTAAGCCTGGGATTAGTGCCGGAACAAATGGAAGACAGGTGGTTCATCTTCTTAGAAGAGCCATGGCTTTTCTTCCATCGTAGCTGGACTGGACATTGCATTTTCCAGTTGCGATTACAACCTGATGAAAATGGCTATCGCGTGGCGGAAGCGTGGGTCAACCGAGACCCTGAGCAATACAACAGCAGTGGGCCTGTCAGCGAAATTGAATTGTTATCCAAACTAGTCAGAAAGCTGACGCTTAATAGGTTGTAACAGCAGCAATCGAAGTTGGTGGCACAATCCAAGAGTCCGCCCAACGCAACGCACACAAGATCGGCTCAAGACCTCGTCGGCCCCTGAAGCCGAATCGTGGGACTAGTCTTTTCTTGCGGTGGGGAGACGGCGCCTACACAGCGGGAGTGGACGCGCGCTAGCCGAAGCTGGTCGCTGTAGGTCGCTTGCGTTCTCATCTCCTCGAACCCCGTTTCTAGCCCGCAATTGGCACTTGTCTGGTAATCCGACTTACCAGGCACATCCCCAGTCAAAAGACTTGTCAGGGTCGGTTTTCACCCTGTACTCAGGAGGACCACAAAAACCTATTCGTCCATCACGAGAACCACGCGGCCGGCAGGACGCGCATTCTCCAATTCTTCGAGTGCGTCAGAAGCTCGGTTGAGGGGAAACCGCCGAAGGTGTGGACGGATGCCGTGTGCGGCGGCTAAGTCCAGGGTTGCGCGCAATTCCTTGCGCGATCCTGATGAAGATCCCATGATCCGCTGCCTTAGCAGGACGAGGGCGAAGGAATCCACAGTAATCGGGACCGGAGCCAAAAGGACAAATGTGCCGTCGCGCGCGAGACCCCGAAGCGCCGCATTCGCCGAATCGGGGGATGGAGCAACTTGAAGAATGATGTCGGGACCGCCCTCCCAGGAACGCAGGGATTCATCAATGCTTTCGGTCCCCTGATGGATGAACTTTTCAACGCCGAGTTCTTTCGCCTGGGCTTCTTTCTGCCGCGTAGATGAAACTACCGCCACGCGTCCGCCCATTGCGCGCGCGAACTGGACAGCCATCTCCCCCAGACCGCCGAGTCCGAGAATTGCAACCTTATCGCCTGGTTTGAAACCGGCGTGATGCAGACCGCTGTACACCGAAAGACCCGCGCACATGAGAGGCGCGGCGTCGGAAAAGCTGAGCGCGTCCGGGAGGGGCAAGACATAGTCCGCTCGCGCTAGCATAAACTCCTGATAGCCGCCATCTCGCATCATTCCCACATACTGCCCGTCGGCGCACAGGACATCGTCGCCATTGATGCACTGTTTGCAGTGGCCGCAGGCAGAAAATAGCCACGGCACTCCCACGCGCGTGCCTGTTCTTGGATGGGTCACCCCTGAACCAAGGCTCTCAACCACGCCGACAACTTCGTGACCTGGAACGATCGGAAAGCGAACAAACGGGAACTCACCATTGCGCACCATCAGGTCACCATGACAGACACCGCACGCGCGGACTCGGATCAGCACTTCTCCGGGACCTGGGGTAGGGACGGCGCGCTCCTCGATCTCAAGATTGCCTTTGGGTTCTCTCAGAATGGCGGCTCGCACGGTACCTAAAGCCTCCTATCGGTTGGGTGGCACTCTACCACGCGATTGGACAAGGTTGGAAGCGAGCAGGGTAACGGAGGCAACGTCACTTGGACGAGTAACGCGCTTACCGGAGGAGTGGAATTGTTCGGCATCGCGCCTCGGGCAGATGTCCGGTAATCCGACTAACCATCCACTTGAACACGGGCGGTCGAACCGATTTCTCCTTCTCGCCCGCGCTGCTCCAAGTAATTCAACGTAAGCGCAATCATGTACCACTGTGGGATCAGCAATATGATCCAAAAGCCCAGAGCAGGAACCGGCCGGAGAAACCACGGCCGCCCGAATCGTTCTTGAAGCATCACGAGAAACGACACCCAGCCGAACACGCCCGCGATTACCAGCCCCAACCACATCGCAACCAGCAACGCGATCCTGCCGTGGCCCCCTTTGGCTAGAGCGTCGCCTCGTTTGATCGCCGCAAAGGCCGCCATATTTTCCAGTATCGCCACTGGAAAGCCTGGCGCAGTGCCAAGAGCAAGGAGCGGGAATACAATCACTCCCAGCGGCCCCGTAAGCATACTCGCCAGCATCACCATCCAGAAAAGCCGCAGTTGTTTGCGCCGAACTGCTCCAATAGCTTGCAGACTCCCACACTGTGTCCGCTCCGAATTTCCTGCGTGGCAAAGACCGACGCCGCCAGCGCCCGGTATTGGATCGCAAGATTGCCCAAAAACGCCACGAACACGGCGACTTTCTGCAGAAAACTCGTCCCCTGCCAGACCTCAAGCAGAGGTGTATCCTCCGGGTGAGGCAAGATCACATAGTTTATAATCAGCGCCAAGATCGCCAGTGTGGCAATGGGGATCCCCATGAGCAGTACGAACATCCCCGCGTGCGAGCGCCACACTCGCCAAGTCGCCCCCAATAATTCCACAGTGCTCATTCTCGAACGATTCGCTTCATCCATAAACGATTCCCCATGGCTTCAGAGATAAGCGAAGGGTGGTTTCGATGCAAGCGAAATTCTGTGACATGCTCTGCGTGTCGTTAGTATGCCGTGGCTAGTTTATTCCACCTTGAGGGGGAAGAGCAGCGTAACCCACCAATCGTACAGGTGGATTCACTTCTTCCGTAACAGTAATAGGCGGCGTGCGTTCTTCACGCTAGTGCCTGATAAACGCGCTTACCGGACAAGTGAAATCTCTCGCTAACTCCCCAGAAGTCCGGTTCTGGGAAGTCTGAGTCTGCAATTCATTTGGATAGTCTGCCTATCAGAAGTGACCGTTGCCTGCCGTCACTTCCTAATCAGAGAGTAGAACATGTCAAAGCAGTAGGAGGATATTGACAACCTCTCTTCCGGCTGCTTAGTCTCGACAGCGGTTTATCCTTGTCATCGGAGAAATTTGCCGAAGGAAGCGCCGGAGGAAACGTTGCTCCATGACCGCCGGGAATTTCTGAAGCGCAGTGCCCTGGGATTCGCGGCGCTTTCCCTGCCGTCGCTCGGAGCGCTCGCCCGACAAACCTCCGGCGGGCGAGAAAAGGTGCTGATCCTTGGCGCGGGACTCGCCGGACTGGTCGCCGCCCACGACCTCAATTCCCTCGGTTACGACGTCACCATCCTGGAGGCCAGCCGGCGGCCCGGCGGGCGCGTCTATACGCTACGCGCGCCGTTTGCCGAAGGGCAGTACGCCGAAGCCGGCGCCGGGCGCATTCCCGAATGGCACGATCTGACGCTGCTTTACGTGAAATTGTTCGGCCTGGAACTCGAGCCGTTTCGTCCGGCCGAGGGCACCTCGATTCTTCACTTGCGCGGCCGGCGCATCAAGCTGAAGCCGGGCGAGGACCTCGAACTCTCAAGTCTGCCTTTTGCTTTCTCAGCGGCTGAAAGAAAATTGGGTCTCGATGGTTTGGAAGCAAAATACATTGATCCGATTCTGAAAACAATGGGCGACCCCGCCGCGCCCAACTGGCTGACCGACCAATTGAAGCCCCTCGATCAGATGACTTGGGTCGAATACCTTCGCCGCAAAGGCGCCTCTCGAGGCGCGGTGGAACTCCTCGCGGCGCTCACGGGATGGGAATGGGACTCCGCGCTCGACTACTTCCGAGACGACCTCGGCCATCGCGGCGCGAAGACTTGGTTCAAGATCCGCAGGGGGATGGACCTGCTGCCGAAGGCCTTCGCGGAACGCCTGGAAAACAAAATCCGGTACGGCAGCGAGGTCGTGCGCATCGAGCAGGATGAAAAGGCAGCGCACGCCATTTGCAAGGAGGCGGGCGGCGCGCAGACGTATTCCGCGGACCGGATCATTTGCACGATACCCTTCTCGGTCCTGCGCAACGTCGAAATCGCGCCCAAACTTTCTCCCGCCAAACAAGAGATCTTGGAGAAGATCTATTACGATCCAGTCGTGCGCGTGTACGTCCAGACGCGCAAACGATTCTGGCAGGCCGAAGGCCTGAACGGTTTCGCCGACACCGACGACCCGGCGGAAATCTGGCAGCCGACCTTTTCGCAGCCGGGAGAGCGCGGTATCGTCCACACTTACCTGGAGGACGGCCTGACCGCAAAGGTCGCCGCGATGCCCGAGGCGGAGCGCATCCGCCATTCCACGCAGATCCTCGAGAAGGTCTTTCCGGGGATGGAGGAAAACACCGAGCGGGTCCATTCGTTCTGCTGGGCTGACGAGCCCTTTGCCCGCGGCGCGTATGTGTCCTTCGCGCCGGGACAGATCACCCGCTGGAGCGCCGCGATTCGGGAGCCGGAGGGGCGCATGCACTTCGCCGGCGAACATACCTCTTCGTTTCCCGGGTGGATGCAGGGAGCGCTGGAATCCGGTCTGCGCGCCTCCAGGGAAATCCATCGGCGCGCGTGATCGCGTTCTCCGAAACCTCTCTTTCTCCCCGGGGGACTTGACAGCTCTGTTAACCTACGCATAGGCTCGGCGGGCAATGGAGCTGGACGCTTCCCTCTACTGGCTGGCGTTGTCTTTGACGCCGGGGATTGCCGCGCGCCTTTCCGGGAAATTGCTGCACCAATTCGGATCCCCGGAAGGCGTCTTCCGCGCCTCCCTGACCGAACTGGAGGCTTGCCATCTTCCCGCGCCGGCCGCTCAGGCGATTGCCAAGCAGACCGCGCTGCGGCTCGCCGAAAAAGAACTGGCAGCGCTGCGACGCAACGGCAGCAGTTTACTCACCTGGGAGGAGCCGCAATATCCCAAGAGGCTGCTTGAGATTTATGATCCCCCGCCGCTGCTCTATTTCCGCGGCGACTTGGCGCTGCTGAGCCGCCACTGCATCTCCATGGTCGGGACGCGACGTCCGACCCTGTACGGGAATCAAATAGCCGAGCGGCTGGCGCGCGACCTGGCGGCCCGCGGCGTGGTCATTGTCAGCGGGATGGCGCGGGGGATTGACTCGTCGTCGCACAAAGGCGCGCTGGCGGCGCCCAACGGGAAAACCATCGGCGTGCTGGGCACCGGCATCGACGTCGTCTATCCCAAAGAGAACCGCAAGCTGTTCGCGCAGGTCGAGAAGGAAGGAGCCTTCATCACGGAATTCCCGCTGGGGTCGCATCCCGCGCCGGAGAATTTTCCCATCCGCAACCGCATTGTGGCGGGGATATCGCTCGGCGTGGTGATCGTGGAAGGGGCGCAGTATTCGGGGTCGCTGATCACCGCGCGGCTGGCGATGGAGTCCGGGCGCGAGGTTTTCGCCGTGCCGGGAAACGTCACGCAACCCGTAAGCTTCGCGCCGAATCAATTAATCAAGCAGGGAGCGAAGCTGGTGACGAGCTGGGAAGACGTGGTCGAGGAGCTGCCCACCGAGATTCGCGCCGAACTGTTTCCCGTGGAATCGCCGGGGGCCGAAGAGCGCGCCGGGCTGTTCCAATCCTCGCTGGTCGGAGCGGAGAGCACGCTCTACGCCATGCTCAACACCGACGAGCCGCGTCACGTGGACGAGTTGGTGGAACGCTCCGGCTTGAACTCTTCGGAAGTTCTGGCTACGCTGTTCATGCTGGAAATGAAAGGGATCATCCGGCAGATGCCGGGAAAGCAATTCGTCAGGGTACTCGTCTGAGGTAGCG
>Ga0209180_10001966_pt1 | contig 10284 bp, 8 predicted proteins | sample CZO8metaG_3_FD_188355 | JGI IMG/M metagenome (GOLD analysis project Ga0209180, IMG submission 188355) | Vadose zone soil microbial communities from the Eel River Critical Zone Observatory, Northern California, USA - CZOApr15con2H2.8 metaG... | ecosystem: Environmental > Terrestrial > Soil >...
GGTGGGAATCAGCGAGCCGACCAGCGGCAGGGCGGACAGCCGCGGGGCCCGGCCCAGCGCCAGGAGCGTGCCGCCCAGCACCTGCACGGCGGCGTTACCCCGCACCACCAGCTCGTCGCCGATGGGAAGGGGAACCAACTTCCGGACCGCGGCCAGCACCGCGGCGGCCTGATCGACGCGTGCGCCAGGCGCCCGCAGGGCGTCGAAGCCGAGCAGGGCATAGGTGGATCCGGTGAGGATGCGGGCGGCAGGGCGCAATGGCGCCAGCATGCGCCGGGTCGTGGTCATAGCGCCTCGATACGGGTCGGGGAACCTCCGGTAGCAGGACTGTATGCGCTGACGTCATGGCGAGGGGCGCAGCATCTGCAACCGCCACCCGGGGCGCGCGAGGCCTGGGTACCCTCTCACGCTACGTGCCTGGCGCTCGCCCGAGTGAGGCGCACATCCCCGCCGATCGGTGCGGCTGCGGAGCATGGAGGCTCGGCCGCCATGGTCTTGCATAACCGGCCGTTCTGCGCGCCTGCCCCTAATGGGGGTGGCCACTGGCAGCGAAGGCCGAGCCGGCGCCTGGCTGGTTCGCCTGCCGGGTAAAGTCACCCGCGAGGCGAAATCGATAGGTGGTGACCAGTGATGAGACAGGCAGTGTCCACAGACTCGGCTCCGGCAGCCCTTGGTCCGTACAGCCAGGCGATCATCGCCAACGGATTCGTCTTCTGCTCCGGGACGGCCGGCATCGACCCGGCCACGGGTGCTGTCGCGGAAGGCATCGAGGCGCAGGCGGAACAAGCTCTCCGCAACCTCGCGGAACCCGGACGATCTGGCCGCGCAGCTCAACACGAATTGACTACAGAACGTCAAGGCCCTGCGGTCACGCAAGAGCGGGCTGCGGACTGGTGGCAGACCCAAATGGCGACATATCTGCTCCCCTGCCGGTTCCCTGGAGATGCCGCAGCCGACTTAAGCCGCGCGGTAAGTCTCGCTGGGTGTTAATGACCGACTCGCCGCTCACAGTGCTAGGCACGGCAGCTGATCATGGCTGGCAGGGCTCCGCGCGGGGGTCGGGGAGGGTGGCCAGGGAGAAGTCTGTGATAGCCCAGTGTCCCGACAGCTGGACCATACGCCACGTCTCGAAGATGTATGCCTGATCGGGTCGAGGCACATACGCGGCGTTGACTTGTCCTGTGCGGGGGTTCTCTTCCTTGAACTTGCTCCCGTCGTCGCAAGTGGTCACCGTTGCTTTGCGGCCGGTGATGCCCGTGACGCGGGTCATGAAGAAGCGATCCGTCCCGGCGGGCACAAGATCCCTTGCCTTGCCGGCGGTCATGGCGGCGACGAGATGGGTGAGCGCATGGCCAGTGACATAGTCCGTGACAGGCGCAACCAGGTGCCATGCGTTGTCAGATTTCTCCCAGAGGATCTGCGCCTCACGAAATCCTTCCATAACCTTGGCCTGTGCAGGGTTCGTCGGCAACAGGGTGGCGAACACCTGGGTATACGGGCCGATGCGAACCGACTCTGGCGTACCGCTGGCCGCCGGGCTTGAGGTCGCGCTTGCTGCTGCCTTGGTATCGCCCGCAGCAGAGGCGGACTTGCTAGAGTCGCAGGCTGATAGCACCAGCAATCCGGATATGCATAGCGCTACGGGGGCGCCAAGGCGGCTCATGCAGACCTCTTATTTCAAACTTTTAGGTCATTAGATCATGAATAATTACCAAAGCCGACTGATCCTAGCGCGCCTGCATGCGGTGGGTCCCCCGGTGACGCCCGTCATCACGTCGCCGGCGACCCAATCAGCAACCCGATGACTGGCAGCCCCGCCGGCAACACCTCAGGGCACCCTGTCGATAGTGCCCGCATCTCCCGCAGATCGGGCATCGCATCGACGAGCGGCCCTACTGCGGGGCGCCCGTTCGCGGCACGGGCGCGCGCCGCCGCGATCTAGCGTTGGCCGAGCACGTTCCCGATCAATTCCGCAAGCCCGGCTGGTCAGATGATCACTGCCGTGACGTCCAGTTCCACCAGCGCCGGGCGGTTATTCCATCAGAAGCGTGCATCGCTGCGACGTCCGAGCTCGCGGTCGGCCTGGTCAGTCCGCGTCAGGTGAAGACGTTCGCGCAAACCCTTTGCTCAACGACATCTCGCGGCACGCACACCCGATGCGGCGCGCACGCGCGCCCGATTGGCCGCGTTCCGATCAGCCCTGGCGAGCGTTCCAGCGCGGGTTTCGCTTGTTAAGAACGAATACCCTCCGCCCACGGCGGATCACGACCGATCCGGCCTTCTGCTTCAACGCCCTGAGCGAGTTCCTGGCCTTCATCGTGCGCCGTCCCTTCGGCCCGTCCAGCCTGCTTATGCAGGTTGTTGAAGGAGCAACCATTTTCCTCGGGTCAAAATTCCGGCCTGACCGAGACCCGTGCGATCAGCCACGCCGCAGCGAACTGGAACGCTGTGCCGTGGTATGTGGACCTCGCTCGCAGCAACGCCTTCATGCGCAGCGGAGCCTGCCCCAGACGCTCAGGGCGCTTCAGGCCCCGTAGCCTGCTGGCTGGCACACGAGCCCCGCGTAGCCTCCTGCGGGATTGAATCCCGACCCACCTCAAGGCTGTCACGAGTTCCACGAGGCTGGATGAATCAGCTACCCGCACCCAGTTCCCGCGCATAGGCCCGCGGCTAGCTGGGAGGCGGCGGGCCCGGCTGATCGGGGTGCTGCTCGGGATGGCGATACGGCGGCTGCCCATGGGACTGCTGTAGTGGCTGGCCGTACTGGGACGGCCGCCCGTGCTGTGGCTGACCGTGGCCGGGCTGGCCATATTGCGGCTGGCCATAGGGATCCTGTTCCTGTGATGGCTGTCCGTGAAGGGATGGCTGGCCGTAGGGCGGGTTGTACGGCTGCTGGGCATATGGCTGCTGACCGTACTGGTGGCCCAGCTGGCCATTCGGAACGGGTGCGTGGCCAGTCGGCTGGCTCACAGCCTTGTAATACTGGCTGGATTGGCGCTGCCAGAGGAACACGATGGCGGCGAGTCCGGCCGCCCACTCAACAATGACGGCGATCTTGAGCGCTGTCGGCAGCGTGCTGGCCAGGCTGCCAGCGGCGTAGGGAGTCAGTAAACCGAAGAAAACAGTGGACACGATCCGCGCCCAAGACCGCCCGCGCTTGTTCGCCCACGCCATCCAGAGCCACAGGCCGCCGATAATCAGCCCTCCGATCACTCCGCCGACGATCTGACCCGCTTTGTACGCTCCAGAGGCTGGGTTTCCTATCTGCACTGTCCTGCTGCTGTGCATAGTCAGGACGGCGGTTAACCCGAAGACGACCGCGACGCCAGCTCCCGCGTACATGAGCCTGACCGCGTTCACCATCGACGCGGGCGGCTCGGTCGGCCCTGCCGCCTGCGGGTAGTGCCGGTCGTGAGGGTAATTCGCCATCATGGCTCCTAGGTTCACGCCCAGGGTGAGCGCGTCAGCCGGCATCGTGAAACGTGCACAAGACACCGTATATTCGTAGATGCCATTAGATCAGCGCTATCAACGATACCGATCATGGAAGACATGAATAGCCGGATCGCGGATCGTGATGACTCGGGCTTTCACAGAGCGGGATCAGTCGGCTGGCAGCGGCTTGGGCGGGTACCTGTTAGCTGGCCCGAAGGACCTGCGGTCAGGATCACCGGCGCACGGCCAGGTATCGCGCGAGGTGATCGATCACCTCACGCGCGTCGTCCTCGATGCCGTAAATGAACGTGGACTTGCGCCGCCGCAGCACGGGCAGCCCCAGTGCGTACAGTCCCGGGCTGTCGACCACACCGCCCTCGTGGCGCAGCTGGCCCTTCGCGTCGACTACCGGCACGTCGAGCCACCCGTAGTCAGGCCGGAAACCCGTCGCCCACACGATCGCGCGGATCTCGCCGCTCCGCAGGTCAAGCTGCAACCGCGTCGACTCGAGCACGCGGGTCGGCGCGAAGCGCTCGGTAGGGCCGGCCTCAGCCTCATACCCGTCCGTCTTGGCCCACTCATCGAACGTGTCCAGCAGGCGCTCCATCTTGAGGTCCGCGAGCGAGAACACGTTGCGCAGGCCGCCGGAGAACAGCGCGCGGCCGTCCCGCACCGCCGCCCAGCGGCCCACCAGCTCGACGCCAATCGAGGCGAGCACGTTGAGATCGAGCGTCGTCCGCTCAGGAGTCCCGACGAGCTGGGGCGAGGGCAGCCGCCGGGCCCGCGTGAGGTCCTCGACCTCGTCGTACCGCTGGTCCCACACGCCCGAGGCGTCCATCCACCACAGCACATCGCGTCCGCGGTACGTGCGCGGCAACCGCGCGTGCTCCCCCACCGACAGGGTCACCGGCCGGCCCGACCGTTTCAGCTCGGCGGCCAGCTGCACGCCGGTCGCCGACGCTCCCACGACGAGTACGCCGCCGTCGGGGAGCTGGGCGGGGTCGCGGTAGTCGAACGGCGTCAGTTGCCCGACGGACGCCGGCACCGCCTCTCTGAACTGCGGCACCGATGGCTGATTGCAGGCGCCGCTCGCGATGACCACTGCCCGGGAGTGAATCTCGCCGCGGCTCGTCGTCACGTGGTATCCGTCCTCGGTGCGCCGGACCGACGTGACGTTCGCACCGGCCCGGACGGGAGCGCGCGAGACCGTAGCGAAGCGCTCGATGAACTCGGTCACTTCGCCCACTGTCATATAGCCGTCCGGATCCGGGCCTTCATAGCGAAGGCCTGGCAGGCGGCTCTGCCAGTTGGGAGTGAGCAGCCGCAGGGAGTCCCAGCGTTCGCGCCGCCAGGAGTTCGCCACCTCGCCGCGCTCGAGCACGATGTGGTCGAGCGACCGGTCGCTGAGGAGGTAGCTCGCGGCGAGGCCCGCGTGCCCCGCGCCGATGACGACCGTGGTGGTGCGCTCGATGGCTTGGCCCCTCAGGCGACTTCGACGGTGACGTTCGTAGGATTCGTGAGAGCGTCGAACACGGCGGAGCGCTTCTGGGACTGGGCGACCAGCGCCTCGATCTCCTGCTTCGACGCGTCCGCGTCGATGGTGAACGTCACCTTGATGTCGTTGTAGCCATTGCGGACGTCGCTGTCGGCACCGAGTATCCCGCGGATGTCGTGGGCGCCCTCGACCGTCGACTCGACCGAGCGCAGCTGGATGCCGCGGTTCTGCGCCACGGACGCCACGCCCGCCGTCAGGCAGCTCGCCAAGCCGACGAGGAGGTACTCGATCGGGGTGATGCCGTTGTCCTCCGCCGCGAAGACCTCGGGGTGGTCGGCTTCGAACACCCACTCTTCCTTGTGGCTCTGCTCCTCCCCGAGGCCGAAGAAGCTCTGGACCTTGATCGTGCTGTGGACGCCGCTCTGCCACCTGGCGGACGCGCGCCAGGTGAACTGAGCGGCCTCAGGCGCACCCTTCAGCACCTCGCGCGCGTCGAGCAGTGCCTGCACGTTGACTCCGTTGGCGACTGTAGTCATGTCGCGATACCCCCTATGCTCTCTTCCTCAAATTCCCTATAGAGATGGTTGACAATACACCGGACGGGCCGGGCTACCATAGCCCCCATGGCGGAGCCAGCCTCAACGCTCGCGGCCGGCTCGGTCGGCACGGTCGAAACGCAGTACCTCGACGTGTCGGAGCCGGTGCGGCTCGACTGCGGGCGGGAGATGTACCCGGTTCGCGTGGCGTACGAGACCTACGGTGCCCTCTCACCTCGGCGCGACAACATCATCCTGGTGTGCCATGCGCTCAGCGGCGACGCCCATGCGGCGGGCTTCGCGAAGACGCCGCCCGAGGAGAGCGCGCGTGACGGGTTCGCGGCGGAGGATCGCGACGGCGTGGCCGGCCGGGGGCTGGGCTGGTGGGACGGGATGATCGGCCCCGGCAAGGCGTTCGATACCGACCGCTTCTTCGTCGTCTCCACGAACCTGCTCGGCGGCTGCCGCGGGACGACGGGGCCATCGTCGATCGACCCAGCAACAGGCAAGCCGTACGGGTCGGACTTCCCGGTGATCACTGTCGCGGACATGGTGCGGACCGAGCGTGCGTTCCTGAATGCACTCGGTATCGAGCGGCTTGCGGCGGTAGCCGGCGGCTCGCTCGGCGGGATGCAGGCGTTCGAGTGGGCGATCCTGTTTCCTGATCAGGTCGATGCCGTCGTGTCGATCGCCAGCACGCACGCCCTCTACCCGCAGGGCGTGGCCTGGAACGCGATCGCGCGTGACGCGATCATGCGCGACCCGGCCTGGCAGGGCGGCCACTACTACGGCACGGGCCGCACGCCCAATGCCGGCATGGGTGTGGCGCGGATGGTCGGCCACGTCACGTATCTGTCCGCACTGGCGCTGGGCGACAAGTTCGGCCGGCGGCTGCAGTTCGCCGACGACATTCGCTACACGATCACCGAACCGGAGTTCGAGGTCGAGAGCTACCTGCGCCACCAGGCCGACTCGTTCGTCAAGCGCTTCGACGCCAACACCTATCTCTACATCTCGCGTGCGCTCACGTATTTCGATCTCGCGCGGCAGCACGGCAGCGGATCGCTCGCGCAGGCGCTCGAAGGCGTGTCGGCGCGCACGCTGCTGATCGCGTTCAGTTCCGACTGGCTGTACCCGCCGTCCGCGTCGGGGGAGGTCGAGGAGGCGCTTCGCGCTGCCGGCAAGCCGGTCGAGTTCCATGTGATCAAGGCGCCGTACGGCCACGACTGCTTCCTGCTCGAGGAAGCGCGGCAGACGCCCATTATCCGCCGCTTCCTGGCCGGAGGCGGGGTCGGCGGATGACGTCGAGGAAGGGGCCTTCGTGATCGACAAGCGCTCACGCGCCGAGGAATCCCGCGCGTTCGGATTCGAGACACGGCAGCTGCACTCCGGGCAACGGCCCGACCCAAACACGGGCGCACGTGCGGTGCCGATCTTCCAGACGACCAGCTACGTGTTCGAGGACCCGGAATCAGCGGCAGCGTACTTCAACCTGCAGGAGTACGGGAACACGTACTCGCGCATCATGAACCCGACCGTCGCGGTGTTCGAGGAGCGAGTGGCCAACCTGGAGGGCGGCTGTGGCGCGGTCGCGTTCGCCAGCGGGATCGCCGCGCAGGCAGCCGCGCTCTTCACGCTGCTGCAGCCGGGCGACCACGTCGTCTCGTCCTCGGCGCTCTACGGCGGAACGGTGAACCAGCTCAAGCACCTGCTGCGCAAGATGAGCGTCGAGCTGACGTGGGTCGATCCCGACGATCCGGGCGCGTGGCGGAAGGCGGTCCGCGCCAGCACGAAGGCGTTCTTCGGCGAGACGATCGGCAACCCGGCCGGGAACGTGCTGGACATCGAGACGGTAGCATCCATCGCGCACGAGCACGAGCTCCCGCTGATCGTGGATAACACGTTCGCGACGCCGTACCTGTGCCGCCCGATCGAATGGGGCGCCGACATCGTGATCCACTCGGCGACCAAGTTCATCGGCGGCCACGGCACGAGCATCGGCGGCGTCGTCGTCGAGGCGGGCACGTTCAACTGGTCCAACGGGCGGTTTCCCGTGGTCGCGGATCCGTCGCCGGCCTACCACGGCCTGCAATTCCACGAGACGTTCGGGACGTACGGGTATCTGATGAAGCTCCGGGCCGAGACCCTGCGCGATCTCGGCGCGGCGCTCGCGCCGCTCAACGCCTTCCTGTTCCTGCAGGGGCTCGAGACGCTGTCGCTGCGGATGGAACGCCACGTCGACAACGCGCGGGCGGTCGCGGCGTTCCTCGAGTCGCACGAGCTGGCGTCGAATGTGACCTACCCCGGCCTGCCAGCGAGCAGGTACCGGCCGCTCGTGGAGAAATACCTGCCGCACGGGGCCGGTGCGGTGTTCTCATTCGACTGCGCCGGTGGCCGGGCCGGCGGGCAGAACCTCATCGGCGGCGTGACGCTCTGGTCCCACCTGGCGAACGTCGGCGACGCAAAAAGCCTGATCATCCACCCCGCCAGCACGACGCACCGCCAGCTGGGCGACGACGAGCTGCGGGCGGCCGGCGTCAGGCCAGGGACGGTGCGGCTGTCGGTCGGCACTGAGTCCGTCGACGATCTGATCTGGGATCTGGAGCAGGGTTTCGCGCGGGTCGCCGCGACAGCGGGAAGAAGGTAGCGAGGGCATGACCGATCTCGGGCGGTACCAGGACTCGTTGACGATCCAGCGCGTGCTCCACACCGCCAGGACGATCGCGATCGTGGGCCTGTCGAGCAACGAGCTGCGGGCCAGCAACTTCGTTGGCTACTACCTCAAGCGGCACGGCTACCGCGTGATCCCGGTGAACCCCCGCGAGACGGAGATCCTCGCAGAGACGTGCTACGCAAGCCTCCTGGACGTACCCGTGCCGGTGGACGTCGTGAACGTCTTCCGCGCGCCGGATGCACTGCCGGGGATCGCGCGGGAGGCAGTGGCGATCCACGCCGGCGTCCTCTGGTGCCAGTTCGGCGTGATCAACGAGGAGGGCGCGCGGATCGCCGAGGACGGCGGCGTGACGGTGATCATGGACCGCTGTCTCAAGGTTGAGCACGCGCGCTACGTGGGCCGGATGCACTGGCTCGGCTTCAACACGCAGCGCATCACGTCCGTCCGCGCCGGACTCCAGTAGCTGACGAGAGACGGTGACCAGGCTCGCGGAAACGCCCCTGCTCATCTGCGACGGTAGGCCGTCACACAACAACGTTTCGACTTTTCGCGTCGCTGCTTCAGGTTGCTCAGTGACCAGACGTACGTCAGCTGTAGGCAGCGTGCGGTTAGCCCGAACTTACGTGAGCCGAGGTAGCTGATCTTTCGCCTGACATGCGCATATGGCTGCGACACGCCGGTAGATGTAACCACTAAAATGATGGACTTCTGGTCGCTGGAGCGGTTGAATGCTGCTGTGAGCAAGCGCAGTGGCAGGATGCACGTGGACCAGGCTGGTCGCCACTACACGACGGCGGGCGGGGAGCGGCGGGCCTACCCGACGTACCTGCTGCGCCGCTCGTTCCGCGACGAGCATGGCCGCCCCCGCAAGGAGACGCTGGCGAACCTGACCGGCCTGCCCGAAGAGTCGATCGCCGCGCTGCGGGCGACGCTGAAGGGCCGCACCCTGGTGGACGCCGAGGACGCGTTCGAGGTGGAGCGGCCGGTGCCGCACGGGAACGTGGCGGCGGCGCACGTGATGGCCTCCAGGCTGGGCCTGCGGGCGCTGCTGGGCCCGGCGTGCCGGGACCGGGACATCGCCTGCGCGCTGATCCTGTCCCGCGCGGTGCGGCCGGAGTCGAAGCTGTCCACCGCGCGGTGGTGGGAGGCCGGCGACACCACGCTCGGCACCGACCTGGGGGTGGCGGACGCCGGCACCGATGAGATCTACGCCGCGATGGACTGGCTGGTCTCCCGGCAGGGCGAGATCGAAAAGAAGCTGGCCGCCCGGCACCTGCGGCCGGGCGGCATCGCGATGTCCGGCCTGCCGTCCTCCTGGGTGGAAGGCGCGCATTGCGAGCTGGCCGCGTTCGGGCACTCCCGTGACGGCAAGCGCGGCCGCAGGCAGATCGAATACGGCCTGCTCACCGATGCCGAAGGCCGCCCGGTCGCCGTCGAGGTGTTCCCCGGCAACACCAGCGACCCGGAGTCGTTCAAGACCGCCATCACCCGGGTGCGCCGCGACTTCGGCATCGAGCGCCTGATCATGGCCGGCGACCGGGGGATGATCACCGGCACCCGGATCAGCGACCTGCGCAAGCTGGACGGGATGGAGTGGATCACCGCGCTGAAGGCCCCCGCCATCGCCGCGCTGGCCCGCGACGGCGGCCCGCTGCAGATGAGCCTGTCCGGCACCCACGGGTTCGCCGAGATCACCCACCCCGGCTACCCCGGCGAGCGGCTGATCTGCTGCCACAACCCGGTGCTGGCCGCCGACCGGGCCCGCACCCGCGAGGAACTGCTCGCCGGCACCGAAAAAGACCTGGCCAAGATCAAAGCCTCGGCAGCCGCCGGGCGGCTGAAAGACCCGGACAAGATCGGGATCCGGATCGGGAAGGTGATCGGCAAGCGGAAGGTCGGCAAGCACTTCATCACCGAGGTCACCGATGGCAGCTTCACCTGGCGCCGCGACCAGGAGAAGATCGCCGCCGAGGCCGCCCTCGACGGGATCTACGTGATCCGCACCAGCGTCCCCGGCGGCATCCTCGACGCCGCGGACACGATCACCGCCTACAAGAACCTCAAGCACGTCGAGCGGGACTTCCGCATCACCAAGGCCGACGACCTGGACCTGCGGCCCATCCACCACTACCTCGCCGGCCGGG
>Ga0209180_10001976_pt1 | contig 10255 bp, 8 predicted proteins | sample CZO8metaG_3_FD_188355 | JGI IMG/M metagenome (GOLD analysis project Ga0209180, IMG submission 188355) | Vadose zone soil microbial communities from the Eel River Critical Zone Observatory, Northern California, USA - CZOApr15con2H2.8 metaG... | ecosystem: Environmental > Terrestrial > Soil >...
CTCGGTGCCGCCCGGTGAGGCCCAGGTCCTGGCCAAGCTGCTCGGCCTCGGCACGGGAAACATATTCCAGAAGTACTGGCAGTACCTGGACGGCCTCGCCCACCTGCAGCTCTGCCTGTCCATCAGCGACTTCCCCACCCCGGTCAGCACTGAGATCGGCCAATCCATCTACTGGACGCTGGCCCTGGTCGGCACGGCGACGGTGATCAGCTTCGCGCTCGGCATCATGCTCGGGACGCTGGCCGGGTGGAAGCGCGGTTCCAGGCTGGACGCCATCATCCCGTCCACTACCCTGCTCACGGCGATGCCGTACTTCTGGCTCGCGCTGCTCATGCTGTTCTTCTTCGCCAGCAACGTCTGGCACGTCTTTCCGCAGGGCCAGGGGTACAACACCAACTCCGAAATCACCGAGGGATGGAACCTGCCGTTCATCCTCTCGGCCGTGCAGCATGCGCTCCTGCCCGCGCTGACCATCGTGCTCAGCTCGGTGGGCGGCTGGCTGCTAGGAATGCGCAACATGATGGTGTCCACGTTGTCTGACGATTACGTGGTCGCCGCCGAGGCGAAGGGGCTGCGGCAGCGCCGGATAATGATCGGCTACGCCGCCCGTAACGCCGTGCTGCCCAGCGTCTCCGGGTTCGCGATCTCGCTCGGCTTCGTGGTCAGCGGGGCCATCGCGATGGAGTACGTCTTCTCCTACCCCGGCCTCGGCTTCAAGCTGGTGCAGGCGGTGAGCAACAACGACTACCCACTGATGCAGGGGATCTTCCTGGTGATCACGTTCGCGGTGCTCGGCGCCAATATGGTCGTTGACTTGCTGCACGGCTTCATCGACCCACGGACGAGGCTGTCCCGGTGACCGCCACGAACGTCGTCGCCGCCGTCGCGGCGGAGGCCGGCGACTCGGGCGCTGGCCGGCTGACCGAGTTGCGGGCGGCCTTCCGGTCGCCCCGGCTGGTCGCGGGAGCCTGCATCGTCGGGTTCTTCCTGCTGCTCGGGATCCTCGGGCCGTTCTTCGTGGCGGACCCGAATCAGCTCAGCCACGCCCAGCTCGCGCCGCCATCGCTCAGCCACTGGCTGGGCACCACCCAGATCGGGCAGGACGTCTTCGCCCAGCTCGTGGTCAGCGCGCGGGCCTCGCTGGTGATCGGCATAGGAGCCGGGCTGCTGGCCACCGTCGTCTCGGTCGTCATCGGCATCAGCGGTGGGTACGCGGGCGGCTTCATCGACGAGGCGCTGTCGCTGCTGTCCAATGTGGTCCTGGTCATTCCCACCCTGCCGCTGGTCATCGTGATCCTTGCGTACGTGAAGGCCAGCGGCCTGATCCCGCTCATCGTGATCATCGCCCTGACCAGCTGGGCGGCCGCCGCCCGCGTGCTGCGGGCGCAGACGCGGCTTCGCGAGGAACTCGGGTTCAGCGTCGTCTTCATCACGCACGACCTGTCCCTGCTGTTGGAGATCAGCGACCGGCTCGCGGTCATGTATGCGGGCGAGATCGTGGAGCAGGCGCCGTCCGAGGCGGTCGGTACCGCCTCCGCACACCCGTATACCCTCGGCCTGCTCCGCTCGTTCCCGGACATGCGCAGCGCCCGGCGCGAGCTGCGCGGGGTGCCGGGCATCCCCGCCGGACCTGCGGGACCGCTTGGCTGGGTGCCCATTCGCGCCGCGGTGTGAGCATCGGTTCGAGCCGTGCGCGACCACCCACCCGGCCCTGCGCCCGCCTGCCAGCCGGCTGCTGGCGGAGGACCCGGGCCTGGTCGGCGGCTGGCGGGTGGCCTGCCATCTGCACGACCAGCAGTACCGCCCGGAGGGCCCGCCGGACGAGCTCGCCGGGGCGCAGCCGGACCCGGCGGACGGTGCAGCCGCGGACAGCAAAGCCGCCGCCGGCAGCCCGGTCACCGCCGGCCGCCCGGTCACCGCGGACAGCCCGGTCACGGCGGACAGTGCGGGAGGCGAGCAGTGAGTGTCCTTGACGTCCGTAACCTGACCGTCGAGTTCGGCCAGCGCGGTGGCAGCAAGCTGCGGGCCGTCGACGACATGTCGTTCGCGCTGAGCGCGGGCCAGACGCTCGCGCTGGTCGGCGAGAGCGGCAGCGGCAAGTCGACCGTGGTGCGCGCCCTCGCCCAGCTGCTGAAGCGGACCTCCGGTGAGATCCTGCTGGACGGCGCGCCCGCCGGCCGGCGCGGCCAGGCACTGCGCGGCTACCGGCACCGGGTGCAGCTGGTCTTCCAGGATCCGTTCGCGTCGCTCAACCCGATGCACACCGTCCGGCATCACCTGATCAGGCCGCTGCAGCTACGGCCGCACCACCCCCGGGGCGACGACCTTGAGGCGGCGGTGCACGAACTGCTCCTGTCGGTCAACCTGACCCCACCCGACGAGATCGCCGGGAAGCACCCGCATGAGCTGTCCGGCGGCCAGCGCCAGCGGGTGGCCATCGCCCGGGCACTGGCCACCGATCCCGACGTTCTGCTCGCTGACGAGCCGGTATCGATGCTGGATGTGTCCATCCGGCTGGAGATCCTCAACCTGCTCGACCGGCTGAAGCAGGACCGGAACCTGGCCATGCTGTACGTCACCCACGACCTGGCCACCGCGCGGCATTTCTCCTCCGAGATCATGGTGATGTACCGGGGTGAGATCGTGGAGCATGGCCCCAGCGACGAGGTGATCCTGAGGCCCTCGCACCCCTATACCCAGATCCTCGCGGGCGCCGCGCCCGATCCGACCGTCTCCCGTGAGGCGCTCGCCGCGGCCCGGCGGAAGCGGCAGCAGGCGCGGGCCAGCCGGGACGCCGAACGCCGGGAGGTCACGGTCGACGCGGCGGGCTGCCGGTTCCGCTCCCGCTGTCCCTTTGCCATGGACATCTGTGCGACGCATCCGCCCGACCTGCCGGTTGCCGCTGGCCACCTGGCCCGCTGCTGGCTGCTCAGTGGCGAGGCGGAGCCAGCCGGCGCGGGTGCCGAGCGCGGGCAGCCGCGGCGGCAGGCAGGGCAATGACTCCGGGCCACCCGGCTCCCGCCCGGCCGACCAGACCCCGTTCCAGTGCCTGCTGGACGTCGCCGGTCGCGGTAGGCGGTCCGGCCGGGTTTCGTTTGGTCGCTGGGTCTGGGTTTCGGCTACACTGCACAGGCGCGCGCGGGCCTGCTGGCTCGCCGCAATGGGGTATGGGGTAATTGGCAGCCCGACGGGTTCTGGCCCCGTTAGTCTAGGTTCGAGTCCTGGTACCCCAGCAGGTCAGAGGGCGTAGCCGAATCGCGGCTACGCACATGGCGCCAGCGGCCCGGTCAATAGCCGCGCCGGGCGCCGCGCCCGCGGCTAGTCAGGCGCAGCAGAAGCAGCACGACGATCGCGCCGATGACGGAGCCGATGATGCCGGTCGCGTGCGGATGGCGGATTTCGAGGCTGTGGTAGACGATCAGGTTCTGCAGGTAGCCGCCCAGGAACGACCCCGCAACCCCCAGGGCGATGGTGCCGATCACTCCCATCGGGTCGCGGCCTGGGACGAGCAACCGCGCGATGGCGCCGGCGATCAGGCCGACAATGAGCAGGACAATCAAAAAATCCGAGCATGCTGCGACAGCTGCCCGTATCAGGGGCGGCCATGCGGTCGGCGCCGTGCCGCCTCGATGCTCCCACGTGGGCGATGCCGGCATCCGGATAAGGCTGGGCACCCGTTTTGGCGAGCCCGGCTGCGGTGCGCTACCGTGCAGTGTCTGGCCCCGTCGTCTAGCGGCCCAGGACGCCGCCCTCTCAAGGCGGTAGCGCCGGTTCAAATCCGGTCGGGGCTACTCATGAAGCAGCAGGTGAAGGGCCTGATCGCTGGCTATAGCGGTCAGGTCCTTGATCATTTGGGGCAGATTGGGGGCAGGACCGGCCGTCATGAGGTGGCAGGGAGCCTCACCGACCGGTCTGTGCCGACCCGTTGAGGGCGGTCGGCGCTGGCCTTGGGACGGTGATTGTGTATGACGCGCGACGAGTTGCTCGACCTGCTGGCCAGGCTGCGGCGTGCGTCGGTGGGTGGTCTGCGGGCGCCACACAAACCTCTGTTACTGCTGTGGCTGTTCGGGAGGTTCGCCGCCACTGGCAGCACAGTGGCGGCCTACACGGAGGCCGGTGAGCCGGTCAGCATGCTGATCAACGACTTCGGCCCGCCTGTCGCGAGTGCCGCGGCCGCGCGGCAGCGCGCAGCTATGCCGTTCGTGCACCTGGAGCGTGAGATCTGGGACCTGCGGGAAGCCTCGGGCAGCGAGATCGGGCCGGACGCCCCTGAGCGAGCCCCGTGGCTGGCCAGCCATGGGGCCGTGGGCCGGTTGCGGCCGGGTGTGGAGCAGTTGATCGCGGATCCAGGCACGCTGGCGGCCGCCGCGCGGCTGCTGCTGGACCTGCACTTCACGCCGAGTCTGGCCGCCATGATCTGCGATGCGGTCGGCCTTGATCTCGCGGTCCTGGATCTCGCCGCCAGCCCGGCAGTTGCGGCGGCCAGACGTAGCGTGCGGCGGTCCGGGTTCGCTGAGGAGGTCCTGCGCGCTTACGCCTACCAGTGCGCCATGTGTGGCTTCGATGGGGCCCTTGGCCGTAATCCCGTTGGTCTCGAAGCAGCACACGTGCGCTGGCACAGCCAGGACGGTCCCGACGTGGTGACCAATGGCCTGGCGCTGTGTGCGCTGCACCATGCGCTGTTCGACCTGGGCGTGCTAGGCCTGACGACGGACCTGCGCATCCTGGTATCCAGCCTCTACGTGGGCCGCAGCGACGCCGGCCGGGCGGTCGATCACCTCGCAGGCCAGGCACTGCTCGATCCCAGGCCGGGGCAGCCCGTCGTGGAGATAGATCACATCGGCTGGCATCACCGGCAAGTCTTCAAGGGAGCCGACGCGGCGGCCGCATAGAGATCCACGTCAGCCCCTGAAGAGAACCGAACACAGCGTCATTGAATGACACACCTCATTCTAATTCGGCACTAAATTATTGGTAACTGGTCAGGTCGCTGCGGATTTCGGTGTGACGGGCTGCTGTGAGTGTCGCTTCCCGTTGTAGGTGACCAATGGCCGGACGACGTGGTTGGCGTTGGCCACCTTGACTGGGACATAGGGGCGTTTGGTGGACCCGTTGTATTTGGCATTTGTCGCCCAGAGAGCCCGACACGGTCCGGCTCAACGCGGGCGGCAGCACACGGGCAGGTCGCGGCAGCACACGGGCAGGTCGCCGTCAGGACGGGAGCTTCACTTGGTGCCAGCTGGCGCCGCCGTCGTTGGAGGCGATCAGGCCGGCGGTGCTCCAGCAGTCGGTCTTGAAGCTTCTGCAGCCGTTGGCGCCGCCGATGGTCCAGAGGTTGTCGTGGCCGGCGAGCATGAGCGGTCCGGGGTAGAAGTTGTGGACGCTGCTCGTGTCGGTGAAGTTCTGGCCGCCGTCGGTGCTGCGCGATGTCACCCAGGTGAACGTCTGAAGGTCCTGGCCCGGTTGTGCTCGAAGCAGCGCATAGGACGAGCCGTCGGGCGTGGCGGCGAAGCTGTACTGCTCGGTCGGAGTCTGACTCGCTACCTGGCGGACGGTCCAGGTAGCCCCGAGGTTCGTGCTGCGGTAGATGCCGACACCGTCGGCACTGCCCTGGGCGGGCGTCGTGAAGCTCGCCGCCAGCACGACGGCATCGCCGGCGAGGGCGGGAGCGCTGATGATGCTCACAGAGTCGGATCTTTTTGTCGCTGGCGTCGGTAGCTGAAGGTGTGTCCAGATCTGGCCGGCGTCGCGGGTGGTCCACCAGGCTCCGGTCATGTCCTCGTCGAGGTAGCCGACCTGCGGGGTAAGGAAGTGGATTGCTCCGACGGCGGGCAGGGTGCGCTGGCCAGCTTGCAGGGTCCAGGTCGTGCCTCCGTCTGTGGTGCGCAGCAGCTCGCCGAATCCGGTGTGCGTGATCTGCTCACCGACAAGGATCCACCCGTTGTTCGGGCCGGTGAACGACAAGGACGTCGTGGCGCCAGCATAGGGTGAGATGGTCAGCGCGCCGAGCGGAATGCTCGTGCTCGTCCATCTCTGCGTGGTCGATGAGCGTCGCATCAGGGTCACGGTGCTGCTGCCAGCCTTCGGCGCGACAGCGACCCACTCATGGCCGTCGGGCTGCAGCGCGATGCCCGCGGACTGCAGCTGTGCTTGCGTGAGGCCGGGGGGCGTGATGTTGCGCCAGGTCGCACCGAGGTCGTCGGTCCAGAACAACGACTGTTGCGTGCGCACATACCCATGTCCTGCAGCGAACAGCCCGGCGTCAATCACCTGGGGTCCGGCCAGAGGCTGCTGCCGTGCACCAGTAGACGTTGGCGTCGGTGATGGCGTCGGGGACGGTGATGAGGTCACCGGCGGCGACGATCGGTGACTGACGGGTGTGCCTTCATGCTTGTTCACGGTTCGCGCGATGGCCGTGAGCCCGGCGATGATCACCACGACTGCCGCGGCAGCGAGCAGCGGCGCCACCCAGGGGCCTTGACGGCGACGTCGTGTCCTGGGGCGGTCGCCGCCGTCCGGGTTCGTGGCTGGCGGCTGGTAGTCCGCGGAATCGGGTGGGTCGGTGATCAACTCGGCGCTCGCCTCGAGAGCGGCCCGCAGCCGTCGCTCGGGGTCGGTACTCATCGCGTGTCCTTCAAGGTGTTCTCGAGCGCATCAAGGGCGCGGGACGCGGTCGATTTCACAGTGCCTCGCGATATCCGCAGCGTCTGGGAGATCTCGGCTTCGTCGAGGTTCGCCCAGTACCGAAGTACCAATACCTCGCGCTGTCGGCGGGGCAGGCGACGCAGTGCCGCGACGACTTCCCGGTGTTCCTCGGCGAGCAACAGGGCGAAGTCGGCTGGCGGCAACGCGTCGGGCTCGGCCACCCGAAGATGCCGGCGCACGATGCCCTGATGGCGCTGGGCGGAGCGGGCACCGTTGACCACCGTGGTGCGCAGGTAGGACGGTGCGGCCGACTTGTCGGTGAGGGACCCCCAACGCTGGTAGAGGGCCGCGAAGGCATCCTGGACCAGCTCCTCGGCGATGGCACGATCATCGACAAGGAACGCCGCAAGCCGCAGAAGGCTGAGTCGGTGCGAGCGATACAGACCTGCGATCGCCTCGTTCAGCGCGGCGATCTCGGCAGGTCCTGCCTCTGTCACCGAGCCCGCCTCTCCCAGCGCTGAACCGCGCACCGCCGTCCACCTCGCTCCGCGCCAGCGAAAGACCTTGTCATTGGTAAGACGCTTTCGCGGGCCTCTGGTTGAGCCGCCGTTCCCACGAAGTTCGTGCGGGCGCGACGACATCGCGGCCGGTACCTGTGCAACGGCTGGCCGGGGCAGCGAGGAGATCCTCGCGGCGAGGACGGGCTCGTCTATTACCGTCGGTCCGCCCAACCAGACCTCGTCCAGCCCGGTGTGGTCGAGGGCCTGTTCATGCGCGCGGCGCCGCCGGGCGAGTGCCGGGACAGCGGAAATCGACAGTGAGGTCGGTATGTCGAGGTATGCGGCTGCGGGGGCTGGATCTTTGCCGGTAGTGTCCGGCCGTGCCGGTTGATCAGGGCCCGCCGCCGTATGACGTTATCGCGGCGCTGGTGGTCTCGTTGCGTGGTGAGCTGGCGGATGCCCTGGCCGCGCTCGGCGAGACGCGGGCGGAGCTGGGGCAGGCGCAGGAGCGGATCGCCGAGCTGGAGGCCCGGCTGGGGCAGACGCCGCGGAATTCCTCGAAACCGCCCTCCAGCGAGGGGTTAGGCAAGCCGACGCCGCGGCAGCGGTCGCTGCGGAAGAAGACTGGCCGCAGACCGGGCGGGCAGGACGGGCATAAGGGCACGACCCTGGCCCGGGTGGCACGGCCGGACCGGGAGGAGCGGCATGAGCCGGCTGCCTGCGGGAGCTGCGGGGCGGGGCTGGCAGGCCGGCCGGTGACCGGGGTGGAGCGCCGCCAGGTCTTCGACCTGCCACCGGTGAGGGCCGAGGTCACTGAGCACCAGCTGGTCGAGCGGGAATGCGCGTGCGGGCAGCGCACCAAGGCTGCCGCCCCGGCAGGGGCAGAGGCTCTGGTGCAGTACGGGCCGCGGATCGCCGCGGTCGTCGTCTACCTGTACGCCGGCAGTTCCTGTCGAAGAAGCGCACCGCTCAGGCGCTGGCGGAGCTGTTCGGCGTGCCGTTGTCGCCAGGCACGGTGGCCGCGGTTACCGGCCGTGCCGCCGGGGAGCTGGGCGGGTTCCTGGAGCGGGTCCGTGACCAGATCGCCGCCAGCGACGTGGCCGGGTTTGATGAGACCGGGTTCCGGGTGGAGGGACGGCTGCGCTGGGTGCACTGCGCCCGCACCGGCAGGTACACCTTGCTGATGGTGCACTCCAGGCGCGGCGCCGAAGCCATGGAGGCGATGGGCGTGCTGCCCTCGTTCGCCGGGACCGCCGTCCATGATGCCTGGGCTCCCTACGACGGCTACGCCGCAGCGAGCCACCAGCTTTGCTGCGCACACGCCCTCCGCGAGCTGCAGGCTGTCACCGACCTGACGCCGCCGGGCCAGTGGTGCTGGGCCGCCCAGGCCGCCGAGGCGCTGACGGAGATGCAGAAGCTGGTGAGCGAGGCGATCGCGGACAGCCAGGACGCCGTGGACCCGGGCACGCTGGCCAGGCTGACCGCACTTTACCGGTCCGCAGCGCTGATAGGCGCCAGCCAGACCATGGCACGGTCGGGCAAGCTGATGAAAAAGCACAACGCGCTGGCCCGCCGCCTGCTGGACCGCCAGGACGACTATCTGCTGTTCACCCGCGATTTCCGGGTGCCCGCCGATAACGATCTGGCTTCATACTGCACCTCTTGTGGTGGCTGGAGGGTACGGGGGTTGGCGGGGTGTTCAGGTCGCTGTGGTGCTGGTGGTTTCAGTGTCGCCGGGGGGTCTGACACTTTTCCTTGGTGTGCGGGGGCGTCCGGATTGGCGGTGGGGGTTGCGGCGGCCTGAGCGGTGATCGTCGCCGAGGAGCTTGCGGGCGTTTTCGGTGTCGGCGCTGGCCGGGCGGGTCTGGCCGGGGTGGTAGCGGAAGATGCCGCGGTCGTCGGCTTGCTCGCCGGTGATCAGGCCGAGGCGGTGCCAGCGCTTGATGCTGCTGGGGTGGGCGCCGAGGTCGCCGGCGATCTGTTCGAGGGTGAGCAGGCCGCGGTCGCATAGCCGCTGGTCGTGGCTGGGCATCTGGTGGTAGTTCACCAGTTTGGCGACGCGGTCGCCGTCCCAGGGGTGTCCGTCGCTGCTGGTGTGGCCTGCGGTGTTCAGCTGGCCGGCGATCTGGGCGTAGGTGCAGTTGTCGAGCAGGTGCTCGATCAGCTCGGTGAGCTGGGCGGGGGTCGCGCGGAGCTGCCAGGCGTTCTTCGGGGCGGGCAGGTGAAGGACATGGTGGCGGCCGGCCGGGAAGCGGATCGCGGCGGTGATGGTGTCCTGGCCGCGGGTGAGGGTGACGTCGGTGATCAGCAGGCGGATCAGTCGCTTGCGTTCGCGCATGGGGGTGCCGGGGTCATTCCATAGGGCGGGCAGGTCGTCGGCGAGCGCGCGGATCTTGTCGCGCTGCTGCTGGTCAAGGGCGGTGGCGGCGGCGGTGGCCTTGCGGTAGTCGTCGCGGGCAGCGGCGAGGGCGCGCAGCGCGGTGTTCCAGCCGGCTTCCAGGGCGTCGGCGACGAGCCGGTTGGCGGCATCGACGGCGAGGTAGCGGCGCCGGGCGGCACCGGCGGCGTGCTCAGCACGCTGGACGTGGGCCTGGCGGAGCTGGTCTGCGCGTTCGGCCTGGGCGATCAGCTCGTCGCTGACGGCGAGGGTGACCTCGATGGCCGCTGGGGTCAGGGCGGTCAGGATCAGGTCGCTGACGGCGGAGTCGATGATGTCGCCGGTCAGGTGCTGGCAGATGGGCTGCGCGGTGCGGATGCCGTCGTTCTGGCAGACGTAGCCGGGGATCTGGGTGCCGTGGCGGGTGTGGTAGCGGATGGTCATCCGCCGGCCGCACCGGCCGCAGACGACCAGGCCTTGCAGCAGCGCGGTGCCTTCGCGGGGCGGGCCGGCCGCGCGGTCGTCGCCGCGGGCGGCGGCGTTGGCGGCGAGAACGGCCAGGTTGGCCTCGTGCCGGGCCCAGGTGAGGTACCCGGGGTGATGGTCCTTGATCAGGACCGTCCATTCGGCGATGGGTTTGACGGTGGTGTGGTGGTGCCCGTCCAGGCCGGTGGTGTGGCGGGCCCGTCCGTAGGCGTAGGCGCCGGCGTAGGCGGGGTTGTGCAGGATCTTG
>Ga0209180_10001977_pt1 | contig 10253 bp, 13 predicted proteins | sample CZO8metaG_3_FD_188355 | JGI IMG/M metagenome (GOLD analysis project Ga0209180, IMG submission 188355) | Vadose zone soil microbial communities from the Eel River Critical Zone Observatory, Northern California, USA - CZOApr15con2H2.8 metaG... | ecosystem: Environmental > Terrestrial > Soil >...
GCGCTCATCGAGAAACGGAGAATTTCAGTCTGGGTTAAGCGAAGCTCGTCACGAATCTGTCCATCGTGTCTCTGCCTGCTGCGCAATCGAAGGAGTTGATATCGCACAAGGCCGCAATTCGAAATAGTGTTACGTCTCTCTTGACAAACCATAGCCGCACGGTTATGGTTTTTTGTGTGAAGCCAGCCAATGCCAATCACGTGTTCCGTGCTCTTGCCGACCCGACTCGCAGGGGCATTTTCGAGGAGTTGACCCGGCAGGGCGAACAGACCGTCCACGCATTGACTCGCTATGCGGGCGTATCTCAGCCTGCTGTCTCCAAGCACCTCACGGTGCTGAAGCGGGCAAAGCTGGTACGGCATCGCCGCGAGGGACGCGAAACTCACTATCGCGCACGGCCCGATGCGCTGGCGCCGATGGTGGACTGGCTGCGTCACTACGGTGCATCCCCGCACGCCGACTGAAACCGTTGCGTGGGGCCCCTGCCTGAATATGCCTTGACACGTATATGCTCTGTGGAGTATATCAAGAGCATGGAATCTGTGTTCGAAGTCATTGTGGAGCCGAACCGCCGCGCGATATTGAGCCTGCTGGTCTCGTCACAACAGTCGGTTGGAGAGATCGAGCGGCAACTTCGCATGCCGCAGCCGACCGTGTCAAAGCACCTGCGAGTGCTGCGCGAGGCGGGTTTCGTAGAATCGACGGTGGACGCACAGCGCCGTCTCTACCGACTGAAACCAGAACCGCTTCAGGAGGTGGATGCCTGGTTGGCTCCGTTCCGCCGGTTCTGGTCCGCTCACGTGGATGCTCTCGAACGCCACCTCGACCGCATGGATCAGTCAACACCAACGAAAAGGAAGACAAGGAGAAGACGACGCGGCCCAAACCGCGAACGAGACAAAGGAGAAACGAAATGAAAATCAAGGTGACCAGCGTATACGTGGACGACCAAGACAAGGCCCTGCGCTTCTATACGGAGGTACTGGGCTTTGCGAAGAAGACCGATTTCAGTCAGGGCCCATATCGCTGGCTGACCGTGGCCTCGCGCGAGGAGCCGGACGGCACTGAGCTGCAGCTGGCGCTGAACAACAACCCCGCAGCCAAAACGTATCAGCAGGCAATATTTCAACAGGGCCAGCCCGCGACCATGTTTTTCACCGACGACATCAAGGGCGACTACGAGCGGATCAAGGCCCACGGCGCCGAGTTCACGATGCCGCCGACCGACGTGACCGGCTCGACCATTGCGATGCTGAAGGACACCTGCGGCAACCTCATTCAGCTCACCCAGCTGGCACGCTATTCACGCTAAGGAGAAGAAGGTGACCGATCGCGAGCAGTACACACCGGGTCCCGCCAGCGGGGCGCAGGTACGAAAGGACGGAGAGAAGTGGACGCTCATTCTCGTCAGAGAACTGCGCCACTCGCCGGAAAAAGTCTGGCAGGCGCTTACCGACCCAGCGCATCTGCGTGAGTGGGCGCCTTTCGACGCCGATGGGAGCCTAGGCACGGCTGGAGCCACGGTGAAACTCACCACGGTGGGAACGCCCACGCCGCAGGTTTCCGAAACAACAGTGACACGAGCCGACGCTCCAAAGGTGCTTGAGTACAACTGGGGTGACAAGGATATCCGGTGGGAACTCGAAGCCTTTGGTGGCGGCACGCGCCTGATGCTGTGGCACAACATCGATCGCCGCTTCATCTCGTGGGGCGCCGCGGGCTGGCACATCTGCTTCGACGTCCTTGAGCGGCTCCTCGCGGCTGAGCCGATTGGACGCATGGTTGGTGGCGAGGCGATGAAGTTCGGCGGCTGGCAGCGGCTGAACGCGGAGTACGCGAAGCAGTTTGGCATCGAGACGCCCAACTGGCCGCCTAAGGCGGCTCAAAAGTCGTGAATCGAGGAGGATCGCGAAACAATGTCATTGAACTGGAACAAATGGGTTCGGCAGACCCACCGCTGGCTGTCCCATTGCCTTTACGGTGGCCGTCATCGTCAACAGCGTCGCCGTGGTACAGGGGAAGTATACCTCTAGGGTGGGCCTCTTGGCGGTGTTCCCGCTCGTCTTGCTCCTGCTCACCGGTCTGTACTTGTTCGTGCTGCCGTATGCCACCAAGTGGGGCAGCGAGCGACGCACCGACTGAACGGGTGCCCGAAAGGAACAGATGCGAATATATAAGTTCAAGGATTGAACTGACGAGCGGAAACACTCGCACTTTCTCCAGATAGTTCTGAACAACTTGATCTGGTGTGCGAGCCCTGATTCCCTGAACGACAGAGATGAAGAATTCCGGTTTACGCTTGACTATGCACCCTCGCTACGCACGCATGATCTTCTCTCTCAAGTTGTTGCTCAATACAGAACCACCAGTTTTCTTCCGCCTCATCTGTCAGCATCTCTGGCTTTGGAGAACGACAGGTTGAAAGATATCGCACGACCGATTATTGAGGACACTATCGAGAAATGTAGAAGGAGTGTAGGCATCTCTAGTTTTTCGATGACAAAGGCGGATGCTCGTTTATGGAAAGAATATGGCGGAGACGGGAACGGGGCCTGCGTTGAAATCGATATCCCCGATCATCTTGTTGGTCAAAACTACCACCGGGTGTGCTACGTGCTAGCGAAGGTATTCCATATTGACACGTTTCTTGAATCGGCGCTGTTTCCTGACAGGATTTTCCAAACCTATCAAAACATGTTGTTAACCAAGACAAAAAAGTGGGAACAGGAAGAAGAGATTCGGTTCATAGGCAATCGGCAGAATGTGAACCTGATTTTTGATGGATACGTCGGTGAGATCACATTTGGCTCCGAGGTTCCGGCAGAAACTTTGGTGCAGCTCACCGTGCATGTCGCCAACCATTGTCGTGCAAACAACATCAGGATTTTCCAGCTATCTTGAAAGTTGAAATCTAGGCCGGCTGGGCGGGTGGCCCACTCAAGCCCGGTTTTGGCTGAGTGGGGATGTTCACCAGAAGCGGCTCCCACTTGCGGAGGTTGCAGGTTACGCTGAGCGCAGCTAAATTAGGTGCGAGAGTTGGAGCCAAACATGAAAAGGCCCGTCCCGGTGGAATCTACCTCTGCATTAATTGACCAACTGATTTCAGAACTCACAGACTGGCGTGGCAAAACGTTCGCCAGCGTTCGCAAAAGCATCCTGGAGGCCGACCGGGAGATAATCGAGGAATGGAAGTGGATGGGAAGCCCGGTGTGGTCTCGCGACGGAATAATCGCCGTCGGCAACGCCCACAAAGATAAGGTGAAGCTTACCTTTTCCCACGGGGCGAGCCTCCCAGATCCTGACAAGCTCTTCAACGCGGGCCTCGGAGGCAACGCCTGGCGCGCGATCGATTTGTTCGAGGGCGACAAGATTAATGAGCGTGCTCTAAAAAATCTCATCCGTGCCGCCGTTGATTACAATCAGATGAAATTGAAGAGCAAAGCGCCTGCGGGTACTCGAGCGAAAGTGCGTAAAAGTAAAAAGTGATGAAACAACAGCTTTTTCTCACTAATTCTCTTCGCGGGACTGCCTGCCATGGTGGCATGTTGCGGCGCCTTTGGTCATAACGCTGGTTGCCGTTCTGTCGTGGAGTTACGGCCACACGACAGGACAGTAACCGGGCAGGCGGCAGTCGCCAGTGTAGCGGGAAAGATCGCCGTATAAGCAGCCTCTTCCCGGCCCCATGCAGCGGCCGAGTTACCGGTGCCAGGCGAATCTGCGACGCTGACTTAGCTACCTCCCAACCCTCGGCTGCCATTTCCCGTTCTCGATTGACGGGAACAGCCCTTAGCACTCATTGAGAATAATTTATGCGCCGAAAGGCCGATTAGTAATGAAAAACGCCCTTGTATTGACTGGTCTGGCAAACTTCCGGGTGGTCACCCACTCGGAAACTCTCTGCCGCAGCCTCTTCACCTCTTGCGAACTGTACACTTCGCTCCTCGCGAACTGACGCACTACCCGGCCGTGAAACTGGCAACCCTAGAGCGGCTGCTGCACGTCCGGCGGGAGATTGGTCGCTTGACCGGAGACAACATGCCAGCCCCTGGGGCCATTCACGTAAACATGGATGGCGCGGAGCTGGCTGCTGACGCGTTGGCCCTTGACGATGCTCCGCGATGACCACAGGCACGTTGCAATCGCCGTCTCTTGAAAGATGCGGACTTTGATGTCCGAAGCGTGGAACGATTCATACTTGACGCCGGGCGATTCGACCACCGCGACCCACTGCGTCTTGTTCACCGGCTGGCCGTGTGAGAGCGTGCCCGCGAAATCATCGCCGTAGACGCGTCGGAAGAAGGTCCCATTATTTTGTTGAATCGCATTCGCAGCTTCTCTTTCCAGGCTGACGATCTCCTGCCTTTCCATTTCGGGGTCCACAGCTTCGGTGGTAACACAGCGCTGAATGCACGCCTCTCGCCAGGCTTCCTGCCTCTGCCAAGCGGGCGCAAGCGCCAATCCCAACGCGAATAAAGCTGCAAATTTGTGCATGCTCTCCATTCTCCTAAGCGGCCCAAGAGGGTCCTGCTCGTGTACTGCAGCCAAGGGGATGCGGTGTTCGCTCTGAATTCTACGAGAAGTGGTCAGGCGCAGCAATTCAAACTGTAAGTGAAAGATTAACTCCTGTGGAGGACCCGAGAATTGTTACCCCTTCGCCTGCCGGCAAATGATTTGGCAAGAAGAGATGGAACGGCACTAGAATAACTTCTCTCCGAATCCGGTCATCCAACGCTGGCTGTCATGCAATGGAGGAATCATGATCGATCTATCGAAAGGGTTTTCGCGGCGGCAATTCATCGCGCAGACCTCTTGCTTCGGCGCGTGGTATGCGGTTGCCAGGCTGATTCCCGTGCCGGCGCTGGCGGCGGAGTTGGCCGGCGACTCACGCGTGTCGCAGACGCCAATTGTGGACAAGGGGTTTGCCTCGGTGCGGAAGATTGGCGAGGGGCTATACGCCACGATTTCCGATCCCTCGAAAGGGCTCACCACGATTTGCAACGGCGGATTCCTCGTTGGCAAGGACACTGCCTTGCTCCTCGAGGGTTTCGCTGGCCCTGCTGGTGCCACGTTTCAGATGGATGCACTGCGCATGGTCAGCCGCGTGCCGGTGCAAGGCGCGCTGGACACCCACTACCACTTTGACCATTCGATGGGGAACTCGTTCTATGGTGCGAATGGCCTGCCGCTCTGGGCGCACGCCACGGCAGCCAAGCGGATTGTGGAGAGCTACACGCCGATGCAAGGCGCGGACAAAGAGGCCGTGCTTGGACCCTTTGAGAAGCGCGTCAAAGATGCGAAGTCAGATATGGAACGGGCGCACGCGCAGAGCGACTTGAATGCCATGACCGGTGTTTTCCAGATTGCGAGTGCAACCGTTCTTGGGCTGCCCAATCACCCGCTTGATCCGGCGAAGCTCCCGATGACGATTGATCTGGGCGGCCTCACGGCACGGGTTGAGTCGTATCCGGGGCATTCCGGAACGGACATGGTGCTGCGCGCGCCGGAACAAAATGTGGTATACACCGGCGACCTTCTGTTCAGCGGCTGGTACCCCGTATGCTTCGACGAGAAGGCGACGATCTCCGGATGGCGCGAAACCCTGAAGAAGTTTGCCGCATTCGATAAAGACACGCTGTTTGTGCCGGGACACGGACAGATTTGCGGACAGGAAGGCATTGCCTCCATCCGCGAAGTCTTCGATGACATCGCGGGACAGGCTGAAAAGATGTACAGGGCTGGCATTCCTGTTGGTGAAGCGCAACATCGTTATGTTGTCCCCGACAAATTCAAGAATTTTCCGATCTATGCCTGGGGCTTCACGATCGGCCCGGCCATCTCCAAGCTGTATGCCGAATGGCAGGGCAAGTAGCGCCGCAGCCGCTCTCCCGAATACTTCCCCGCGGGAGCGGGACACGCCGATACGCTAATCGCCAAAAATCTCGTCGAAGCTGTGAATGATTCTGCCAGCGCCTGGCGAGGCGTCTGCGAGCGGGTCGCGGCTGCAAAGAATCGCCTGCATCCCCGCGGACTGCGCTGCTTCGATTTCCTTCACCGCATCGGAGACGAACAGAAACTCGCGTGGCCCGCGCGAGAGCGAAGCTGCGATTTTCTTGTAGCTTTCACTTTCTGTCTTGACTCCGGCTCGCGTATCGAAGAACTGCGAGATGTACGAGGTCAGATCGCCTGACGGCGTCGTGCGAAATAGCATCTGCTGCGCCAGGACGCTCCCGGAGGAATAGATGCAGATTATCTTTTCCTTCCTCCGCCAGCGTTCAAATGCGACCGGCACGTCGGGAAACACCTGACCGCGCAATTCCCCGCTCTCGAAACCCTGCTGCCAGATTTTTCCCTGGAGCGACTTGAGCGGCGCGCACTTGCTGTCCCTGGCGATCAGCCATTGGCCGTAGTCGACACTCGAACGCAACCGCGCCTCTTCGGAATCCTCCAGCCAGCCTGGTGGCTGCAGGCCGTTGCGCTCATCGAGTTCGTGTTGCGCGCGTAACTCCTCGATCAGCGAGGCAATCTCAGGGTCACGAGCGTGTTCGCGAACAAAGGACTCGAGCTTGCGGCTCGCATAGGGGAAAAGTGTCTTGTAAACGAAATCGATGGGCGTTGTCGTGCCTTCGATGTCCAGAAGAATGACGCGGACTTGAGATTCGTCGAGGGACGCCACGCCTTACTTCGCCGCCGTTTGCGTGGGAATGTATCTTGGACCCCAGCAAACGGGCTCGTAATTCCGATCCACGCCGCTGCCCGAGTAATGAGGCGTCCAGCCGGATTTATCTTGGAACAAACGAATCGCGCGAATGCGCCGGTCTCCGCACAGATCGAACCAGTGAAGCGTGCCTCGTGGAACCCGAATCAAGTCCCCCGCTTCTACCTCGATTGCGACGACCGCACCCTGTTGCGGGTGGATATGGAAGAGCCCTCGCCCGGCGATGATGTAGCGGACTTCGTCCTCGTCGTGCCGATGTTCGATGTTGAACTTTGACAGCATCGCGTCCAGCCCCGGCGTATCCGGGTGGACGTCGATCACATCGGCCGTGACGTACCCGCCGCGCCGCTTCAACTCTTCAATTTGTTGGCCATATTCTGTGAGAACTTGTTCCGCCGTGGCGTCGCTCGCCAAATCCGCGGCGGCCTCCCAGCGTTCGTAGTCGATGCCGATGCCCGCAAGGTAGTCGCGCACTTCGTCCTGTTCGCGAAGCGAACGATTTTCATCCGGGATTCGAAGCACAGCCACGGCATTCATCTCCTGGTTCGGGCCGCGCCGGAATCACGCCGTGCGCTCGGCGCCCGACCGAACCAGCACTTCCATCAGGAACTCCAAAATTTCAACATGGCGCTTGGCTTCGTGCAAGTTCGCACCCCAAGTATAAAGCCCATGTTCCCTCAAAAGAAATCCATGGATGCCCTGGCTTTCCTGCAGCGTTTTCGAAACGCGTTCCGCCAGTTCAACCATGTCCTGCGAATTCTCGAGGATCGGCAGCCACTCGCGATGCTGATGCGTTCGAACGCCTTCCAATCCCTTCAGCATTTCGTATCCTTCCAGGGCGATGCCGCCGTGAGATGCGTGCGCCCCGGAAAGCACGGTGCTCCAGACCGAGTGTGTGTGCAAAACCGCGCCGGCATTCCGGCAACGAACAATCGCAAGATGCAGCAGGGCTTCAGCAGAAGGGCGGCCGTTGCCTCGAACGACGTGCGCCCCATCGTCAATCTCTAAAAACTGCGCGGGCGTGAGGTTGCCCTTATCCAGCCCCGTCGAAGTAATTGCCAAACGCAGCGGTTCATGCGAAGTCACCGCGCTGAAGTTTCCACTCGTTCCCAATACCCACCCGCGCGTGTAAAAATTCTTTCCAATCTCGGCCAGCGCAGCCGCGGCCTTCGAAAAGCTCAGCGTATTTGACTTCGCCATTCGAACGCCTTGCCGCGCGGAAAACAATTTGGAGCGCGCTCCAGGGCTTTTCATTATAACGATTATACTAAGCCCGGTTTGCGCTAATGCTTGGCTTGTTTGGCGAGGTCCCAGCCCTCCACGACAACCGCTTGGTATGCCGATTCCGTGCGCACGGCATCCTGCACGATTTCCTGAACTTTCCTTATCATTTCTTTTGCGCGCGGATCGTCGGGGCTCATTTTGCCTTGTCCGCCCGGGGAAGCTTGCTGTGCCCGCGCGTCTGCCACCATCTGTTTCAGCTCTCCAATAAGCTCCCGCCCATGAGACACGTAATGCTCTTTCGCGGCAAAGAGCCTGTCTTCCCAGTTGCGGCGGTTTGGGAAGTCCACGTCATTGTCCAGCAGAACTGCTTTCGCCAGCGTGGCGCGGTCCAGAGCATCCAATTTCTTCAGATTCGCTTCCGCCTCATTGACGCGATCCAAAGCCCGGGCCATCGCACTCCCCGCGTCGCCCGAGCCTTGCGAGCTGCCGAGGTCGCTGGCCGCCAGTCCGCCCAAACCCTTGCTCGACGGCAGAGTATCGTCGGTGATTACCGTCTTCGCCTGCGCTTTGTTCTTTTCCTTATCCTTGCGGGCTTGCCGCGCCACATCGCCTAGCGATGGCTGCGGCGGCTGATCTTGCGCATAGGCGGGCGTCGAGGGAATCACCACCCAGATGACCGCAGCCAGCAAACTCATTTTTCGCAGCACGATAGCCTCCGTATGTTCACGCCGTCTTGCTTGGGAACGCGATCTCCCCGTCCAGCCATGGTCTCGCCCAAAGCATTGGTAAGCCATAGGCCGAGAGTACAGACTTATCGAAAGCGCCAATATTCCCCCGAACCGGTCCGCCTCGCTTGTTGCGGCGCGTGTGTTTTGCATCGTGTCCTTTATCGCGCCGCTGGGGACGTCCCTCAAGGGCTCAGCGCTTCAGTGGAGGGGCGCGGCGGGAGATTTCGAGCGCGGCCGTGCGCATCTCCTCATGGATGAGGCCGTTGGTCGCGAGGATAACGGGGCCGCCGAGGTGATAGGCCTTCCCTTCGAAGTCGCTGACTCTGCCGCCGGCCTCTTCGATGAGCAGCACTCCCGCGGCGGTGTCCCACTTGTTCAAGCCGAATTCCCAGAAGCCGTCGAAGCGACCTGCCGCGACGCTGGCGAGATCAAGCGCGGCGGAGCCATCGCGGCGCACGCCGTGCGAGCGCTGCGTGAACTCGCCGTAATACTGAAGATTCGCGCTGGCCTTGCGATTCCGCACCGGAAAACCGGTACAGAGGAGGCTGGTGGAGAGCGTGGCGACCTTCGAGACGTGAATTTTCTTGCCGTTGAAGGTGGCGCCTTCGCCGCGCGCGGCGGCGAAGAGTTCCTTGTAAAAGGGGTTGAAGACGACCGCGGCGAGAAGCGCGTCGCGCTGGGCAAGGGCAATGGAAACGCTGAAGCAAGGGTAGCCGTGGGCGAAATTGGTGGTGCCGTCGAGCGGATCCACGTGCCAGCGAAACTCCGAAGCCGAAGCGCTTTCGTGACCCGTTCCCTCTTCCGCCGCAATGGCGTGCTCCGGGAAATACTTGGTGAGCCGCGAAACGATGGCTTGCTCGGAGCGCTTATCCGCTTGCGTGACCAGATCCACCTCATCGCCCTTGTAGCGGATGTCCACCGGCCGGGAAAACTCCTCGATGAGGATTTTCCCGGCTTCCTGGGCGATTTCGATGGCGGCTTCGAGATAGCTCTTGGTCATGGAAAAGGCGTCCCCTGCAAGCGTAGCAAAAGTGAGGGAAGGAGGATGATGATTCGTGGTGAGCCTTGATGCACCCCACCCCCCCATTTTTGTAAGTGCGGATTCTAAAGAGGTTACGGGAGAATTTTTCGTAAGTGCGGATTCTAAAGGGGTTATAAGTCCTTTGTTTCCCGCAGATCCGAGGGGTGCTCGTAAGTGCGGATTATAAAGGGGTTGCGGAAGGGGGGTCATGGAAGTGCGGATTGTAAAGGACTTAGCAAAACGCTGGGGGCAAAAAACGAAGAGCTTTCACCACAGAGGACACAGAGGGCACAGAGATGGGGAGAAGAGGGAGAAAGGAAAGAGACGCGGTTGAAAGTCGAAAGTTGAAGGTTGAGAGTCAACTCAAAACGAGAAGAATCTACCGCCCTGAGAGGCTCGGACGGACAAAAAGACGAAGAGCTCTCAACACAGAGAGCGCATCTATGACACACACGCGGGGGTCAAGTTCTTTTACTCGAAGGAGTTTTTGGGTTTTTGTGCACACTGCGGCGGAGGCGGCGAGAAGCCGTCGTGGAGGGCGAAGTTGAACACGGTCGTTTGGCAT
>Ga0209180_10001981_pt1 | contig 10238 bp, 10 predicted proteins | sample CZO8metaG_3_FD_188355 | JGI IMG/M metagenome (GOLD analysis project Ga0209180, IMG submission 188355) | Vadose zone soil microbial communities from the Eel River Critical Zone Observatory, Northern California, USA - CZOApr15con2H2.8 metaG... | ecosystem: Environmental > Terrestrial > Soil >...
GCGGAGAAGGCGCCCATCGGGCTCAAGACTCTCAGAAACGATCGGCGGCGGAAGGTGGAGGCCATCCTGCTCCTGCTCGCCGACCCCGATGTGCGTGCCTACCTGGCGGAGCTCAAGCGGGAGGGCCTGCTGCCGGTCATGGGTTAGGTCGTCTGCGGCTTGGCCTCGGTTTGGGGCTGCGGGCTGCGGGTGCCCAGAGTTACCGCCACGCCGGCGATGAGTGCGACCGTGCCGGCGATCAACGTGAACGGTTCCGGGAGACGGATGCCGAACGCTCTGTCCAACGAGTAGGCGCCTGGGCCTGTGAGCGCCAATGCCACAGCCGCCGCTATGAGGGAGAGATTGAATTCGAAGCCACCTTTCGAGGTCCAGAAACCACGGCTCAAATGGACTGTGGCGATGGCCACCGACATGGCCCCGATGATCGCCAGGCTGCCGAATGGCGACAGCAATCCAAGGGCGAGCAGAAGGCCGCCGCCGAACTCGGATAACGCCGCGACCCACGCCCACGGCTGGGCCGGCCGGATTCGCAGCTTGCCGACCGCGTTGGTCCAGCCGGTCATCCCGGGACCGCCCCACACACCGAAGAGTTTCTGACTCCCGTGCGCAGCGAGCGTCAATCCGACTACCAACCGAAGAATCAAGAGTCCAAGCGCTGCCATGTCCAATCCCCCGAATATTAGTTGACTACGCAAATACCCAGAATCGGGCGGGATCAAAACGAGCGGCTGGGCCGGAATAGACTCTTGAATCCGAACGGGGCCTGTAGCTCAGAAGGTCAGAGCGGCCGACTCATAATCGGCTGGTCGATGGTTCGAGTCCATCCAGGCCCACCCAATCCCACAGCTGCTCCTGCGCAGGATGGGCGGCCGAGGCGCTTCGGATGATCGCTCCGGGCTAGTTCGGCGATGTCCGCGAGAGCCGGGTTGAGAGGAGACGCAGCTCGCTAGCGCGTTGAACGGCAGAAGAGCGATCGTGCGCACCGAGCTTGGAGTAGATGTTGCGCATGTGCGTGTTGACTGTGTTGACCGAGACATAGAGGGCTCGCGCGATCTCGGGTCGGGTCAGGTTGGTCGGCAGGTACCGCAGCACGCGGAGTTCGCTTGTGCTGAGCTCTTCCGGTTTCGGTAGACGCTCCGGGTCAATGCGTGGCGCCGGTGTGCCTCGTAGTACGTCAGCGACATCGGCGAGTAATGCGCCATGCGCCGTTTGGTGACGTGGGAGCACGTCGAGGAGTTCGGCAGCGTTGTTCATGGCAAACGGAAAGATCAGCCGATCTGCTTCAGCAGCAGCGAGCGCCGCCTCGGCTGCGACAGCGGCGGCGGTCCGATCGCCAAGACCTAGCTGCGCGAGGCCGGCGAGGACATGTGCTTCGACGAGTGCGTACGCCGGGAAGCTGGGCGGCGGCAGAAAGCGCTGAACGTCCCCGAGGACAGCTAACGCCATGGCAGGGTCTCCCTCTGCCAGGCTGATTGCTGCTCGAGCGAGGTCAATGCCGACGATCCGTTCGTGTTCGATGGCGAACTCGTCGAGCGTTGCGCGCGCCTCGTCCAGCATTCCGAGACGACCTTGTGTGGCGGCGAGCCATGCAGTGATCACCGGTGCGAGGATGTGAACACCGGTTAGAAGCGACTGTGCCTGCACTGCGGCGGTTAACGCCTCGACTGCCGATCGATGCTCGCCGCGACCGGCATGCAACATACCCGTCACCATGTGCAGCAGCACCGCGGCAGCAGGGCCAATGTCAGCCTGGACGACTTCCCAACCGCGGCGGAGCCAACGCTCTCCCTCCTCGAACTCGCCCATCCACACCGCCATGCAGGCAACCGCCCCGAACGCGGGCGCGAGCATCGGGCGATCGCTCAAGCCGTAGCGCTCAGCCAGTGCTACCGCGAGCCGACCGCGTTCGCGTGCGTTCGCGAGTGAGACGAGCGTTGACGGAAACGCTTGATACACGCGACACGCGACCTCTATGTAGGGTCGGCCGATAGTCTGGGCGAGCGTCGCTCCTTCGGTCACGTGCCGCTCGGCATCGGCGAATTGGCCGGACCAGGTCTCGACGATTCCAAGGTTCATCAGCGCGACTGCGCGCAACTCAGTGTCCATCCCGATCAGGTCGCTGGACCCAACCGCGGTCGAAGTATCGAGCAGATTTACTTGCTCGACTACTTCCGCGAACTTGCCGCTACGCCGTGCGAGCGCCAACCGCAGGGACGCATGTGCAATCGCGAGGCGGCGGCGGCGGGCTGGCGGTGCGCTCTCCAGGTGGGATTCAGCCACCACCAGGTGAGCCGATGCGTCCTCCAGCCGTCCCTGCGCAAGCTGCGTTGCTGCGTGAGCCAAAGCCAGGTCCGGGTGCTCAGCCGCTGCCCCGGCAGGGAACGACCGCAACAGCGCGGCGATGCTGCCTTCCTGACCGTCGAGCGTCAGGCTGAACAAGTGGTCCGCGAGTAGCCTGGCCGCATCTGGCCAATCGCCGGCCGCGAGCGTGTGTCGAATGGCCGCGACGACCTCACCGTGATCACCGAACCACGCTGCGGCCTTGCGGTGGAGGTCAGGAACTTCCTCACCGAGCGTTCGGCGAAGCTCCAAGCGCAAGAAGTCCGCTAGAAGCTGGTGGTAGCGGAACCAGACGCGCTGGGCGTCGAGCGAAACAACGAATGCGTTGGCGTCCTCGAGTGCCAGCAGCATCTGCTCACAACCTGGGCGGCCAGCCAGCAGGTCGGCCAACTCACCGTTCAACCGATCGGCCACCGAGGTCCGCAACAGCATGCTCTGAACCTCGATCGGCTGGCGTTCGAGCATCTCCGCCATGAGGTATTCCCCGATCGCCCTGTCGGTCCCGGAGAACTTGTCCACGAAACGGTCCGGTTCCGGGTGACCGCTGAGAGAGATCACTGCCAGGCGCAGGCCAGCGGCCCAACCTTCCGTACGTTCGTACAACACGGCCGCACTCGAGGCAGACAGACTGATCTCAGAAGCAGCGAGCAGTTCGCGTGTCTCGTTCGCGGTGAACCGCAAATCGCTGGCTCGAAGCTCGGCGACCTCGTCGGCAAGCCTGAGCTGGTGCAGCCTGATCGGCGGATCGCGGCGAGACGACAACACCACACGCGCAGATTTCGGAAGAACGCTGAGCAGGTGCTCGAGTTGGGAGAGGGCGTCAGCGGAACTCAGCTCGTGGAGATCGTCTATGACCAGCACAACGACTCCGGCCGGTTTGGCCAGTTCCGATACGACCGCGTCGACCATCACTTCGCCGGCAAATCCAGGCGCAGCCATCTCCCTCCGGGAATCAGCGATGGAGTCTGTTTGACGGATCGCGTCCAAGACGGCGAGCCAGAACTGCTGAGCATCCTGCTGGTCACGGGGCACCGTCACGAAGGCGACCCGGCGATCCTTGATGGCCAGGTCAGACCACGCCCGTAGAAGCGAGGTCTTTCCGCTTCCCGGAGGCGCCGAGATGACGGTCACCTTCCTCAGGGACGCGCGATCCAGCGCGGCCAAGAGGTCATCGCGACGAAGTAGACCCGCGGCGCGCGAGACGGCTGTTGAAGCCGGCCGGGGGTGACGCGCGGCCCGCGGTATCGTCGCCACGCAGATCATGCTACGCACGTCTCGGCTGTCCGACTTCAGCTGAAAAATGCCCTCGTGTCGCCGCCCGAAAATTGGCCCCGTTCCTTCGGGCCGGGTTCTATGCGGTCGCCGCGGCCAGATCGATCACGTCGGGCAGTGTCACCGGCAATCGTGCCCAGCTCTTGCCCGCGTCGTCGGTGATCAACAGCGTCCCGCCGCGCAGCCCGGCGAGCAGGCGGCCAGGTTGACCGGGCAGCGTCACAAGTGCGTAGGGCATCCGCCGCAGATCTGCGGAGTCGCCCCAATCGTCAACTGCCTCCCAGCCGTTTCCGCGCGAGCGCAGCAAACGCGCCTGCCCGTCGCCGCCTCCGTGGGCGGCGGACGGGGAGCGGCTGACCGCGACGTACCAGAGATCCGGGTCGGCGGGGTCAATCGCCTGCGCCCAGGCGTAATGGCGGTCGAGCGCGTCGGCCAGCCGCTTCCACGTGTCACCGCGGTCCTCCGAGCGTGCGATCCCCTGTCCCGCGGCTTCGTACAGACGGTCGGGCGCGAGCGGGTGCGTGAGAAGCTGATGGGCGTCGCTGTGAGCCTGGGGGTTGTGATCGATCCAGGTCATTCCGCCGTCGCGCGAGCGCATCACCCCGCCCAGCTCGATACCCACCGCGAGCCACTCCGGATCGGTCGGGTGAAGCGCGATCGTGCGGACATGGTGCGTCCAGGGGCGCGGCGGGAACGACCAGCTCGACGCGCTCGGAAGCTCGCGGAGAGCTGGCAGCAGTTGCCAGCTGAATCCTCCGTCCTCGGACCGATAGAGGTTGCTCGGCTCGGTGCCCGCGTAGACGACCGAGACGCCTGAGCGCCTGTCTGACCGAGAGACAGCGACCGAGAGAACCCTTGGCTCATCGATGGACGGGCCGGCCGGGCGCCAGCTCGCGCCACCGTCGGCACTGAACCATAGGCCGCTGTCCATCGTCCCGACATACACACGTCGTGGATCCCGAGGATCGACCGCGATGCAGCGCGCCTGGCTCCCCTCGAGTGCGAGCTCTGGGTCGGGGTCGTCCAGCATGAACCGCGCCACCGCGTCGCCGGTTACGGCGAAGATCCCCACCGGGTCAGCCATCGGCATCCATCGCCTTAGCCTCACCCGCCATACGATGAGCAGTCATCGCCTTCTTCAAGCGATCGCGGACTCCCCCGGATTTGTCGGAGCTCGAGCAGTTCAAGGCCGAGTCCCTCGATCTGGGCGAGCACGCCGAACAACGCGGCTTGATCTGCAAGCCAACCGGTGAGCACGCTCTCGCTGAGCATCAGCTCACATGTCATCGAGGGAAAGGCGGACAGCGCGGTGGCTCCGAGCCGACCCTTGATCCGGATCATGTACATGCTCGGCGGCGCCGCCATGCGATCATCCTGCCGCCCGACCGAGTGAGCCGGCGACGCCGGAATCCGGTGATTCGCCGGAATCAGGTGATAGCCGCTCACCTCGATCGGCAGTAGCCTTGCCCGATGACTCTCGATGCAACGCCGAAAGACCGCCGGTTGGCCCTGGCGCCGCTGGATGAGAAAGTCGATCACGTTCGCGGCTCACCCGCCGGCCGGCTGATCATCGAGTACGGCGATTACGAGTGCCCATACTCGCGGCAGGCCTTCTACGCGATCCAGCAAGTCGAACGCCAGCTGGACGGGAACATGCGGTTCGGGTACCGGCATTTTCCACTGACCAGCATCCACCCGCACGCTCTCGCGGCCGCGGCCGCGGCCGAGGCCGCAGCGCTGCAGGACCGGTTCTGGGACATGCACGAGCTGCTGTTCCATTGGCAAGAGGCGCTCGAGGACAGCGACCTACTCGGGTATGCCGCCCGGCTGGGCCTCGACGTGGCGGCGTTCGAGCGCGACCGGGCCAGCACCGCGATGGGGGAGCGGATCCGCCGGGATGTGGACAGCGGCATGGCCTCGCGCCAGGTGCTGGGCACCCCGACCCTGTTCATCGACGGCCTCGTCCACCGCGGCGGCTACGACCCGCCCGCCTTGCTGGCCGCGCTGGCCCCACAAGCCGCTCGACACCGTCGCCGGATGCGAAGACTGCCTGGCCGCTGACTTTGATCAGAAGCCGAGGCGCTCCTTGACGATGATCGCCGTGATCCGGCCGGGAGTCATCACCTTGTTGATGACCAGGATGTTGTTCACCCCGCTGGGCACTCCGTAGGCTTGCCGGGCCCGGGCATCCTCGAGTGGGTAGCAGTATTCATAGATGCGCCGCATCCCGGCTGCGACGTCGCCGACGATTTTCTGGGAGCCGATGACGAGGATCACCTGCCCCGCGCCCGAAACGATCGGCCCCAGCTGGCTGCCGCTGGCGGACGCGATAAGCAGCGATCCGCCTTCGGTCAACGCGTGCACGCTGCCGACGACATGGTCGGGCGATGCGGCCAGGATGCGCAGCTCGCGACGCTGCATTTCTCGGTCCATCCGGTAGAGCCGCAGCCGGAGCGGCTGATAACGGCCGGACCGTTCGATGTCGTCCGCCACGCCGATCGCTTCGAGCGTCTGGGAGGTGTTGTTGTACACGTCAGCGCCATCCACAAGCAGGGAGCCGACCAAACCTCTTGCCTCGGCGCCGGTGGCGGCGAGCAGCGGCCGGATGCCGTTGCGTTCGAGCGCCGCTGCGGCTGTGGCGATCCGCTCGTCGGAGGCCGGTTCGCTGAACTCAGCGGCCACCGCAGCGTCCGGATGTGCCACCACCTGCTGGTCAGTCACCGCCTACCTCCGCCAGCCGCCGGTGGACGAGCGCCACGGCCATCGATCCCTCTCCGATGGCCGCTGCGCAGCGCTTGACCGACCCGCAGCGCACGTCACCCGCCGCGAAGACACCGGGCAGATTGGTCTCGAGAGGCAGCGGCTCCCTGGGCAGCGGCCACTTGGCCTGGGGGTCGCCGGCGACATCGCTGCCCGTCACCAAGTATCCGGAATGGTTGGTGACCAACCCGATACCCGCGGCGGCGTCGGTACGTGGGGCGCCTCCGATGCAGATGAACAAGGCATCCGCCTGCAGCCCCACGTGCTCGGTGCGGTCCCCGGAGCGCACGACGACCGCCCGGAGGCGGTCATCGGCCTCCACACCCACCACCTCCGTGAGCACTCGCACATCGACATTCGGGATGGCCGTCACGTCGTCGATGAGGTACTGAGACATCGAAGCGCCAAGGTCGGGGCCGCGGACCAGCAACGTGACCTGGCGAGCGTACCGGGAGAACCGGACGACCGCCTGGCCCGCTGAGTTGCCGCCGCCCACCACCACTACCCGGGAACCCGTGCACGCCAGCGCCTCGCTCGGCCCGGCCCCGTAGTACACCCCCGCGCCGAGCAGGTCATCGACCCCAGCCACGTCCAGGCGGCGCCACTCGAGCCCACTGGCGAAGAGCACTGCCCGCCCGCGTATCAGCGTGCCGTCGGACAGCTCAGCGACATAGCCTGGCCCGTCGGCCGAGACGCTGGTCAGGGGCCTCGCCAGCAGCAATTCGGCACCGAACCGGCGCGCCTGCACCGTCGCGCGGGTGGCCAGCTCGCTGCCGCTGATACCGTTGGGGAAACCGAGGTAGTTCTCGATCATCGACGTGGTCCCGGCCTGGCCACCCGGCGCCACCGCCTCGACGACGACTATGCGCAGGCCTTCGGATGCCGCGTTGACGGCAGCAGCCAGCCCGGCCGGTCCCGCACCGACGATCGTCAGGTCGTATTCCGATTGCGACGGGGCCGCGACCATGCCCAGACCCGCAGCGACCTGTTCCACAGTCGCAGATGCCAGCCGTGACCCGTCCGGCAGGATGCACAGCGGCAGCGCCGACGCCTCCACATCCGCGCCCCCCAAGACGGCCCGCACAGCATCGGGCTGGCTGGCATCGACCCATTCGAACGGGTAACCGTTGCGACTGAGGAAATCACGGATCGCGTACGCGCCGCGTGAGGCCCGCGTGCCCACGAGGATCACGCCCGGCGTGGCTGGGCGGGCGTCGTAGTCGAACATCGACATTGGCGTGATTCGATCGCTCATGGGTGCAAGGGCGCCGGCGGGGCACCCTCTTTGTTCCCGATCATAGACAGCGCGGCAGTTGGGACATGACGCCATGGTCAAAGGCTGCCGGGTGAACCCGCCTCGCCGGGATCAGGTGACCGCCGGGCTCGCGCCGGCGGCCGCCCGCCCAGCGACCGCAGTTCCCGTCCGGCATTTGTCCGGCGCAGCGGATCACCTGGATCCGGTGATGACCTCTCACCTTCCTCGTTGGGACACTCGGCCTGTCGATCGCATGGTCAAGGAGGGCGACATGGCGCTGGACAGCGAGCTCGAGCGGCTCGGCGGGCAGATGGCAGGTCGCAAGACCAGTGGGGCGCGGGTGACGACGGACGCCATGATCGAGGTCGAGGGCGTCAGCAAGGCCTTCGGCACGGTCCAGGCGCTCGTCGACGTGAGTCTGCGCGTCCAGGCCGGGCGCGTGGTGGGCTTGCTCGGCCCGAACGGCGCGGGCAAGACAACGCTCGTCCGGATACTCACCACGTTGCTGCAGCCGGACTCCGGACACGCGCGAGTCGCCGGTCTCGACGTCGTGCGGGACGCTGTTGCACTGCGGTCGGCGATCGGGCTGGCCGGCCAGTACGCGGCCGTCGACGAGATGCTGACTGGGCGGGAGAACCTCGAGCTGGTCGGGCAGCTGTACCACCTGCGCCGGGCCGAGCTGCGGCAGCGGGCCGAGCGGGTGCTCGAGCAGTTCGAGCTGGCCGGCGCCGCCGACCGGCCGGTGCGAACCTATTCGGGCGGCATGCGACGGCGGCTGGACCTGGCCGCCAGCCTGGTCGGCCGGCCGCCGGTGCTCATCCTGGACGAGCCGACCACCGGCCTGGATCCGCGCTCGCGCGTGGATCTGTGGCAGCACATAGAGGACCTCGTGGCCGGCGGCACCACGATCCTGCTGACCACGCAGTACCTCGAGGAAGCGGACCGGCTCGCCGACTGGATCGTGGTCGTCGCGACGGGTGATCGCACAGGGCACTCCAGGCCAGCTCAAAGATCAGATCGGCGGTGCGGTGATCCAGCTGCAGGTGACGGACCCGGCGCAGCTGGAGGTGGCCACCGCCGTCCTGGCCAGGCTCGGAGATGGCCAGCCCCAGACCGACCGAGTGCAGCGGCGGGCGACGGTGCCCGCCAAGGGCGGCGCGGAGACGCTGGTGGCAGCGGCGCGCGCACTTGACGACGCTGGCGTCGAGCTCGACGACCTCGGGCTGCGGCGGCCCTCACTCGACGACGTCTTCATGGCGCTGACCGGGCAGCGGCCCGACGAGCCCGGCCCCGCAGCCGAGCCAGACCGCACGGCGCCCGCGCGCGAGCAGGCAGGGACGACCGCTACCGCCATCGCGCCCCCACCACCCCGCGACGCCGGCGGCCCGAGAATGACGCCTGCCCTTGCGCTTGGCGACATCGCCGCGGTCACCCGGCGGAATCTGCTGCACACCCTGCGCAACCCGCAGCTGCTCGCGTTCGCGAGCCTCCAGCCGGTGGTGTTCGTGCTCCTGTTCCGCTATGTCTTCGGCGGGGCCATCTCAGTCCCGGGCGGCAGCTATATCGACTACCTCCTCCCGGGCATCTTCGTGCAGACCACGTTGTTCGGCGGCAGCGCCACCGCGGTCGGCCTGGCGCAGGATCTCCGCGAGGGCATAATCGACCGGTTCCGGTCGCTGCCGATGGCGCGCTCCGCTGTGCTCGCCGGCCGCACCCTGGCCGACCTGGCCCGCAACGTGGTGACCGTCGCGCTGATGGTCGCTGTCGGCACCGCGGTCGGGTTCCGGTTCCACGCAGGCCCGGCCGCCGCGGTGGCGGCGCTCCTGTGGGTGCTCGCGTTCGGGTACGCCTTCTCCTGGGTGTTCGCGACGGTCGGCCTGGTGACCAGGAACCCGGAGGCCGCGCAGTTCGCCGCCGGTTTTCCCCTGTTCCTGCTGGTGTTCGCCAGCTCGGCGTTCGTGCCGGTGCGGACCATGCCCGACTGGCTGCAGGCCTTCGCCAGCGTCCAGCCGGTCAGCGTGACCGTCAACGCCGTCCGCGCTCTGGCGGAGGGCGGTGCCACCCTCCACTGGTTCTGGCAGTCACTGGCCTGGACGGCGGGGATCCTCCTCGTCTTCGTCCCTCTGTCCGTCCGCCAATACCGGCGTCTCTGACACGAGGTACCCATGACCAAAGAGCACGTCCGGACTGCGTCCGCTCACGTCCGCCGGAACCGGATCCTCGGCGTTGCGGGAGCGACTCTTGCCGCTGTGGCGGTCTGGGCGATCGAGGTGCCTCTTCTCGGCATCCGCCTGGAGACTCAATTCGGCAACGCCGCGCCTCAAGGCGTCGGCATCGCCGCTGTCGTCGTGAGCAGCTTGGCGGGGTCTCTTGCGGGGTGGGGTTTACTCGCCCTTCTGGAGAGGCGCTTTGCGCGGGCCCGCGCAATCTGGACTGGGATCGCTATCGCCGTCTTGCTGGCTTCATTCAGCCTTCCCCTTTCTGCTGGGACCACGACCTCGACCAAAGTTGCGCTAGCGATGATGCACTTGGCTGTTGCAGCGGTTCTCATCCCTACGCTGCGCCGCGGGTGATTACGCGTCCACTGTCAACGGTGCGTGAATCACCGGGA
>Ga0209180_10001990_pt1 | contig 10218 bp, 7 predicted proteins | sample CZO8metaG_3_FD_188355 | JGI IMG/M metagenome (GOLD analysis project Ga0209180, IMG submission 188355) | Vadose zone soil microbial communities from the Eel River Critical Zone Observatory, Northern California, USA - CZOApr15con2H2.8 metaG... | ecosystem: Environmental > Terrestrial > Soil >...
TACCCCTGGTTGCACCTGAGCGGCTACGATTTGCCGATGTCGGAGATCAAGCGTTTCCGGCAGTTGCATTCTAAAACGCCCGGCCACCCGGAATTTCTTGAAACACCGGGAGTGGAGTGCACGACCGGTCCGCTTGGGCAAGGTGTCGGCAATGCGGTTGGGATCTCGGTCGCGATGAAAATGGCGGCGGCCCGATTTAACACGAGTGAGCACCGCATTTTCGATCAGCATTGCATTTGTCTCGCAGGCGATGGCTGCTTGCAGGAAGGCGTGTCGGCGGAAGCGAGCGCGTTTGCCGCACATTTCGGTCTCGATAATTTGATTCTGATTTACGATTCGAACGCGGTCACGCTCGACGCTCCGGCAAAGATGACGCAGAGCGAAGACACCGCTGCGCGATTCAAGGCCTACGGGTTCGACGTCCAGGAAATCAACGGTCACGACATGCAGGCGTTTCTCGACGCCCTCGACAGCGCAAAGGAGAACGACAACGGGAAACCGAAGTTCATCGTCGCGCACACATTGATCGGGAAAGGCATCCCGGAAGTGGAGGGAACTTTCAAAGCGCACGGCGAAGCGGGCGCGAAATTTGTCGATGCCGCGCGTAAAGGTCTCGGATTGCCCGACGAACATTATTTTGTCTCAAAGGCGACCTACGATTATTTCGCCGAACACAAAAAGAAGCTGCTCGTGGATTACGAGCGCTGGGAAAAAACTTACAACGATTGGCAAAAGAAAAACGGCGAGCAGGCAACGCTGCTCGAAGCCGCGATCGATCGAAAGGTGGATGTCGATCTTCTATCGAAGATTCCGGAGTTTCCCAAGGACGCGAAGCTCGCGACGCGCAAAGCCGGCAGCGAAGCGCTGCAGCCTGTTGCGCAGGCGATGCCGTTGCTGATCAGCGGCAGCGCGGATTTGCATGGTTCGACTTTGAATTACATCAAGGACGGCGGGGATTTCACCCGCGAAACACAAAAGGGGCGCAACATCCACTTCGGTATTCGCGAGCACGGCATGTGCGCGATCCTGAATGGAATTTCGTATCACGGAATCTTCCGCGCGTCGGGCGCGACCTTTCTCGTCTTCACCGATTACTGCCGGGCCTCAATACGGCTGGCCGCGCTTTCGAAGCTTCCGAACATTTACATTTTCACCCACGACTCGATCGGGGTCGGCGAAGACGGACCAACGCATGAACCGGTCGAGACAGTCAGTTCCGTGCGAATCATGCCGCAGATCGATGTCATTCGCCCGGCCGACCCGGAAGAAACAGCCGGAGCGTTTGTGGCCGCAGCGCAACGGATTGAAGGCCCAACTTTGCTCGCCCTTACTCGGCAGGTGGTTCCGATTTTGAGTGAGATCGATGTTAAATTGCGGCGCGAAGGCGTCGCACGCGGCGGTTACATCGCGAAGAAAGAAAAAGGAAAGCTCGAGCTCATTATCATGTCATGCGGGAGCGAATTGCAGCACGCCTTTGCCGCAGCAAAGGAGCTTGGCGATGGCGTGCGCGTCGTCTCGATGCCGTGCTTCGAGCGTTTCAATCGCGAATCGGAGAAATATCGCGAGGAAGTGCTTCCTAAATCTTGCCGTAAACGCGTCGCGATCGAAGCCGGAATAACGGAGACTTGGTATCAATACGTTGGCCTCGACGGCAAAGTTGTCGGGCTGCATCAATTCGGCTTGAGTGCGCCCGGCGCGGAAGTGATGAAAGAACGCGGCATCGACGCCAAACACGTGGTCGAAGCCGCGAAATCGCTATAGCTGCTCGATCCATGCTCAAGCCGTCGCTGTACGCGCTATATAAGCAGGGACGATTTCGCAGGTCAGGTTCTGAAGAGAAGGAAGCTCAAGAGCAGAAGGAACGCTTTGCAGTGGCGATGCTTGCATTCGTCCTGGAACACGATCTTGAATTCCGAAAAGACTTCTTGGAGCAAGTGTGCGAGCGAACCCATGCCGATGACGCAAAAGACTTTCGAGTAGAGCTAGAAATTCCAAACTGCGGTGATTTGGTTTTGCGGAAGAGAGATAACTCAGAAGGTTGTGCCTTCGAAATTAAGGTCGGTGCCCCTGTTCAGGATTGGAATCAAAATCCTCGAAAGCGCAGATTTTTCACTTCGGGGTACGGGTATGGCATTCGGCAGCAACTATGGGGGAAGAGCACTTACATCTTACTCCAAAATGAAAAGTTGGATTTTAGTGATGTTAGAGAATCGCCGCCAGTTTGCCGTGGAAGATCGTGGCGAGACGTTTCCGGAATTCCTTACGAACGCCGTCCCATTGTCCGCGACTTGTTCGAATCATTCGGCAATCTGAATATTCCAGCCTTCATCCATATGAACACAAAAAACATATCTCTCGGTCACGCCGACGCTACTCTTGACGCGGTAAAGCTTTACAAACTTTTGCAAGCCGTCGCTGGCGTGGTCGGCTCTAAGGAAAAATTTGAGGTTGCTTTAGATGAAGACAAACAGGGCGGGTCTATGGGTATCAACTTTGTGCCGACTGAAAATCGTGAAGAATGGCACCAGCTAGTCCAGCCAAATGACGACTTGGTCGGTTGGTTTGGGTATTCGCAGGACAAGAAACACAAACGCTCAACACTCGATGTATGGTTCTACTGTGGTAAAGCAGCCGCTGCCGTAAATATTCGCTCACTCCTTCGAAAGCGATTTCCGAAAGCTAAAGTACCGCGCGACGCTAGTGAGCTGCCAGGGGAAAATGACGTTTGGATTAGCTTGCCTGCTGGCAATTCGAAGGACAACCAAGATTGGTTTATCTGCGTCTTCGATTCGTTGATCAAACGCAAGTAGACGCCGCCGAATACGTAGTCGGCAGTGTTGGGATAGAAAACAGGCTAGTTCGTTTGTTAGAACGCTTCTTCGGGGTCGCTAACGTTGCGGGCGCGATTTTCGAAGCGCGTGAAATCTCTAAGGAATGTTAAATCGACTTTTCCAATAGGCCCGTTTCGCTGCTTTGCGATAATGAGTTCGGCTTCCTCGCCTTTATTGTCGCTCGGCGTTTCTTCATCTTTATCATCATCGGATTTTTCGTCGTCTTTGTAGAGACCTGGCCTGAGAAGAAGTCCAACAAGGTCAGCATCCTGTTCGATTGAGCCGGACTCGCGCAAATCGCTCAGTCGGGGTTCACCCCCGGAACGCTGCTCGGGTTGACGATTCAATTGCGCGACGACGATCACCGGGATCTTCAACTCCTTGGCCAAACCTTTTAGTCCGGCGGAAATTTCGGAAATCTCAATTTGGCGGTTCTCCTGTGCACGGCGCGATGTCGATTTTAGCAGTTGCAAATAATCGATGACCATCAATTGCACGTCCTGTTGCGCCTTGAGTCGACGCGCTTTTGCCCGCATTTCAAGAATGCTTAATCCAGCGCTGTCATCTATGAAGATTTTTGCTTCCGCTAATTTCGACGCGGCGGCTGTCAAATTTGGGAAATCGCGCTCCGCTAAGAATCCTCCGCGCACTTTCTTCAGATTCACTCGGGCACGAGAGCAGAGCATACGTTGAACAAGTTGCTGGCTGCTCATCTCCAAACTGAAAACGCCAACTGGAAGTTTTTCATTGATCGCAACGTACTCAGCAATGTTCATCGCCAGTGCAGTTTTTCCCATGCTTGGCCGCGCCGCGATTACGATCATCTCCGCTGGATGCATCCCGTCGGTCATGCGATCTAACTCGGTGAACCCGGTTGCAATGCCAGTAATGCCTCCGCGATTCTCGTACAGTTTCTCGATCGACTCTATTGCCCCCATCACCTGGTCTTTCATGGAAAGCATCTGGCCCTTGAACCGGTCCTCGCCGACGGCGAAAATTTTCTGCTCCACTTCGTCGAGAAGATTGCCGACCTCGTCCTGTTCTTCGTAGGCGCGCCGCACGCTTTCGGTGGAGGCGGCGATGATCGAGCGCAAAATGTATTTGTCGCGAACGATCTCGAGATAGTAGCCGACATTGGCGGCCGTCGGCACGAACGTGAAAAGACTCGTGACCGCCGCCGCGCCCCCGACCGTTTCGAGCAGATTCCGATCACGAAGCACTTGCGTGAAGGTGATTAGATCGATGGCTGCGCCGGCATTCCAAAGATCGACCAGCACGCTGTAGATTGTTTGATGCGCCGGGACGTAGAAGTATTCCTCGTTAATTTTCTCGACCACTTCGGCGATCGCGTCACGCGGCGAAATGAGCATCGAACCGAGAACGCCTTGCTCCGCTTCGACGCTATGAGGCGGTGCGCGGTGAATATCCTGCGCAGAACCTGTGGGTGAAGTGGGAAAAACTCTTCCGCCGTTTCCTCCCGGTCTGCCTCGGCCGGGCCCATTGCCCGAATCTTTGCGAGGCGTCTCCCCAGTCCGCAAGGACGGTTGAGTCGCCATTTATTTGGTTTCTTTTTTTCTTCTGAAAAACGAACGGTGTTTTTTCTCAGGCTGCTCGGAAGCGCCTTGTTCAGCCCCGCGTTCGCGGGATTCCTGCGCCGATTTTACTTCAAATTTGAATTGAGCGGTGACGTCATGATGGAGCTTGACCGCAACTTCGTGTTCTCCAGTGTCCTTAATTGGTCGCTCCAGCACGATCTTGTGTCGATCAATCTCCAAACCAAGCTCGTTCTTCATCCTCGTCACAATATCCTGGGCAGTGATCGAACCGAAAGCTTTTCCTGATTCGCCGGTTGCAAGCGTGAATGTCAGATGCGCTTTTCCAATGCGGCGAGCCAATTCCTCGGCTTCATTCAATTCGCGGGCTTCGCGTTCGGCGCGTTTCTTTTTGAGAGTATCGAGCTGGTGCAGAGCGGCCGGCGTCACTTCGTAAGCTTTGCCGCAAGGCAACAAATAATTGCGCGCATAGCCGCGGCGCACCTTCACCACATCGGCTTCGGCGCCGAGGCCAGGCACATTGTCGGTTAGAATGACTTCAGTTGAGGGCATTATAGGAAATTTTTCGCGAGCGCGAAGATGTATACAAGCAGCGCGCTGACACACTGTCAACGTGTGAACAAAAAATTCAAAATTGTTTTAGCTTGCATTTTTCTGTTCGACCGATTTGCGCGCGAATAACTACTAGTCAGCGCGGATTTAAATCATGCCGAGCTTCATTCGCCCGGCTTCACTGATCATATTTTGATTCCAAGGCGGGTCCCAGACCAACTGCACATCCGCCTCATCGACGCCGTCGATGGAAAGAATTTTGCTCTGCGCGTCGTGCGCGATCGCCGGTCCCATTCCGCAACCAGGCGCAGTCAGGGTCATTTTTACTTCGACGCGTGTCCCGCCGTCGTCTTTTTTGGTCAGGCGACAATCATAAACCAAACCAAGATCGACAATGTTCACCGGAATTTCTGGGTCGAAGCATTGCTTGAGCTGGTTCCAAACATCGTCTTCCGAAACTACCCCGTTCGTTTTAGCGGTGGTCTTTTCCTTCGCTGCCGGCTTCGGTTTATCGAGACCGAGCGCGTCCAAATCTTTTTCCGCGATACGGGACAGTCCGTACGGCGTCGCGATCGTGTAACTGCCGCCGAGCGCCTGCGTGATTACGCCCTGCGTTCCTTTTGCGAGCGTTAACTTTCGACCGCTCGGGATCTCAATCGCCTCGACCTCCCGGCTTAAACTGAATTCCGTGTTCTCGTGCATGTCTAAAATTGTAGTGGCGGTCTATGACAGTCGCAAATATTCGGCTCGGATGGCGTCTCTGCCCGTTGCCACGGCGTTTAGCAGAAATGCCCTACAACTTGCTTGGCTCTTCTAACAACTCGATCACGCGCTTGAGCAGACGCGCGGCGCCACCGCCGTCGATGCTCCGATGATCGAAGCTGAGTGTGATCTGCGCTTCCGTTTTTGGAACAAATTCCTTTTTTGTTTCGTCCCACGCCGGAACTTTTTTCCCGGCGCCGAGGCCGAGGAGCAAAGTCTGATCGGGCAGGGGAATTGGCGTACCCCATTCGACCCCAAACGTTCCGAAGTTCGAAACCGTTGCAATGCCGCCCGCTTGCATGTCCGGCGAAATGCGGCGCTTGCGCGCAAGATCGACAAGTTCCTGATACTTTTTCACTAAATCGGCGAGCGAAGTTTTCTCGGCGTTGCGAATTACCGGGACCATGATTCCGTCCTCCGCTTCGACCGCGACGCCAACATCGATCGAATTCGATTGCACCACCCGGTTGCCAATCAGTTTCGCGGCCGCGGTCGGACTCTCCGCGAGCGCAAGGGCGAGCGCGCGCGTCGCGTAAAGTCCGGGGCCAGGCTTCGGATCGCCTTCCGCGACTCCGGCTCGGAGTTGTCGATCTTGCAAGATAGGGTCGAGATTGACTGACGAGCCGACTGTCGATAATGGGCGCGTCCAGCTGCGCCGCATCGCATCTGCCACGCCCGCGCGAATCGCGGAAGCCTCCTTCACGCTTTGGTTGTCGATCTTGTGCAGGAAATCCTCGAGATCTTTGATCGTGACCCGATTGCCGGCGCCGGTTCCGGTTATTGCGGCGAGGTCCGCGGGAGTTAATTGCAACTCGGCCATCCGCGCGCGCACGCGCGGCGAAACAAAGCTCGCGCCTTTCAATGTTGCTGGAACTGGTAATCCACCTGGTCGCGCCCCATCACCATCGCCCGCCGCGATCTTTTCCTGGCGCGCTGGCTTTACTTCCTGATCCGCCCGCGCCGGAATTTCTTCGGCCACCGTTTGCGGTGGGGGCGCTTGTTTCTTGAACCTTGCCGCGTCTGCTTCGCTCGCTTCGACGTAGCCGAGCACCGAACCGATCGGATAGGTTTCCTTCAACTGTGCGGTGATCTTTTCGATCCTGCCTTTGCACGGCGTCGTCACGCCCATGACAGCTTTGTTCGTTTCGACGTCGATGATTTCCTGATCGACCGCGACTTCATCGCCCGGTTTCACCTTGATGTCGACGATAGTCGCTTCGGCGATCGATTCGCCCAGCTGCGGCATGATGATTGGAACTTGCGGCATAAAATTATTCTTTAAGAAGCGCTCGCGCTTTCGCGGCGATCATCTTCGTGCCGGGCCGGTGCGCGCTCCAAAGATTTGGGTGATATGGAATTGGCGTGTCTTTTGCGTTGATGCGCACGGGCGCGGCGTCGAGCAGGTGAAATCCTTCGCTGGTGACGCGTGCGATCACTTCCGCGGTCGCGCCGCCCCAGGGGAACGATTCGCCGACGCAAAGCAAACGCCCCGTCCGCGCAACTGACGCCAGCACCGTGTCGGTATCGAGCGGTTTGACCGTGCGAAGATCGACAACTTCAATCTCGAGATTTTCCCTCGCTAATTCCTCGGCGACGGCGAGAGATTCCTGCACCATCGCGCTGTAAGTTACGATCGTCAGGTCACGACCTTCGCGCGCAATTCGCGCGCGGCCCGTCGGCAAACCTTTGTCCGGAAGTTTGTCGGCCTTGAGATGGTAATAAAGATATTTGTGCTCGCAGTAGACGACCGGATCATCGATTGCGACCGCGTCGATCAACATCGTGTAAGCGTCCTCCACTGTCGCCGGCGTCATCACGATCAGTCCCGGATAATGCGCGTAAATTGACTCCATCGATTGACTGTGAAACGGCCCGCTGCCTTTTGTGCCACCCGATGGAAGCCGGATGGTGATCGGCACAGGAATATTCGTCCGCCAATAATGCGTGCCGGCGTGATTAAGAATTTGATTCAGCGCGGTGCTGGAGAAATCGGCGAACTGCATCTCAACGATCGGGCGCATCCCCTTGATGGCGGCCCCAATCGCGGTGCCGACGATCGCGTCTTCGCTGATCGGCGTGTTCAACACGCGATTGGGAAATTCTTTGGCCAGACCTTTGGTTGCTTTGAAAGCGCCGCCAAATGTTCCGCCCACGTCCTGTCCGTAAATGAAAACGCGTTCGTCCTCGCGCAACAACCTGGCCTGCGCTTCACGGATGGCTTCGAGATAAGTGATGCTCATTCGGGTCGATCGACCAATTCGCGCGTTGAGATCGCGCACCAATCTTCTCTCTCGGCGTCAGGAGCCGCTTCTTTTTGCGCAGTCGCGATTGCCTCGTCCACTTGCCTGGCCGCGTCCTCCCGCCAGGATTTTAGTGTCGCGGCATCGGCCATTTCAAGATCGACAACCTTCTTTTCTGCCAGCTTCAAACAATCCTGCGCAAACGGTTGCCGCTTCATTTCATCCGTGACGTAGCTCGCGTCGTCGTGTTCGCCGTGGCCGGAAAGGCGCAAGACCGAAGCGACGACGAGCTGGGGCGGGCGACCTGCTCGTGCGCGTTTCACGGCGCTGCCAATGACGTCGAGGCATGTGCTCAAATCCGTCCCGTCGATGCTGTAACCTTCGAAACCGTAACCTTTCGCGCGATCTACTAAGTCAGCACACGCAAACTCGCGGTCATTAGGCGTGGAATACGCATAATGATTGTTCGTGGCGACCATTACTAATGGCACTTGCTCAACCGCCGCGATGTTCATGCCTTCGTGAAATGAGCCGGTCTGCATGCCGCCTTCGCCGATGCAGGACAAGCCGACAAAATTTTTCTCGCCGCGAAAACGTTTCGCCAGCAGTGCGCCCACCGTCACCGACACCATCGCGCCGAGGTGGCTAATCATGGCGAGCTGACCGTCGCCTGGCTTTCCGCGATGAATATTGCCGTCACGGCCGCGCATCGGCCCCTGCCGGGAGCCAAGATAAGTGCGGGCAACGTCGACAATCGGTTCGCCGAACGCGGAACGGCCCGCTTGATCGCGAATCAGTGGCGCAAAGATGTCGCCCTTTTGCAAAAACATTCCACAAGCAACGCTGACCGCTTCCTGGCCTTTGCCGATGTAAACGCCGCCGGTGATCTGGCCGCCGCGGTAAAGACTGACCAGTTTCTCCTCGAGCGTGCGTGCGAGCAGCATCCAGCGAAACGCCTCCAGGAATCGCTCATGCGGCGCCGCCTTCTTGGCTGAAGTTTTTTTTCCGCGCTGCGCCGTCTGAAGCATCGGCCAATTTTACGCAAGATCGACAATCGCGCGCAAAAAATTTTTTATGGAGGGACACGCGCTATCGTGCTCCAATTTTACCGCGCCGACACCGCGGCGCCCTCCAAATCAACGCCCAGCGCGACTGGCTTTTTGTTCGCCGTGGCCATTTTCGGCCAGGGCGAATTGGCGTTGCGAAGAAGCGGGTTCTTGCTGCGGCGGTGTTTGTGCGCCGGCGGGCGGCGCCGTCAGTTTCATTCCGACCAGTTTGCTCACGCCGCGTTCTTCCATGGTCACGCCATAAAGCACGTCTGCCTTCGCGATCGTGCGTTTGTTGTGGGTGATGATGATGAACTGGCTTTGCGCAATGAAACGGTCGAGCATTCGAACAAAACGGTTGATGTTGCTCTCATCCAGCGGCGCGTCGATTTCGTCCAAAACGCAAAACGGGCTTGGGCGCACCATGTAAATTGCGAAAAGGAGCGCGACCGCAGTCATGGCGCGTTCGCCGCCGCTCAACAGCGAAATGCTTTGCAATTGTTTGCCCGGCGGCTTCGCCGAAATCTCGATTCCGCAGTTGAGCGGATCGTTCTCGTCTAGCAATGAGAGGTCGGCCCGGCCGCCGTCGAAGAGTTCGGCAAACATTTCTCTAAAATTGGCGCGGACCTGGGCGAATGTTTCGGCGAACAATTTCTTGGTCGTCGAATTGATCCGCGAAATCACATCAAGCAGTTCCCGCCGGGAATTGGTGAGATCGTTATTTTGTGATTCGAGAAACTTGTACCGCTCCTCGAGCTCATCGTACTCCTGAACCGCGTCCAGATTGACGGGGCCCATGTTGTCGAGCTGCCGGGTAAGATCGACAATCAGCTTTTGTAATTCGTCGTTGGCAAGATCGACATTGGGGGTCGGGGCGAGTTCTTTTTCGGCGCGTTTCAATTGTGCCCGCAACGTTTTCCCAAATGCCGCTTCGTCCGGACTGAAGGCGCGCAAATCGATTTGGTAGCGCCGCGAAATATTTTCCGCCAGATTTTCGATCTGCATTTGCAACTGCGACTCGCGCACCTGCCGATGGCCGCGTTTCTCTTGCAACTCACTGAGCGAATTGCGCAAGCCGCGCAACTCGGTTTCCCGTTCCTGCACTGCGCGGAGCCGAACGGCACGTTGGGACGAGATTTTGTTCGCGGCCGCTTCCGCTTCGGCTGCGCGCGCGGTTTGTTCCTTGATCGCAACTTCAGCGTCGCGGTTTTCCTGTGTTTGCGCCGCGAGCTTG
>Ga0209180_10001992_pt1 | contig 10213 bp, 13 predicted proteins | sample CZO8metaG_3_FD_188355 | JGI IMG/M metagenome (GOLD analysis project Ga0209180, IMG submission 188355) | Vadose zone soil microbial communities from the Eel River Critical Zone Observatory, Northern California, USA - CZOApr15con2H2.8 metaG... | ecosystem: Environmental > Terrestrial > Soil >...
CAACCGTGAATTCGCACAGGGTTACTATCACTGGTTTTTTCTAATCCAGCCAAAACCCCTGCCGGAGAGACTGATCGGCGCCGATCCGAAGTTTTACTTGCTGAAGAAGGTCGGCGGCGGCAGCGCGGGCCTCTCCCCGTTCACGCCTGAAGCGCTAAGCGAGTACTTGCGGTGCTTTACGCCCGAAATGATTCACGCCAGTTGCGAAGATTATCGGGCATCGGCGGGCATTGATCTCGAGTACGATCTCGAGGACATTCAAGCAGGACGGAAGATCTCTTGCCCGATGCTGGTGCTGTGGGGCAAGCGAGGCCTGATTGAACGCTGTTTTTCGCCGGTCCGAGACTGGGGGGAAGTAGCGGTCAAAGCGCACGGCCGTGCGCTGGATTGCGGGCATTATCTCGCCGAAGAATTGCCTGAGGAAGCCTTTCTGGAGCTGAAGGCGTTCTTCCTCTAGCCCGGCTTTTCCTTCTTTTCAGGATTCGAGCTTTCGTCTCTTGTCCGCGGGCGTGGATTCGGTATAGAGGATCCGTTCTGCAAGGGGGTGCACCAGACCAAATCGAAAGCTCGATCATTCGTGACTTCGTTTGTCTTGTGACTTGTAATTTGTTCACCATGGTTTTCTTCTTAGGAGGGAGTTTGATGAAGCGACAATTGAGGGTAAGAGTGTTCGCAGTACTGGTAGGGGTGGCTTTCGCGGCGCTGATGAGCCACGCGTCGGTTGCTCGCGCCCAGGTTCAGTATCGCTGGGACAACGGAGCGTTTACCGAGCGCTTCAACAATAGCGAAGGCACCGAGACCGAGGACAACTGGGTGGCTAACGCGTTTCAGGTGGTGGACGGCGGGACGCACATCGTTTCAATCGAATTTCCGATCGGCGAGACCTACACGGACCTAACCGTCGACGCAGTGATCTATCAGGGCTTCGACCTGCGTGATCCCACTGCCGGTGGTGGACTGGTTCGCCTTTCCACGACGGAGACGACGATTACGGCCACTCAAGGCAGCCTCGTCACCATCACGCTGGACACGCCAGTCGACTTGAATGTTGACGACATTTTCTATGCAGCACTCCTGGTTCGGCAAGTAGATGGGGCCCATTTCCCGTGGTTCAATGACGGCACGATTCCGCTTGGCTATTCGTTCTTCGACGTTGGTCCTGCGCAGGGCGCGGACTACGATCTGGACCAGACCGGCAACGCCACCGTCAATGGCGGCATCCATCCCGTGGTTCACTTCGCCCAGAGCCCAGGCACGACGCTCATCCGCGCGAACGCGACGGATGGTACCTAGACGAGTTGGCTTTGCTCGGAGCGGACGGGTATTCCGTCCGCTCTGACTTTGTTTACACTCGCGTCGAGATCACGCGCGCAAATAATCGCCCCCGCCCCATCATGACATCGGTCTATCGCTTCGGCGTCACGAAGGGTGGCTGGGACTCGATCGTCGCGACATCCTCGGCCGTGTAATAGGCGCCAACCTGTTGTTGGTAGATTGGTCGAGTGTAGACCTCTGCGCGAGGGTGCTGGATTAAATCCGCGATCACCTCGACGACCTCCTCGACCGGCTGGGCGTGCGGCAGCAGCCGCGAATCCGGTCCTCCGTATCGCGCGTTCAAGCCGAAATCGGTCGCCACTGCGCCCGGCAGCACGGACGAGACATGGATGTCCGGAAACTCCGCGCGAAGGTCCACCCGTAGGTTGGCGGTGAGCGACATCAGCGCGTGCTTGGAGGCGCTATAGGCGGAGCGGATCGAAGCGAACGGGATGCGCGATAACACCGAAGAGACATTGATGATGTGGCCGCGCTTCCGTTCCTTCATGTGAGGCAGCACCGCCTGCATACCGTAGAGCGCCGACTTCACGTTCACCCGCATCATTTCGTCGAGATCTTCATCGGTCAGCTCAGCGACCTGCCGGGTAATGCCTCGACCGGCGTTGTTGATCCACACGTCAATCCGACCAAAGCGACCGAGCGATGCGGTGACGATTCCCTCTACTTCGGCGCGTCTGGTGACATCCGCCACCACTGCGAGCGCCCGGGGACCCGACTCCGCCGCCACCGCGCGCAGCTCGCGTTCCCTTCGGGCCGCCAAAACCAGCGATGCGCCCATCTGTCCGACCCGTCGGGCGACGGCTGCGCCGATCCCTGAAGATGCCCCGGTGATCACGATTACCTTGTCGTTCATCAGGCGCAATCTACCAGCGGTCCTCCATCTTTGGGCAGGATAGCGACCATCCCCCGGCAAGACCTCTACCGTGGCCTTGGATCCGGCGATGCGTCAAAGTACGTTGCGAAGAATCGCCGCCTCGATGAACACCGCGAAAGGGAAATCCCGGGTCGACCTGCGCGAACCGGAGATCCATGAGCAGTGGGAATCCATTTATCTCAATCCGGATCTCGATCGGCTGTACGACCAGATCTTTGAGCGCATCGTCGGGATTTTGTCTCCCAAGCCCGATCAGACGCTGCTTGACGCGGGCTGTGGTTACTGTTTCCACGCGGTCCGACTCGCGAAAAGCGGAGTTCAGGTAACGGCGCTGGACCTTTCGGACGCAGCGCTCCAGCGGGCTGCGGCAACGATCCGACGCGCCGGTATGGAAGACCGCATCCGGCTGGAACGTGGAGATCTACTCGAGCTTCCGTTTTCGGACGGATCTTTCGATTACGTACACTGTTGGGGCGTGCTGATGCACGTGCCTCGACTCGAAGTGGCTCTGGGCGAGCTGATTCGGGTGCTCAAGCCAGGTGGGAAGTTGGTGGTGATGGAGAACAACGCGCATTCCCTTCACGTTCAAGGTGAAAGACTGGCGCGGCTCGCCAAGCGAATTCTGAGGCGCCCGCTGAATGAAAGGACCGCGACGCCGCGAGGATCCGAGGAGTGGGTTGGCGATGGGTCTAGCCGCCTGATGCTGCGCATCCAGGACATCGACTTTCTGGTGCGCTTCTGTGAGGAGCACGGTTTGCGACTGGTTGACCGCTTCGCGGGTCAATTCACCGAGCTGTACACCCAGCTGCCGGGGCGCGCCCTCAAGCGAGTTGTCCACAGGTTCAACGAGTTCTGGTTCGCCTCGGTGGGTCGGCCGAAGCTGGCAGTCGGCAATATCCTGGTGTTCGAGCGTGAGTAGCCGACCGCTTCGCGTCTCCGTGGTTGGAATTGACGGCTCAGGGAAGAGCTCGACCACGCTCAGAGCGATCCAGCAGCTCTCAGCGGAGGGCCGAATCTGCAAGCCGGGCCGGGATGCGTTCGTTCAGCAAGGCGCGGATCGCGAGTACTGTTTCCCGCGCATCTCAAACGTCGTCGAGCGCGTTTTCTGCCGGGTTGACGCGAGCCGTCGGCGAGGGCTTATCGGACTGAGCCGAATCGCTTTCATCGCCTACCAACGCTGGCTCGAGCCGCACATGATTCGGCGTTTCCAGCCGGCCTTGGTTCTTAACACTCGCTGCATGATCATCGATCCCGCCATCTACAGTGACATTTATTGGCCGACGCTCAGCCGTTTCTCGCTCAAGCGAAAGATCGTCGCATTCCACCGCTTTTCCGGCCTGCCGTTTCGCGACCTCTATGTATTCCTGCGCACCCCAGCCGCCGTCGCTCTCGATCGAATTCACCGTCGCGTCGCCCAGACTCCGGGTCTGGCGCAGCAGCCCCGGGAGTATTGGCTCCACCTCCACGAGAGCGAGGCGATTCTGGCAAGGCTCGGTGCCTGTTTCGAGGAGGCGCTGGAGGTGGCGCACGGCCTGGCTGCCTTCGATATCGTCGAAGTCGAGACTACGCGTTACGACGAATTGGCCGTGGCGCAGAGGATTGCCGATGAGATTCGCAATCGACTCACCGCCGAAGACCGAATCGGGGTGCCGACATGCGCGTAACGTTTCTCGGTACCGGGAACGCCTTTTCGGGTGCCGGACGAGCGCAGAGCGCCGTTCTGATCGAAGACCAGGGCGGTCGATGGCTCCTCGAATGTGGCGCAACAACTCCTTACCGTCTCAAGCGTGAGGGCATCGACCCGAGCACGATTGGGATGGCGGCGGTGAGCCACTTGCACGGCGACCATTTTGGGGGCCTGCCATTTCTTTTGCTCGGGGCGCGAGACGAGGAGGGGAGGAAATCGGCTTTCCATCTAGTCGGCCCTCCGCCGCTCAAGGCCCGGATCAGAGATCTGTTGCTGGCGCTCTATCCGGAGTCCAATCCGGACGACTGGCCTTTTCCGCTCGACTACCACGCGCTGAAACCTGGTCAGTCGATCCTCGTTCTCGGGCGGACCATCCGGGCGTTTGCAGCCCACCACATGACGGACGGGACGGCACTCTGTCTTCGGGTGGAGAGCGAGGGCAAAGTCATTGCATTCAGCGGGGATACCGGCGCCCTCGCTCCACTGGCAGAGGTCGCGGAAGAGGCGGATCTCTTCATCTGTGAATGCACGCTCGAAAAGCCGGCGCAGGCGCTGCACTTGAGCGTGGAGGACATCGCTCGCCTGAGGCCCGGGTGGAGCGCTCGCCGCGTGGTGCTCACGCATCTGTCCGCGGAATCGCGGCGCGCTGCACAGGCGTTGAGGGGAGTCGAAGTGGCGGAGGATGGCGGACGGATAGAGTTGTGAGGGAGGACATGCTTGGTAACCGATCGTTGATCCGAGGCGTATTGGACTTCATGATTCGATCGTCGCTTGGGCTGGCACTGGTTTCTTCTCTGATCTCCCTTGAGGCTCGCGCGGGCGAAAGGTCACCCGTGCTCGTCGAGCTTTTCACCTCGGAAGGCTGTTCGAGCTGCCCACCGGCGGACGCCGTGCTCGAGCGGCTCGAGCGCAACCAGCCCGTTCCGAACGCACAAATCATCTCTCTGGGCTTTCACGTCGACTACTGGAACCAGCTAGGATGGGCCGACCCCTTTTCCTCCGCTGAATTCTCTCTTCGGCAGGAAGAGTACAGCAATGCGTTCGGCGGCGACCGGATCTACACCCCGCAGATGGTGGTAGATGGTTCGCGCGAATTCGTTGGCGAAGAAGCGAAGGCGATCCGGTCTGTCGCGGAGGCGTCGGCCCGACCGAAGGCTCGAATTGAAATGACCCTCTCGCCTCGCTGCGAGCTCTCCTCAAAATTGAAGGTGTCGGTGGGCCAGCTTTCAAATCTGTCGAAGACCGATCCTCCCGAGCTTCTGGTCGCGATTACCGAGAGCGGCCTTGCCAGCCAAGTGCGACGAGGCGAAAACGCAGGACGCACGCTTCGCCACACGGCCGTGGTCCGGCAGCTTCGTTCACTGGGTGAGGTCCAACGGCAAACGACCGAGGATTTCGTCGCTTCCACCCAACTGTCGGTGGACAAAGCGTGGAAGCGCAGCGCGCTTCAGGTAGTGGCGTTTTTGCAGGAAAAGAAAGGCCGCCACATTCTTGGCGCGGCCGCAAAGCCTCTTTGCGATGCAGCCCGGTGAGCGAAGCGCAGGAGGCGATCAGCGAAGCGCCCGCAACGCATCCAGCGTATCGCTCGGTTCGGGACGGCTGGTGTAGTCGGGATCGCTCTGCGCCGCTCGAATGATGCGGTTCCGGTCGATCACGAAGCGCGCCGGGATCGGCAGCGTCCAAGACGCGTCGCCGTTGAACTGCTCGAGATCGAGTGGAAAGGTGCGGTAGGTTTCCCGGAGATAGTCGGGCAAGCTCCAGCGCAGCCCGAAACGCGCCGCTACTTCATTGCCCGGATCGCTCAGGATTTCGAAGGTCAGGTGTCGGCGCTCGATCAGCTCTCGGCTGTAGACGGGTAATTGCGGCGAGATCGCGACCAGGCTCGCACCGAGCGCGGTGAACTCCGGAAGGATCTTTTGCAGAGCTACCAGCTCCGCGTTGCAATACGGTCACCACCGGCCCCGGTAGAAGGTGAGGACCAGCGGTCCCTGGGCGAGCAGCGCTCTGGAGTCGACCGAGCGCTCCTGAGCATTCAAGAGCACGAAGTCTGGAGCCTTGGCACCAACCTTCAAGACTCGATCTACCGCACCGGACAGCCGTAGCTCGTCCACGGCCTGATGCATCTTGGCGACGACTTCCGGTTTACGTCCTGCTTCGAGCCGCAAGCGCAGCGCGGTGAGTTCCTCTTTCAATGACATGAAGTGCCCGTCCTTTCAAAATCGGTATCCAAGAGCGACGAAGCCGCGCGTCGCCGATGCGCGAAAACGGTCATTGTTTCCATCAAGTGGCCTGCTTGACGTGTATTCAGTGCTCATATGGCTCACCCCAGCCCGCACACCCCAAGAGCCCCACCAATAACCGGCGAAGAATTCTGAGTCCAACTGGCCGTAGTCGTGGCGTCCGAAGAGAAAAAGATTGAGGCGGGAAGGGCTGGCCCTCTGCGCTCCGGACAAGGCGGGCTCGAGGCCGGCATATTGGCCAGTCACCTCAGGACCGAAACCGACCCCGATCAAGTCGATGTTCATTCCCGCTTCCAGCCCGGCGAAGAGCCGTACCGAGACAGCGAACATCAGATTGAGAGCGTAGCTGCGAGGCTGGTCCACGGTAAGAGTATCCCTCGCGCCGGCAGCGATGAGCGCCGCATTGCCGTTTGGAAACACTACGCTTCCACTGCCAAAGAAGGATGAAAAGCGCCCGCCAATCCCGGCGTTCAACCGATGGTCGAAGAAGCTGAACGTCGGCGTGTAAGCGATGGCTGCGGTGACGCCCGAGGGAGTGGCAATTGAAAGGTCTAACTGGTGAAGCAAGAGACGATCGGCGTTCTCACTCGCACTTGCGTGCGCCGTCGCGATTATCAGCAGCGGCAGAATCCAGCATACCGCTCGCAGGGCATCCTCGACAGGCTTTTGGCCATTTCGACTCCGGTTCACTCTTCTCCTGATGGAGATACGACGGAGCCTGTTCGCGGTTACCCTTCCAAGAACTTGAGCAGCTCGTTAAGCGTGGTTCCAGTACCATCAGCAGATACGCCCAGCTCTTCCGGAGGGACCTGCTGCCGATTGACCCAGAAGGTAGGAAAACCGAAGGCTTTGGCTCCGGCAACATCCCAGCCGCCAAACGCCACAAAACCGATCTCCTCTCGTCTCAACTGGAATGCATCGACGGCGAGTTGGTACGCGCGAGGGTCGGGCTTGTAGGATTTGATTTGGTCCGTGCTGAGGACGTGCTCAAACATGCCTTGCAGGCCTGATTTGTGAAGGCCCCCGTTCAGGATGTTCAATGTCGCATTCGACAGTATCGCCAGTCTGATTCCCCTCTGACGGAGCGAGCCCAAGGCTTGGGGCACGTCCGGCCAGGTCGGAAGGACTAGATACATGCCCATCAACTGATCGCGCTGGGCCCTTGTCAGATCGAGCTTCAGCGATTTCGCGGCAAACACCAGGGCGTCCTCGGTCGCTTGCCAGAAATCAGCGTAGCGGTGGGAGAGCGCGCGCAGCCATTGATATTCGAATTGCCGCGTTCGCCACACGCTGCTGAGCTCTGCGCCCTTGCCGGGGGAATAGTTCCTCAGCCTTGGCAAAGATCGAACGAGGATCAAAGAGCGGGAAAGCGTCGAATGCGAGCGCCTTGATTCTCCCGACGACGAAGCTCCCCGTTCCCCTGCCGGAGACTGTGGCGGTGGCAACCCCCGCCTGCAACAACGCTCGCCGAGTAATTTCCATCTCACGCAGCTCCTGGAATACACACCGTCCGCGCCGGCGCGCTGGCTTGGTACGAACTGAGGCGAAAAACGTTATCTGAAAGAGCGCCTCCGGTGTAACTGAAATCACCGAGTCACATACTTAAGAACAGTACAAACAAATAACCCTGAGGAGGACAAAATGAATTTTAGAAACACGATTGTCTTTGCATTGATGTTAACAGCCGCTCCCGCCGTTGTTCATGCCAGCCCGTTCGTGGTGCTGGAAAAGGAACAGGTAAGCGAAACATCATTGATCAATGCCAGTTTCGAGGTGAACCGGGAGCTCGGGCGCGCATGGGTCGAAATCCAGATCAGCGACTCTGGATCCAGCGGCGACGACGCCATCGTAGGAGTGATCCGGAAGCAGATCGAGGGCCTCTCCTACGATCAAGCGAAAAACCAGGTCGTCTACGTCAACGGGGCCCGATCGGTGGTTTGCGCCGTCGAGTCTGGCTTCCTGTTTCAGAAGTCCTTGAAGCCTACCGGAGACTGCGCGATCTCGATTTCATCTGAAAACCGCATCCGGGACGATGGATTCGAGCTCTCGAGCCAAGTTGTTTCGAAGGTACTCTTCGATCCAAAAGCGTAGGATCGACACGCGCGTCTCTTCCTGTCGCTGCCCCTCGTGGCCGCTCAAGCGGCGCGGGGGGCTTCGGTCATTGGGATATATTCGAGCGGCGGGAGCTGGTGATCGGCCGCGAACGAAAATCTTCACATGACGAATCTCCGAAGTTCCGGCAATTTAGCGGGACCATGCTGCATCGCATTTTGGAGCCAAGGGCCGAGTTTGCTTACACGCTGCTTCGAGTCGTCGCGGGGTTGATGTTCGCGTTTCACGGACTTCAGATTCTCTTCGGCGTGCTCTCGAACTTCCAGCCCCCGGTCGGAACTCAGCTCTGGTTCGGTGGAATCATCGAGCTCGCCTGCGGCATCGCCATCGCACTCGGCGTCCTGACGAGCTGGGCAGCCTTTCTCGCCAGTGGGACCATGGCGGTCGCCTACATCCAGTTTCATTGGAAGCTGAAATTCGGCGCGCAATTCTTTCCCGCGGTCAATCAGGGAGAACCGGCCCTCCTCTACTGCGTGGTGTTTTTCTTTATCGCGTGTCGAGGCGGCGGCCGGTGGAGTATCGATGGGAGAACGCGCCGAGGCTAGTTCCGACGCTTCTGCTTCTCGTTGGGACGTCCCTTGACGAGCGCGAGCTTCTCCGCGACGTCGGCGCGGTCGGCCAGGTCCGCAAGAATCCCATCGTCCGAAAGATCGAGTGGGTGGGAATGCTTCCAGTCGTGGCGTGCGACCTTGTCGAGGCGCTTCACGACCTCGTCATCCCGCACCTCGATCGCCAGCTCACGACGGCCGTCGAAGCTGCCCGGGGCGAAGTTGATCGATCCTACGATTGCGGCGACGCCGTCGGCGAGGAGCATTTTGCCGTGAAGCCTCAGCCGCTTGAGCTTGTGAATCTTGATCCCCACATCATCCATGATCCGAAGGCCACCAACGCCTTCGACCAGTTTGTCCTTCTTGAGCGTGTGCGGCGGTCGGGTCATCAGATGAAGTTTCACCCCTCGGCGCGCCGCTCGCACCAGGCACTCGATCACGACGAGATCCTGATATCGCTCGTTCTGGACGAACAACGAATGTCTCGCCTCCTCGATGAAACGGCAGAATCGGTCCCGCCCCCCTGGGCACCAGATCAGGTGGCCTTGCTCGCCATCGAAGCGCTTTCGGTGCCAATCGGCTTCGAAGCACTCGACGATCTCGCCGACCTCGCGCGCGTGGTTGGTGACGACCGCATAGTCGCGAGTCTCGGTCAGATTCTTGGTGGCCCAGTTGAGCGACTTGACGAATGCGCTCTGTTCATCCACGACCATCGACTTTTCGTGGGTGAGCTCGAAAGCGGGATTGCCGTCGACGACATCGATTCCGGCACGGGTAAGCTTTTGGCGAGTGTCCTCGTTGTCCTCCTCGCCACTGCGGCGGGCAGGGTTGAGCATCACCCGGACCTTCACCCCGCGACGGCGCGCGGCGACGACTGCCTCGAGCAGCGCCGGATCGGAAAAGACAAACATCTTTACCCAGATCGACTTTGTGGCCGCTCGGATGGCGTCGAGAATGGGCTTTGCAGAGTCGTCGGGAAGAACTACCAGGGTTCGGGACATTGGGGCTCCTTCTTATCCGGTCAGGGGCGAGCGGCGGGCTGGCACCGCGCCGACCTGGATCCGATGCAGCTCGGCGTACTCCCCGCCGAGCGCCACCAGCTGAGCGTGTGTGCCTTGCTCCGCGACCACGCCGGCCTTGAGGACGATGATCTTGTCAGCATCGCGAATCGTGCTCAGGCGGTGAGCGATGGTGATCACGGTGCGTCCCTTCATCAGTCGCTCGAGAGCGTCGATCACGACCTTCTCCGACTCGCTGTCGAGAGCAGCCGTCGGCTCGTCGAGGACCAGGGTCGGCGAGTTGCGAATGATCGCGCGGGCAATCCCGATCCGCTGACGTTCGCCTCCAGAGAGGGTCACCCCTCTCTCGCCCACCAGCGTATCGTACCCATTCGGCATCCGCGCGATGAACTCGTGTG
>Ga0209180_10001995_pt1 | contig 10200 bp, 10 predicted proteins | sample CZO8metaG_3_FD_188355 | JGI IMG/M metagenome (GOLD analysis project Ga0209180, IMG submission 188355) | Vadose zone soil microbial communities from the Eel River Critical Zone Observatory, Northern California, USA - CZOApr15con2H2.8 metaG... | ecosystem: Environmental > Terrestrial > Soil >...
AAGAACATCATCCGCCGCTCGGGGGAGAACATCGCGGCCGCGGAGGTCGAGGCCACGCTCCAGGCCCACGAAGCGGTGGCCCAGGTGGCGGTGGTGGCGGTACCCGACGAGCTCCGCGAGGAAGAAGTCCTGGCCTGCGTCGTGCCGATGCCCGGCACCACCGCCGACCGGGCGCTGGCCGAGCGTCTCTGCGACTTCTGCCTGGAGCGCCTGGCCTACTTCAAGGCGCCCGGCTGGGTGCTCTTCGTGGAGAGCCTGCCCACCACCGGCACCCAGAAGGTCCAGAAGACCCAGCTCTTCCCGCGGGGCGAGGATCCTCGGCGCCGGCCGGGGGCGGTGGACGTCCGGGCCCGCAAGAAGCGCGGCTGACCGCACGCGGCGGGCCAGGCGGCCATGAACTACGCCATGCGCTAGAATGGCAGTATGACGATTCCTGAGCGCTCGGTGCTCCTGGGCGACCTGCTGCGCCGTCGCATCCTGGTCCTGGACGGCGCGATGGGCACCATGATCCAGGGGCGGGGGCTCACCGCCGCCGACTTCGGCGGGCCACAGTACGAGGGCTGCAACGAGCAGCTCAACCTCACGCGGCCCGACGTCATCGCCGACATCCACGCGGCGTACATCGAGGCAGGTGCGGATCTCATCTCGACCAATACCTTCGGATGCGCCCCGTATGTTCTTGCCGAATATGGGCTGGCGGAGCGCTGCCACGACATCACGCTGGCCGCCGCCCGGATCTGCCGAGCGGCCGTCGACCGGGCCTTCACCGCGGACCGGCCGCGCTTCGCCATCGGCGCGATGGGGCCGGGGACCCGGACCATCAGCGTCACCGCGAACGTGACCTTCGAGGAGGTGCGCGACGCCTACTATCGTCAGGCGCGCGCCCTGATCGAGGGCGGGATGGACGCGCTGCTGCTCGAGACCTGCCAGGACACGCTGAACGTCAAGGCGGCCGCGATCGGGGTCCGCCAGGCCATGACCGAGGCCGGAGTCAGCCTTCCCCTCATGGTCAGCGGCACCGTCGAGCCCATGGGCACCATGCTGGCCGGACAGGACGTTGACGCCCTCTACGCCTCGCTCGAGCACCTGGACCTCTTCTCGATCGGGCTCAACTGCGCGACCGGCCCCGAGTTCATGACCGACCACCTGCGCACGCTCTCGAACGTGGCCACGTGCTTCGTCTCGGTGTACCCGAACGCGGGCCTGCCCGACGAGCACGGCCATTATGAAGAAACCGCGGAGAGCCTCGCCCACAAGATGCGCCGCTTCGTGGACGAGGGCTGGGTGAACGTGGTGGGCGGCTGCTGCGGGACGACTCCAGACCACACGCGCGCGCTGGCCGGTCTGGTGGCGGGGCGGGTGCCGCGCGTGCCCGCGTCGGACCGGGCGCCCGCGGTGAGCGGCATCGAGTCGGTGTACCCGAGCGAGGACCTGCGGCCGGTCATCGTGGGCGAGCGGACCAACGTGATCGGCTCGCGCCGCTTCAAGGAGCTGATCGTCGAGGAGAAGTTCGAGGAGGCCTCCGAGGTCGGGCGTGCCCAGGTCCGGGGCGGAGCGCAGGTGCTGGACGTCTGCCTCGCCAACCCGGATCGCGACGAGGCGGCCGACATGGACCGCTTCATGGACTTCGTGACCCGCAAGGTCAAGGCGCCGCTGATGATCGACTCCACCGACGCCCGGGTGCTCGAGCTGGCGCTGCGCAAGTGCCAGGGCAAGGCCCTCGTCAACTCGATCAACCTGGAAGACGGCGAGGAGCGCTTCGAGCTCGTGGTCCCGCTGATCCGCACCTACGGCGCGGCGGTGGTGGTGGGCTGCATCGACGAGGACAAGCAGCAGGGCATGGCGGTCACCCGGCAGCGCAAGCTGGCCGTCGCGGAGCGGACCCACGAGCTACTCACCGGGAAATACGGGGTGCCCGAGCGCGATCTGATCTTCGACCCGCTCGTCTTCCCGGTGGGTACCGGCGACGTCAACTACGTGGGCTCCGCGGTCGAGACCATCGAGGGCGTGCGGGCGATCAAGACCCGCTTCCCCAACTGCAAGACCATTCTCGGCATCTCGAACGTCTCCTTCGGCCTGCCCGCCGCGGGCCGCGAGGTGCTCAACGCGGTCTTCCTCTACGAGTGCACCAAGGCCGGCCTGGACTACGCCATCGTCAACAGCGAGCGGCTCGAGCGCTACGCGTCCATCCCGGAAGAGGAGCGCCGGCTCTCCCAGGACCTGATCTACTGGCGGGGCGCGGACCCGGTGGCCGCCTTCGCCGCCCACTTCCGCGGCCGGACCAGGGCCCCGAAGGACACCGGCGTCCCGCTGCCCCTCGACGAGAGGCTGGCCCGCTACATCGTGGAGGGCTCGAAGGAGGGCCTGCTGGACGATCTGGCCCTCAAGCTCGAGGAGATGGGCGCGCTCGACATCATCAACGGACCGCTCATGAAGGGCATGGGGGAGGTCGGGCGCCTCTTCAACGACAACCAGCTCATCGTGGCCGAGGTGCTCCAGTCCGCGGAAGCCATGAAGGCCTCCGTCGCCTACCTCGAGCAGTTCATGGCCAAGGACGAGAACGCCTCCCGCGGCACCATCGTGCTCGCCACCGTGAAGGGCGACGTCCACGACATCGGCAAGAACCTGGTCGAGATCATCCTCAAGAACAACGGCTATCGGATCGTCAACCTGGGGATCAAGGTGCCGCCGGAGGACCTGATCGCCGCGTACCACAGCCACAAACCCGACGCGATCGGCCTGTCCGGGCTCCTGGTGAAGTCGGCTCAGCAAATGGTGATCACCGCCCAGGATCTGCGGGCGGCCGGGGTGGAGATCCCGCTCTTCGTGGGCGGGGCGGCGCTGACGCGAAAGTTCACCGCGACGCGGATCGCCAGCGAGTACGGCGGTCTCACCCTCTACGCCAAGGACGCGATGGACGGCCTCGACCTCGCCAACCGGCTCTTCGGCGCCACCACGCGGGACGCGCTGGTGGAGCGCCTGCGCGCCGACCAGGAAGCCCTGCGCGCGGGCTCCGAGGCCGTCGCCGCGGCGGCGGAGGCGCCCGCGACCACGGCCACGCCGAGCCGATCCGCGGTCTCGCGCTCGGTGCCGGTGGCGACCCCGCCGGACCTCAAGCTCCACCTGCTGCGGAACGTCCCGCTCACCCACGTCTTCCCGTACCTGAACCTCCAGATGCTGCTGGGCCGCCACCTGGGGGTGAAGGGCTCGGTGGCGCGGCTCCTCGAGCAGGGCGATGCCAAGACGGTCGAGATCAACGCGGTGGTCGAGCAGCTCGAGCGCGAAGCGATCGCGCAGGGGCTGATCCAGGCGAACGGCCTCTACCGGTTCTACGAGGCGGCGGCGGCGGGCGACGATCTCCTGCTCTTCGACGCAGGTGCGGAGATCACGCGCTTCCACTTCCCGCGCCAGGCCGCGGGCGAGCGGCTCTGCCTGTCCGACTACGTGCGCGAGCAGGGCAACGGCGAGAAGGACTACGTCGCGCTCTTCGCGGTCACCTGCGGCGCGGGGGTGCGCGACCTGGCCGAGCGCTGGAAGGAGGAAGGCCAGTACCTCCGGTCCCACGCGCTGCAGGCGCTGGCCATCGAGACCGCGGAGGCCTTCGCCGAGATGCTGCACGCCCGGCTGCGCACCCAGTGGGGCTTCCCGGATCCGCCCGGCCTGGCCCTCTCGGACAAGCTGAAGGCCCACTACCGCGGAATCCGGGTGTCGTTCGGCTATCCGGCCTGCCCCGATCTCGCCGACCAGCGCATCCTGTTCGACCTGTTGAAGCCCGAGCAGGTCGGGCTCGGCCTCACCGAGGGGTTCATGATGGACCCGGAGGCGTCGGTCTCCGCGCTGGTCTTCCACCACCCCGAGGCCAAGTACTTCAAGGCCGAGTAGCTGGCCGCTTCCCACATGCCGAGCCTGCTGCAGGCCCCCGGTGTGAGCGCCCGGTTCCTCGATCTGCTCGCCCAGGAGCCGCTCGGTCGGAGCCGGATCCTCGACGTGGGCTGCGGCGCGGGGCGCCTCTCGCTGGCGCTCGCGCCCGCCTCGAAGTGGGTGGTGGGCCTCGACCGCGAAGCGCCGCTCATTCAGGAGGCGCGCCGGCGCGCGGCGGTCGCGCATCTCGCGAACGTCGAATTCCACGAGGCCGATGTCGAGGCCGATTCGTACGAGTCCTGGCGCCCCGACCTGGTCACCGCCCACCTCTGCGCCTCGGACGCCATCATCGAGCGTGCGGCCCAGGCCCTGGTACGCGGCTCCTGCCTCGCGATGGTCTCGTTTCACGTCGACCAGTGGAAGGAGACCGGCAAGGTGTCGCGGTTTGCCTACGACGAGGCCCGGATGCGCGCCGATCTCGAGTCGCGGGGCTTCGCGGTCGAAGCGCTCGAGGTCGAGAGAGACATACGCCGGTTCGACTCGGTCGAGGAGGGTCTGGCCGCAGCGGTGGGCCTCGAGGACCGCTGGAAGGCGGACGGCCGCTGGTTTCGCTACATCGCGTTCCTGGAATCGGGCGGGCGCACGCTCACGCGCAGCCATCTCCTGGTGAAAGCCCGGCGCACGTGACCCTGCTCGCGACCGCGCTCACCGACTCGGTCAAGGCACTGGCGCTCGAGCTGCGCTTCGACCTCGTGACGGCCGGGCCGGCCGGGCCGCCCGAGCACGGACCCGCGCTTCGGGATTGGCTCGAGGCGGGCTACGCCGGCACCATGGGCTACCTGGAGCGCCGGGTGGAGGAGCGGCTCGACCCCGCGCGCGTGCTGCCCGGCGCACGCTCGGTTCTGTGCGTGGCGCTCAACTATTTTCAAGGTGAACCGGCGGATGCTTCCTGGCGTCCGGTGGCCCGCTACGCCTGGGGCCACGATTATCACGACGTCATCGGGCCGCGGCTCGAGCGGCTCGCCGGGTATCTGGCCGAGGCCGCCGGCGCGCGCAGCCGCGGCTACGTGGATACGGGGCCCGTGCTCGAGCGGGACCTGGCCGCGCGGGCCGGCCTCGGCTGGATCGGCAAGAACACCATGCTGCTCCACCCCCGGCTGGGCTCCTGGTTCTTCATCGGCGTGCTGCTGACCACCGCCGAACTGACTCACGATCAGCCGCTCGCCGACCGCTGCGGCACCTGCCGCGCCTGCCTCGACGCCTGCCCGACGGGCGCCTTCGTCGCCCCCTACGTGCTCGACGCCCGGCGCTGCGTGTCCTACCTCACGATCGAGCACCGCGGGGACATCGATCCCGAGGTTCACGCCGGGATGGCCGGCTGGCAGTTCGGCTGCGATATCTGCCAGGACGTCTGTCCCTGGAACCGGAAGGCGCCGATAACCCGGGAGGTGGCCTTCGAGCCTCCCGCGCCCTACCCGGGCGCCGCGGCCATGTCCTCCATGGACGACGAGACGCTCCGGCGCCGCTTCGCGGGAACTCCGCTGCTTCGAGCGAAGCCTGCGGGCCTCCGCCGCAATGCCCAGATTTACCTGGAGAATGAGGCGTGAACCTCGACATCGGGCTGGGCGACACTGAGGAGGACCTCCGCAAGAACGCGCGGGCGGTCAAGAAGCGGATCTTCTTCTACGCGTCCACTCGAACCTACCAGACGTGCTCGCGGTGCACGGGCTCGAGGATCTCGTCCCGCGACTGCACGCGAAGTCGCTCGCGGGGGACTGGGAGGGCATGGCCGACCTCATCAGCGACGAGACGCTGGAGCACTTCGCGGTGAGCGGGTCGTTCGCGATCATCGGGGAGCGGATCCACGAGCGCTACCGCGGCCTCTACGATCGCACCCAGCTCTACCCGTCCTTCCAGCCCTCGCTCGACGATCCGCGCTGGCCCACCGTCCTCGCCGGCTTCCAGGGCGCCCGAGGGGCTATGCTACAATCCGACCGCGAGAGGAGATCGGCATGGCGATCCTGAAAGTCGCGCGTCTCGGACACCCGGTGCTTCGCAAGGTCGCCGCCCCCGTCCCGGTGAGCGAGATCAGCGCAGCAGAGACCCAGCGGCTGATCGACGACATGGTCGAGACGATGAGGGAATACAACGGTGCTGGCTTGGCCGCGCCGCAGGTCCACGCGCTCAAGCAGATCTGCGTGATCGAGGTCAACGGCAACCCCCGTTACCCCGACGCGCCCGCCATCCCGCTCACCGTCCTGATCAACCCGGTGGTGACCCCGCTCACCGAGGAGATGGAAGACGGCTGGGAGGGCTGCCTCTCCGTGCCCGACATGCGGGGCATCGTCGCGCGTTTCGGGTCGGTGCGGCTCGAGGCGCGCGACCGCGAGGGCAACCCGATCGACGTGGTGGCCAAGGAGTTCTTCGCCCGGGTGGTCCAGCACGAGACCGATCACCTGAACGGCATCGTCTACGTCGACCGGATGCGCGACCTGTCGACCCTCACGCACCTGGCCGAGTGGAACAAGTACTGGCTCGGCATCCAGGAGCAGGACGACTAGGCGGAGCCGCGCCATCAAGGCCGTCGCCGTCGTCCGTGATCTCTTCTTCGTCGCCCGCATCCGGGAAACCGCCCGTCTGGTCGGCACCGCGCTGGTCTTCGCCCGCACCCCCGAGGAGCTGACCGCGGCCCTGGAAGGCGAGCCACCCGCCCTGGTCATCGTGGATCTCACAACCAATGGCTGGGATTACGAAGCGATTTTCACGGCCCTGGAGCGCGTGCCCGCCGTCGCCGTGCTCGGCTACACCACCCACGCCCTGGCGCGGACGACCCAGCCGTTGCACGCCCGCTGCCGCCGGGTGGTGACGAAAGAGACGCTAACCCAGGAGCTGCCCGAGCTCCTGCAGCGGGGCCTCGCCGCGTGACCGCCGCCGAGTTCGTCGCCCAGCTCGACGAGACCAACCAGGCCGTCCTGCGCCGTCTCGAGCCGGAGGCCACGCTCAAGCCCGAAGTGTCCGGCGCGCTCAACGTGACCAATCTCTTGAAGGTCGCGCTCAAGAACGAGATCGAAGCCACCGAGATCGCGGCGCGCTGGCTGGTGGTTACGACCGACGTCGAGGTGAAGATGGCCTTCGCGCGCCAGGCCGGCGACGAGGCGAAGCACTACCGGATGATCGCCGAGCGGCTCGGGGAGCTGGGCTTCGACGCGCGAAGCTTCGATCCGCTCGCCCAGGGCTTCGGACCGCTGTTCAAGTACCTCGACTCGCTCCCGACCACCGTCGAGCGGGTGGCGGCCGGCCAGTTCACCCGCGAGGCGGTCGCGGTGGTGAAGAACCGCCAGTTCATCGAGTTCTGCGACCGCGCGGGCGACCGACTCACCGCGACGCTCTATCGCGAAATCATCGAGCCGGACGAGCGCTTCCATCACCAGCTCGGCCGCTCGCTCCTGCTCAAGCTGGCCACCACGCCGGAGACGCAGGAGGCGGCGCGGCGGGCCTCCGCGCGCACGCTGGCGCTCGCGGAAGAGCTGCAGGGCGCGGCGCTCCGGACCGCCGGCATCCACCACGCGCCCGGCTGTTGATGGACTCCGACGCGTCGCTGGCCGCGTTCGCCGTGGCGGTGGATCGCCCGGACGACCAGATCCACCTGGCCCACGCCGCGCTCCTGATCGCCGCCGGCGAGCAGCCCGATCTGAATGTCGACGAGTACCTCGGGCGCCTCTCCGCGCTGGCGGAGGCGGCCGAGCCGGCCCGGCGGGCCGACGACGCCCTCGGCCGTCTCCACCGGCTCCGCGAGTACCTCTTCGAGGAGCTGGGCTTCTCGGGAGACCGCGACGACTACTTCGATCCGCGCAACAGCCACCTCAACGAAGTCCTGAATCGGCGGCTCGGCATCCCGATCACGCTGTCCCTCGTGCTCATCGAGGTGGGTCGTCGGCTCGATCTCGAGATGGAGGGCATCGGGCTGCCCGGGCACTTCATCACCGGCGCCCGCATCGCGGGAGAGCAGGTGCTGCTCGATCCCTTCAACCGCGGCGCGCTCCTGACGACGGAGAGCTGCCGGGAGCTGGTCAGCCAGGCCCTCGGCCGGCCGGTGCGGCTCGCGCCGGAGCACTTCGCGCCGGTGGGAAACCGGCAGTTCCTGACCCGGATGCTCGCCAATCTCAAGGGTGTCTACTGGCGCCGGGAAGCCTGGGATCAGGTGGTGCGGGTGATCGACCGGTTGCTCGTGCTCAACCCCGCCTCGGCGGGGGAGCGGCGCGACCGCGGCGCGGCCTGGAGCAATATGGGGCGGCTCGAGCGCGGGGTGGCCGACTGGGAGCAGTACCTGACCGACTTCCCCAACGCGGCGGACCACGAGCAGGTCCGCAACCAGCTCCGGCGCGTCCGCCAGAAGCTGGCGCAGCTGAACTAGCCATCCCCTCTCATGCGCGTCCAGGGCGGGCAGAACCTCTACGGCTTCTCGGTGGGCATCCTGATGCTCGACACGCAGTTCCCGCGCATCCCGGGCGACATGGGCAATGCCTCCACCTTCGACTTCCCGGTGCGCTACCATCGCGTGGCCGGCGCCTCCCCGGACCGGGTGGTGCGCCAGGGCCAGCGGGAGCTGCTGCCCGCCTTCATCGAGGGCGCGCGCTTCCTCGAGCGCGAGGGCGTGTGCGCGGTCACCACCAACTGCGGGTTCCTCGCCAAGTTCCAGCCCGAGCTGGCCGCCGCGGTCTCCATCCCGGTGTTCACCTCGAGCCTCATGCTGGTACCGCTGGTACACCGCATGCTCCCGCCCGGCCGCGCGGTCGGCATCCTCACCGTGAACGCCTCCGCCCTCCACGCCGAGCACATGGCGGGGGCGGGGATCGCCCCGGACGTCCCGGTGGTGGTGGCGGGGCTCGAGACCGAGAAGGAGTTCACCCGTGTGCTGCTCGACGATCAGCTCACGCTCGACGTGGAGGCGGCGCGCCAGGAGCACCTCACGGTGGTGCGGCGCATGATGCACGCACACCCCGAGATCGGCGCCCTCGTGCTCGAGTGCACTAACATGCCGCCCTACCGGGCCGACATCCAGGCGGCCACCGGCCTGCCCGTCTTCGACATCACGACGCTGGTCCGCATGGTGCACGAGGCGGTGCGCCACGGGCTGGCGCCGCGCCCCGCCTGATCCCGCTCCGCGCGTGACCCAGACCGCCGACGTCGTCATCATCGGCGCCGGCATCATCGGCGGCTCCATCGCGTTTCATCTCCTCGAGCGGGACCCACGCCTGCGCGTGGTCATGCTCGAGAAGGAGACGGAGCCCGGGACCGGGGCCACCTCGAAGGCCACCGGGGGCGTGCGCTTCCAGTTCTCCACCGAGGCCAACGTGCGCCTCACCCAGCTCTCGTACCGCTACTTCACGCACGACCGCGAGATCCTGGGCTGCTCGGTGGACTTCCTGCGCCACGGCTATCTGTTCGTGACCACCGACGCGGGCACGCTCGCGCAGTGCCGCCAGAACGTGGAGCTGCAGCGCGGGCTCGGGGTGGCGAGCGAGCTGCTGACCCCGTCCCAGATCCAGGCCCACCTGGCGCCGCTCGTGACCGCCGACCTGCTCGGCGGCACGTTCTGCGCGGACGACGGCTCCGCCGATCCGTACTCGCTGCTCTCGGGCTTCCTGGCCGTGGCGCGGAGCCGGGCCTGCCGCCTGCTGACCGGCCAGCCCGTCACCGGCATCGTGAAGGCCGGCGAGCGCGCGACCGGCGTGCAGACGCCGAGCGAGGAATGGTTCGCCCCGATCGTGATCGACTGCGCCGGCCCCCACGCGGACGAGATCGGCGCGATGGCCGGCGTGGACATCCCGTCGAAACCGTACCGGCGGCAGGTGATGGTCACCGAGCCGCTACCGGTGCTCCCGGAAGTCTTCCCCTTGATCGTCGATCTCGATACCGGCTTCTACGTCCATCGCCAGGGCCTGAGCGCGGTGCTGATGGGCGGCACCGACAAGGACATCAAGCCGGGGCACGACACCACGGTGGACTGGGACGCCTTCGACGCGGTCTTCCGCGCGGCGGCTCTCCGGGTGCCGCCGCTGGCCGAGGCCCAGGTGATGCGGGCCTACGCGGGCGTGCGCGACCTGACGCCCGACTACCACGGGATCCTCGGTCCCGCCGCGCAGGCGCCCGGCTTCCACGTGGCCTGCGGCTTCTCCGGGCACGGCTTCATGCACTCGCCCGCCATCGGCATCCTGATGACCGAGATGCTCCTTGACGGCCGGGCCACCAGCATGGATATTGGCGCCCTGTCGCTCGACCGGTTCGCGACGGGACGACTCCGCACCGAAGCCACCATGTTCTAGCCATGAAGATCGG
>Ga0209180_10001999_pt1 | contig 10191 bp, 6 predicted proteins | sample CZO8metaG_3_FD_188355 | JGI IMG/M metagenome (GOLD analysis project Ga0209180, IMG submission 188355) | Vadose zone soil microbial communities from the Eel River Critical Zone Observatory, Northern California, USA - CZOApr15con2H2.8 metaG... | ecosystem: Environmental > Terrestrial > Soil >...
GAGGTGGGCAGCGCGGGCTCCACCGGGCGCGGCGAGGCGAACATCCTGGTCAGCGGCGGCCACCTGGCCGTCGAGCTGATGCGCCAGGGCCGGCACCCGAAGGACGCCTGCGTCGAGGTGCTCCGCCGCATCGCGCAGACCACGCGCGAGCGCCGGCTGCTCGACGCGCAGGGTCGGCCGGCATTCGGCATCACCTTCTACGCGTTGAGCAAGGGTGGCGAGTACGGCTCGGCTTCGATGTACGACGCGAGCCCCACCGGGAAGCGGGCGCAGTTCGCGGTGGCCGACTCCCGCGGCGCACGGAAGGAAGACTGCGCGTACCTCTTCCAGCGTCGGGCGTAGGGGAGTCACTTCCCGCCGCGCGTAGTGGAGCCCGGGTCGGGGCCGAGGTGGGCGGTGTCGTTCCACAGTCGCAGGAAGGGGTCCTTGTCCTGGCGCAGCTCGACCAGGTTCAGCGCGCACTCGTCCTGCGCCCACCGCCGCCGGTAGAGCGACAGGGGGGCTTCGGTCAGCGCCGCGGCCAGGATGCGCAGCGTCGCCTTGTGCGAGACGACCAGGACCGGTCTGCCCACGTGCTCGAACGCCTTCTGGACCCCGTGCAGCCCGGCGAGAGCGCGCTCCGCCACCTGGGCGGCGGTCTCGCCGCGGGGAGGCGCGATCCGCGCCGGGTCCGCGAGCCACGCCTCGTACAGCTGGGGGTCGCGCTCGCGCGCCTGGGCAGGCGAGAGCCCCTCCCACTCGCCGTAATCGATCTCCGTCAGCCCTTCCACGATGACGTGCGGGGCCCCGGGCGCGACCAGCTCCGCCGTCTCCTTGGTGCGGCCGAGCGGCGATCGGGCGACCGCCGCGAAGCGGACGCTCTTGAGCCGCTCCCCCAGCTTGCGCGCCTGCTCCCGCCCTTGGTCGGTGAGCGGCAGATCGCCTCGCCCATTGAAGGAGTCCACCGCCGAGGAGGCGGTCTGCGCGTGGCGCACGAGATAGAGCAGCATGGTCGCTCCACCGCCAATCGTTAGAGCCTTCCCGAAAAACACAGCGCCGCCGATTACGGCGGCGACTGGGCGCGCGCCTCCCGGGGCAGGAACCGTTCCCGCACGTACGAGATCGTCTCCGCCAAAGTCTCCATCGGGTCGCGCGGAGAGAAGCCCAGGAGGCGCTCCGCCTTCGACGAGTCGATGAAGAACCAGTGCTCGCCCATCTCCACGTCCGCGGCGGGCAGATCGGGCTCGCGCCCGCGCCGGTGCGCCCACTTCTCCAGCAGGTGGGCGGCGGCGACCTTCACGGGGCTGGGCAGGCGCAGGGGTGGCGGCGGCGTCCTCGCCAGGCGGGAGAGACGGCCGAAGAACTCGGTGAACTCCCAGTTGGCCGCGCCGAGAAGGTGCCGCTCACCGACGTTGCCGCGGGTGAGCGCCGCGACGAATGCCCGGGCGGCGTCGCGCACGTCGACGAAGCTGATCCCGCCGCGTGGCATCGCGGGGATGCGGCCCAGGAGGAAGCGGTAGATGTCCTGCGTCGAGGAGAGGCGCGCATCGCCGGGGCCCAAGAGCAGCGAGGGGTTGAGGATCACCACCGGCAAGCGGCGGCGCGCGGCCTCGACGGCGATCTTCTCCTCGTAGATCTTGCTCAGGTAGTACGGCCAGCGGCCCACCGTCTCGATCGGGTAGTCGTCCTCCTCGGTGGCCACGCGGCGGACCGGAGAGACGCCGATGGTGCCCGAGGACGACGCGAGCACCACCCGTTTCAGCCCCGCGCGCTCCGCCTCGGCCAAGAGCACGCGGGTGCCGGTCACGTGCAGCTCGTACATCTTGTGCGAGTCGCGCGGGTCGCGCGAGACGAGGCCGGCCAGGTGGTAGAGGCCTTCGCGCCCCTCGAGAGCGCGCCGCACGGTGTCCGCATCGCGCACGTCGCCGCTCACGAGCTCGCAGCCCAGCGCCTCCGCGTCCGGAGCGCCTCCGCGGGCGAGCACGCGCACCTCGTGGCCTTGCTCCACCAGGAGCGGCACCAGCGCGCCGCCCAGGAAGCCGGTGGCGCCGGTGACGAGCAGCTTCATCCGTGCTCCCCGAGAAGCGTGCGCGCGGCGGCGGCGCGCGCGATCCGCGGGGGCGGCGTGCCGTCGCGCAGCGCCTCGATCGCCAGGCGCACGAGGCGCGTCACCTCGCGGTGCGCCGCCGAGCGCGAGAGGCCGTGCGTCGCCTCGCGCAGCTCGGTCAGGCGCAGCGGCGGACCGATGCGCACGGTCAGCTTCTTGCGCTTGCGCGGGTCGGGGAGGAACGAGCCCTTCGGCATCGCCTCATGGGTCCCCTCGAGGTACACGGGCAGGATGTCGGCGCCGGCGGCGAAGGCGAGGTACCCGATGGCCGGCTTGAACTCCTGCAAGGTGCCGTCGGGCGAGCGTGTCCCCTCCGGGAAGATGAGCAGGTGGTAGCCGGTCTCCAGCGTCCGCACGGCCGTGTGCAGCGACTCCTTCAAGGACCCGCGCCGCTCGATCGGCACCAGGTTGGTGAAGTTCCCGAACCAGGCGCGCTTCCAGGGGTTGTCGAAGAAGTAGTCGCGCGCCGCCAGCGAGGCGAGCTTCTTGCCCTCTTCGCCCAGCGCCATCTTCACCAGCCCGACGTCGAGGTGGCTGGAGTGGTTCGCCGCGACCAGGAAGGCGCCGGCGGGGGGCACGTTCGAGCGCCCCCGGACCTCCAGCTCGAACAGCCTGCCGTACAGCATGCGCTGGAAGAACTCGACCGCGGCGCGCCCGGCCGCGGCGACCGCGTCGGGGACCGGGACCTCGTCTTCCGCCGCGCCGTTCTGGCGCACGGGCTCCGGCGCGGGTTCCGCGGCGCGGGGCCTGGCGAGCGCGCGGGCCAGCTCGCCCGCCGTCTGCAGCACCGCCAGGCGGCCCTCGTCGGGCGGCGCGACCCCGGCCTTCTCCAGCGCCACCGAGAGCTCGGCAACCAGCAGCGAGTCGATGCCCAGGTCCGCGGCCAGCCGCGTCTGCGCGGTGACCGTGCCGCGAGGCTTTTGCGTCAGGTCGGCGAGCAGGTCGTAGATCCATGCGTCGTCGCCGCGCGCGGCGACCTCGCCTAAGCCCCTGCCTGCCTCGGCCGCTCGCTCGAGGCGCTGCAGCTCGGCGACCACCTGCGGCCGCTTCACCTTGCGCGTGGCCGTCTTCGGCAGATCGCCGTCCCAGAAATGAAGGATCTTCACGCGCTTCCAGAACGGCAGGTCGGCCGACACGCGGGCTACGTGCTCGCGCAGCTTCTCGCGGACCTCCTCGCGCGTCTCGCCCGCGCCCTCGTCCGGCTTGCGCGGCACGGCCAGGCACGCGACGCGCTCGTGCGCGCCCTTCGCCTCGGGGAGCCCCACGATCGACAGCTCCTGGATCAGCTCGCTGCGCCCGTACAGCTCCTCCAGCTCGTCCGGGTAGACGTTCCTCCCCGACGCGTCGAGGATCACGTCCTTCTTGCGGCCGACGAGCGTGAGGTGGCCGTCGTCGGACAGCTTGCCCAGATCGCCGGTGCGGAGCCAGCCGTCGCTCAGCACTTCCGCGGTGGCTTCCGCGTCGTCGAGGTAGCCCGCCATCACGTTCGGTCCGCGCGCGAGCACCTCGCCCACCCCCCCCGCGTCCGGCTGATCGATCCGGATCTCCACGCCCGGGATCGGCGGCCCGACGGTGCCCGCGCGGCGCTTGTTCTCCGGCAGCGTGACGGACAGGACCGGCGCCGCCTCGGTGAGCCCGTATCCCTCGGTGAGGTCGAACCCGAGCTCGTGGAAAGCCTGGTGCACCTCCTCCGGCAGCGCCGAGCCGCCGGAGACGAGCAGGCGCAAGCTCCCGCCGAACTTGCGGTGGATGGGCCAGAAGAGGAGCTTGCCGACGTTGAACGGCGTGCGGTTGCGCAGCTCGCCGTGCAGCGCCATCGCGGCCTGGATGCCGGCGCGGACGGCGGTGGGACGCGCGGCGATCTCCTGCGTCAGCCTCCGGTGGAGGAGTTGCCACAGCGCGGGCACGCCGATCATCGCCTGGACGTTCCCGGTCTCCAGCGCCTCGCCCAGCCGTTCCGCGGTCAGCTCGTCCAGGTAGGTGATCTCGGCGCCGAGGAGCAGCGGCACCAAGAGGCCGCAGGTGAACTCGAAGGTGTGGTGCAGCGGCAGCACGCTGAGCAGCCCGTGCCCGACGCGCAGATCGAACAGGGTCGCGAGCTTCGCGGCGAGCGAGGCGAAGTTGCGGTGGGTGAGCAGCACGCCCTTCGGCTTGCCGGTGGTCCCGCTGGTGAAGAGAAGGGAAGCCACGTCGTCTGCCGCGGCGGTCCTGCGCAGCGGCTGCCCGTGCTCCGGCGCTCCGCGGAGCAGCTCGGGCAAGGCGAGGACGCGCAACCCCGGAGGCGGCGCGCCGAGCCGCGAGAGCGCGCGCGGAGAGGCGATGAGCACCCGCGCGCCCGCCGCCTGGGCGCAGTTCTGGATCTCGGCCACCGACAGTTGCGCGTCGAGCGGCGCCGCCGTCGCGCCCGCCTTGAGGATTCCGAAGTAGGCCATCGCCCACTCCGGCCGGTTCTCGGAGAGCAGCAGCACCCGGTCGCCGCCCTGGACCCCCTCGTGGAGGAGCCGGCGGGCGGCGCGGTCAGAGAACGTCCCCAGCTCCTCGTAGGTGACGCGGTCGTCCCGGGTCCGCGAAAGCTCGTCCGCGCTCTCCTCGCCCGCGAAGAAGCGCAGCGCGACGCGCTTGCCGAAGTGGTGGACGGAGGCGTTGAGGAGCTGGAGCAGGTCCTTGGGCTGCGGCACCTCGCGCCGGGCCTTGTCGCTCTCCTCCTCCAGGCCGGGGAAGACCCATTCCTCGAGGCCCTGCACGTGCACGTCCAGCCAGTACCTGCGCCAGTCGATCTTTTCCGGGTCCCAGGGGAGCTTCTCGCGATCCGAAGGCGTCAGCCTGCGCCACAGCTCGCGGGTGTGCGCGCACTGGAAGACGAACCGCTCGCCCGCGACGAACGGCAAGTAGAGGTCCCACATCGCCTCGACCGAGGCGAGCTGCCGGTCGGCATTCTCCAGCGCCTGGTCGGCGCGCTTGAGCAGCGCGCTGGTGATCGGCGCGCCCCACGACGCGCCCTTTTCGGCGATGAGCGCGCGCCCCGCCTGGGCGAGCTTGCGGAACAGCGGCGCGCTGGTCTTGCGATATGCCTCGCCCTCGACCGGGAAAGGCTCGAGCCACTCGTCCAGGAAGGCGCGCAGCCCGCCGCCCTCGCGCCGCTTCTCGAAGTAGCGCCGCTTGTAGATGGCCGACAGCTCGATGGCCCGGCGGATGTACATCGGGTTCATGTCGCCCGAGGCGAGCTGGTAGACGCGCTCCGCCCGGCCGGCGCACGCGGCACCCGCGACACCCAGGATGCCGGCCGCGACCAGGTCGACGGGGATGAGGTCGAGGACCAGCTTCTGGCCGGCCGGGTACACGCGCTGGCCCTTGAGCGCCAGGAAAACCAGCGGTGCGCTGGTGGTGAATCCCTCGTTCCAGCCGGGGAAGGGGAACCGCAGCGCGCTCTCCACGATGGCGGGCCGGACGATGGAGTACGCGCAGCCGCTCATCGCGATCGCCTGCTCGCCCATCGCCTTGGTGTACGTGTAGGTATTGGGCCAGCCCCACACCTGCGCGCGCTCCATCCCGGCGTCGATCAGCTTCTGCGAGAGCCACAGCTTGCGCTCGCGCCCGGCGGCGAGGCGCAATGCCCTCTCGTCCGAGATGTCCCGGCCTTCGGACTCGAGGCGGCGCACCGCGGCGGCGCGGAACTGCGCCTGCAGCGAATGGTCGTCGGCCTGTTCGCGCAGGCGCTTCACCAGCCGATCGACGTCGGCCTGCTCCGCGTCGACGGAGAACCGCGCCCCGGGCAGGTCTTCCCCTTCTCCTTCGGCATGCTGCTTGGGGAAGCTGCCGACCAGCATCTCGTCCTCGAACACCGGGCCGCGCCGGGTGCCCGCGACGAAGCAGGTCGAGACGTGCACCAGCGTCGCCCCGGTGCGCTTGCACAGCTCCGCGGCGTTGCGCGCGCCCTCGGTGTTCACCGAGATGGCGAGCTCGAGCGACGGGTTGAAGGTGACGAGGCCGGCGCAGTTGACCACGCAGGCGAGCTTGCCGGTGAATTTGCGCACCTGCTCTTCGGAGAGGCCCAGGAGCGGCTCGGCGACGTCGCCGGCGATGGGCGTGCACTTCTCCCGCAGGAACCGGCCCAAGCCCTCGCCGTGCTTCTCTTGCAGCGGGCGGAAGGGCGGCGCGGAAGCGACCTTGCCGAAGAAGCGGTCCTCCGCGCTGCCGCCGGCGCGCGGGCGCACCAGGACGTGCACGCGGCCGATCTCCGGATAGCGGTCGAGCAACATCACCAGCGCGACCTTGCCGAGGAAACCGGTCACGCCGGTGAGCAGGATCTCGCGGCCGCGGAAGGCCTCCGACAGATCGATCGGGTCCGGGGACTCGGGCGCGACGGCCTGCAGGTCCGGCGGCGCCGCCGGCCCGAGGTGCGGCACCCGCTCGGTCACGGCTGTTCCTTGGCCGCCACGCCGGGCTTGTGCGACGCGCCGCCCTGCGGCCGCGCCTCGGCCTCGCCGAGCAGGCGAGTGGCCTCCTCGGCCGAGACCGCCACCTCGGTCATGACCATTGGAGGGTGGTGCATGAGCGTGATCTGCGCCGTGCGGCCCTGGCGCCCGCGCGCCATGTCCACCGCCTCGGCCAGCGTGTCGGCGCGCTCCCACCCCATCAGCCGGGGGACGTGCTGGTTCTCGGCGCCGACGGCGATGATCTGCCCGAGGTGCTGCCGGCCGTTCTCGCCCCAGTACCACATGTAGAACGGGTGGGCGCCGTGGTACGCGTTGCCCTTCCGGTAGAGGTGGACGTAGCTGGGGTTCTGCGCGAACTCGCGCTCGTACTTGCGGTGGAGCTCCATCGCGTCGGTCGTCTCGGGCAACAGCCGGTGGAAGAACTCGATGTAGCTGGGGTGCTGCACCGGATCGAACTCGTCCATGCAGGGGTGGGTGAGGATCATCGTCCCGCCCTTCTTCACCAGCGGGATGCCGCGGTTCATGTTGAAGAAGTACCCGCAGGCCATCACCTGCACGAGCAGCGGGTTCAGGATCGAGTTCACGTTGTAGGGCGAGATGTAGGGGATGCCGCAGATGAGGATGTCCGACTGGCCCTTCACCTTCACGAAGCACTGGCGCCGGCACGCCTCGAGGATCTTCTCGTGCGCCAGCTCGGTGCGGCCGGCGGCGACCGCGATCAGCCCGTAGGCGGCGGGGACGCGGTGGAAGATCTGCTGCCGCAGCGCGCGAGGCGTCTTGCCCAGCGTCCAGCGCAGGCCGGCCAGAGCGGTGCGGTCCAGATCGGTGAAGTCTTCCTCGCGCTTGCCGAGGAAGGCGAGCGGGCCGTCGTACATCCGGTTGTTCAGGCACGTCTCGATGTGGAAGACGTTCATCTGCTGGTCGATCATGCGGCCGATGCGGTCCACCGACCCGTGCAGCGCGGAGTGCTTCGGCTCCATGTACGACTTGCTGCCGCGGATGGCGTGGGGCGTGTGGTGCGCGCGCAGGCCGAGGTAGTCGGTCAGCCCGGTGCCGACGGACTTGTGGCCGCCGTCCATGGGGACGAAGTTCACGTTGCAGTAGATGACCAGGTCGGCTTCCACCGCGCGGCGCGAGATGCGCACCTTCTCGTGCGCCTCCGTCTCGCCCAGCTCGACGATGCCGCCCGGCTCCTCGGCGTCGTGGTTCGTGTACCGGTCCGGGTAGTAGGCGTTGAAGATCTTCGGGCCGACCATGCGCTCCATCTCGCGCGGGGTCAGGCGGCGGTGGAGCGAGTTCGCGATGAGGAGATGGACGTCGTCCACGCCGCTGTCGGCGAGGAGGTTGAGCACGATCTCGAGGATCGTCTGGCGCACGTCGGGGGTGCGCATCGGCGGCAGCGGCAGCGAGATGTCGTCGAGCGCGATCAGCACCTTCATGCCCGGCCGCAGCTGCGCGTGGAGCGGGTCGCACCCTTCGGGGTGGTTGATGGCCCAGCGGATGGCCGCGCGCCAGTTCGCCAGCGGCTCGATGGGCGGGTTGGGGAACACCACCCGCGTCCCGATCGGGACCTCCTCGAGCAGCAGCTCCGTATCGGAAAAGAGCAGCCGCGGCGGCGACTTCCGGTCCTGGATCACGACCTGCGCGTCTTCGTCGTAGCTCTGGCGTAGGCGGTCCAGCGAGCGCATCTAAGCCTCCGGACGTGCGGTTCTACCCGAGATCGGCCTTCCGGCGCACCTCGGGGCCGCCGATCCCGTCCAGCAGCGCCCGAGTGAGGCTCTCGGCCATCTGGGCGGGCGGGGGGAGCTCCAGATCGGGCAGGGCGCCTTGCGCCAGCCGCCGTGCGAGCACCGGCATGAAGCCGAGCGCCACCGTGGCGGCCATCAGCACCAGGGGATTCACGTCGGCGCGCAGGGCGCCCGACTGGATCCCCTCCAGGACCGTGCCGGCGATGAGCGGGACGTGCGCTCCCTCGGCGGTGAAGCGGGCAAACACCTTCTTCAGGCGCCCGGAGGAGACCAGCGCCTCGCGCAGGACGATGCGGATGACGGTGAACTCCTCGTCGCTCATGGAAGCGATCCGCGTGTACAGGCGCCGGAGGCGCTCCTCCACGCCGGCGTCGGGCTCGAGCGCCTTGCGGATGTCGGCCGAGAGGGCGGCGTACACTTCCTCGATCACGGCGAGCAGCAGGTCGTCCTTGGTGGGGAAGTAGTAGTGCACCATGCCCACGCTGGTGCGGGCGGCCCGGGCGATCTCCCGGAGCGAGGCGCCGTCCACGCCGTGCTTCAGGAAGCGGTCGCGCGCGGCGTGCACGATGCGCGGGGCGATGTCCGAGCGGGGCCGCGCCATCAGGCGAGCTTCTTCCGGAAGCGGAGCGAGGAGAGGACCAGCAGCGCGACCAGGATGGCTCCCATCCAGAGGGCCTCCGGGAGCAGGTCGAGGAACCCGCTCCCTTTCAGGGCGACGCCGCGCACGATCCGCAGGAAATGGGTGAGCGGCAAGGCCTGCGACAGCCACTGCATCGGCGCCGGCATCGCGTCCCAGGGGAACATGAAGCCGGAGAGGAGGATGTTGGGCAAGAGGAAGAAGAACGACATCTGCATGGCCTGCTGCTGGGTCTGCGCGAGCGTGGAGAAGAACAGGCCCAGGGCGAGGTTCCCGGCGATGAAGACCAAGGCGAATGCGTAGAGGAGCCCGAGCGATCCCGCGACGGGGACCCCGAACAGGAGCCGGCCGAGGAGCAGGATCAGCGTCATCTGCAACAGGCCCATGGCCACGTACGGGACGATCTTGCCGACGATCAGCTCGCCCCGGCGGAGAGGCGAGACGATCAGCTGCTCGAGCGTGCCGCGCTCGCGTTCCCGCGCGATCGCCATGGCGGTGATCATCACCATCGTCATGGTGAGGATCACGCCCACCAGGCCGGGCACGATGTAGACGGCGCTGCGCAGGTCCGGGTTGTACCAGGTGGTGGTGGCGAGCTCGATGCGCGGCGCTGCGGCCGGCGACCGCCGGACGAGCATCTCGTGGGAGCGCGCCTGCGCGAGGCCGGCCGCCGTGTTGGCCGCGCTCGCCACCGTCTGCGGATCGGAACCGTCCACGACGAGCTGCAGGGGAGCGGCGCGCCCGCGCAAGAGGTTCGCGGACCAGCGGGGGGGGACCACCAGCGCCACGCGGGCCGCGCCGGAGCGCAGGGCGCGCTCGATCTCGTCGTACCCGCGCACCTCGCCTTTCAGGTCGTAGAAGCCGGTCGCCTGCAGGCTGCGGGCGAAGTCGCGCGAGCGCGCCGAGCCGTCCTGGTCGTAGACCACCGTCGGGACGTGCCGCACGTCGGTGTCGATCGCGTAGCCGAACAGCGTGAGCTGGATGACGGGGAGCGCCACCATCATCGCCATCGTGAGCCGGTCGCGGCGCAGCTGGAGGATCTCCTTGACCCCGACCGACCAGAGCCGGGACAGCGAGGCGGCGACCTGAACGCGCGGTCCGCGTGGAACGTCGGCGGCGGAAGCGGCCGCGGCGTCGGTGCTCATGCGGCACTGCCTTCCTGCGCCGCTTCGCGGCGCACCATCGAGACGAACGCGTCCTCCACGGTGGCCCGCGCGGGCCGCGACTGGGACACCAGCGCGCCCAGCCGGCGGGCGACCTGGGCGGCCACCTGCTCGGGATCGG
>Ga0209180_10002000_pt1 | contig 10189 bp, 8 predicted proteins | sample CZO8metaG_3_FD_188355 | JGI IMG/M metagenome (GOLD analysis project Ga0209180, IMG submission 188355) | Vadose zone soil microbial communities from the Eel River Critical Zone Observatory, Northern California, USA - CZOApr15con2H2.8 metaG... | ecosystem: Environmental > Terrestrial > Soil >...
AGCCCGACGATGATGTCCCCGATCAGCCCGTAGCCATGACCCCGGCTGACGTTGGATGCCGCCCAACCGGCGATGAGCCCGACGATGATCCAGGCGATGATGCCACCGGGCGAAAGCTCCATGAAACACTCTCCTTCATCAGTGGTGTGAGCGCCCATATGGGCGTCCACATACGAGAACGTTCGGTCAACCTTGCGTACCTGGCAAGTCGCCCTATGGTGCGGTCGAGTTCAGCCAGGGAAACCAGCCGCTCTGAGTAGCCGGCTTCAACCCGGCGTTTTCCTCACGAAGCGCGCGTCCGCGCTCAGAAAGGAGGAACGCGAAGGGTGGTTCAGAACCCAACCAACCGCGATCCGAAGCGTTCGGCACCCCACATCCGCCTCATCGATTGGATGTGGGCCAAGCGCGTTTGGATCGCCGGCGTCACCGGGGTCGTCTTCGTTCTGTCGACGCTGTATGTGCTTTGGGCGGTCCAGGATCTCCCTGACCCGAGCCAGGATGTGTTGGCTGCGGGCGATGTCGTCGTGCTCGATCGCAACGGCCGTCTCATCGAGGACTGGAACCCGGCCGGCCACTACCACGTCAACTTCCATCTCAATGAGATGGGGAAGTACGCGTCCGCCGCGACCCTCGCGGCCGAGGACCGCAACTTCTATCACCACGGCGCAATCGACGTCGGCTCAACCGCGCGCGCGCTGTGGGTCGACGTCACACACCTCGGCCTGAACGAGGGCGGCAGCACCATCACGCAGCAGCTCGTGAAGATCCAGCTGCTGACGCCGACGAAGTCGGTCACGCGCAAGGTGCACGAGATGGTCCTCGCCATCGCTCTCGAAGAGCGCTTTTCGAAGGACCAGATCCTCACGATGTATTTGAACCGCGTCTACTACGGGCACGGCGCGTATGGAATCGGTGCCGCTTCGCGCACCTATTTCACCAGGGACCCGAAAGACCTCACGCCGGCGCAGGCCGCATTCCTCGCCGGCCTCATACAGGCGCCGGCGTCGTACGACCCCGTCGCCCATTACGAGCTCGCCCGGGAGCGCGAGCGCTACGTGCTCGATGGCATGGTGTCTACCGGCGCCCTATCGCAGGACGAGGCTGACACGGCGTTTCAGGAGAACATCCAGTCCGATCTGAAGATTCAACCCACCGCTCGGCAGAGCAAGGCCCCGCATTTCGTCGACTACGTTCTCTCGTCGATGGAAAAGACGTTTGGCTCGGCCGCGGTGCAGCAGGGCGGCATCGTTGTCCATACCACTCTCGACCTCGACCTGCAGCAGGCGGCGCAGGCTGCCGTCACCAACGGTGTCCATGACCTGGCGTGGGCGAACATCAACAACTCCGCGCTGCTGGCGGCCTGGGTCGGCTCAGCTGACTACGGCAACGACTCCATCGCGGGTCAGTACGACGTCGTGCTGGCGGAGCGTCAGCCCGGTTCGTCGTTCAAGCCTTATGTCTATGAAGCGGCGTTGCGCGATCACAAGATCACACTCGCCACGGCTCTCAACGACACCACGCAGAGCTTCAACGGCTACATCCCGCACGACTTCGACAACGGCGGCATGGGCATGATCAGCGCGCGCACAGCGCTGGTGTTCTCGCGCAACATCCCCGCCGTCGAGGTCGCACAGATGGAGGGGATGAGCAACGTGATCTTGCTTGCCCACCAGATGGGGATCAACAGCCACCTCGATCCTGGATTGGCAACCGCGATCGGAGCCAGCGACGTCACGCTCCTCGAACACGTGCAGGGATATCAGGTCTTCGCCAACCAGGGCCAGAAGCAGCAGCTGAACGTCATCAAGTCGGTCGACGACGCCACCGGCAAGACCGTCTACACGCATGACATCGGGGGTGGTCAGAGTGTGCTCATCCCCGCCGAGTCCTACCTGATAACTGACGTGCTCAAGCAGTACCAGTACCAGTGGGGCTTTGGCTGGAATCGCCAGATGGCGAGCAAGACCGGCACCAGCGACAACGGCCACGGGCAGATTCCCGACTCGTGGATCATGGCCTACAACCCGGACGTCGTGGTTGGTGTCTGGGTCGGCAACACCGCCCCCAACGGTGGCGGTGGGACGATCCGCGCTTTCGGCGAGAGCGTGGGCCAGACCATCATGAGGCGCTTCGTCAACGCCCTCCCGCGCAGCATGCGTGACTGGTATTCGACGCCTTCTGGGATCGTGCACGGAGCGTGCGATTCGCAAGAGATCTTCTTGAGCGGCACACAGGGGGGACCCTGCCCGTCGCCGAGCCCTTGCCCAAGCAGCTCCCCAAGCGCACAGCCCAGCGCGTCGCCCGGTGCGTCCCCAAGCGCTTGCCCGAGCAGCTCCCCAAGCGCATCGCCGAGCGCGGGGCCGTCCGGACAGCCGACCCCGTCGCCATCACCGCAGCTGTCCCCGCCACCACCGGCCAGCCCATCGCCTGGGCCGACACCTACTTAGTGGCTCTGGGTGATTCGGGTGAACCACGCGTTCACATTTCTAGATCCTCGATCGTTCTCGAGTAAGGGGGTGTGCCATGGAGCACAAAGAAACGAACTTCGTACGCGATGAAGCGTCAGGCACAGTCCGTGAAGAGTCGACCGTCATCAACGACACCGGAACGGCGCCGGTTCGGGAAGCTTCCGTTGTCAAGAGCTCGACTCCCGCGCGGCGCGCGATGGACGTCGTCTACCTCGTGTTCGGGATCATCGACGCGCTGCTGGTGATCCGGTTGGTGCTCAAGTTGCTGGGAGCCAATGCTCACGCGGGGTTCGCGAGCTTCACATATGGATTGACGGACTTCTTCCTCGCTCCGTTCCGCGGTCTGCTGCCGACCATCGTCAGCGGGCAAGCGGTGCTCGAGCTGTCGCTTCTATTCGCGATCCTCATCTACTCGCTGATCGCGATCGGCCTGGTGCGGCTGCTGGCGATCACGCTCTCTCGCAGCGTCATGGTCTCGCAGCACAGCCGCTCGGAGGGCCTCAAGCCCCGGTCGGAGTAATCGGTGGCTTCATCGCATCCCACGGTCTAAGGGTGTTTGCCCGGCTTTAGGCGTTGTATTTGAGTGCGTGGCTTCTGACCCGCTCAGGAGCCCGCCACGAAAAGGGGCGAATCCGACGTCGATCCTAGTCGGCCTGCTCCCCCACGGAGTCCTCTTCCTCGATTTGCGAATCCTCGTCGCTGGCCGAATAACGATCGCGAACCTCGGCGCCGCCTGTCTCAGAGTCGCCCAGGCCTTCGTCGGTGTCCGTCTCCACCACCTCGCCTGCGCGCCGGTCTTCGTCGAGCAGCTGAGAGTAGGCTCGCTCGGCTTCCGCCAGTGTCGCGTACTGCCAATACTCGGTGCCAGGCGGCACCTCGGCGCCTTCGGTCTCGTCCAGGCCGTGCTGGAAGACATATCCGAGTCCGTTGTCGGGATCCTGGATCAGCGAAAGGAATCGCTCGCCAGTCAGCTCCGCTCGTTGGGCGGCGAGACCGTCGTTCTCCAGCTCGAAGAGACGGCTGATGACCTGCTCTTCGCTCCTTTCTTCCATGCCAGGTTCAATTCTGCCGCAACCCGGACCCTTAGGCGGTTTGGGGCCGGTTCGGGACAAGGCTCCGCAGCACTCGCGCCAGGCGGCGGCGGAACGGGCCCCAGGCCGAGGCGCGTTCCGATAGTCTGCGCTCATAGCGAGGCGCGTTGGAATCGGCGCAGAGCTGGCATCCGCAGCCACGCCCCGTGTCCGGCAACCGATTGCCTTGCTTGTCGAACCTGGCGTGCATCACGGCCAGCCGGATCAGTCGGCCGTCGCCACCAGTCCGGACTCGCCGGCCACTTCGTCGCTGTAGTAGTGGCGGAGCATCGCTCGCAGTCGATCCTTGGCCATCGCCAGTCTTGACGCCACGGTGCGCTCCGGAATACCCAGAGCGTGAGCAATGGCTCGGTTTGTGTAACCGTGGTAATGGCGGAGCACGATTGCCGCCGCCTGTTTGGGAGGCAGCTTGGCCAGAGCCTCAGCGAGGTCGCGCCGCTCGATCTGATCTTGCGGATCCGGGCCCAGCTCCGGGCGCCCGATACGGCGAATCACCTCGCCAACCTCGCGAAGACGCATCTTCCGCTGGTGCGAGACCGCCCCGTTGATGGCGATGCGGTGAACCCAGGCTTCAGCGGGAGCGATGGGTTTCCACGTGTTCCACTTCCTGTAGGCGCGTTCGAAAGCATCGTGGGCGCAGTCTTCAGCAGTGGCCCGATCGCCGAGCATGGCGGTCAGGGTGCCGAGGATCTTGCCGTACGACGCCTGGTACAGGCGCTCGAAGTCAGCCTCGTCGCCTGGCTTGTATTTCGCTTTGGGGTCACGCTCATCGGTGGAATCGACCGATTCCTGAACCTTATTCAGCATCAGCTCAGCAACACCCCCTTGAAGTGGGAAGCGCACTCACGCTTCTCCGCGTCTAATCTCGCTCGAAGGGGCCTGTCCGGTCACCGTACGGTTGGGCGGATTTTGCCTCGCACAGTTGAGGTATGCCCGAACCGGCTTCGAGTTCAGGTAACGGGCTGCAACCCACGCGTTCTCCATACGAGATGAGTTCACACAGCGATGTCCTCAGTGCTCTTGCCGCCGGTTTGGCAGCGGATGCGCCTGAGAGCGGACGGAAGTCGCTGAAGGTGATCCGTGCGCGCTCGCCCGATCTCGTGCGTCTGAGCGAGGGCACCGGCGAGGACTTGATCGCGACCTCGGCCGATTTCATCGACATCCTGCTGACTTCGCTGCGAACCGACGTCGAGGTTCCGTGGCCCGATTACGAGCAGCGGACACGGGAGTTCGGTCGCCTCAAAGCGGCGCAAGGCGTCCCGCTCGAAACTCTGGTCGACCTGCTCGCCGTCTACCGGCGCGCAACCATCGAGCTCATCACTCAGCCAATCGAAGAGGCGACCCGGCGTGACGAGATCGTCGCCTTCGCCGAACGCCGCCTCGAGGACGTGATGGACCAGCTCACGACATGTGTCGTGCGCGGTTATCTCGAATATCTGGATGAGGAGCATCTGGCCCGCGAGAACGAGCTCTACGGAATCGCCGCGATCGTGACGTCGATGGCCCGATCCCTCGACCTGGTCGAGACCTCGGAAGTGGCGCTGGTCGAGACCCTGGCGGCGTTGCGCCTCGACGCCGGCGCACTCTGGTTGAAGGAGCGGGCAGCCTTCCGGCTCGCCCACGCCTCGGGTCTCGACCTTCACGAGATCGACGACTTCACGCGTGAGACTGGACCACAAGTCAAGGCCACCGTCACCGCCATCGGGCGCTCGGAGTCGCGCGTTGATCGCGGCCTCGGTGACGAATGGAACGCCCTTCGTGCCCAGCTCCGCATGAAGGGCCGAGTGGTCGGTGTGATGACCGTGGGCACAAAGATGCCTCGCGTGTTCGGGGCTTCCGACCTGCTGTTCATGGCCGCTGTCGCCGACCAGGTCGCGATCGCCCTCGACCGCGCGCGGCAGTTCTCGAGCGAGGCCCGCACCGACCATCTCACCGGTCTGGCCAACCGGCGCGAGTTCGAGAGGATCATGGAGCGCGAGGTTGCGCTCGCCGAGCGACACAACCGCAAGCTCTCGCTGATGATGATCGACCTCGACAACCTGAAGCGCATCAATGATCGTCATGGTCATCGCGCCGGCGATGCGGCTCTCCGTCTCGTCGCCCAACAGCTTCAGCGCGTGGTGCGCGTTTCTGACATCTGCGCACGCATCGGCGGGGATGAGTTCGGGGTCGCAATGCCCGAGACGGAGCTCGAGCGTGCGCGCGAGGTTGGGTCTCGCCTGCAAGCGGCGGTTGTCCAAGCGGGCATGGCCGCTCGGTCGGCTGAGCCCATCGAGGTCAGCATCGGCTTCGCTGCGTGGCGAGCCGGGCAGGACTGGCAGGCTGCGTACGAGGTCGCGGATGCCGACCTGTATGAGGACAAGCGGCGCCGCCAGGAGGCTCGCCGGACCTCGCCCCAGCAGAGGCCCGCGCCAACCATTCGGATGCTGGGTCGCGCTTCCGGCAGGCGGCGCGTCGCCGGCAGGTAGCGCTTACTCGATCAGCCCCAGCTCTCTCGCCTTGACGATCGCCTCGAGCTTGGAATGGACGCCCAGCTTGCTGCCCACGCTGCGGATGTGCGTGCGGACCGTCGTGTAGCTGATCCCAAGGCGGGCCGCGATCTCGCGGCTCGAAATGCCCTCGGCCATGAGCCGGAGCACCTCCTTTTCGCGTGGAGTGAGGCTCTCCAGTTGAGAGTCCATCTGGCGGCGCTTGTTGAGCAGCGTGGCGATCGTGCGTGGCGTAAACAAAGTGCCGCCGGCGGCCACTGTTCGGATCGCATTCACGACCTCGGCCGCGGCTTGCGACTTGTGGATGAACGCGCTCGCGCCCGCCTCGATGGCCGCAAAGCGAGCGGCATCGCTGTCCTCTCGTGTCAGGAAGATGAGCTTGGTGTCGGGCCGGACCTGACGGATGCCCAACCCCGCGTCTGCGCCCGTGCCGTCGGTCAGGCGGAAGTCGACAACGGCGACGTCGGGCTTGAGGTCCTCGGCGCGGGCGACCGAGTCGACCACCGAAGCTGCGCTGCCGACCACCGTCATGTCGGGCTGATCGTTCAGCAGGGCCGAGAGGCCGTCGGCCACCACCTGGTGATCCTCCACGATCAGGACTCGAATCTGGTTTTGGCTCATTCGGGTAAAGGCACCCAGAACTCCACCCTGGTGCCGGCTCCTGGTTCGCTCGTGACCTCACACCAGCCACCTGCCAGCAACGCGCGCTCCTGCAGGCCGAGCAGACCGAGATGTCCGGGCAGATGTTCTCGATCGGCGACCACGAAACCGCGACCGTCGTCGACGACGGCGCCCCGGATGCCCCCGTCGTCCTCGCGCAGGCTGACCTGGACGCGAGTTGCATCGGCGTGCTTCTCGATATTCGCCAGCGCTTCTGACACCTGGCGGAAGATGATGGACTTGATCTCGATCGGCTGATCGTCTGGGATGTTGAACTCGAGGTCCGCCTCGATACCCGTGATGTTGCGCATGATCGTGACCCGATCCTTGATCGTCTCTTCGAATCCGCCCGGCACCTCCAGAGCCGGCGGCCGCACGTCGAACAAAACCTTGCGAAGGGCTTGTTCGGCCTGGTCGAGCAGCTCGCGAGCCGCAACCACAGGTGGCGCCAGCTGGTCGCCGCGTTGCAGGTGCAGCTCCGCACCGGTCAGCTTCTGGAGCGCGTCGTCATGCAGCTCGCTTGCGAAGCGCCGCCTCGCCTCGTCGACCGCTGTCGTCATGTTTCGGAGCAGCAGCCGGCGCGCTTCGTCGACCCTCTGCAGGCGGTAGATGGTACTTGTGAGATCCGACTCCGCCAGCTTCAGCTGCCAAACGAGTCCAGCGGCCAGCCCCGCCATCTGCAGCACCCACGCGTCCTCCATGGAGAAGCCCTCCGGCTGCACGGAGTCATAGGCGGCGACCAGGCCCAATCGCTGGTCTCCCGCGCGCCACGGCACGCTGATCGCGCTCGAAACCCCGACCACCTCGAGGACTTGAACGTTGGGCGATTCGCTATTCAGATCAGATGCCCCCTCCCTGAAGACGAGGTCGTTGTAGACGACCTGGCTGGCGAGGTCGGTGCCGAAAGGCTCCGCGGGCGCCGGGTCCAACCGGGCGAAGAACGCGTCGTCGATGCCGTGCGCTCCGGGTATGGGGGTCAGGGTTCGGTTCTCGTTCAGCTGCCAGAACAACACCCTGCCGGCTCCGACCAGCTCGGCGACGCTCTTGGTCAGGCTGCGGTAGAAATCGCTGAAGGTCGCCCCGGTTCGTGCGTGGTTGGACACGGCTACCAGCGCGTCGAGCGCCAGCCCGTGCGCCTTCTCGATTCGAAGCGCCGCTTGGGCGCGCGCCTCGGTGAGGACCCGCTGCTGTTCGCTGCGATCGAGGTCGGCTCTCATGTTGACCAGCGCCTCGACAAGCTCCTGTCGCCGCTGTTGCAGGCGAGACATCTCCATCGCGGCGGCGACTTGGTTGGCCAGGATGGCGAATGCCCGCCGCTGGACGACTGTGTAAACGCTTCCGCCCGCGACGCCCATCATGCCGATTACCTTGCCGCCGGCTTTCAATGGCGTGCCCACGTAGTCGTTCAAGCCATGATCTGGCACGAGGGGGGCTCTTCGGGTCCGACCCGACGGCTTGCGTGTGGCCGCAAACAGCGCGTCGATCTGGTCGCCGCTCATTGACGGCTCCGCGCCGGCGGCGCGCGAGTACACCTCCTGACGGTTGCCGGCGTCATCGACCAGGCCGATGAAAGCGACAGTTGCTCCGGTCAGGTCGAGCGCGAGGCGCAAGGCTTGGTCCGCCAGCTTTGCCGGATCCTGCGCGCCGGCCATGTCGGAAGACACCGTCTGAAATGCCTCGAGACGGTCCCAGACCGCGGCCTCTGAATGTCCAGTGGCCTCCAATTTCAGGAGCCTACTCTCACCCCGTGCCGATTCTACTGGCCGTGCTCATCCTCGCAGTGAACTCATTCGGTATTCGCAACCGGCAACACGTTTTCTCAAACAGACGGAGCAACTCGTGATATGAGAGAGGCGTTGCGGGTCCGACAGGCGGCGAAAGCGAAAGGAGAGGGCGGAATGGGGAGCGGTTTCAAGACTTTCTTGCTCAGGGGCAACCTGGTCGACATGGCCGTCGGCATCGTCATCGGCATCGCTTTTGGGGCTGTCGTAACAGCTTTTGTCAAAGACTTGATCACGCCTATCATCGCGGCGCTGTTCGGCAAGCCGGACTTCTCAGGTCTCTACTTCACCATCAACCACAGCAAGTTCCTTTACGGCGACTTCTTCAACGTGATCGTCGCCTTCGTCATCATCGCATCGGTCCTCTACTTCCTCGTTGTCGCCCCTTACGCGAAGTTCAAGGCACGCTACGAGCCGGCGCCGGTACCCGAGCCCGAGATGATGCAGTGCCCCCGATGCCTCAGCAACATCCCTGCGCACGCGACCCGCTGTGCTTTCTGCACCACAGACCTCTAACGGCCCCCGAATGTGGCGTGGTCTTCTGAGGCTCGCGGCCAGGCTCCTGGGCCCTGGACCGCTCCGGCTGAAGCTGGTCAAGGGTGCTCACGGGATCGACGAGGATCCCGACATCCCAGGCACCGCAGCCTAGGTTCTGCACGCCCCTTCGAGGGGTTGCACCCGGGTATGGGTACTCCCTTTGCAGGATGCGTTTCTACTACAGATGAACGACTTCGACCGCTTGCTGGAGCTCGAGCTGGCGCGGATGCTTGACAGCGTGGTGAGAGCGCCGGCGCCGACCCGCAGCTCGGCGCCTGAGCGCAGGCCGGTGGTGCGGCTTTTCACCGCGTCTGGGTCCTCGATCGCCGCCGTAGCAACAGTTGCCGTCCATGTAGACGGGCCGGTCGAGCAGCGGGCGGAAGCAGCGTTCCCGGAGCCGGCTTCAGAGCCTGGCCCGGCGATCCTTTCCTGAGTAAATAAACCTTCCTTCCTCTCGCGGGGCCGAGCCTGGAGGTTCGGCCCCCATTGTTTGCCTCAAACTTGAGCTGTGAGCGCCACCACCGTGGGCATCACGTTCAAGGTCCTGCCGGCGGCCCAGCGTGTACCCGCGTCCGAACGCGCGCGCATCCTCGCCAACCCGGGTTTCGGGAAGGTGTTCAGCGAGCACATGGCCGTCGCAAGGTGGAATCGGGGCCAGGGTTGGCATGACGCCGAGGTTCGCGCCTACGGGCCGATTCCCATCGACCCGGGAACCTCCGTCCTCCACTATGCCCAGGCCGTTTTCGAGGGCCTCAAGGCCTACCACCAGCAGGACGGGCGGATCGCCGTCTTCCGCCCTGACGCCAACGCGAGGCGATTCCAGCGATCGGCTCGAAGGCTTGCCCTTCCCGAGCTGCCCGAGGCCGCGTTCGTCGAGGCGATCGATCTCGTGGTCGGTCTCGACGCCGACTGGGTTCCGGTAGAACCTGAGCACAGCCTCTACCTCCGGCCTTTCATGTACGCAAGCGAGGTCAACCTCTCCGTGCACCCTTCTGACGAGGTCACTTTCGTCCTCATCGCCTCACCGTCTGGCTCTTACTTTCCTTCCGGGGTCAAGCCGGTCACGGTGTGGCTGTCGGAAGACTTCATCCGTGCCGCACCCGGTGGCACAGGCGAAGCCAAAACCGGCGGCAACTATGCCGGCAGCCTATTGGCCCAGTCGC
>Ga0209180_10002004_pt1 | contig 10175 bp, 7 predicted proteins | sample CZO8metaG_3_FD_188355 | JGI IMG/M metagenome (GOLD analysis project Ga0209180, IMG submission 188355) | Vadose zone soil microbial communities from the Eel River Critical Zone Observatory, Northern California, USA - CZOApr15con2H2.8 metaG... | ecosystem: Environmental > Terrestrial > Soil >...
GGCTCATCGCATCCTGGGGCTGTAGAAGGTCCCAAGGGTTAGGCTGTTCGCCTATTAAAGCGGTACGTGAGCTGGGTTCAGAACGTCGCGAGACAGTTCGGTCCCTATCTGGTGTGGGCGCAGGAGAATTGAAGGGAGTTGTCCCTAGTACGAGAGGACCGGGATGAACAGACCTCTTGTGTACGAGCTGTCCCGCCAGGGGCATCGCTCGGTAGCGAAGTCTGGAAGAGATAAATGCTGAATGCATCTAAGCATGAAGCTCGCCCTAAGATAAGTTCTCCCAAGGCTTAAGGCCTAAGAAGGGCAGTCGAAGACTACGACTTTGATAGGCGGGAGGTGGAAGCGCAGTAATGCGTGAAGCTGACCCGTACTAATCGCCCGTTCGGCTTAATCATAAAACTTTCTCAAACCGTCTTTGAGGAAGAGCAAAAATGCAGTAACGCCTTTTTGCACAGTAATGTTCGGCCTCGATTCGAACTTGTAATGCCAGCCAATTTCTGTTGTCACACTCGCGATCCCATGCTCGGGATGAGCTCGGGAATCATTGCGCGAGTTTCAAGTTTCCGGTGGTAATACCGCGAGGGTCACACCCGTTCCCATCCCGAACACGGAAGTTAAGCCTCGCCGGGCCGATGATACTGCACGGGTAACTGTGTGGGAACGTAGGTCGCTGCCGGGATTAAATTAGAAAAGGCCGGTCTGAGAAATCAGGCTGGCCTTTTCTGTTTCTCTGAGAGTAGGCCAATCCGAGAAGGCTATCCTGCTGTTGCGAGGGTGGGAGGAGGGGCGCGTCGGAGGCAACCAACATCCCCTCCTCCTTCTCCTTGTCCCGCAGCTCGACTGATTCGCCGTGAGCTTATTGCACCGTCAGGATGATTGTCGGCCCAGCGGTTTGGCGAGCGAACCAGGTGCGGGCGGCTCCGGATGCGAGTCCGGAGTTCTTGTCGTCGGGGTAGACGATCAAGGCGTTTCCATCCAGATAAACGTCGGGCGCCCAATACTCCGCGAGCGTCCGCGTACCAGAGGGGCATCCGAGACCATTCACGCAGACGGGACCGATGTGGACGACTCCGGTTACAGTGCTCTGCGCGAAAGTCGGCACACTTGCGAGGTCGTTTTGTGATTGGGCCATGAAAACCTGCCATTGGGCAGAACTGTCAAGGAAGTTCGTGGAGGACGAGCCCAGCCAGGTGATGTCCACTTTGCCAGGGTCGCCTGCGACCACCCACGGCTGAATGGCCGTGCGCGTCGAGGCCCCGTTGTTCACGCGCACCACGTGGGACCAAGTTGCACCCAAGTCCTGGGAGGTTGTCAGATAAGTGTTTACGCCATCGGAAAAAACAACGTGCAAATTGCTGCCCTCGTCGACAGCAATGGCGGGAAAGACGTGCGCCAGGGAGGTATCCGCGGGCCCTTGGTAGACGAGTTTCAAATCAAAAGTGATGCCGCTATCGGTGGAGCGCGCAATGTAAACCTGTGTGCTGGTCTGATCGAAGAACACGGTGTAGACGTTGCCGTTTCTTGGATCGACCACGATGTTTCCCTGGTCGCCGGGCTGAACGCCGGTCACTGGCGTCGTAACCTGTGTTATTTGCGGGAAAGTGATGCCGCCGTCGGTGGACTTAACCACGACAATGCTGACGGTGCCATTGAGAAGCGTCCCGAGCTGCTTGTAGGTCAAATAGAGCGTGTTGTTGCCATAGGAAGCGATCCACTGCCGATCATCCGCGGGAATATCTGAAGAGAGCGGATTGACGATCCAAGTGCTTCCGCCGTTGAACGAACTTGCCTGAGTGGTCGAGCCGAGCCACAGCGAATTCATGTAAACATTTCCAGAAGTGCCGACGGCGAGGTCTTCATCACCGCCGCCGAGGCCTGTGCCGGTTGTGAGGCCCGTGGTGGCCAAAACCTGCGTGCCATCGGGCTGGCCGAGATACGTGAAAGACGTACCGCTATCGTAGGATTTCCAAACATCCACGCCGCCAGGGACACCCTGAATGGCGGCAACATAGAGATTGCCAAGAGAATCGTGAACCACGCGCGGCTCAACATCCTGGTCGAAAACGAGCGTGGTGACAGTATTCGCTGGATCGTTTGGCCGCGGAAGTTCGAAAGGAGTACCGAAAGTCATTTTGCCCGGCTGGTACCGCGCTTTGCCATTGGCCACAGTTGGGTCTGCAGCGATTTGCGCCGTTCCGGAATAAGAAACGTTCACCGTTTGCGACGCCACGATGACGAGTTTGTAGGTGCCGTTCGGGAGCGGGCCGGCGTCAATCTCTTCAAAGGTTTCGAAGGACTGGACAGAGGACGCCAGAAGGTTGCCCGAAGGATCGAACAAGTAGAGGTCAAATTCGTTGGTCACACCTTGCCAGGTGATGCGAATCTGCACTTCGTCGATCGAGTTCGTGGTGAAAAATCCGGCGGGCGTATTGATGTTGAGAAAGAAGGTATCGCAATTCAAGGTCGTGCAAGAGCTGGTGTCCGTGGCGACCGCCGTGTAAGGCCCGCCCGACCAATTCACGGGATTCGCGATACCTGAAAGAGTGCCGCTTGCCGGAGTCGCTGAATGCGCAGGAAGGCCAATAGCAAGCACGGCGGAGATTAAGAATAAGGCCCTGGTGCGGTGACGAAGCATGGGAGTGAGATCTCCTTTCCGACGGCAAGACAGGGCCCGATGTGACCGAGAGCACGGACCACATGAAATGCCCGGGACACGAAATGCTCGCTAGGCTGGCGCATAGTTTGCTCACTCCCGCACTTTCTTCAATCGGGTGTTCCCTCGATATTTACGGGGGACATTTCCATTAGGGATCGTCAACATGAAAAGCTTGAGACTGTCTCTGGCAACGTGACAGACCAACGCGAACCTCCAGTGGCAGCTGCGGGCGGCTCCTTCACACAACCAGATTCCCCCCGTGGCGGTTCGCCAAACCCTTCAGGACACAAGGATTACGGCGGAGCATGCGATTGCGGAGGATTAAGTACCAGGGCCATCGACCAGGTGGGGGGACAATTGAAAGAGTACTATTGACCCCGACATCTCAGAGGACTAACTTACTGGTTCTGCCTTCGGCCCGGCAATATTTCCAGAGTGAGGTCCCCAATGGCCATCAATATCGCGCCCAACCCCATCGCCAGCACATTGCAGGAACGATGGGAAAAATATCGGAGCCACAAACGCGTCATATCACGAGTAAAACTTCTTGTAGAGTGGGAACAATCCGGTGCAAAGGAACGCGCCAACGCCGTCACCGTGGACGTCAGCCACTCCGGCTGCATGGCGGTGGTGGGAGCGGATCTGCCACTGCATAAGCGCGTCCGTCTGATCCATCCTGAGACGGGCCGCAAAGCTGAAGCCGAGGTTGTGTGGCGCAGCCATGAAGCCTGGGATGCGGGATTCGAATTGGTGCAGCCGGATCCTACGTTCTGGGGCCAGCAATAAGAATCAACCGCAGAGTGGGGCGCAGATTCAAGTTTACTGCGGCCACTTCTCCTTCGGTAAGCTCTTCTGAATCGTTTCGAGATTCTGGAAACCGTCTCTGACAACGGTTTGCCTGATGTTGTCCTTTGTCACAAGGACCGGAGTCAAGAGGAACGCCGGAATTATCTTATTCCCGATCGCTACCCCGGCAGTGGTATTGACCGCCTCTCCTTTCGCCAGAGCCACAGCTGCTTCCGCGGCCAATTTTGCTTGTGAACCGAGCGGCTTATAGACGGTCATGGTCTGAGTGCCATCGAGAATTCGAATGATGGCTGCCAGGTCGGCGTCCTGACCCGAAACGAGCACCTTTCCAGCAAGTTTGTGCTCCTCAAGCGCCTGAATGGCGCCTCCCGCAGTGCCGTCATTCGAAGCGACGACGGCCGCGATATCCCCTTTCGTGGATTCAATCGCCTCGGACATGTGAGCGTAAGCTTCCGAGGGGCTCCAATCCTTGGCCCACGTGTCCGATACGATCTTGATTTGCCCGCGATCAATCCAAGGCTTAAGGACCCTCATTTGTGACTCGTGCAAAACCTTCGCGTTGATATCCGCAGGAGAACCTGCAATCAGGACATAATTTCCTTTGGAGGCTTTCTGAGAGAGTGAATAGGCTTGCAGGAAGCCGATCGCCGAAGCATCGACACCAACAAAAAAACGGACGTCCGGGTCGCGGACGAGGCGCTCGTAACAGAGCAGCGGCACCTGCTTGGCCTTGGCGGCGTCTACGATGCGCACGGCTTTTTCCGTATCGTGGGCAACCAGCACCAGAGTCCTGACGCCGGAGTTCAGCAGCTTCTGGGCCTGCCGCAGTTGCAACTCATCGTCGCCCTCGGCCGTTTCGACGAGTACTTCCGCGCCCAGCTCGGCGGCACGTTTCTGAAACCTGTCGAGGTCCGTTTGCCAGCGCTCGATCTTCAAAGAATCCATGAGAAAGCCGATCTTGAATGTGGCGGACGGGGCCCGCTTGTCTTGCGCACGAAGAGCAAAAGAAGCGCAGAGAAGGGCGGCCGCCAGTAAAAGATGCTGCAGATTTTTTAGGCGAAACGTGGGCACGGGCACTCCTTCACTTGGTCTGAAGAAACGTAGCATTCCCGTAAACCACGCACAACGGAAACTCCAGAGCGTGGCGCGCAATGCGCAACGTCCGTGCCTTCTGGCTTGCAGTGAGCCGAACTTGCATCGACAAATGTTTGGCGATTAGGCACCCAGCAAGCGGTCGAGGCGCGGGGAAAGGCGCTCGCTGATATGCGCGACCCACAGTGCAGCGATGATCCCGGTGAAAACGTCGAAGGTGTAGTGCGCACGGAGGATTAGGACGGTGGCCACTTCGAAGAAGACCAGCAGCACAGCAGCAAACGTGAGCCATTTGTGGTGATATCGGGCTAGTTCAAGAGCGCCAAAGACCGCGATCGCGGTGTGTCCGGAGAAGAAAAAATCGTTGGCAACGCGATAGGTCACCAGGAGTGACGGAAAACCGGGGTAGTGCCAGATCATGTTGGGCGGTGCGGGGAGTGCGCAGATGGCTTGCATGATCTGGCGGAGGGCCAGGAGCAAAACTAATCCGAGGAAGGGGCGAACGCTCCGTTCGACGAACCAGCGAGCCAGAAGGAACAGGCCCAGGGCGTCGATGAATGCGGAACTTACAACGAGGAGCGCATTGGCCGCTCCCGGGTTTTGAGAGAAGTAGGAGTTGAGTCCTGCGGTCAGGTTGTGAACGGCGTCGCCGATTCCGGATGCAGGAGCGGTCCGGCACCCAATCAGCGATTGCGACCAGAACCACAGCGCCAGGACGATTCCGGTCACCATAAGCCGAAGAAGCAAGCTCCGCCACTGAAGCGGGTTTTCGGCTTGCGTCATGAATCGCTTTCCATTACCGGGAACCGTACGAAGCTATTCGCGGAATGCACGCTGCGTCATCTCCAGCGCCAATTCGCGCGCCTTTCGCAGATCGAGTTTCCCCGTGCCAAGATACGGAAGCTTCTCAATACGGACAAACTGGTCCGCCCGGGGACGCCAGAGAGCAGGCAGTTCACTCTTTCCCAGTCTTTCTAGGCATTCTTCCAACTGCGGCTCGTCCAGTATGTGCAGCACGACGAGGCGCTCCCCCTTTCTTTCATCGGGCACAGCCGTAACGACGAAGCTCTGTTCCGTGACGCCGGCAAGCTCCTGCAGAATTTCCTCGACTTTGATATGCGGGACCATCTCGCCGCCGATTTTGCTGAAGCGGCTCAAGCGGTCGGTGATGCGCAGGAAACCATCTTCGTCCATCCTCGCGATATCCCCGGTGTTGTACCAGCCGTCGCGGAGAACGTCGGCGGTTTTCTCCGGCTTGTTCAGGTAGCCGCGCATGACGTTTGGACCCCGGACGAGCAACAGTCCCGGCTCATCCACTCCAACAGGCTGCATGGTGTCAGGGTTTACAATTTTCACCGTCATTCCCGGCAACGGATGGCCGATGCTGCCGCGCTTCGCTCCCACCTGGCGGAAGGAGGCGGCGCGAAAATCGATGGTGTTCACCGTGACCGCCGGCGAGCATTCGGTGCAGCCGTAACCTTCGTGAGGCCGGATGCCGAAATGATCCTCGAAAGCCTGGGAAATTCGCTCCGGAAGCTTCTCCGCGCCTGCCATCACGAAGCGCAAGCTGCCGAAATCTTCCGGCGTGCAGCGCCGCGCATACGCATTTAAGAATGTCGGCGTCGCAAGCAGCATCGTGACCGCGTGCTTGCTGACGAGAGCGCCAATGACCCGCGAATCGAAAGGGTTCGGATGAAACACAACGCCGATGCCCGTTGCCGTGGGCAGGCAGAGGGTGGCCGTAAAGCCGAACGAGTGAAAGAAGGGCAATATTCCCATGATGCGATCGTCGGCGTGCAGCATAAAGACCTGGTTGAGCTGCTCGACGTTGGAGGCGATGTTGTAGTGCGTGAGGATGACGCCTTTGGGGTCGCCCGTCGAGCCGCTGGAAAAAATGATCGTGGCGATATCGTCGAGCGACGCCGGGCGGTCGCAGCCCGCAAATTTCGCCAGGCTTTTCGCTGGCAATAGGCTCCCGGCAAGTGCGCCGGCGATGCGCTCGCCGAAACCAGGGTCCTTGGCGATGTCTTCGATGAAAATTGTCCGGCCCGGTGGTCGGATCTTCACCTTCTCGAGAAAGAGCCGCGCCGTAACCACCGTTTTCAAATCGCACTGTTGCGCGCAGGATGCCAGCGTTTCGTTCGAAACCGTGTAATTCAGGTTCACCGGCACCTTGCCCATCAGCAGGGCCGCGAAATTCACGAGTGCGCCTGGAACCGATGGCGGCAGCAGGATTCCGACCATTTCTTGTCCATGCCAGTGCTTGCGCAATCGCCGCGCCAGAACTAGCGTTCCCACCAACGCCGAAAAATAGTTCACCTTCGGCCGCTGTCCGTCGGCCATCGCGAAGCGAAAGGGATGCCTCCGCGCCGTGTATAGGAATGATTCCGGTAAGGTGTGCATGCGCTTCTTGCGGCGCGCGAAGGCTTCCGCGCCGAGATCCTGCACCGCGCGACGGACTTCCTGCGAAGTTGCCGTCGGCGGCAGCGGCTTTCCAAACGTCACGCGCACCGGGTACGGAATCTGCCGCGGAAACTTCCAGAGAAAGCGTCCGCCCGCAAAGCTGAAGATTGAGCCCCACACGCCGTCCAGATTCACCGGGATGATGGGGACGTCCACGCCTTTGACAATGCGTTCCATGCCGCGGCGGAACGGCAGCATTTGGCCGATGCGCGTCATTTGGCCTTCCGGGAAAATGCACACGACTTCGCCGTTTTTCAGTGCTTCGGTTGCCTGGCGCAACGCATGAATCATCTCGCGCGGCCCCTGGTCCGAAGCGATGGGGATCACACCCAGGATCTTTGCGAAGGGCTTTACCAATGGATGGTCATACGAACCTTTGAACATCAGAAAGCGAATCGGACGATCGATCGAGGCGATAAGAAACACCGCGTCGGCCATGGAGACATGGTTCGGGGCCAGCAAGGCTCCGCCGCGCGCGGGCGCGTTCTCCCTCCCCTCGACGTCCAGGCGATACAGCGTGTGCGTGGCAATCCACAGCAACAATCGCAGCAGCGAATCCGGAAGGAGGTACAGCACATAAGCTGTCGCCGCCAGCGTGCCCAGCGCCGACCAGAAGAAAATTCCGCCCGGGCTGAGCCCGAGACGATGAGTCGCGGCGTAATACACGCCTGAAGCTGCCCCGATTCCCACGAAGGAAAACCAGTTCGCCGCGGCAATGACCCCGCCCTTCTTGTCCTCTTCGGGACGATGCTGGATCAATGCGCTGATCGGCACGATGAAAAACCCGCCGAAAAATCCCAGCACCGCAAGCAACACGAGCACCGCACGGAATGATAAATCTGGTATCGCAAGGCACAGCCCGAGAGCCGTCATGCCCAGTGAGCCGAGCGGCACCAGCCCGTACTCGATTTTTCCCGCCGAAAGATATCCCGCCGTCAGGCTGCCCACGCCAATGCCAATGGCGATCGCCGCTTGCAGCAGTCCTCCCTCTGCCGAGCTAATGTGTAAAATATCCTGCCCATAGATAAAGATGTTGAATTGCAGCAATCCACCGACAAAAAAGAAATAAGTGTTGCCCAGCACCGCCAGCCACAGAACGCGATCTCCTCGTATTAATTTCGCCGGCGTCCATATGTCAATCAGTGCGGCGGGGCTGAACCTTTTGGCCGGGGCGGCGGCGGGCACTCGACTAATGCCAAAGCTGGATAGCAGACCAACGACGGTGAATCCAAGCAGCAGCGCACCCGAATAGACTTCGCGCCCGCTGAACGCTCCGGCGAGGAATGAGCCGCTCATGCTCCCCAGGATAATCGCCAGGAAAGTCCCCAGCTCGAGCACTCCGTTGCCCCACGAGAGCTCTTCCTGCGGCAATAGTTCTGGCAGCAAACCGTACTTTGACGGGCCAAAAAGTGCTCCCTGCGTGCACACAAGAAATATCGCTGCCAGCGCGAGGTAGAGATTCGGGCCCACCAGGGCGGCAGCGGCGAATAACATCACCCCGACTTCAAAGACTTTTGTCCAGATCGTGACGCTGCGCTTGCTGAATCGGTCCGCGAGGTAACCGCCGACCAGTGAAAACAGAATGAAGGGAGCAGCAAAGAGCACTCCCACCATCAATTCAAGCTGGTCGCGTTGTCCCTTGTTTCTTTCGAGAGCTAGAATGAGGTAGATGACAAGAAATTTCAGCGCATTCTCATTGAACGCACCCTGGAACTGGGTGACGATCAGACTCCAAAAGCCAGACCGCCACGTTTTCTCGGCCTGATGCACCAGGAGGTTTTCGCCAGCCGGCATGCGCGCTCCCCAACGGATGCGATTAAACCGTAGGAAATGCAATTAGTCTAGCAATGGCCGCCAAACCGGTGAGCGGCGGTTCCGCGCCCTGTGCCGAAAACGAGACGCCGATACTCCAGCCGCGTCCCAATCCGTTTCGCGTTACCATAGCCGGCGCTGAAAAGGGGGTGGGATGAAGGCAGAGTGCAAGGCCCGGACAGTTTTGATTACCGGTGCGACGGATGGCTTGGGGAAGGCCGCGGCGCTCTTGCTCGCCGAACGAGGCTACCGCGTATTTGCCGCGGGCCGTTCAGCGGAGAAACGCGCGCAGCTCGATGCGCTGGCGCGGGAAAAGAAACTGCCGCTCGAAACCCTCGAATTGGACGTCTGCGACGACGCCTCGGTGAAGGCCGCTGTCTCAACGGCGCTGGGAAAGGCAGGCGCGATCGATGTGCTCGTCAACAATGCGGGGCTCGTCTACGGCGGCGCTGTGGAGGATCTGTGGATGGAGGACTGGCGGCGGCAATTCGAAACCAATTTTTTCGGCGTAATCCGAGTGACTCAGGCCATCCTTCCTCACATGCGCGAGCGGCGGAAAGGGCGCATTTTGATGATGAGCTCGGTCTCGGGGTTTGTAACGCCGCCGACCCAGGGCGCCTATAGCGCCTCGAAACACGCCATCGAAGCGCTGGCCAACGCGCTGCGTCATGAACTTTACCCTTTCGGCATCGAGACGATTCTGATCGAACCCGGCTACATCGTGACGAACATCCAGCAGACGGCGATGGATCTGGCCCGGGCCTACCAGGAAAAAATCAAGAGCGGCCCGTACGCGAAGATCTACGCCACCTACTGGGCAAGCGCAAAAAGCACACGCGTGCAGTCCAAGACTACGCCGGAGGATTGTGCGCGCATTATGCTCAAGGCGATCGAAGCGCCGCGGCCCAAGGCGCGTTACTGCGTGACCCCGCTCGCGACGTCTGTGAAATGGGCCAAGCGGCTGCTGAGCGATAGCGCAGTTGACCGCATCATGCGGCGCAGGTACGGAATTACGCGTGAAGGCTGAGAGAAAAAACCAGTCGCAAAGAGAAACCGCTCATCTGGACGGGCCTATGGATTCGAAACCTGGAAGGAAAGGCTGTTCTCGCGCTGTTCCTGCCACATTTTGGACCACGCCTCGTGTACGGGGCTTTCTGCGTAGTCGGCGGCGGCCTCCGCGCTCGTGAACTCGATTGCATAGACCCCGCTGAAGTCTCTGATCTGGTTGCGTTCCGTCTTCAGCCAGACATTCTTGATGCCGGGAATTTTTCCCGCCATGTCCTTGATGCCGTTGATGGCTTTTTCCCTGTCGTAGTTCGACACATTGTCTCTGAACTTGTAGACG
>Ga0209180_10002017_pt1 | contig 10140 bp, 10 predicted proteins | sample CZO8metaG_3_FD_188355 | JGI IMG/M metagenome (GOLD analysis project Ga0209180, IMG submission 188355) | Vadose zone soil microbial communities from the Eel River Critical Zone Observatory, Northern California, USA - CZOApr15con2H2.8 metaG... | ecosystem: Environmental > Terrestrial > Soil >...
GGCCAGCGCTCTGCCGAATGGGCCTTGCTCGACTTCGGCGGCTTCGTGGTGCACGTTTTCGGCGAGCAGGCCCGCCGCTATTATGATCTCGAGCGCCTCTGGCGTTCGGCGCCCAAGCTGGAAATCCCCGACGATGTCGAAACTCGATCCTCCGATCGAACCATTTCGGATTCAACTTTAAGCCAGGAGCCGCTCGACGATCAGGCGGTTTCCGGCCGGACGCTCGGCGGCCGTTCGCAACGATGACCACGGAACGATTACCGTGGATCGCTCAGGACCCCGCCGCGCTTCGCCTCTTTGAACTTGCCGAGAAAGTCGCCGTCGCCCCGACAACTCTATTGATCACCGGCGAAAGCGGCACGGGCAAAGACCATCTCGCGCGCCTCGTGCACGAACTCGGCCCGCGCCGCGATGCACCCTTCTTGAAGATTGATTGCGCCAGCCTTCCGCCAAATCTCGTGGAGAGCGAACTCTTCGGCCACGAGCGCGGCGCTTTCACCGGCGCCGTCGAGCGTAAACTTGGCCGCTTCGAACTCGGCGGCAGCGGCACGATTGTCCTCGACGAAGTCGCCGCTCTCTCGACCGGGGCGCAGGGCAAGCTTCTGCGCGTCTTGCAGGAGCGGACGTTCGAACGCCTCGGCGGAACCGAGACTCTGCGCATCGAAGCGCGCCTCATCGCCCTCACCAACGTGGATCTCCCCGCTGCGGTCAAGGCCGGCAGCTTCCGCGAGGATCTTTATTTCCGGTTGAATGTTCTGTTGCTGACGGTTCCGCCGCTCCGCGAGCGCCGCGCCGATATTTTGCTTCTCGCCGAACACCTCCTCGTGACGCTTCGATCCATCCATGGCCGCGCCCACGCGCATTTGAGCGACGCTTCTCGCCGCATGCTTGCTGCGTACTCCTGGCCCGGCAACATCCGTGAGCTTCGCAACGCCCTCGAGCGAGCGGTGGTTTTTTCGCGCGGTACCCGCTCCGGGCCCGCGACCGGCAAGGATGTCCTCGAGCCCGGTAATTTTCCGGAGAGCGTTCGCGCCGCCGCTCCCGGCGCGGTTAGCACCATTTCCGGCTTGCGCTCGCTCGAAGAAGTCGAGCGCGAAGTCATTACTGCCACACTCGAAGCCACGCACTACCAGATCAGCCGCTCCGCGGAAGCTCTCGGCATCAGCCGCAAGACACTGCTAGAAAAACGGAAGAAATACGGCCTCAAGTGAAGCTCCGCCTACTCATGCTAGGAAAAACTCGTCGTCCCGAACTGCGCGTCATCCTCGATGACTATGTAAAGCGCATCAGCCGCTCTTGTCCTTTGGAAATTACCGAAGTCCGAGACAGCGCTGCCGCTCTAAAGAAACTCGACACGGACCGCGCCGCCACCGTGGTCCTTCTCGATGCTGCCGGAAAAAATCTCGATTCGAACGCCCTCGCCAAATGGCTCGGGGAACTCCGCGACCGCGGCACCCGCGAATTGATTTTCCTTTGCGGCGACGCCGACGGCTTCCCCGAAGCTCTCCGCCAGCGCGCCCACCAGAAACTCTCTCTCAGCAGCATGACTTTCTCCCACGAACTCGCCCGCGTCATGCTCGCCGAACAGCTCTATCGCGCCTTCGCCATCCTCTCCGGCAGCCCCTACCCGAAATAGCGTTCGTAGTGTAAAACCATAAAGACCATGTCCATCCGCATCTCGCCCGACGTCAATCGGCCGTCTGCCACCATCGAAATTCCTCTCGAGTGCCCTCTTCCCGACTACGACCTCCATCAACTCGAGCACCCCACACCTCGCGACGTGGACGCCGTCCTCGTCTCGCAAGGTTTCCGCGACCTCGTCGATGATGCCCGCGGCGTCCTCATGGATCTGCTCGCCCATCCGCCCTTTCAGGCGGACTCTCCAGAAAACGCCAACCTCGATTTCACGCATTCGGCGCCAATGCCTCTCGAGCTGACCCAACTCACCGGTGCCATCTGCCCCGGCGACGACGAGAGCTACCGCCCCGGCTTGTGGATCGTTCTCCAGGATCCGCATGCCAAGCCCGGTACGTCCCTTCCTCCGATGGCGCAAGAGCGCATCACCGCCATCGTCCACGAATTCGTCAAACGCCTCCAACTCGCGTAGCAAAATCCCTCGAGTAGTTTAAAGATCTCCCTCTCCAACTTGACGTTTGGCACTTGAATCCGCAGACTCTAATCTTTTCGCCGTATCTGGGAGAAGTCCGCAGAGACGAACTATCATGCCGGAAGAAAAAGGACTCCTGATCGTTTACACCGGCCCGGGCAAGGGCAAGACCACCTGCGCCCTGGGCACTGCGTTTCGCGCCGTCGGCCAGGGTCTCAAAGTCCTCATGGTCCAGTTCATCAAGGGTTCCTGGCACTACGGCGAGCTCGACGCCGCCAAAATGCTCGGCGACGACAAGTTCGAAATCCGTCCCATGGGCCGCGGCTTCGTGAAGATCGGCGGCGCCGAAACCGATCCTGCAGACATTAAGCTCGCCCAGGAATGCTGGCAGGCCGGCCGCGAAGCCATTTACGGCAACAAATACGACCTCGTCGTCCTCGACGAAATCAATTACGTCATCAGCTACAAAATGCTCGACCCTGACGAGATCGTCGAAGCCCTGAAAAACCGCCCCGAGCGCGTCCACGTCATCTGCACCGGGCGCAACGCCCATCCCAAGCTCGTCGAGCTCGCCGACCTGGTCACCGAAATGCGCGAGGTGAAACACCCCTACACCAAGGGTATACTGGCCCAACGGGGGATCGACTATTAGCCCTGTGGAAGCAGCCTTCGCTCGCTGTCATCCTGAGGCGAACCGTCGACCGCTTTGCAGTCGCGCCGGGCAAAGAGGTTCGGCGGAGGATCTCAACGGCGTCACTTGGCTGCCGACTCGCGGGTGCCTGACTTTCGACTTTGAACTTTTGACTTTCAACTTTCTTCCATGACCTGGTTCAAGCGCGACAAAAAATCGATCGAGCAAGCCACCCCGCCCGAAGAGCGCCGCGTGCGCACCGAAGGCCTGTGGGTCAAGTGCGAGTCCTGCAATGCCATCGTCTTTCGCAAGGACCTCGAAGCCAATCTCTACGTCTGCCCCAAGTGCCAGTTCCATTTCAAAATGAACTCCAAGCAGCGCCTCGAAATGCTCCTCGACGGCCGCTGGACCGAGCACGACGCCGGCATGACCTCCACCGACCCGCTCAAATTCGTGGACACCAAGCCCTACGCTACGCGCCTCCGCGAAGCCAAGAAAAAGCTCGGCATGAACGACGCCATCATCACCGCCGAAGGCCAACTTAGCGGCCGGCCCGTGGTCCTTTGCGCCATGGAGTTCGGCTTCATCGGCGGCTCCATGGGCGCGGTCGTCGGTGAAAAAGTTACGCGCGGCATCGAGCTCGCCATCGAGACGCGCCAGCCCTTCATCGCCGTTTCCTGTTCCGGCGGGGCCCGCATGATGGAAGGCACCATCAGCCTCATGCAGCTCGCCAAAGTATCCGCCGCGCTCGCCAAGCTCGACGAGGAAAAACTCCCGTACATTTCTTTGCTCACGGATCCCACCACCGGCGGCGTCACTGCCAGCTTCGCCATGCTCGGCGATCTCAACATCGCTGAACCCGGTGCGCTCATCGGCTTCGCCGGTCCCCGCGTCATCGAGCAAACCATCCGCCAAAAACTCCCTGAAGGATTTCAGCGCTCCGAGTTCCTGCTCGAGCACGGCTTTCTCGACGCGGTCGTCCATCGCAAGGAATTGAAATCCTTCATCAGCAATTCTCTCGATCTGCTTTTGACTTGAGATGAATTACGACGCAGCGGTCCGCTACCTTCTCACTCTCGGCCGCGAACTCGCCGCGCCCACGCAGGCGGCCGCTGCCAAATTCGATCTCGAAAATATCACCATCCTCGCCGACCGCCTCGGCCGCCCCCAACGTGCCTACCCCAGCGCCCACATCGCCGGCACCAATGGCAAAGGTTCGACGGCCGCTTTTCTCGAATCCATTCTTCGCTGCGCCGGTTTTCGAACCGGCCTCAACACTTCCCCCCATCTCGAAAGAATCAACGAGCGCATTCGGATCAACGGCCAGGAGATTAGCGATGATTCCTTTGCGAAAATCTTCACGCGCATCCACGTCTTGATCGAAGAACTCCTCGCCGATGGAAAACTCCGCGCGCATCCCACCTATTTCGAATGCGTCACCGCCATGGCATTCGAATCTTTCGCCAGCGAGCGCGTCGAATTTGGCGTCTTCGAAGTCGGCCTCGGCGGCCGCCTCGATGCCACCAACATTCTTCACCCTGTCATTTCCATCATCACCCGCATCGATTTCGATCACGAAAATTTTCTCGGCCACTCGCTCCGCGAAATCGCAGCCGAAAAAGCTGGCATCTTGAAGCCTGCGGTTCCCGTCGTTTTTGCCGAGCAGCATCCGGAAGCACGCGAAGTCATCCTCGCTCGCGCAAAGGACCTCCAATGTCCCGTAATCGAGCCCGCCCGTCTCTTTCATGTCGATGCAGAATTCTTGCAAGGTGGACTTATGCGCGCCCGCGTGACCGAAACCGCCTCAGGAACCGTATTCGAACTCGCTCCCAGCCTCCCCGGCCGCTTCCAATTGCAGAACGCTCTCAGCGCTCTCGCCGCCGCCCGCTTTCTCCAAAGCCGCGGCTTCCGGATCACGGGCGACGCCATGACTCAGGGCATCGCCAGCACCGTCTGGCCCGGCCGCCTCGAAAAACTTCAATCTCATCCCGACATTTATCTCGACGGCGCGCACAATCCTTCAGCCGCGCGCGAACTAGCGGCATTCCTGGAACAAGATTTCGCCGGCCGCAGGATCTGGCTCATCTACGCCGCTCTCCGCGACAAAGCTGTCGACGAAGTTGCCGGCATTCTCTTCCCCCGCGCGGGAGAAGTCATTTTCACCGCGCCACGCACTTCCCGCGCCATCTCCGCCGCGCAACTCGCGGAAATCGCTGGCCACCACGCGCCGCATTTCTCCGTTATTCCCGACGCCGAAAAAGCTCTCGACTACGCGCTCGCGAAGGCCGCCCCCGAAGACGTTGTTTTCATCACCGGCTCGCTCTATCTCATCGGCCAGCTTCGCCACTATTGGAAGCACCGCGCTCAGGTCGCCACGCGCTGAAAAAAACCGTAGAATACCGCCCTCGGGATTGGTAGGAGTCTTTGTAGCGCCGGCTTCCCAGCCGGCATTCTTTGTTCTGAGCGTTGCGTCCTGTAGGGGCGGCCCTGCAATGGCAGCCTCGCCTCGAGCGGCAAACGACTATGGCAAAATCATCTCCGAAGCGGCGCGCGACCGACGGCAAGCGGGAAATCTCCAATCCTCTCGTCGGCATCATCATGGGTTCCGGCTCCGACTGGGACACCATGAAATTTGCCTCCAAGACGCTCGCCGAGCTCCATGTTCCACATGAAACGCGCGTCGTCTCCGCCCACCGCACTCCCGATCTGCTCTTCGAATATGCCGGGACCGCCGAAAAGCGCGGCATCGAAGTCATCATCGCCGGCGCAGGCGGCGCCGCTCATCTTGCCGGCATGACCGCTTCGAAAACCGTTCTCCCCGTCCTCGGCGTCCCTGTCGAATCGAAAGCCCTCAAAGGCCTGGACTCGCTCCTCTCCATCGCGCAAATGCCCAGCGGCATCCCTGTCGGCGCGCTTGCCATCGGCAGATCCGGCGCCGTCAACGCCGCGCTCCTCGCCGCCGCCATTCTTGGCGCAAAACACCCCGGCATTCGGGAAGCCGTTCGAAAGTTCCGTGCCGAACAAACCGGCCGCGTCCTCGCCCATCCCGATCCCTCCGCGGATTCGCCACCGATCAAGAAAGGCAAGCGCGCGTGACCATCGGTATCCTCGGCGGCGGTCAGTTGGGCTACATGCTCGCCCTCGCGGGCTATCCGCTGGGTCTGCATTTCCGTTTTCTCGATCCCTCGCCGGAGGCCCCCGTGGGCCGCATCGCCCAGCGTGTTACCGCGGACTTCAGCGATCAAGCCGCGCTCGAGAAATTCTCGAGCGGCCTCGAACTGGTCACCTATGAATTTGAAAACGTCCCCGTCGAAGCGGCTGAATTTCTCGCCGCCCGCGTCCCTGTCTATCCGCCTCCAGTCGCTCTCGAAACCGCGCAGGATCGCCTTAAAGAAAAGCAGCTCTTCCAGAAATTCGGCATCGCCACCACCGAGTTTGCTCCCGTCTCAAAACCGAATGAACTCGACGCCGCCGTGAAAAAGATCGGCCTTCCCGCCGTGCTGAAGACTTGCCGCATGGGCTACGATGGCAAAGGCCAATGGATACTTCGAACCGCCGAAGATGTCGCCAAAGCGAAGTCCGAACGGCCCGCGGTTCCTCTCATCCTCGAGCGCTTCGTGCCCTTTACGCGCGAGCTTTCCATCCTCGCCGTTCGCTCCAGCAATAGCGAAACGGCCATCTATCCGCTCGTCGAAAACCACCATCGCGGCGGTATTCTCCGTCTTTCTCTCGCGCCCGCTCCGCGCATCGAACCTCCGATTCAGCGCGCCGCCGAAGACGCCGGCCGCCACGTCCTGGAATCCCTGAAATATGTCGGCGTCTTGGCCATCGAGTTCTTCGAACACGATGGCCGCCTGCTCGCCAACGAAATGGCCCCGCGCGTCCACAATTCCGGCCACTGGACCATCGAAGGTGCCGTCACCAGCCAGTTCGAGAATCATCTCCGCGCCGTCCTCGGCATGCCCCTCGGCTCCACGGGACTCACGGGCCATTCCGCCATGCTCAATCTCATCGGCGAACTCCCCGAATCCGCCGAAGTCCTCGCCGTCCCCGACACTCATCTCCATCTCTACGGCAAATCCCCCCGCCCCGGCCGCAAACTCGGCCACGTCACCCTCCGCGCCGCCTCTCCCGAACGCCTCGCCCTCCGCCTCTCCGAACTCCCCGCCTTCTTCCACCGCCCCGACTTCTGCCTCGACTCCGCCCTCACTCATTCCGCCTCCCTCCGCGCCTGAGTTGTGACATGCGATCCGTAAGAATGGACTCGAAGTGCAGCAGTCGGCGAGCAATGGTGTCCGAATTTGCGACAGGGGCATCCTGAAAACGAGCATCCCAGACGAACACATCGCATACTAAGTGATTTACAATGTGGTGCTTAGCATTGGCAAGCGTGATGCTCATTCCACACGCAAGATGGGGTCAACAACATGTCATTTCTTCGCGATCTGAGAGTTGCCTTCCACTCGCTCATGCGCACGCAAGGGCTTGCTATCACTGTGATCCTGACGCTGGCGCTGGGCATCGGCGCCAACGCCGCCATCTTCACGCTGGTGCGCGGCGTGCTGCTCAAGCCTCTCGTCAACCGCGACGAGAACCGGCTGATCTACATCCGCCAAAGCGCCCCGGGCACCGGGGACGCTAACGCGGCGTTCTCCGTTCCGAAATCCAGGATTTGCGCGCCAGCGTCAAATCCCTGAGCGCATTAGGCGAGTTCTCGACCCTCGAGTTCACCATGATCGGCATGGGTGAGCCTCGCGTAGTTCAATCTGGCGTGGTCAGCGGCAACTACTTCGAAGTTATGGGCCTCCACCCCGTCCTCGGTCGTCTCATCGGACCTCAAGACGACGGCCCCAAAGCTGCCGGCGTCGCCGTTCTCACCTATCGTTTCTGGGCGACCACTCTTGGGAAAGATCCCTCCGTCATCGGCAAAACCCTTCGCCTCGGCTGGGGCCCCATGGGCGAACGGTCTGCCACCATCATCGGCGTCCTCGAACCCTCCGTCCCCTATCCCCAAGATACCGAAATCATGGCCAACATCGTCACCAGCCCGCACCACCTGTCTGCAACTATGGTCACGAGCCGCCTTCATCGCATGACGGAACTCTTTGGCCGTCTCGCTCCCGGTGCCACCCTCGATCAAGCCCGGGCCGAGTTGCGCACCGTCTACGGGGCCATGGCCAAGGCACATGCCGAAGCATATCCGCCCAAAGGGGACTACCAGATCAGCGCCAAGCTGCTTCGCGAACAGATCACCTCGGGCGCCCGGACCGTCCTGCTGGTGCTGCTCGCAGCGTCGGCGCTAGTCTTCGTCATCGCGTGCTCCAATGTGGCCAACTTGATTCTCACGCGGACCGTTCGCCGTGAAGGCGAACTGGCAACCCGTGCGGCGCTCGGCGCAAGCACAGGCGCGCTGCGCCGCATGCTCCTGGCAGAAAGCCTTCTGCTCTGCGGCGCTGGGGCCGCCGTCGGTGTATGGAGCGCGCAGCCGCTGGTGGCTATCCTGGCCCGCTACGCCTCGCGCTTCTCGGTCCGCGCGCTCGATTTGACGGTTGATTCCAGCCTGCTCTGGGTGGGAGCGGCGCTGGCCGTCGTCGCCGCGGTGATTTTGGCGTTTGTCCCGCGATTGCCGTCGGCCGACACGTCCAATGGCCATGGCTTATCGATCGGCAGCACACGGATCACCGGCAGCACCAGCCGCCGCCAGCGCATCTTTGCGGTGACACAAATCGCTGCATCCTTCGTGCTGCTGGCAGGCGCAAGTACCGTGGTCACTACGCTGATCGCTCTGCAAACCGCGCAGACGGGTCTCGACATGCGCCATGTCCTCACCATCAACGTTCCCGCTATGGCCTACGGAAAAACGCCTCAACAAGTGGTCGATTTCTACAAGGAATCGATTCGCCGCATTGATGCGCTACCCGGCGTGAACAAGACCGCTTTCGGCATGGTTGTTCCCTGGCGCGATACCGGCTTCGGCCTCCAATTCTCCGCTGACGGTCATGTCTATACCCCAGGGGAGGACCCTCGCGCGGAGTTGCGCGTCATCTCTCCCGGATTTTTTGCCTCGCTCGGCGTTCCCATCATTTCCGGTCGTGATTTCAACGAGCTCGACGGCCAAAAAGGTAAAGAGCCCGTCGTTATCGTCAGTGAGACTTTTGCAAAGCGTGTGTTCCCCAATCAGGATGCCCTCGATCGGCACATCTTTTGGACGGATCCCGTGCTCCAATTCGCCTCCGGGATTAGCCCCGCCCCACACCGCATCATCGGCGTCACCGCCGATATTGACGACCAACACATCGTTCCTGAACCCGTCCTCACTGTCTATAACCCCTTTGAAGAGGGTCCACTCTTTGGCGGGCACCTTTTTGTCCACACCAGCGCAGATCCTTATTCGCTTGTCACGCCGGTCACGCGCATTATTCGCAACATGTCCGCCGAACAGCCCATTGAGCACGCTGCTACGCTCGAAGACGTCCGCGCGGAGGTGCTCGCGCCGGACCGTTTGAACTCGCTGGTGTTCGGCGTGTTCGCGGCTGTGGCTTTGGCGATTGCGTTGGTTGGCGTCGCAGGCGTGCTGGCGTTTTCGGTCAGCGCGCGGACGCGCGAGTTCGGCATCCGGCTGGCGCTTGGATCGCAGCCGCGGCATCTCCTGAAAGGCGTCATCGCAGAAGGTGCCGTGATGGCTGTGGCAGGTGTCCTCGCCGGCGCGGCATTCGGGTACGTGGCGGCGCGCTTGGCAGGCAGCTATTTTCTGGACGTGAAGATGCCAGGCGCCTTGCCCGTGGTCCTCTCTGCGTTCGTTCTGCTCACCGCCGCAGTCGTCGCGTCGTGGCTGCCCGCCGCCCGCGCCGCGCGCATCGATATTATACAGGCGCTGCGCTCGGAGTGACCGTTGATGGGTAGGTCAGGCTTTGCGATCTTCCGCCTTCTCTCAACCGCCCCGAATTCTCCTCAACGCCGCCCCCTCCGCCTCTCTCCGCGCCTGATCCTTGCGCAGACGGTGCAGCCCTTCGACTCGACCTATTTTTTCTTGTGCAGCGCGCTCTGTGTTAATTCTTTCCTTTCTTTCCATTGCGCTGCATTATCCATTCGAAAGTACTATGCAAATCATTCGAATCTAGTACCACATCGTAATAGTATTTGACATACTATCATTCCCATGCTACCCTGAAGCATGAATTCTCGCCCCGGGCCCATCAGGACACGCGTCGACTGCTGCGGCCTTGCACTCTTCTCCTTCGCCCATCACCTGGCTCACCAGTGCCGGAGAGTTCTCTTGATGATCCATTCTCCCTATCCGTCTAAGTCTTTTGAAATGAAAACTTGCAAAAGCCTATCAAAACAAACAACTTTAACTCTCTTTAGAATCAACACTTATGAAAAACAGGGGGGAGGGGGGCTG
>Ga0209180_10002020_pt1 | contig 10136 bp, 8 predicted proteins | sample CZO8metaG_3_FD_188355 | JGI IMG/M metagenome (GOLD analysis project Ga0209180, IMG submission 188355) | Vadose zone soil microbial communities from the Eel River Critical Zone Observatory, Northern California, USA - CZOApr15con2H2.8 metaG... | ecosystem: Environmental > Terrestrial > Soil >...
AGGCAGGCCCGGCGGCGCCGTCGCGTTGTGGCTGGCACCTGACCCGCAGCGCGCCCAGGATCAGGTCGGCGGCCTCGGCGATCCCTGGCCGGCGCTTCCCGCCGGGCGCTGCGGTCATCAGCACGGCGAGCACCTCTTCTTCATGGATGCGGCGGTAGGGGGCCGGGTAGAAGACCAGTAGCCGCCGGTAGCCGCGCTCCAGCGGGCCTGCGCCGGTCATGGCGTGCCGCCGAGCAGCCTCAGCCGCCTGGCGGCCACCGCGGTGTTACTGCGCATGCGGTCCACCTCGGCCTCAAGACGCTGCGCGCCCTGCGGGGTGAGCCGGTAGTACCGCCGCAACCGGGCGTCCACGATTTCCTCCCGGTCGAACTCGACCAGGTGCTCGGCGGTGAGCCGGTTCAAGGCGGCATATAGCGTCCCGGCGCGCAGCCGGACGCGGCCACCGGAAATCTGGGAAACGTCGGTCATGATCCCGTAGCCATGCTGGGAACCGGCGGCCAGCGCCGTGAGGATCAGGAACGTCGGCTCTCGCAGTGACAGTTCAGTCATGCACTAGGTATATACCGACTAGCGGTGTATCCGCAACGATCTGCCAGCATGGGCCGGCAGCCCGCAAGACGCCGTTTGACTGCGCAGCAGGCCTCTACCTCGCCGACCCCACCGCATCCGGCGATCGCCTCGCCCACGTCAGCGGGCAGCGGCAGCGCGTCGGTCCGGCCGTCCTTGCCACAGATGGTCAGCTCGGCGGCCCGCCAGTCGATGTCGGGGAGCTGCAGCCGTGCAGCTTCGCCGCCGCGCAAGGCCAGCCGGGCCATCATCAGCAAGATCGCGTAGTCGCGGCGCCCTGCCGCGCCGTCGCGGTCATAGGCGGCTAGGACCGCACGGACCTGGCCGGCGGACGCGGCACGCGGCGTCGTTCGATCATGGTCCATTGTCCCTCGATACGCCTCGGCGCACGGCCACGCGTTAATCGACCCGGAGCTGTACCTGCCGACCTGGTCTGGTTGGCACTAACTTGGCGTAGGCGGTGGGTATCGCGGGTCGGTTATAGCTGGGTTGTCCACTCGATGATCAGTCGGTCCGCCGGCCTGGCAGTGCGTGGCGTTTCCCCTTCGGCGCCCCGCCGACCATGATCACGGAACATTCCCGTCACATACGTCCGCGAATGTTCCGTGATCATGGAATTCTTCCTCATTAGTCCTTATGCATCTCTGACGCCGGCTCCGATCCGCTGCGGCACTGGTGGCTCATCACCCCGCGGTAGCGCCGGCCGCGGCAGGCGCAGCAGCCGCGCGGCCCGGTCGGGCATCCACCAGTTCGCCCGGCCAAACAGCGACACCAGCGCCGGCAGGAGCAGCATCCGGACCACGATCGCGTCCAGCAGGACACCGGCGGCCATGCCCGCGGCGAGTTCGCGGACGGTGAGGTTGTTGCCGCTGGACAGTGAGGCGAGCGCGAAGAACAGGATCAGCGCTGCGCTGGTCACCAACCGCCCCGTATGGGAGACGCCCTCCACGAGGCCGTCGTGCGTGGAGCCGGTGCGGTCGTAACCTTCCCGTACCCGGGACAGGATGAATACCTCGTAGTCCATGGAGATGCCGAACAGGAACCCGAATAGCAGCATCGGCACGAAGGTGCCGACCGAGCCGGTCGCCGCCGTCCCCCATAGGGCCTGGGTGCCGATGCCGTGCTGGAACACCAGGACGATGATGCCGTAGGTCGCGGCGACCGACAGCGCGTTGAGCAGCACCGCCTTCGCGGGGAGCAGGATCGACTTCAGGCCGCGCGCCAGCAGCAGGAAGGTGACGATCGCGACCACGCCGAACAGGAGCGGGAACGCCGCGTAGGTGCTGTGGACCTCATCGATCTGCTGCGCCTGCTGCCCGCCGACCATCGCGTTACGCGGCACGGTGTGCTTGATGTCGGCCAGTGACGTGCCGCCCTGCGAGGTCGCGATCTCGTGTGCTGGTATCGCCAGCACCATGGCGCTGCCGCCCTTATGCCAGGTCGCACCAGCCGGGGTTACCGCGCCACGCAGGCTCGACACGCTGTTCAGCGAGGTGACCACGGACGGGGCCTGTGCCGCGGCGGGGATCCAGACCGGGACGGTGGTGAGCGTCCCGCTGGGGAAGCCGTCGGCTTGCAGCGCGTGCAGCCCGCTGGCGTACGGGCCATTGCTCGCCAGGGCGGCCCCGGTGGGCTGGGAGATGTTGATGGTCGTCGCGATCCCGGCCAGCCCGCACAGGATGCCCAGGCCCAGCACGGCGGCGGCCACCCGGTTGCGGATCACGCGATGCGCCCACCACGTCCAGAACCGGCTTACTGCGCCTGCGGAGCGCCGCCTCGGCCAATCCAGCCGCGGCCCCATCTTCGACAGAACGACAGGCAGCAGTGTCAGCGCCACCAAGGTGGCGGTCGAGGGAATGAACAGCCCGGAGATCCCGATCCCGCGGACCAGCGACACCGGGACCACGATCAGCGCGAACAGCCCGAGGGAGGCAGTGATCCCGCTGACCAGCACGGCATGCCCGGCGCGCTGCATGGCCGCCTGGACCGCCTCCGCGTTCGGCTGGCCCGCCTTTCGTTCCTCCCGCCACCGGTTGACGATCAGCAGCGAGTAGTCGATCGACAGTCCCAGCCCGAGCAGCGCCACGATGAACTGCACCGCGGGGTTGATCGGCGTGGACGACGGCACCACGTAGGTCAGCCCGTAGATGAACAACTGCATGGTCAGCACCGACACCAGCGCCATGATCAGCGGCAGGAGCGCCAGGAACGACCCGAACACCCACGCCAGCACCAGCAACGCGCCCAGCGCGCCGATCAGCAGTTCGCTGAGCACACTGGCGTTAGCGGCGGAGGCGTTGCCGGCCGCTAGCGCGTTCAATCCGGTGCTGTGCACCGTCGCCCCCGGCACCGCGGCCCTCGCCGCCGCGGCGAGTTGGTTGAGCACGCTGGCCGGCACGTCGGCCCCGGCACGTGGCGGGTAGACCAGCACGATCGTGCTCTTGCCGCCAGATCCCACGAGCGTCCGGCTTCCCGTGGACGCGTAGGACACCTCCCGGAGCCCCGGAGACGCCTTCGCGACCTGGGCATCAAACGCGTGCAGCCGAGCATTTACCCCCGCTGAGTTAACGGTCTGACCGTTCGGCAGGTTGATCACGAGGATGCCCGGATTTGACGTAACCCCCCCGTACTGCCTCGCGATCTGTTGGTTGGCGGTGTAGGCGGCACTATCCACGTGCACGCCGCTTTTGAGGTGTGCCGACACCGTGGGCGCCACCAACACGCCCACGACGGTGATCGCCAGCCACAGCAGGCTGACCACCATCCGGTGCCGGACTACCCATCTACTCAGACCTTCCACGTGAACCTCCCGCACATCGCTTTGTCTTGATGACAGGGGCGACGCTAGGCGGGACAACCTTGCGCCACGCTTACGCGGGTGACCGGGCCACCGTAAAACACCTGGTGGCGGGTGCATTGACAACAGCCGACGTAGCGTGTTTGCTATAGCAAATGGCGCACGTCACACCGGCCGTGCCTACCCACACTGTTCCCCTCGGATGAAGGCCATGAATTCCAGCCCCGTGCACAAGCTGTCGACCGGCCCGTCGCTGGCCGATCAGGCGTACGCGGCGCTGCGCGAGGGGATCACCTCCGGCAGGTTTGCCCCCGGGCAGACGCTGACCGAACGCGCCCTGGCGGGCGACCTGGGCGTCAGCCCGACTCCGGTGCGGGAGGCCATCTCGCGACTGGAGCATGAGAGGCTGCTCGAACGGGACGGGCGTGCGCTGACCGTCGCCGCACCGGGCGTGGACCGGCTCCGCGAACTGGTGCGCATCGAGGCCGCCCTGCGCGGGGTCGCGGCGCGGATCGCCGCCGAACGCGCGACAGCCGATGAGGTGGCCGAGATCGCTGCTATCCACGCTCAGGCGCAGCGCGTGAAGCAGCGGGGGCGCGCGGTCGAGGACGTCGCGCGAGACGTGCTCGCCAGCACCCGCCTGTTCCACGCGAAGATCGACCAGGCCGCCCACAATCCGATGCTGGCCGACATGATCGCGACCGCGACGGCATTCGACTGGGCGCTCCGCCTGCGGGCGGCCAGCACTCTCGGACGGCGATACCCGGCCAGGGAGGGGCACAGGGAGCATGCGGAGATCCTGGATGCCCTCCGTGCCCGCGACGGTGAGCGTGCCGAGCGGCTGATGGTCGCCCACACGCTCCGGACCGGACAGCAGTTCCTGGCGCTGGCCGATCTCGGGAACACCGAGGCGGGCGCCGCGCGCCCAGCCTCTACCACGTAGCACCCGCACCACGAAGCAAGATCCACACGTAGCAAGAAGCAAGAGCCACCACGTAGCAAGAGACACACGAGCAAGATCCACACGTAGCACCCCCACCACGCGCCGTCCTCGTCCCGCCAGAACTGCGCGCCAAGTTGCTATAGCAAAGTTGCTATAGCAGAGAGGTCAAAGTATGAAGTATCACGCCTACACTGCCGGGGCGCTGTGCGCCGCGGTGTCCGCGCTGGTTCTGAGCGCCTGCGCGGCTAGCGGCGGAGGCACCACGGCCACGCCGTCGAAAGCGCCGACCGGACCTGCCTCGGTGGCCAGCCTGGCGAAGGCCACAAAGTCCGAAAAGGGCCTGGTCATCTACGGCAACGCGCCCACTCAGTACCTGCAGCCGGTGCTCAACGCGTTCCAAAAGCAATACCCCTGGATCAAGGTAACCGAGACCTCCCTGGGCGACACCACCACGTTCTCCAAGTACGAGGCCGAAGCCGCTCAGGGTGCGCGTACCGCCGACATCCTGATGGCCAGCGCGCCCGCGTCCTGGGTCCAGGCCGAGCACAACGGCGTAACGGCCAACGTGACACCGCTGGGGCTATCGAACTTTCCCTCGTGGGTCAATCAGGGGCACGGCGTCTTCGTAATGTCCGCCGAGCCCATCGTGGAGGTCTATAACCCCAAGTTGCTGCCGGTATCGCAGGTGCCAAGGACATACGCCCAGTTGGCTGCCGATACCGCCAGCAATCCGGCCAAGTACAAGCTGGTCTCCTATCCCATCGACGATCCGCTCAACTACGCGGGCATCTACGGGCTGATCCATGTTCTCGGGGCATCCCAGGTCTGGCATGACTACGGCGCGATGGGGCCCAACACCAAGACCCTCAGCGAAGGCCTCGCGGGGCTGCAGCAGATCATCCAAGGCGGGGCCTCGATCGGCTACATGTCATCGGGTCTGGCCCAGGGGGTGGTCCCGCACTACAAAGGCCTCGCGTCCTACACCTTCATGAAGGATGCAACGCCTCTGGTGCCGCGAGCGGTCGCGGTCACGGCCAAGGCCTCCAGCCCGGCCTCGGCGCAGTTGTTCATGGACTTCCTGTACAGCAAGCCCGGACAGGATGCGCTCTGCGCGGGCGGCTTCGAGGCATCCATGAACAACTACCAGCCCAGCAATGGCTGCACGGCGTCGCTGACCAGCCTGCAGGCACAGGTCCCGGCCAACACGACCTACCTGGTGCCGATCACCCAGGCCGTGCTCGATCAGGTGCCTGCGATCACCAAGCAGTGGAACAAGGCGTTCCACCGCTGAGTGACCAGCAGCCAGGACTCAGCACCGTGATGACCGAAGGAACGGCCCCATGACAACGACGGCCGATCAGACTGGCCGGCTCGGCCGCCGCCGGGCGACGACACTGCCCCGGGCCGCACTACCCGCGAGCTTCGGGCAAGCACTGGTGTGGCTGATCGTTGTGGTCCTGGTCGTGGGGCCGTTCCTGCCCTTGCTGTACGCGTCGGTGCGCAGCAAGCCCTACTACCTGCCTGGTGGTGTCTTCACTCTCGGCGCCTACCAAACCCTGTTCGCCGACCCGTTGTTCTGGCATGCGGTGCAGAACACGGTCTGGTTCGCGCTGACGACGACCGTCCTGGCCGTGGCGGGCGGCGTCACATTCGCGATCTTGTGCGGCCGGACGAACATGCCCGGCGGGAGGTTTTACGGGCCGTTGCTGCTGGCGCCGGTGGTGATCCCGCCGCTCGGGCTGATCGTCGGCTGGGTCGCCATCTACGGCCAGAGCGGCTACCTCACCGGCCTGGTCGGCCGGAACCTGCACCTGCCGGTCTGGAATCTGTCCTCCATTCCGGGCATGTCGGTGCTCGGGGCGGCGGTCGCCCTCCCGATCGCCTACCTGACGTGCCGTGCGTCCCTGGCCGGCACCGACTCCGCGCTCGAGGATGCCGCCCGCAGCGCTGGCGCCACACCCGGGCAAGTGATCAGGCGGATCACGCTGCCGATGCTGCGGCCGGCGATCCTCAACTCCACGGTGCTGATATTCGCGCTGTCACTCGAGGTGCTCGGCATCCCGCTGTTCCTCGGGACGCCAACGAATATCGACTTCTATGCCAGCTACCTCTACAAGTCATGGAACAGCGGCGCGACACCGGACCCGCCCTCGGTGGCGGCCGGGGCGGTCCTGCTGCTGATAGCTGTCTCGGTGTTGCTGCTGATCCGGGCCCGCCTGGCCGGCTCCGAACAGCGCTTCGCCGCCACAAGCTCCGGCGCTGGCGCGACGCGCCGCCCGCTCGACCTGGGCCGGTGGAGATGGCCGTTGTCCGCCGGGACCGGCGCGTGCGTCGCCATCGCCAGCATCATCCCGCTGGCCGGGCTCGTCGTGATGTCCGGCGTGAGGGCGCTCACCACGCTGGTGGCGCCGTGGCACCTGCTCACGGCGGCTAACTGGCATCAGGTCGTGTCCGACGTGACCTTCCGGCGCGCGATGTCCAACAGCCTGATCATCGCAGGCGGCGGAGGCGCCCTTACCGTGCTGCTGGTCGTGGTGGCGACCCTGGTCGCACATCGCTCCGGCTTCGTCTTGCGGCGGAGCCTCGCCCCCGCCCTCGTTTACCCGAGAGCGGTCCCCGGCATCGTCCTCGGCATCGGCTTCTTCTGGGCCTATCTGATGTTCAGCCCAGGTGCCTTCGTGCGCAACAACCTGTGGGGCGAGCTGATCGCCTTGTGCGTCCGCAACCTGACGCTGGCCTATGTGGTCATCTATCCCAGCCTGATGCGGATCAGCACCGAGTTCGACCGGGCTGCCCGGGCCAGCGGAGCGGGCTGGTGGACCATCGCCCGCCGGATACTGCTCCCCGCGCTGAGACCGGCCATGCTGGCCGCGTTCGTGCTGATGTTCGTGACCCTGCTCAGCGACTACGACCCCGTCGTCTTCCTGCAGAAGCCCGGCACTGAAATCGCCGGGGTAACCATGCTGCAGTACTGGCAACGGGGCGTGGTGGGCCCGGTCGCCGCGCTGGCCGTCGTGCAGGTCCTCATCGTCGCGGTCGTGCTCGCCCTTGGCGCGCGCAGTCAGGAGCGTTCGACATGTCTGAGATCCGCGTGGAACACCTGGCCAAATCGTTCGGGCCCGTCCGCGTCCTTGACGATGTGAGTTTCACGGTCAAGGACAAGGAATTCGTCACGCTGCTCGGGCCATCTGGCTGCGGGAAAACGACGACGCTGATGTCGATCGCTGGATTCCAGACTCCGGACGCCGGCGTCATCACCTGCGGGGACGAGGCCTTTTACGACAGCGGGACGCGGATCAATCGCCCGGCCGAACGGCGCAACCTCGGCATCGTCTTCCAGTCGTACGCGATCTGGCCGCACATGACCGTGGCCGGCAACGTGGGCTTCCCGCTCAAGATCCGCAAGATGGGCAAGCGGGCTATCTCCGAACGTGTCACCGAGGTACTGGATCTGGTGGAGATGGGAGAGCACGCTGGCCGCTATCCACATGAGCTATCTGGCGGGCAGCAGCAACGCGTGGCCCTGGCCCGGGCCATTGCCTGCTCTCCCGGCGTGCTGCTGCTCGACGAGCCGTTCTCCAGCCTCGACGCGAAGCTGCGGGAGCGAGCCCGCGCGTGGCTCAAGGATCTGCAGCACAGCCTGGGGGTCAGCACCGTATTCGTCACCCACGACCAGGACGAAGCCCTGTCGATGAGCGACCGCATCATGGTGATGGATTCCGGCCGCATTCTTCGCAGCGGCACGCCGGAGGAGATCTACCGGGAGCCCGGCAGCAGGTTCGTCGCCGAATTCCTCGGCCAGTGCAACTTCCTCACCGGCCGGCTGGCCAGGGCTGCCGATGGCACCCACCGCCTGATCACCCCCGAGTTCCCGGACGGAATCGTGGTGCGCAGCAACGAGCCGAGCGCGGAAGCAACGATCGCAGTGCGGCCAGAGGACATCGTGGTGACCGAGAGTCCCGTTCGGCACGACGGTCCTGAACCCGCCGTGCTCGATGTGTCCTATCTCGGCGATCACTACCAGTACCGCTTCGCGGTCGGAGACATTCAGCTCATTGCGCTCTCTTCGCACCGCCTCGGCACTGGCGCCATCCAACTCCACATCCCCCCGGATGTGGCCACGTTCGTCGGATAACGGCCCTCTCCACGAAAGCACCGAACATGATCTCAAGCGACCGCGTCCCGGAACCTGCTGACGCGACACATCACGATCCGGCGCTCCCGGGCCTGCGACCGCGTTCCGGCGGCCCGGAACTGGCCAGCCGCGGCGTCGGAGTCATCTTTCCGGTAGGCATGCTCGGCGGCGGATTCTCCCGCGAAACAGTTAAGCGGGGTATCGAACTCGGCGCCGACGCGATCGCTGTCGATGGCGGATCGACCGACTCAGGCCCCTACTACCTGGGTACTGGGATGGCGAGAACCAGCGAAGCGGCTATCCGGCGGGATGTGCAGATCCTGCTGACCGCCGCCCGGGAGGCTGGCCTACCCCTGATCGTCACCTCCTGCGCGACGGCCGGCATCGACGCCGGGGTTGACTGGATGGCCGGCATCGTCGAGTCCATCGCCCGCGCCGAGCGGCTGACCTTCACGATGGCTACCATCTACAGCGAGCAATCAGCCGCATCGGTGCTCGCGGCCCTTGACGCCGGCCAGATCACGGCGCTGCCACCGGCCGGTTCACTGCCCGCGAGCACCGTGCTCAGGTGCACTCACATCGTGGGCCTCATGGGACACGAGCCCATCGCGGCCGCCCTCGATGCCGGCGCCGACGTCGTCCTGGCCGGCCGGGCCACCGACACCGCATCAGTGGCGGCACTCGCGCTCCGGCGGGGCCTGCCCGCCGGGCCCGCCTGGCATGCCGCGAAGACAGTCGAATGCGGCGGCCTGTGCACCACAGACCCTCGCAGCGGCGGCGTCTACGTCCAAGTCGACCGCACCGGCTTCACCGTAGAACCGCTCGCCCCGCACGCGTCCTGCACGCCTGCCACGGTCGCCGCGCACATGCTCTACGAGAACGCGGACCCCTTCCGGATGCGCGAACCGTCCGGCACGCTCGACACTTCCCAAGCCACCTACACCGCATGCGACGACCGGTCCGTGCGCGTCGAAGGATCTCAATTCGAGAAAGCCAGCCAGGCCACCATCAAGCTCGAAGGCAGCGCGGTCGCAGGCTACGAAACGGTGAGCATCGTCGGGATCCGCGATCCGCACATACTCGCCGATATCAGCACCTGGCTCGACATCCTCGACGGCACGATCAACGACCATGTGCAAACGCTGCTCGGCCTTGACCGCAGCGACTACGACACCCAGCTACGCGCCTACGGCTACAACGCCGTCCTGGGCTCCCTCGACCCAGACCGCTCCACTCCCCGTGAGGTCGGCGTGCTGCTCAAGGTGCGGGCCAGCGACCAGGCAACGGCAACGGCGATAGCCAAAATCGCCAACCCCGGCCTGAACCACCTGCCACTGCCGGGCATGACCCACATGCCAAGTTTCGCGTTCGCCACATCACCGGCCGAGATCGAACGCGGCCCGGTCTACGAGTTCGTCCTCAACCACACGATCGACATAACCAGTCCAGATGAACTGTTCCGCACCGAATTCCGCCAGGTGACCAATGCCTGATCAGGCCCTCGGAACGGTTGCCGAGCTCGTCCGGTCCAAGAACGCCGGCCCGTTCTGGATCACCTTGGACGTCTTCCTTGCCAACGACGCCGACTACCGCCGCGTCAGCGCCCCCGGAGTGCTGGACGAAGCCACCATCGCCCGCCTTTACCAGGTCCCGGCAGGCCAGATCCGGATCTTCCGGCTACCCAGCCTCCGCGC
>Ga0209180_10002026_pt1 | contig 10128 bp, 8 predicted proteins | sample CZO8metaG_3_FD_188355 | JGI IMG/M metagenome (GOLD analysis project Ga0209180, IMG submission 188355) | Vadose zone soil microbial communities from the Eel River Critical Zone Observatory, Northern California, USA - CZOApr15con2H2.8 metaG... | ecosystem: Environmental > Terrestrial > Soil >...
CGGGACGGTGCGCTCGCACTCAGGACAGCAGAGCGTGTTCGGCTTCACCGGTCAGCAGACCGATTCCACCGGCCTGTCTTTCCTGCGGGCCCGCTACTACGATCCGACCGTTGGCCGGTTCTTGTCTCCGGACAGCGTGCAACCCAACGCTCCAGGGACCCAGGGCTACGAGCTGTACTCGTACGTGGCAAACTCGCCGGTGAATGCATCCGATCCGTCAGGCAAGTATTTGTTTGAGGATGCGATCGTATGGATTACCGACCACCCAGTCGCGGCTGCCGCGCTTGCCGCCCTCGGTGTCGCGCTAACCGCGGTTCTCTTGAACATGGTCGCAGAGCTGGAGTGCCCGGCTGTACTTCCTCAACACGACTGCCCGCAGACCTCGGGCGATTTCGCTCAGCGAGCTGAAGACGTCGTCAATGAGCTGGAGAAGAGGCTAAGACCGAGGCCCAATCCCTGCGAGGGGTCATGCGACCCCGCTCCTCCGGTCAGGCCCAGCCCAAGCCCAGATCGATGTGCCTCGATGGGAACAGCACCTGCTTGGGATCAGTTGGAAGCGGACGCCAACAATGTCAACATGGCGTGGTCCGGGCCGTACTACCGTCAGACTGTGGCGACACTGCAGGTCTGCCACAAGAACACCGGAACGACAACGTTCTATGTGGGAGCTCAACCCGACCTAACCCCTGATCAATTCGCTGTCGCCAAAAATCAACCCGCCTTAATCCCAAAGACATTAGGTGGAAAGCATGCTGAGCCGACGGTCGTCGAAGGCGCCAAGGCGGACGCGTCTCTCTTTGACCCGCTTGTTCCGATAGCCCTGTACGCGACGAACAACTTCTGCGGATCCGCAAATCAGGATTGCCAGGCGTATCTGATGGGTGAAGGGGCGACGATCGCGGATCTACATCACGCAATCTGGAATTGGCCCGCTCGCGTGTGGACGTGACAAATCGGGTCGAGACGGAGCTCCTCGCACAACTGGAGCGATCCGGAGTCGAGCTCGCCATCGCAAATGACGCCGCCCGTGAAACGTTCAGCGTCCTGACAGCGGATGGGCTCCTACTGGTCAGCGGCCGAGACCTGCAAGTCCTCCACGAATGGCGGTATCCCACTTCGATCAAGCAAAGGAACGGCTGGGGCTGTCACAGCATCCGATCGCCTGACCTACTCGCCTTGATGTCGACGCCGGATGCGGTTCAAATGCTTGAGGGCGAGGGATCGATCCGCTGGTCCTACGACCACGCATCATGGGCCGGCATCGGTAGCGGGTGCGCGTGGTTTGACGAGGCGGGGCGCCCTTTTGCCGTCGTCCCGGTAGGTAACGGTGAGTGCGAGATCGTTCAACTCGATTCGGCTTCTGGCGGGGTTGTAGCCAAGAACCGAATACGACTACGCGATCCGGCCGGGATGACACCTCTGCATCAAGGAAACGGTTGGATCGGCGTATCTGAGAGCGAAGGCGAGAATGCAGCGCGAGCGTGGTGGGTGCGTGGAAATGAATTAGAGAGTCTGCATTCCCGGCTGGAAGTGATTGAAGCCGACTGGGATAGTGAGGAGCTGACCGATGTCGGCCCCCGGGGTAACACTGTGCTCACGACAGCGCTGTTGGGCGGACGCCTCGCTATTCGGTCTTTTCCAGGGCTGGGCAGCCTCCGCAACATTGATATCGAAGACGAAGAGTTTCACCTCGGGGCCTGTTTTGTGGGCTCATGCGTCGTTGCACGGCTATATCGCCGACAGATCACCGTAGCCATCGATTTTGACAATCGGCTGCACGAGCTCGAGGTCGGCGCGGGTTGGCTCGTCCCGGCGGCCAATTCCTGGCTCGAAGTTACACGCACGGGACTGCGGCGCTGGGCCCTGAAGTAGCTGGACAACTGTGGGATCGTGAGACTCGATCCGCCTAATGGTGGCGACCCCACAATCCCCGTCGCCGGTCCCGACCTGGCCGTCATCCATCTGACTTGCAGACTCCGATTTACTGGCTCGGTCAGAGAGGAGAAGAAAGAACAACCGATTTCGACGGCCGACCCAGAGCTTGCATCGTCGTGGATGTGCTGCAAGTACGTGATTCGCCACAGGGTAGCGATCGTAGGTTCCGGCGCCTAAGCGTCTCGCCGCCCTTGCCCGTGCCGGACGGGCAGGCGATCGATGAGGTCGTCGTAACGGAACGTCATTTCAACACCGACATCGCCAAGCTGGAACTCACGGGATCGCAGCTTGGCAAGGCTTGGGTTCCGGTTTACGTCTTCCGCTTGATCGACCATTCTCCGATCGAGGGCGGAACCATTAGCGAGGCCGCACTTGACCTGGCATACGCATGGGCTGAGTTGGCGCGGAAGCGGGACCTGCTACCGCCAACCCAAGAGGAGTACTTCGAGAGGAACTTTCGGAGGCTCGAGGAATACGTGGCTCGCGAGGGCAATGCCCGCGTTCCGCAAAGCTACGTGGTCGATGGGCTCCACCTTGCGGCGTGGGTTGCAAACATCAAGTTCGAACAGGCGAACTTTGGGTTCCGCAAAGAGTGGCGAGACAGACTCGATGCCCTACCGGGCTGGCGCTGGCTTCCCGGAAATGATTTCGTTCTCCTGTAGCGATATGCCAGGCGTGAGGGACACACACACCCTCCGCTGGACTACGTCGAAGAGGGCCGCCCATTGGGTAGATGGGTGGAGGATGTTCGTGACACTTATCGTGCAGGTCGACTTGCCAAGGACTGGATTGTGCGCCTTGAATCAATCCCTCACTGGGAATGGACCTAAGGCCCGAGCTGTAGTTCCCTTGGATCAGTTGGCAGACTGACAGACTGGGTGATGCTGCGCTTCGACAGGGCTGTGCTGACGGCCCAACTCAAGCTGCTGCCGTACGCGTCTCAGATCGCGTTCGCGGCCACATGCGCTCAGCGCTTGCATCCAATCTTCGTTCGTGGCGCGCAGGATTGGGGATGGGATTCGCGCCCCTCAGAATTTGCGCGGTTGTTGGGGATGTGCTGGGCCCTCGCAGGCAACCCCCGCGATAGTGGGGTCCTGTCTCAATTGGAAACGGCGGACTGGAGAGCACTGGCTAAGGATTCGGACAGGGACGAGTTCCAGGGCTATCGCCCATTCGTTTTCCCAGGGATCGGCACCCTCGAGGCGGCGATCAACTGCGCTCGTCAAACCACATCGGAAAGGGCCGCGTTAGCGGCGCAACGCGAATATGACGGAGTCACCGGGATCGCTGATCTCGGTGTAACGCCGGCGCGGCGTCGACCTGGTATGTCTCCGGATGAAGCGAGAGCAGGGGACACCGAAAGGCGCGGGCGAATCCGCACCCATCCAGTCGTCCAACACGCCCTACGAGCCCAAGAACGCTGTGCCGCGAGTCTGCTGGCCGCGACGAAGACGGATGAGGCGTTTCAGGCTGAATTACGCATTGCTGCGCAGAGTGATGGAGTGACTGCCTTAAACCTTGCCATGGAGACGTATCCAAGACGAGACTCTTAATGTCTTGTGGAGATGACGGCGCCTCAAACTGCGTGTCCACGAACCGAGTTACTGCAACGCTGCTGGCAAACGGTGAAATCAAGCGGCACAAGGCGGACCTAGGCGAATTCAAATCGCCATGTCTGAACGGGGGGCGCCGATCTGTTAACCGCAAGGTTTAGGGTTCGAATCCCTACTCCGGAGCCAATTTCTGGACCCGGCAAACTGACCAAGACTAGCCCCACGTGTACCTTCGGTCTTGTGTGGCTTTATCGCCGATTGGGAGTAGCAATACCGTTCGCTTTGCTGCTCGCTTGCGGAAATCAACAGGCGATGAGTAATTCGGGCGAGGTTGGCAGTGTCCACCTCGCAGGCAGCCGCCCACCCTCGGGAGAGGTTGGAGTGGTCACGTTCGACGGCTCCTTAAGGGGGACGAGTCGCGCAGCGCATGAAGCATGCGAAAAAAGCGGCAGTAGTTTTCAGCACTTCACGCTCACCGCTACGGGAGACATCAACGGGCGGACCTACTTCCTCTCGGCGAGTATTTACCCGTACCGCGGACCGGACAGCTATGAATTGAGGCCTCTGCCACCGAGTGCAGGGGACTACCTCTCGACTCCAAATCCACTCGTCGAGGAGGCGCCCGGCGGCTACCCGGGCTTTCTCAATTTCGTCCCGAAGTCCGATCCGGGCAATGCCTACTCCGGGCTCCCATCGGGAACCGTGACATCGGCAATGGCGGTTGATGCCAGCGAACAATCAGGATGGTTCGACTTACAACTGGTAGCAATAAATGGGAAGGTTGGCACACAAGCCAAATTGAGGGTCAGCGGCAAATTCCTCTGCGGTGAGCCTTTTCAAATCTAGCGATACGCGATAACGGCCAAGCGGCCCGATATCGCCAACTGGGATTCGACAACCCGTGGGTATCGGCTGCTTGTTCGCGATAAGAAGCCACTATCCCGACCGTACCGAGACTCAGAGTGAGGCCCATTCGCCGAGCGGCAGATAAGGACCTCGACGCTTGGGAGTCCGCCCAAAAGACTGAAGTGGCGGCTGGAAACACGGCAAGCACCAAGCACAACACAGTCCGTGGCGCACGGTGGGTCGCCTATGTCCTCAGCCTATTCGGGGAGGGTCGCGCCGGCGTTAACCAAATGGTTGACATGTGAAGCGCGATCGTCTACCGTCTGCGCCCCAAGCTGGATCGACCCACCATGGAGGTGTCGATGCCTCGCCACCCGTTCAGTGGCGCGTTCGCACGAGTTGGCAGCGGCCTCGTAGCGTCGGTTGTGATCGCCTCCGTGGCGTTTACGGAGCCAGCATTCTCCGCCGTCGCGGCGAGCGCAACGAGCCCGAACTGGGTCCCTCAGCAGGCCGGTCAGGGGCCGTCGTCTCGAGCGTCGGCCGCGATGGACTACGACTCGCGCCGAGGCCGGACGGTCTTGTTCGGCGGGTACGACGGCACCAAGCAGTTCAGCGATACATGGGAGTGGGATGGAGGCGCATGGTCGAACTTCTCGACAGTACCGTCGCCGCCGGCCGCCATTGGTCAGGGGATGGCTTACGACAGTGCGCGAGGAGTGTCCGTGCTGCTGAACGACTCTGTCACCTGGGAATGGAATGGCTCGACATGGAGTCTTCGTCCGACCGCGTCGGCGCCGTCGTCCCGGAATTGGACGGCCATGGCTTACGACACAGTGCGCCGGCAGATTGTTCTCTTCGGTGGGCAGAACAGCACTGGAGTCCTCGGAGACACGTGGACCTACGACGGGACTAACTGGACGAAGAGATCGCCGGCCAATGCCCCATCGGCGCGAGAAGCGGCGGCGATGACGTTCGACTCGGCTCGTGGGGTGGTCGTGCTGTTTGGCGGACGGACATTGGACCAGCGCGTCAACGAAACGTGGGAATGGGACGGAACGACCTGGACTCAACGTGCTCCGTCAACGGCTCCCCCCGCACGCTGGTTTCACTCGATGGCGTATGACACGCAGCTCGGCAAAACCGTGATGTTCGGTGGCGATAAGTTCGATCACGGCCTCGGTCCCATCAACGACACATGGGTCTTTGATGGCACGAACTGGGCGCGCGACTGGACGGCGGGCGCCCCCAGCCCGCGCGCCGGGCCGGCGATGGCCTATGACTCGTCCAAAGGCCAGACGGTGCTCTTCGGCGGTACTGACGAATCCAGCCCGGGGCTGTACTCCAACGAGACATGGGAGCTCGGAGTCGGGAACACCACGCCCCCTGGCAATTCCGCAGTCTCATTCAGCACCGCCACCCAGTCGTTCGGGGCGCGGTCCGTCGGCTCAACGAGCGACCCGGCCACCATCTGGGTGACGAGCTCCGGCACCGGTCCGCTGTCGATCAGTTCAGTCTCGACCACCGGCGACTTTGCGCTGGCGGGCAACGACTGTCCAATGGCGCCCGACCCCCTGGCCCCAGGGTCGTACTGCAGTGTTCAGGTGGCATTCACCCCATCGATCTGCGGGTACACATCGGGCAATCTCACCTTCGCCGACAACGGTCCAGACGGATCGCAGTCAGTCTTCCTGCAGGGCGCCGGTGTGGTTGCGGGATGCGATGGCGACCTGTTGGTTGTGCCACCGAGTGACGTCACCGTCAATGCGACCAGTTCCTCAGGCGCGGTCGTCAAATATCTGTCGCCGCTCTCCATTGACGCCGATGAACCCGCAAATCCGCCGCCGACAACGTGCGACCACGTCACCGGCTCAACCTTCCCAATAGGCACTACGGTGGTGACGTGCCAGGCGTCGGAAAGCGATGATGCGCCGAGTACTGTCCAGGCGTCATTCCGGGTAACGGTCAACGACACCGACCTGGCATTGAACGGCGTGCCGGCCGACATCACGACCAGTCCGTCGAGCGCATCCGGCGCGTTCGTGAACTACACGCCGCCGACAGCTCTGGACGAGGATGGAGCTGCTCCACCCGTGGACTGCAGCCCGGCGTCCGGTTCGACCTTTCCGCTTGGAGTCACCACCGTCGCGTGTCAGACATCCGACCCCGACGACACGCCCAGCGTCGTTAGTGCCACGTTCCGAGTCCGAGTTGGCGACGCCGACATTGCATGGAACGCCATCCCAACGACCGCGATCCACGTCACCGCCTCGGGGCCGAAGGGCGCGACCGCAATCTACGCCGCCAACGCGGTCGACGAAGAGCCGCCTGGACCCACTGTGACGTGCGACCACCCGGCCGGCAGCGTATTTCCGGTCGGCACCACCACAGTCACGTGCCAAGCGACCGACAGCGACGACACGCCGAGCACGATCACGGCCACGTTCCAGGTGATCGTCACGGACAGTGACCTTTCGCTGACGAATGTTCCGGTGCCCATCAACGTCAGCGCTCGCCCCGGATCCCCGGGCGCGACGGTGACCTTCACCCTCCCAACAGTCAACGATGATGACGGCGGGCCGGTCACCTGTGAACCGGGGTCGGGTTCGACCTTCCCAATTGGTACGACGAATGTCACCTGTTGGGTTACCGACCCCGACGACACTCCGAATACGGCGACGGCGGTCTTCCCCGTGTCGGTGAACGACACTGATTTCACGCTCGTCAATGTGCCGGCGGACATCACCGCCGTTGCCAAGGGACCGTCAGGCGCAGTGGTCAGCTACACCGCTCCGACTGCACTCGACGAGGATCCCAACCCTGTGCCTGTCACATGCGATCCTGCTTCCGGATCAATGTTCCCGGTGGGAGCGACAACCGTCATGTGCCAGGCCGTCGATCCCGACGATCTCGGCTCGGCGATCGCTTTCTTCCATGTGACTGTGGTACCGGACGTGCAGCTCACGATCTCGGTAAGCCCGATCACAGCCCATGCGCATGACACCGTGACAACGACCGCACTGTTCACCAACCTTGGCGCGGCGAGCACTAAAGCCACTGTGACTTACCTGGTTCTGTATACGGATTCGAACTTCAACACGGTGACTGTGACCAGTGCCAAAGCGGTGGTGAACCTCGCAGTCGGGGCAACCGCCTCGCGGTCGTTCTCGTTCGCTGTCAAGAATCAGACGCCGACCGGTTTCTACACAGTGATTGTGACTACCACCGACGCCACGGGAACTGTGACGCAGTACGGGAACTTCGAAGTCGTCTGAGCCTACATTGGGCTAGGCATTAGCACGCCGTTCAATGCCGAGTAATCGGAGCACCGCCGATGACCCGGCACTTGGCCACTGCGTAGAAGTCTCCACGCCGATTTTGGGAGGCGCGAACGCGGCCCCGCGGTCTTCAAAACCGTTTGTGGGCCCGGCCTTCCGGCCGTCGCCGTACAGCAACGCGGGCGAAAAACCGTGCTAAATGGCGGTCCTCAGCGGGACTAAGCGAATACCAATCGCGATTTCTGAACGGGCCGAGCCGATCTGTTAGCCGCAAGGTTTAGGGTTCGAATCCTTACTCCGGAGCCAATTTCGAATTCAAAATCGGCACCTGTCGAGGACCCGGAGCCGGGGCTTACGGCGATCGTACCGCGATTGATTGCCGTAAGGAGACTTTCACTCACTCTCTGACCAACCATTCGTGAGGAGCAGCCGCTGACGGATCCAGGACCCCTCCTCTTATTTTGTCGTCCGGTGCAGGGATTCCTTATCGTCGAGATAGATCATGGTCCAGTTCTGAGTCCTCGTGACCGTCCTCAGATCCTTAACAGCCGCCTGCTCAAGTCCAGGCATGCGGAACGGTCACTCGTCAAACTAGCTCGCGCGCGTCCTTAAGTATGTGTACCGGTCCGTGGTCGGGGCGCAGGCCGCCGATGCTATCGATAAGAAAGGACTATCAACAGCACCTACACCCCGTCCAAGATCCTATTGATCAACTTCGACGAGCTTCCTGCGGCCGCGCATTCCGGAGCGAAGCCTCACCCTCGACGCTGGCACTTTGAAACGCCTCGCGACGGCAACGACGACCGCGTTATTGGCGGCGCCATCGACTGGAGGTGCGGTCACCCACACGTCCAGTACGCCATCGTTCCATGAAGACCTGGCATGCGCAGCCCTAGGGTGGACACGAACGCTGATCACCAAACCAGTTTCTACTCTATAGATGGGCGGTCATCGTTCGAGACTTGGCGCAGTTTCCGGGCCGTCCGTTGTCGCGAGAAATATCCACAGGATCGCCCTTCGGCCGGCGGTTGATCGGGTGCCTTCGTACAGCAACGCCTGCGGAAACTCGATGTTAACTGGCGGCACTCGGCGGCACCTGGCGAATACGAATCGCGATTTCTGAACGGACTGCGCCGATCTGTTAACCGCAAGGTTTAGGGTTCGAATTCCTACTCCGGAGCCAAAATTCGAGAACGAACTTGTCCCATGCCTACCCGGTGTGAAGCTTCCACCCCGAACCTGAACTGGGCACGAGACCAAAACGATGCGTTTTCGAGCACCGTGATCGAGCGTGGACGATCACCGCTGTTCGCCACTTGACCACTCCAGGTCCGGCTCAAAGGGGAACAGCGGTCGTGGCCGGCGCCGATAATCGAAGCTCGTGAGATCGGCGGCAGTTACACCAGGAGTCTCTGCAAACAGCATGCCGCCGGCGATCGGCTCATAGGCAAGGCGGGGTGAGTTGACTCCCTTTGCGACGATCACTCGCTGCCGGGAGGGCTCGATACCGAGAGATCGGTATTCCTGGAGGCTGATATTGCCGATGAGCTTGGAGTGCAACACGATTGTCTGACCACCGGTAACCCGGAGAACTGCGGTAGGCCCGGCGTCGAAGAATCGCTGGCCGGCATGCGTTGGCGAGAGGTCCTCAAATCGTCCCGAGTCGAGCCGGGTCACAGCACCGGTAACCTCAAGCGACCGCCCGGCGCTGTCAGCACACTTAGCTCCGATCGGGAGAGTCACAAGAGCGTCGACACCGGCCGCTGCGCAGGCCCGCACCGCCTCTGGATCACACAGGCTCTGAAGGTAATCTCGCACCCCTTGCTGAAGCGCGAGTTCGAGCAGGACCGTGGAGTCGCCCGGACTTCCCCCGCCGATGTTGTCGCCAACATCGAGAACCACTGACGGCCCGTTATCCACTTCAAGCGCGCGACGGAGCGCTTCTTGCGGGCTCAAGGCCCGTCCGACTAGCTCTCGGCGACGCTCCCAGACGCGCGACGCGAGCAAGCGTGCGGCATCGTCAGCGCGCGCTTGATCGCCGTCGTGTACGGCGACACAGCTCATTGTCATGTCGGGCCCGTCGGCGTAGGGATAGCCTTGAAAGATGCTCGCGGACAGCATGTCCGGCCACGCGAGCACGTCGGGGATTCCGGCGTAAATGTCGCGCATCGGCTGGTCATCTGTCCCCTGGCAAAGAATGTTCGGGATGACCGGTACGCGGATCATCGATTGCACGGGCCGGATCTCGCCACGCGCCGCCCGGACAACGAGCTGAGCACACTCTCGAGCGCGGATGCGGGCATCAGCGTGTGGATTGGTCCTGTAGACAACAACCACAGAAGAGGCTTCGATCAGCGACGGCGAGATGTTGCCATGCAGGTCCATAGCCAGCCCGATTGGCACAGCCGGACCAATTACCTCGCGTACACGCGTGGTGATGTAGGCGTCTGCATTGAATGGCTCCTCGCTAACGGCTGCGCCATGCTGAGCAAGCAGAACTCCGTCCCAGGGACCATGGC